>Ga0302326_10025218_pt1 | contig 12065 bp, 8 predicted proteins | sample Palsa_T0_3_FD_202264 | JGI IMG/M metagenome (GOLD analysis project Ga0302326, IMG submission 202264) | Peat permafrost microbial communities from Stordalen Mire near Abisko, Sweden - Palsa_T0_3 | ecosystem: Environmental > Terrestrial > Soil > Palsa > Peat permafrost | place: Sweden: Abisko...
AAATCGGTATGAGCCCGAGCTTCCCCGAAAACACCGGACAGAGTTACACAGCATTCCAAAGCGGCGGCGCACAGACTCGCTTGAATGTCGTCTACGTCGGCGCCAATGATGGTCTCTTGCATGGCTTTCGGAGCGGCGCGTACAGCTCCGCCAACGTCTACAATCCGGCCCAGAATGACGGCTACGAAGTGATGGCGTACATGCCGGGCGCCATCGTCAACACCATTCACAACGCCACTAACCCAGGGCTCGATTTTTCAAGTCCGCAGTACGGCCATAACTTCTATGTCGATGCAACTCCGGGTACGGGCGATCTCTTCTACCAGGGCACCTGGCACACCTGGTTGGTTGGAGGGCTCGGGGCTGGCGGAAGTGCGATCTACGCCATCGACGTCACAAAACCCGCCAATTTCAGTGAGAGTAGTGCCTCAAGTCTCGTGATAGGCGAATGGTCGAGTGCAACTCTGAACTGCGTCAACGTCAGCGGTTGCGGCGCAAACCTCGGCAATACCTACGGCGTGCCGCAGATTCGCCGCTTTCACAACGGCAAATGGGGCGCCGTGTTCGGCAACGGGCTGGGCACGACATCCGGTGTCGCCGGCATCTTCGTGATGATTGTCGACCCGACAAGCGCTGGCGTGTCGTTCTACTACATCGGCACGAGCGGCACTGTGGCGCCCATCCCCGCGACCCCCACGACCCCCGCGATCCCGGGTAACGGGATAGCGTATGTGACGGCTGCCGACCTTGACTCAGACAACATCGCTGATTATGTGTACGCCGGCGATGCGAAGGGAAATGTCTGGCGTTTCGATCTGACCAAGGCCAATCCGAGCTCCTGGACCGCATCCCCAACCCCGCTCTTTACAACGCCCGGCAATCAGCCGATCACGACCCAGCTCATCGTCGCGTCGGTGCCCGCGAACTCAGGTCCGCCGCGCATCATGGTCGATTTTGGCACCGGGCAGCTGACTCAGTTCAACAATACGAATCCGGCGACCTATGCAAGCGGCTCGCAGTCCCTCTACGGGATCTGGGACTGGAACATGGCTGGCACAAATGGCTGGGACACCAAAGGTTCGGTGCAGTACGCAAGTTTGACGGCTCCCCAGACGTTTACTAGCGCCGACCTGGAGACGCAGGTCATCACGGCCCCCGCGCCCAATACGCGCTCCGTGACCGCCTATCCGGTCTGCTGGCAGGGTTCGACAGCGTGCCCATCCGGGAACACTCAATTTGGCTGGCAGGTCGTTCTGCCCGGATCCAACGAGCAGGTGATCTACACCCCGATCCTCGAACTCGGCATATTCATCGTGAATACGACTATCCCGGCCGTCAATTCACCCTTGAAGTGCGCATCCACGCTGCCCTCGGGCTTTACGATGGCGATCAATCCCACGACCGGAGGCTCATTCCCAGCCTCGGTGTTTGCTGACTCGACCGGCAGCTTCAACAATTTGAATATCAGTGGCATGGAATGGAGCGGCACGGGTACCGGCGAGGTTGTGACGAGCGGCGGCACGGGCACCGTCGGCAGCAAGGTCTACTACGTGACGCAAACGGTTTCGGGAACCATCGGCTCCACTGGAACTGGCATTGGCACCCAAACACCGTTTGTCCCGCAGCAGATGAATGTGTCGGGCGGCACGCAGGGTGCGCGCCTCACCTGGGTTCAGAGACGTTAGGAAACCACGCCATGGCAACACGATTGTCCCCGCACGCATCCTCGATGACTGGGTTCACTCTGGTCGAACTCATGATAACGCTGGTGGTCGCGACCATTCTGTTCGCCATCGCGATACCCTCGTACCTGAACCAGATTCGAGAGTCGCGGCGTACCGAGGCGAAAACCGCTCTGCTTGATCTGGCGGGCCGCGAGGAGACGCTCTTCAGCACGCAGAACCTCTACAGCACCGTGCCTACCACTGTGGGCTATACCGGCGCCTCATTTCCGCTCGTAGTCGGCAGCGGCTATTACTCAGTCAGCGTCCAGGTCCCGAATCCTGCCGCGCCAGCCACGCAGCCGTCTTTTCTGCTCACAGCCACCCCCGTTGCGGGAACCTCGCAGGCGAAGGACTCGGCATGTCAGTCCTTCTCCGTCGATCAGATCGGGAATCAGACGGCGCTCAATAGTGGCGGCGGCGTGAACTCCGCGGCCTGCTGGGGTAGCTGAAGAACTTCGCGCGCGCGATTGCCGGCGTCAGGCGCCGGCTTTTCCGCGCTCGCCGCTTGAATCGGGGATAATCACCGGCGCACGATCTTAATGCCGGAAGCCGGATATGCCCCTGCAGACCTTCCACAATGTCCTCGACATGATCGGCAAGACGCCGCTCTTTGCCGCGCGGCACCTGGACACCGGATCATGCAGTCTCTTTCTTAAGCTTGAGAATCAAAACCCCGGTGGATCGATCAAGGACCGGGTGGGGCTCTATCTCATCGAAGCCGCCGAGCGCGCAGGCTACATCAAGCCGGGCGGGACCCTGATCGAGGCAACCGCCGGAAACACCGGACTCGGACTTGCGCTGGTCGCCGGCCAGAAAGGCTACCGGCTACTCCTCGTCATTCCAGACAAGATGAGCCAGGAGAAAATCTTCCACTTGAAGGCGATGGGCGCGGAAGTCGTGATGACGCGCTCGGACGTACATAAGGGCCACCCGGACTACTACCAGGATCGCGCCGCGCAGCTGGCACGCGAGACGCCAAATTCCTTCTATGTCAATCAGTTCGGCAATGAGGCCAACCCGCGCGCACACGAGCAGACGACTGCGCCGGAAATCTGGGAGCAGATGGGCCACGACCTCGATACGGTCGTATGCGGAGTCGGCACCGGCGGCACGATCACGGGGTTGTCGCACTTCTTTGCGCGCACGGCGCCCCACGTGGAGATGGTGCTCGCAGATCCCGCCGGATCGATTCTCGCCGGCTACGTGAAGACCGGGCAGCTGGGCCCCGGCGAGCGCAGCTGGCAGGTCGAGGGCATCGGTGGCGATTCGGTCCCGGTGATCTGCGATCTGTCGCGCGTCAAGAAGGCCTACACCATCACCGATGCGGAGGCCTTTCGCACCTGCCGCGAGCTTCTGGCGAAGGAGGGCATCATCGCGGGCACCTCAACAGGGACCTTGCTCGCCGCGACGCTGCGCTATTGCCGCGAACAGACGCGCCCGAAACGAGTGGTCACTTTCGTGTGCGACAGCGGCAATAAATATCTCTCAAAAGTTTACAACGACTACTGGATGATCGATCAGGGCTTCCTCGAGCGCGAGCGCTACGGCGACCTGCGCGATCTCATCGCGCGCCGCCACTGGGAGCGCGCTGCCGTGACAGTGGACGCGAGTGAGCCGGTGCTTGCGGCCTATCGGCGCATGAAGCTCTACGATGTCTCGCAGCTGCCGGTCATGCGCGACGGCAGCATCGTCGGCATCGTCGACGAGGAGGATATTCTCTTGAATGTCTTCGCGAATGCCGAGCATTTCAACGAGCCGGTGACGAAAGCCATGGTGAGCAGGCTCATCACTGTGCCGGCGGATGCACCGGTGTCGAGCCTGATGGAAATCTTCAACCGCGGCATGGTCGCGATCGTCATGGACGGTGCTGAGTTCCTGGGACTCGTCACCCGCATTGATCTTTTGAATTGGCTGCGCCGCAGACTCTAGCGCCCATGAGCGATAAGGATTCCGAGCACGCCTTTGCCACCCGCACCGTGCATGGCGGTCAGCACCCTGATCCGCTGACGGGCGCGGTCATGCCGCCGATCTACGCAACCTCCACCTATGTGCAATCGAGCCCCGGCGTGCACAAGGGCTACGAATATTCGCGCACCGCGAACCCGACGCGCGATGCCTTGCAGGCTTCCGTGGCAAACCTGGAAGGCGGCTATGCGGGCTTCGCCTTTGCCTCCGGCATGGCCGCCACCGCAACGATCTTGGAGCTCCTCGATGCCGGCTCGCACATCGTCGCGATGCATGATCTCTACGGGGGCAGCTATCGCATTTTGGAAAGTGTCCGCAAGCGCTCGGCCGGCTATGACATCACCTTCGCCGACCTCACCGATGCCGCAGCGTTGGAACAGGCCATTAAGCCCAATACGCGCCTGCTGTGGGTCGAGACGCCGACCAATCCGCTCCTGAAGATCGTCGATTTGAGCGCGGTTGCGCAGATTGCCCGGCGCCATCATCTCTTGAGCGTATGCGACAACACTTTCGCAACGCCCTTTATCCAGCGCCCCCTCAAGCACGGCTTCGATATCGTGGTGCACTCGACCACGAAGTACTTGAACGGCCATTCGGATGCCGTCGGTGGCGCCGCCGTCGTGCGCCATGACGAGGAGCTGAAGGAGCGGCTTGGGTATCTGCAAAACGCACTGGGTGGTGTTTCGAGCCCCTTCGATTCCTTTCTCACGCTGCGCGGCATAAAGACATTGGCTTTGAGGATGCAGCGCCACTGTACGAGTGCGCTTGCGATCGCGAACTACCTTGCGAGCCATGCACAGGTCGAACGGGTTTACTACCCCGGCCTTGCGAGTCATCCGCAGCACGAGCTAGCGAAGAAGCAGATGCACGGCCGCTACGGCGGCATCGTCACGGCCGTGTTGCGCGGCGATATTGACGACACGCGCCGGGTCCTCGAGCGCTGCAAGCTCTTTTCGCTCGCCGAGAGCCTGGGAGGGGTCGAGAGCCTGATCGAGCAGCCGGCACTCATGACGCATGCCTCGCTACCTGCTTCCATGCGCGCCTCTTTGGGAATCACCGACAGTCTCGTGCGCCTATCGGTAGGAATAGAAGACCCGGAAGATCTCTTAGCTGAGCTGCGCGATGTACTCTCTTGAAGGGTGTCCGCGCAGGAGGGATGGGATTCATCCGTGTGCTGCCGCGGCGGCCTCGCACAATATTTTCTTCCGCAGTTTCCTGATACTTGCAGCGATCTCGTGCGCCAGCGTCTGCGCCGAGGTGCGGCCGGCGCCAAACGAGGAGCAGCGCTTCAGCACTCTCGAGCACGAATACGCGGTCTACTTCATGAGCCGCTTTCCGGTCGTCGCAACTTACCTCGGCGGTTCGGCATTTGATCCCGCGCTTGCTGTTATTGACGGCAACCTGCGCGATTACTCACCCAATGCCCTGAAGCAGGAAGACGCGCAGTTTGCAGCGTTCCATCAACGCTTCACCGCGCTTGCCGCGGAGAAGCTCTCGGCACGCCGCCGCATTGACCGCGATGTGGCCCTTGCCGAAATCGATTTCCTCCTCCACCAGCATGAGGTACGCCGCCATCAGGAGCGCTCGCTCGACTCCTACGTGGACGAGCCGTTCCGCGGTGTTGACTGGCACATTCAGGGGATGACGGCGACCGGCGACGCGACCTACGGGACGGTTCAGGAGTGGCGGGCCGTGATTGCACGCACGCGCGCCGTGGCAGCGTATCTGGCAAACGCGCAACGGCAGATTACAGCCGGGATCGCGCGCAACAACACACCGGACTGGCGCGTGCTTGTCAATTACGGGCTCACGAGCAGTCTTGCAGATGCGGAGTATTTTGCGCACACGTTGCCTGCGATCGCGGCGCAAAGCATCGCCGGAAGTGAACGCCAGACGTTGGTTGCGCAACTCACGAGTGCAGGCAACGCCGCGTCGGCTGCTTACCTTGACCTGCGTTTGTTTGTCATCGCCACTTTCTTTGACAACCCCACGGCCGAGGGCGCCACTGCACTCAAGGCGCAATATCAATCCGACCATTTCGCCTTTGGTGCGACGGAATATGACTGGGCGCTCAAAAACAATTTCAAACTGCAGACGAATGCCCAGGAGCTATTCACCCAGTCGTGGCCCGTAATCGAGGCCACGCGCGCATCAATGGTTACCCTCGCGCGCACGATCGCCGCGAACCACAAATGGCAAGTGCCGGCGGATGGGCCTGAGGTCGTGCGCATGGTGTTCGAAAAGTTGAGCCAGGATGCGCCTAAAAGTGATGACGAAATGGCCGAGTGGTACCGCCAAACCGGCGTGCGGCTCGTGACCTATGCGCGCAATACGGGGCTTTTCGATGTGCCGCGTGATTATCGCCTCAACGTCACCATCACGCCGCCGCCGCTGCGCTCCTCGATCGAGGGTGCGGCCTACTATCCTGCGCCGCCCTTCAAGAAGACGGGTGTCGGGCGCTTCTACGTGACGCCGACCGGCAACAATCAGGCTGAGCTCGCTCACGAGCACAATCGCGCGGCAATCCCGGACCTTGCAGCCCACGAGGGATTTCCTGGGCATGACTGGCACTATAAGGTCATGACGGAATACAAGGAGGGCATCTCCCCCGTGCGCTGGATCACGCCTGGAGCGGTGGAAGATTCCTCTTCGATGTGGCAGGACTCACTCGCAGCCGAAGGCTGGGCATTGTACTCAGAGGCGCTCCTGGCCGAGCCGCAGGCTGCCGCAAAGAGCGGCTTCTACACGCCCGAAGAGCATCTCTATCAGCTGCGCGGCAAGCTCTATAGGGATTTGCGCGTACGCATCGATACCGGCATTCACACGGGGCGCATGTCATTTGATGATGCGGTGACCCTCTTCTCGGAAGTGGTTGATTTTCTGCCGGGCTCCTGCGCCGATGCCAAGATTCCTGCGAGCGACGCTAAGGTTGCAAGCTGCAAAGATGCGCGCGGTGCTGTGACGCGCTACTCGCGCTGGCCCACTCAGGCGATCACATATCGCCTGGGCAAGGAGCAGATCCTCGCTTTGCGCAAGATGGCGCAGGACGCACTCGGGCCCAAGTTCTCCGCGCAGCGCTTCCACCTCGAATTCATGAAGCAGGGCACGATCCCTGCCGCATATTTCGGCGCGGAGCTCCTGCGCACGCTCACGAGCGCATCGCCTTAGCGCCGACCGCAGCGCTAGAGGCTCGCGAGCGCTTCGCGCGCAGCGCGAATCCCGCTTTGCAGCGCCCCCGTAACGGTCGCCGTTTCGCCTTCCGTGTCGGTCGCTTCACCGGCAAAGAAGAGCGTGTCGGCGAGCGGCGCCGCAAGCGACTGGCGCGCCGCATCTGCACCGACCAGTACATAGCTGTAGGCGCCGCGGGCAAACGGGTCCCGCTGCCAATCATGGTAGTAGTAGCCTCGCAGCGCCTCGGCCACGTCGTAACGTTTGCCAAACATCGTTTGCGCGACGCCAAGCGCATGCGCTGCGATCTCTGCGGATGCTTGCGCGGAGGACAGGTGCGCCGCGATGGGACCTCCCGCCCATGCGACGAGGAGCGGCGCGCGCAGCGGCAGCTGCGTCCAGAATGTGCGGAAGTCTGCATTCGGCACATGAAAGTAAGCAGCATTGCGATAACGTCCCCCATCGAGCTCTTCCCAGAATGCTGAACGGAAGCGCAGCATGAGCTTGATCACCGGCCCAGAGGCAAGTCCCTCAAGGGCAGAGTGCTTATCAGTGAGAGCGGGGTCGAAGCGCACCCCGCCCGGCGCATCCGCCGGCTGCTGCAGAACGCCCAATGGCAAGGTGATGATCGCGCGGCGTGCGCTTGCGCGAAACGGCTTGCCGAGGCATGTGCCCTCGATCTCAACCCATCCTTGCGACCAACGCACCGCGCGTACGAGGGTCTGCAACTGCAGATGCAGACTTTCGCTCTGCAGCGAGACCGCGAGCGTTGCGAGGAGCGCATCGTAGCCACCCTGCGGGCGCGACTGCGGCGCATCGTCGTTCATCATGTCCGCGGTCCACTCTGCCGCGATGGCACCTGCACTCGCGCGGCTCGTGTCGGCAGCGTCAAAGCCCTCCGCCATCATCTTGGCGTAACGACGCGCTTCCGTGGACAGATTGGATTGCTCGAGGAAGATGTCGAACGACAGGTCCTTCTTTTTCAGTTTTTCCGCGCTTGCGCGCATCGCATTCTGCACGTCGTGGAAATGGTCATTGCGCGCCGCGAGCTCACCGTCGTGCAGCCTAAAATGCGTATCGGTCGATTCGATGTCGGTTTTGCCGCCGCGTCGCAGGATGGCCATGGTCGTCGGCGCGCGACCGTGAATGAACTCCGCACCGTATTCTATGGGCGCCGCGAGGTCGGGCGCGTGCTGTGTCCAGATGCGCCCGCCGATGCGCTCACGCGCTTCAAGGAGCAGCACCCGGCGCCCTGCCGGGGCGAGTTCGGCGGCGGCGGCAAGGCCGGCCGCGCCTGCGCCAATGATCAGAACATCTGTATCGACATCCGTCATTTCAGACCGTGCTTCGAAGCAAAGGTAGAATCATCCCATGACTGCGAGCCGCGTTCCCATTCCGCTCCTGCCCCACGCCGGTTCTGCCTGTGAGGCTGTACGTACGCTTGCGGTGGCGGTGCGCGCCTTTGATTCTGACCAGCTCGTGCTGCGCTACGTGCTGGAAGGCGACTTTGAGCGCCTGATCCTCCCGGCCGAGGATGCTGCGCGGCGCGCGCACGAGCTTTGGATGCATACCTGCTTCGAAGCCTTCCTGATGGCGGCGGGCTCGCAAGGCTACTGCGAGCTCAACTTTGCGCCATCGCGCGCCTGGGCCATGTATCGATTCAGCGCGCGCCGGCAGGGCATGGCGGTCGTTACCGAGGCCCGCGCACCGCACCTTGCGCTACAGCGCACGGCGGCGTCGATTACGCTTGATGCGACAATATTTTGGCGTGACTTAATCCAGGAGCCCTCGCCCCTTAAGCTGCGCATCGCGATGGCCGCGGTTGTGGAAGACGAGGGAGGTAGACTTTCCTATTGGGCGCTTCGGCATCCGCCTGGAAGGCCCGATTTCCACCACCCCGACAGTTTCACGCTCGAGCTTGATCTATGAAATTTGGGATCGACCGGCTCATCGACGAGCCGGCCCTGCGCAAGCCACTCAAGGGACGGCGGGTGGCTCTCCTGGCGCATCCCGCCTCCGTCACCGCGGATCTTACGCATACGCTCGATGCGCTGATGGCGCAGGGTGATGTGCGCGTAGTTGCAGCCTTCGGGCCGCAGCATGGACTGCGCGGCGACAAGCAGGACAACATGATGGAATCGCCGGATTTCCTCGATCCGGTGCACGGCATCCCCGTCTTCAGCCTATATGGCCTGGTGCGCCGTCCCACCCGGGCGATGATGGACAGCTTCGATGTGCTGCTCGTGGATCTGCAGGACGTCGGCTGCCGGATCTATACCTTCGTCACGACCCTTCTCTACGTGCTCGAGGAGGCCGCGCAGCACGGAAAATCCGTGTGGGTGCTCGATCGGCCGAACCCCATCGGGCGGCCCGTGGAGGGACTCCTGCTGCGTCCCGGCTGGGAGAGCTTTGTCGGCGCAGGCGCTTTGCCCATGCGCCACGGGCTCACTCTGGGGGAGCTTGCGCAATGGTTCGTCCGCCAGGGGCACCTTGATGTCGACTGCGAAGTCGTGCCGCTCCTGGGCTGGCAACCCGCGGCCGCTTCTGGATATGGGTGGCCGCTTGGCGAGCGTGCGTGGGTAAACCCGAGCCCCAATGCGCCGAACCTGTGGATGGCGCGCTGCTACCCGGGGACGGTCATGCTGGAGGGCACGACCTTGTCGGAAGGGCGGGGAACGACGCGGCCGCTTGAGCTCCTGGGGGCGCCAGACCTGGACGTCCGCAGGTTACTGGCGCAGATGCAGGAGCTTGCGCCCGCGTGGCTGCACGGCTGCCGGCTGCGTCCCTGCAGCTTTGAGCCCACGTTTCACAAGCACGTGGGGTTACTGTGCGCGGGCTTTCAAATTCATGTAGAAGACCCATCCTACGAGCATAATGGGTTTCGACCCTGGCGTCTGGTCGCGCTGACGCTCAAGGCTTTAAGGCGCCTGCGCCCTGATTACCCGCTGTGGCGCGATTTCCCCTACGAGTACGTGAACAATCGGTCGGCCTTCGACGTCATAAACGGCAGTGATCTCCTGCGCGCCTGGGTGGATGACGCAGAGGCGACGCCGGCCGATCTTGATGCCATGGCCGCCCCGGACGAAGCCACGTGGCGCGCCGAAAGGCGTGAGGTCTTGCTGTATGAGGATTGAATGACTTCTTTGATTGCGCGTGCGGCGCTCTTTGGCAATCCCGTGCGCACTCAAGCGCGCTTGAGTCCCGACGGCCGCTACATCTCTTTTCTTGCGCCCAAGGAGGGCGTCCTGAACGTGTGGCTTGCGCCATTTCCCGATTTGGAACGAGCCAGGCCCATCACTGCCGATCGCAAGCGCGGCATCCGCGAGCACTACTGGGCGTACACCGGAGGCCATGTGCTCTACGTGCAGGACGAGGGTGGGGATGAGAACTGGCGGGTGTTCAGCGTCGATGTTGAAAGCGGGATGGAAATGGATTTGACGCCCCTTGCCGGTGTGCAGGCACAGATTGTCGGACTGTCCGCAGCGCGGCCTAACATTGCGCTCATTGGCTTGAACGACCGCAGGCCCGAGTGGCATGACCTTTTCGAGATCGACATCGTCACTGCCGAGCGCGGGCTCGTCGAGAAAAATGACCAGGGATTTGCCGGCTACCTCGAGGATCTGCAACTGCGGCCGCGGCTCGCGCTGAAGACGCTTCCCCAGGGCGGCGGCGAACTCTTCCGCCGCACCGCGGCGGGCTGGGAGAGTTTCCTGCATTATGGTCAGGCCGACAGTTTGACCACGCGGCCGCTCATTGTTGACGGCGACGGCACGGCGCTCGTGTTGAGCGCGCTTGGTCGCGACAAGGCGGCGCTCATGCGTGTCGATCTTGCGAGCGGCGATGAGAGCCTCGTCGCCGAGAGCGCGTGCGCAGACATCGCGGATGTGTGGCTGCATCCGCGCACGCGAGCGCTGCAGGCCTATGCCGTGGACTATCTCACGAGCGAGCTTACGCCCATGAACTCCGCGGCGGCGCGTGATATTGACACGCTCGCCGGTGCGCTTGGGCCGCAGTTCACGGTCACGAGTCGCACGCTCGATGACAGCATCTGGGTGGTTGTGGTTGATGATCCGCTGCGCGCCCTCGCAAGCTATCTCTACGAGCGTCAGAGCGGCGCCGTCACGAAGCTCTTTGATCAGCGCCCGGAGCTTGCTGGCAAGCCTCTGCAGGCCATGCAGGCGTTTGAGATCCGCGCGCGCGACGGCTTGGCGTTGATATCTTATCTTACGCTGCCGGCTGGCAGCGCGGGGTCGCGGCCCGAAAAGCCGCTGCCTCTGATACTCGACGTCCATGGTGGACCGTGGGCGCGCGACAGTTACGGATTCAATCCCGAGCACCAATGGCTTGCCAATCGCGGCTACGCCGTGCTGGCGGTCAACTACCGCGGCTCGATGGGCTTCGGCAAGAGCTTCGTCAACGCTGGCGACGGCGAATGGGCGGGCAGGATGCACGAAGATCTCACCGATGCGGTTCAATGGGCCATTTCTGAAAAGATCGCCGATCCAGGCAAAGTGGCGATTTATGGCGCCTCCTACGGCGGCTATGCTGCCCTCGTGGGGCTTACCCTCACGCCCGAACAGTTTGCCTGCGCCGTTGACATCGTCGGCCCGTCGAATCTCATCACGCTGCTCGAGTCCATTCCGCCCTACTGGAGGTCATTCTTCGAGGACATGGCGCATCGGGTGGGCGATCCGCGCACGCCAGAAGGACGCGCGCACCTCACACAGCGCTCGCCGCTGACGCATGTCGCGCGCATCAAGCGGCCGCTTCTCATTGCACAGGGCGCCAATGACCCGCGCGTCAAGCAGGCGGAGGCCGACCAGATCGTCGCAGCCATGAGGGCGAAGAATCTTCCCGTGACCTACGTGCTCTACTCGGACGAGGGCCACGGTTTCGCCCGTCCAGAAAATCGCCTGTCCTTCCATGCCGTCACCGAGGCTTTCCTGTCGCAGTACCTGGGCGGCCGGTTCGAGCCCATTGGTGCCGACTTCAATGACTCGAGCATCGAGATCGCTGCGGGCGCAGACTTCGTGCCGGGCGTCGCCGAGGCATTGCGCGCACGGCCTTCGATCGAGGCGGCGTAACCTACGATGCAATCCGCACGCGACATCACCACGTATCGGAAATTCTGGGCCGCGCGGGTCCGCACCGCCCCCTTTATGACCCCCACGCGCGCGGCGATAGGAAAAGAGGGGTGGGGGACCAGTG
>Ga0302326_10025220_pt1 | contig 12064 bp, 35 predicted proteins | sample Palsa_T0_3_FD_202264 | JGI IMG/M metagenome (GOLD analysis project Ga0302326, IMG submission 202264) | Peat permafrost microbial communities from Stordalen Mire near Abisko, Sweden - Palsa_T0_3 | ecosystem: Environmental > Terrestrial > Soil > Palsa > Peat permafrost | place: Sweden: Abisko...
AATTCTCCTTATAATGATGACTACTCAAAAGGTCAACAAATGGTAGCAATCGAAATTCTTGATATGATTAGAAAGAAAAACTAAATGACGTCTACCGATTGGGATAATATTAATAAAATTTCTTCACAACTTAAAGATGCTTTCACTCATTACACGCCGCAAGTTTGGAATGCTCTTCAAAAAATCAAACAAATAGATTCAATTGGTAGCGCAATTCAATGTTTGATTTTCGAGATTCTTGGATTTTTAGCAGTATTTTTTGCAATTAAATTTTCTAAGAAAATTGTATGGAGTTTCGGAGAACCCGAAGATGCAAAAAGTGCTACATTTTTAGTGGCTACTATTGTGCTCTTAATATTTGCGCCTATTGCTATATGTATTTCTAGTATATGTATTTCAGATATTTGGCTTTGGGTTGGAATTTTTGACCCACAATTGGCAATTGCTCATGATGTAGTGAATAAAATTCTTTCAACTACCGTTAATAGATAATAAAAGGAATTAAATGACAAACGAAGACTGGAACAATATTAATAAAATTGCGTCTCAAATTAAAGACGTTTTTACGCACTATACTCCCCAGGCTTGGGAAATTGTCAAACAAATCAAACAAATAGATTCTTTCTATTATCTACTAATTGCATTAATTTTTACTGTTGTGCCCTTGGTAGCATTATTTTTTGTTCCTAAACTTTTCAAAAAACTTGAAGGATTTTGCGATAGAGAAGCGAAATGGTTTATAATTATCATGTATACATCGTTTGTCTTTTTCATATTTGCTGTTAATGTGACTGATTTATTAAATCTCTGGGAATGGGTCGGAGCCTTTAATCCTCAATTAGCAATAGCTCATGACTTAGTGGAAAAAGTCCTATCACATTAAAATGTTTGTACTAAACGACAACATTTTAACTAAAATACAAAAAGGAAGTGAAATTTCTTTTAATAAGCCATGTTGGCACGGAGAAAAAATTCATGCTGGTGTTATTGAAAGGATTATTGAATCTTTTCCTAATCCAGAATTGGAACCAACTCTAGAAGTAATTACCAAATTTAGAAGCTGCAATAAATGTCCTAGTAATACAATTATATCAATCAAGCTTTATGAAAACGAGGTTGAATTATGTTTTTAGTAGAATTAGAATATAGTGAATTTTTTTCAAATGTAAATGAAAAGCAAGCCCCAAGATTTGTTGTTCATGAAGACCAAAATTGGGCAATCTTATCTGCAAGAGCGCAGTCCGAGCTATACGGTAAAGGCAGAATGAGAGTCATCGAATGTGCCTATGAAGACATTCCTGATTTGATTTCTGATATTTTTCATGCGAATCAGGCGGATTTGAGTTAATCATGTTTAGAAATCAAGTTCGTTTGGAGATAAAAACATTTCGTGATTAAAAGCGATTATCTAGATGCTCCTTTAGATAAAAACGAGTTGCGAGAAATAATTTTCGATTTAAAGCAAAAGTTGAAAAATATAAATTTCGATGCTATTGCTTTTTGCGGAAATTCAGGAGCATTAGTTGCTCCTATTCTCGCATACGAATTGAATAAATATATTTTACTTGTTAGAAAGCAAGCGGAATCTTGTCATTCATTATATGATGTAGAGGGGCTGTATCCAGGAAAAAAGAAATATAAATATATTATTCTTGATGACCAAATCGAGAGCGGATGGACCGTAAAAACAATTTACAAGCAAATTAATAAATATAGTTCTAATTTAATTTGTGCAGGAATTGTTTTATATTTAGATGGAGATAGTCATCCCAAAAGTTTTAAACTTGGAAATAAATCAGTCAAGATTCACAGAATAAATTGATGTCGTTCTTGATTTTTGCTTTAATACTCATTTTTCTTCCAGCCGCCGTCGTAATATGTTGGACAGCTTTTTTCTGTGTATTAGTGGTATTCACGTTTCTTCCAGTAGTATTATGGATTTATCCATTATCTTTAATTTGGCCAAAATTAAGATTATTTGCCAATAAAATAAATGAGTTAGGCTTGTTATTTGCGTCTCTCGCATTTTTTGACTTCAGCCAAGCAAAAAGGTCTTTTATAAACTTCAAAAACATGTGACAGATATCACATTGACTTTTTTGTCAAAAATGTTATAATAAATACATGAAAACACTTGAACGCCCCAAGCCCATTCACACGGTAGTTCTTAAGCAAAAAAATCAAGAGCCGCAATCAGATGTAGTTTCTCTTCTGAAGGATTTCCTTCTTATTAAAGAACAAGAAAAAGAAGTTGAGAAACGCATTGAAGAATATTTCAAGCCGCTTATTGAAGCTGCACGTAACGGACAAGATGAGGCTAAATTCATTGGGAAGTTTCGTGGTAAACTTGGTGAATTTATCATCAAGCATATCGAATCCAAGGGCAAGCGAACAATTTCCATTGGTACAGCAGAAGAAGCCCTTAAAAAGGGAATTATCAATGCAGAAGCTTTTGAATTCTTGGTAAAAACTGGCGAAGCGTCTTTTCAAAATAGAGTACGTTTTGACCCAGGAACTTCGCAATGAAGCATTCTCGACAAATCGACGAATTTGAATTAGAAGTAACCAAAGAAGATTCAAATGTTTTCCGAGTTGACCTATTCGAAGGAAACCTATGTGCCGCAAGTCGTACTATTAATTTTGGAACCCTAATATGTGGCGAAGAAGTATTCGAAAGTTTACTCTGGGATTCCGAATTAATTCAAGAACTTATGGATGAAGGACGGGCTACACTATGAAAATCAATGTTAATCTTCCAACTACTATCAGTGTAACAGATTATCATGCTTTCTCTTTTCTTCAAGATGATATGCGCAATGTAATTCCTAATATCAAAATTATTGAAGTTGGATTCAATAATGATACGGGTAAATATGTTGGCTTCATCTATATAGGAAATCTAAGACAAGAACCAAATCTTTCAAAATTTCGTGAAATCAAAAAGATGTTAAAAGAAAATGAAGAATATCATGAATCTTTGTTCGGCATCTGATGGTGCTTCTAAAAGAACTAAAAACCGTATTAAAGAACATTCAGGTCAATTTTTAATTCTTGATAAGAAGACTGTAGCTTGTTTTAATAACCAAGAAGCTATTTTAACCGAATGTCTGTGTGGTACTCATAAAGAGCCATGGCGTGGATGGTTGCCAGTTAAAGAGATTGACATTATAACTTGTACATGATATAATTATTTTGCTGGCGTAAGTTAGTGGAAAACTCTCTCCTTTATACCGAGATAAGCCCTGGACTAGGGCGAAACGCGAGTTCGATTCTCGCCGCCAGTACCAATTTTTCAAGGAATCACATGAAACAAGAAATTGCAGATATTATTGAACAAAATTGGCAAGATTTATAGTGAAAACTAAAATCTTTCGAGTAGACTATTCAGGTGCCAGTGAATGGGATAATAGCCTATGTTGTTTCATTTCGGTTTCGGGCTACGAAGATTCTTTTCTTAGTTTTCAAGATTGCTGGGAAAACATAAGATATAATATAGAAACAGATAACGATACTGAAATGTCATATACTTCCGACGAAATTATATCAAAAATTACTGAAAAATTCGAAGCGCTTGGTTGGGCGAAAATTAAAGCAGTTGAAATAGATAGTGTATTTATTTAATTATGAATGATTTCGATAAGCTTCAAAGAGTTGCCGCACGAGATAGCCTTCTGTTTATTGATGATATGCATTTAGCTGGTAACTTTGGAGCCATTGATTTAATTTTATTTTTGACATCTAGCCCTAAATTCAAATTTATTCTTCGTAAAGATAAATATGTTGATTCTTACATAGCAATTTTAATGGCCACAAAGCCAATTAAAGATAAACTTATATTTAGGAATGCATTTATTGCCTGTCTATTAAAATCTACGAAATTCAAAATTGGAACAAAAGGCGTACACACAACAATTAAGGCGCTAATATGAATCTGTTTAAATGCGAATGTGATTCTACGGAATACACCGGACCAGGATGGTTATCTAGGCATCCTTATCCATGTCCAACTGTGTATCCTGCAAAGCCAATAGAATTTCCAAATAAATTAGATGGACCTTGCATTCATGAACAAATCTTAGCTGATGAAGAAACATGTTTTTATGACATAGAAAAAGTTTCTAAAATTTTCACATATTATCAACACACCAGCCCAGAATCACCAGATACGATGTATTGCAATTTCTGTGGACAAAAAGTTTTCAGTGAATGGTAAATCTTTATGATGTTAAAACTTAACACTCAAATCGTAGAATATTTTCTTTTGAATTATAGCTGCCATATAACTTCTTTACCAAATTCTAAAGGTAAAGAAATTACCACGATATCAATCGGGCTTAGAAATTATCAAAATCTATTAGATGAACTTATTAAAGATGGTCATTATATTAATATGATTGGCAAAAAACCGATTAAAAATAAAAAAATTGATGACCCTAGTCAATGGTGCGTATTACAAACTCCCAATCATGAATGGTATGTATTGCGGACCCTTTGACAAATTTGTTGATGAATGGTACAATAATACAATGAGAAAAAAGACAATCAATTTTCCACTGTCAATGCCTTTTATTCCTAAAGCAGAATATACGGGCCTTAGTGCTGTATTTTTGCTTCTTTATGTTGTTGCAATTTATGTAGCTACATACAATTTACTTGATTTTCTTACTTTGTTTTTCTTTGCAAAAGCATTGCCCTGGTGGTTTAAGATTTGCACCCTAATTTTGGTTGGCAGATGGTCGGGCTGGGTCATTGCGTTGTCACTCTTGGTAGAAGGCTACATTCTACTTAGCGGTCATACGATGTTTCCACACCTATGAGCAAATTCGATTTGACCAAAGAAGAATTAGAAATTTGGGTTAAACATTCTTACAAAGTTAAGAATTTAATTCAAGAAATTTTAGAATTACAAAATCAAGTAAATTATAACATCACTGATTATGAGGCATTTAATGAAAATTAAAATTACAAAAAAAGATATCTATCGTGGACAATCTAGAAGTGCCTGTAATTGTCCTATTGCTCAGGCATTAAAAAGATGCACCGGAATTTATAACTTATCCGTTGGTAAACAAAGCGCAGTTTACACTAAGCCAAGAAGCTGGACTTCCAGTGCCATTTTGTTACCCATAAAGGTCCAACAATTTATTCAAAAATTTGATAATAACCAAGAAGTAAAACCTTTTTCTTTTCAAATCGACGATATTTAAAAAATTTGCCTTCTTAGTATTATTTACTACTTATTGACTATAATGTAAATAGTTTCAAGAAGGATTAATTATGACAATAGAAGATATCTCAAAAGAGATAATCAAATTCCAAATTCAATTAAAAGACGAAAAAGACCTAAAAATAGCAAAAACATGTGTAGATAAAATCTGTGAATTAAAATCATTTAGAAAAGAATTATCCTTAGCTTTCATGGCTCCAAGTTCGTTTCTTGAAGAAAATGATAGACTTGTTAAATGGGGTTCTCAAATTGAAAAAGCAGCTAGTGAGTTTGACAAAGCTATAGGAAAAATTGAGTTAAAATTAAATTTTACATCTCAGGAGCACAGTGAATGGCTCAAGGGATATAATAAAGCATATAGTGCCTTTTGTCGTGCTTGCAATGAAGCAAAAGAGGTGCTATAATGATAATCAAAGTAACTCAAGATGACATAGACAAGGGTGAAGTTTCTAGTCATTGCAATTGCCCGATATCAAGGGCGATAAAACGACATACTGGACTTCTAAATATTGCAACAGGCGGAAGAACCGTGACTTATAATAAATTCGTAAATCAATCTTCAATAATTATGGGTTCATTTACATTGCCGCTTGCGGCTAGAGAATTTATTGAAAGATTCGATTCAGATGAATCTGTAGTTCCTTTTGAATTTGAAATTAAAGACATCTAATGGAAAATTTTGTTGTATCATTGGATAAAAAGTTTATCTACTGGGTAGAGGAGCTTAAACCTGGTACACAGAAATATTGGAAGATGCTAAACTATGATTGCCAAGTTGATAACATTGACCTTGTGAAATTTGTCAAAATTGGCGCATTTGGCCAACCTGAGTTTTTCGGAAAGAATTAAATGTCAATTGAGTGGCTGTGTCATTGGTGGCTTTCAATTGCGGCGATTGCTTTTGCTGTATTTTTAACGTTGTTTCAAATCCAAGTTGGAAAAATCAGTAAGATTAATACTGGTGATTGGGACGAAGATGATGGAGAAGAGTTAGTTATAACTAGAAGAATATTAAATGATTTTAGAGTAATTAGGACTTTTGTATATATCTTCTGGGCATTGCTGGTGATTATTTTTGTTTTAAGTCACATGCATTGGGAATGAATTATGAACAAAGAAAAATTTCACTTTCATGAATATTTCAACGAAGGCTTCGGTCATGGATGGGGATTGTATTGCGAAAATGAACCTACGTCTTATTACATTTTTCTAAAAGATTATATAAGTTCAAGTATTTTGGCTTCATCTGATTACGAATTATTTTATGGTAACGGGTTTTATTTGGGCTCAAATGAATCTCTAGAATTTCTGAAAGACTTGACAATTCAACTATTTAAATCATTTCCAAAAATGTCTAGTTCATCCGGATTTGATGTTGAAGAATTCAAAAATATGAAAATTCTCATTTCAATAGCAGCAAATGCAAGAATATTAGGATTAAAAGAAAAATAGTCTTGACAAAATCATAAAATATGTTATGGTGTGATTGTCTCATGCTGGATTTCAAGCCGATAGGTCGCTCCAATTGGGCGGTTATCCCTTGAGACTTTTTGGATTTGAAAATGCGTATTGAAATCCCATTCTATGATTTAAAAGATATGTCCATCGGTGATAATCTTTTACTTAGAGATTATAATAATTCCAAAAATTCCATTGAAGGAACTGTAGTTTTAGTAGATAAAGTTTTTGGTAATCTGATATTAGAGACAAAAGAAAGTAAAAGATTTCAAGTAAAATTAATAGTAGAAGCAACTGAATTATAAATTTAACTATTTTATTTCCTTTTAACTATAATAGTATTAGTTAGTATTTAGTAGTAAAGGAAAATATGTCTAAAAATTTTGAAATTCACGACACTTATGATTATCTTGCAGAAGTAGAAATAAAATTATTAGAAATCCTTCTTTCATTAGAATTTGCCGATACATGGGGTGGAAAGACTTTTGAAAATAAATGGCGTAATCCGGCAGTTAGTAAGGTCGCAAGAAAGATTTGCCTAGCTCGTCTTGAAATTAAAGAAGCACTAAAAGAACTTATTAATTTAGGAATTGATGCAAATAATCCTGTGCATAAAAGTTGATTGACATCTGTGCTATAATAGCACCATGAGAATGGATGCTAAACAGGAAGCATATTTAGAGGTATTTTGTGCAATAGGTGCCCCGGTGATTATATACGTTATATTTTTCTTGTTGCCATTGAAAATGGATGGCTAATGCCAAAACATTTAACCAATAATTACACGAAAGATATAAATTGTGACTATAAACGAATTAATTGAAAAATTAAAACAATATCCACCCCAAGGTCAAGTATTTATTGAAACGTGGGATTGGAATGAAGAAGACTGCGGAACTGGTGAATATCTAAATAGCCAAAGTTTAGTCAAAATTACTGATTATACTGGCCTTCCGGGTGCAATTTCCTTGGTTGGTTCTTATTATGAATTAGAAGAGGAATAAATTATGAAAATTTTGTTGCTTTTGACATCGCTATTTTTATCTGGTTGTTATAGTAATTTTTCGGAAGCGCCAAATTCTGAACCTCCTCAATCACAATGGACCAATTTGCAGCCTCCGTGCGCTACTGCTTTTGTAATGTCACCTAAGAATGGCAATCACTTGGGTTTGATATTCGTTTGCAAAAATGGAGACGTTTATCAATATAACGGAAAATTGTGAATCATGGATATGACCCTACAGGCGGTATAACATTAATAATAAGCAAAGATACAAAAGGTTCTTTATCTAACATTCGAATGTCTCGTTTTCAGCATTGCATTTCAGTATTGAAAAAATATAATAGAAATTAAAATGAGCTATACAGAAAATTATAAAGGGTTTACGATTCACGAAAAGATAGTCAAAGTAGTTGACAATAATTTCAATTATATTTATGATGATTCTCATAAAAAATGTTTCGTAGTGGATATTCTACCTATTTCGAAGATTCTTCCTACTTTTAGAATTGCAATGGAACGTGATATTGAAGAAGCTAAATTAAAAGTTGAAGCATATTTAAAAGAACCATGGGAGCCTATTGTTTTTTATGTGCCTTGACTTCTATATCGACTATTGATATAATGAACATACAAATTCATTGAGGAAAGAAAATGCTTACTTCAAAAGAATATCTCGAAATTACTCAGAAGAATCTTGATATTCATAACGCAAAATCTGCAGAAAAACTTCAAGAAAGAATGCTGCGGCTTGTAGATGCTGCATATGCTACTGGCATTCAAGCTGGCTTCATGAATGCCAAAAAAGGCAGAGACCCCTATGATGATACCAAACACGAAGATAAATTTCAAGAATATCTTGAATCAGAAATAGCGTCAAGAAATAAGATTTTACTTGCAAACCGCCTCGCATATGATGATGCCGTAGAAGTAAATTCTGAAATCCGCGTATTGGAAGAGGTTCTTGAATTTTATAAAGACGTAAATTACGGTAAGGTTTAATAAAATGAAAATTCAAGTTACTGAAGATGATATCTTATTGGGAGTACAAGGAGATTGCAAGGAATGTCCCGTAGCTAATGCATTAAATCGAATATTCCCCGATGCTAAAATTATAAGCGTTATTGATTTTTCCGCCATTATGCTTCTTAAAGATGGTAGTACAAAATCATATTCACTTCCAAGTATTGCCTCAGACTTTATTCACAATTTTGATATGGGAAGAAAAGTTTATCCTTTCGAGTTTGAAATTGAATAAAAGATTTTTAATATCGCTATTTATTCTCGTTGTAATTGTTTCATTAATTATTGCAGCAAATTTTCATTGTTTTGCTTCCCATTCGTATGAGTATCACACTATATCTTCTAATGTAGATGCATGATGGACAAATTAACAAAACGATATACCCAAGACGGGAAACTTCATCGACTAAATGGACCTGCAGTAGAATGGGCCGGTGGCACGAAGGATTGGTACCAGAATGGTAAACTTCATCGCCTTGATGGCCCTGCAGTAGAATGGGCCAACGGAACTAAAGAGTGGTATCAAAACGGCGTCAGACATCGCACGGATGGCCCTGCTGTTGAGCGTATCACGGGCGAGAAAGAATTTTGGGTAGATGGTAAAAAAACTTGACACATAAATAAAATTCTGATATAGTAGAGGTGTCCACGGTAGCTCAGTAGTAGAGCGGGCAACGATGCCGCTATGATATACGATTGAAAATAGGGTTCCGGGCCTGAAGTATGTTAGCGAAGGTGCAATTCCTTCCTGTGGACAACATAATATCTTGACAAATCTCTAAAACTATCATATAATAATTTAGCGGGGTAGAGGAATAGTAACTCATTAGGCTCATAATCTAAAGACTGAACGTGCAACTCGTTCCTCCGCATCCATTTAGAAGAGGGCGTTATCGCCCTCTTTTCTTTTTGCCCACTTATTTAGAAAGCTTAGAGTTATCGTAGCTCCACTACGATAATCACAACTTTTTCAAATGCTTGACTTCTTTTAAAATAATTGATATAATATGCCCATGAAAATTACAGTTACTAAAGAAGATATACTTGAAGGTATACCGAGGAAATCCAGTTCTTGTCCTATCGCTATTGCAATGTGGCGTAAATTCAAAGTAGATTATATTAGCGTTAGATACTCAAGAGCCTATGTTGCTCCATCCGGTGCCTCTGTTCCATTATGTTATAAACTACCATTATCTGCAAGAGAATTTATTAGAAATTTTGATGCAGGTAATAACGTGTATCCTTTTGAATTTGAAGCCAGAATGGTTAAACCATGAAAATTTCAGTTACCCAAGAAGACATCGACAATGGTAAGCGAAAAGAATGTGATAGCTGCCCAGTTGCTCTAGCAATTATGCGACACTTTAAAGCAAAATCCGTTTGGGTCGATGTTCATGGGATTTATTACTATCACAACGATGTAAATGATTGCGGCAAGGAACCCATGACAAAAGAAATTCTTGAATTTATAATTGATTTTGATGCAGGTCGAAATGTCAAGCCTTTTGATATCATACTGTAGTTAATATGAAAAATCCTAATTATAGTGATGAAGAATTTCGAATTTGGGTGGAATTCTCTGGCTCGACAAAACGCATTCTTGAAGAAATAGTGCGCTTAAGAGAAGAATTACAAAATGCAAAATGTGAAATCGAAAACCTAGAATACTGGTGTGAAAGATATTATTAAGATGATTATTTTTATAATATCAACGGCAACAATTCTTTATTTGATATTTGCTTGGTGGGGTTTTTCTTCTAAACGTGATAAAAGAAAATATAATACCGCTGCCATTGCGGCTTGGAATAAAGTTATCGCACGAAGGCCTCAATTTGAGAAAAGTGCCCGAGAATGTACATTGAAAACCTATGACCCTACTAAAGCGGTAGATGCAGATTGGGAAGACACGCATTGACAAGTGTCAATTAAAATGTTATAATTATTTAGGGTTGTGTGAATTTTTCGAAATTCTCCAGCCCTGCCAATTTTATAGAGGCATTACAGATGAATAAAGGCACTAAAGCCGACATGAATTTTATTGTCGCCACTCTCATTTCTCGATATGAAGTTCATAGCTCACAGCTTTGTGAATTATCAAGTCTTCTTTCTATTTCAGAGAGATGTACGTCAATCCAAGCCCATAGATTAGACGAAGTTTTATCTGAGCAGACCCACTTGATTCCGCAATTGCTGCCATTTATCTCCGATGCAGAAAAGCGCAAGGAATTGCGGAATAGATTCAACGAAGCTACAAATCTTTGGTTCAAATCCCCACCATCTTCACAGGAGCGTAAAATGACCACTAAGGACGAACTAACTAACATTTCAAATGGTCAACAACGAGGAGCCGGAATGACTGTTTCAGAATTAATTGCAGACTTACAAAAACTGCCTCAAGATATTTGTATTTTAGTTGCAGGATATTATGTGGTTCTGCATAGTGTTAGACTTTCTACCGCAGAGGAGCAAGAACAAGACGGCGGAGAAACTTTCGCCATTTTAGACTGGGAAGTTTGAGTGTCCGATAAATATTACAACAGAAAATTGAACAAAAGTCATGCTGTTGCCTTGAAGTTAGGAATTGAATCCATTAGAAAACCATCCGTTAAGAAGGTGATGTTATTTTGTAATAGGCTTACTTGCTTTTATTGTAAATTACCTGTTCTTGTTTCTAAAAATAAATGCTACCAAAATAAACCTTATCTTGCTTCCGTAGAACATATTACCCCTCTTTCAAAAGGTGGCTTAACGATTCCCGAAAATCTTGCAATTTCTCACATTTTGTGCAATAATCACCCTAATGTAGGAAGAAAAAGATTTAAAAAGCAAATTGTCAAAGCGTTATGGGAAATTCGGAAACATGCTCCCCAAAAACTTAAGGGAGCGTATATTTTCGACCAACCGATTTATACTTTACAATTGAATGGACTTAATCGGAAAATGACACCAACAAAGGTTCGAGATATTTCTGATAATCAGCATCAGTCTTTTATGGAACTTCTAAAAATCTCTTGATTTATATACCTAGATATGCTACAATAACACCATGAATATCAATGATAAATTGGTTGTCCAAGCAATCAAGAAACTCCAAAATTCCATTCAGCCTTCGTATGCACATGCAAAGTGGCTCAACAGAGTAATAAGTTTGATGGAATCTTATGAAGGGGCTTCTACTAATTCTCGTAAAGCTATTGCGTTTACAAAACTTTTAAGGGTTTTACAAGCTGGTCCTACAAAAGTAAAAGTTATAAAATTAGACACACTTTCGAATTCAATGCTTAGATTAGCAAAGAAATGTCTTAAACCATGGATTGCGGATGCAGATGATTTCAACGATGATGCTGATGGGTCTT
>Ga0302326_10025225_pt1 | contig 12062 bp, 6 predicted proteins | sample Palsa_T0_3_FD_202264 | JGI IMG/M metagenome (GOLD analysis project Ga0302326, IMG submission 202264) | Peat permafrost microbial communities from Stordalen Mire near Abisko, Sweden - Palsa_T0_3 | ecosystem: Environmental > Terrestrial > Soil > Palsa > Peat permafrost | place: Sweden: Abisko...
GACATTCGGAAAGCGAGTTCCGACGACGTGCAACGCGGCGAGAGTCTGGTGATCCCCGCGACCCTCGCACTTCTGCTGGTGGCTTTTGGAAGCCTGATCGCCGCCCTGATTCCATTGGCGGTTGGCCAGCTCGCCATCGCGACCACTATGGCGATTACGGGATTCCTGGCGCAGCGCTGGCACTTGTCGATTCTGGTTCAGAATTTGGCCACCATGCTTGGCTTGGGCTTGGGCATCGACTACGCGCTCCTCATGGTCAGCCGCTTCCGCGAAGCGATTTCCGCCGGTCACGACGGACCCGCAGCCTCAGTCATCGCGGCACGTCAGGCAGGTCGCACGCTATTGATTTCAGCCTCAACCGTAGCCATCGGATTCTTGGCGCTCTTGACGGTGCCGATAAGCGAAATCCGTTCCATTGGTATCGCTGGATTCCTGGTGGCCGGAATGAGTGTGTTGCTCACAAATACCGTCGTTCCGACAGCGCTGGGGTTGCTCGGTCCGCGTATTAATCTTGGCCGGTTGCCCTTTACTCCAAAGTTGGATGCGAATCGGGCTGAGCGCGCTGGCACCCGCTGGCGGCAATGGGGCAAGGTGATCGTCGCGCACCCCTGGCTTGCCCTCGTTGTGGCAGGCACTCCGTTGCTTCTGCTCGCCTGGCAAGTCAGACGATTGGATACCAGTCTTCCGCGAGGGGATTGGCTTCCGCCGGCGGCGGAGTCGGTCCGTGCCCTCCACGCCCTGAGACAAATGGATCGGGAAGGCGTAGTTGAAACGTTGCGCATCATTGTCGAGCTTCCAACCGGCTCCATCGCGCAAACCGACGCTGGGTGGAATGTGCTGGATCGTCTCACCAAGCGCCTCGCAATCGACCCTCGTTCTGGACGCGTGATTTCTATCACTACGATTGCGGACGGCAACCGGTCTTCTCTCCTTGACATCTCGCGGGAGACCCGTCGAACATTTCTGAGTAGCGACGGACGAGCGGCGCTGATTGAGGTGTTACCCGCGAGTTCGGTCTCCCTGCGCGACCAGGTCAACTGGGTGCGGGAGCTTCGGAAAACGGGCGCGCTAGCTCTCACCGGAGTGCCTGACGCAACCCTTCTCGTTGGGGGCATCCCGGCACTCAACGCCGATTATGAAACGATTATTAGAGACCGCTTTCCGTCGGTCATGGCGCTGGTAGTCGGGGGAACGCTCCTTGCGCTGCTCTGCGGGTTCCGATCTATCTTCGCCGCGCTGAAGGCCATCGCACTCAACCTTTTCTCGGTCGCGGCGTCCTTCGGAGCATTGGTTTTGGTTTTTCAAAACGGGCACGGAAGCGGATTCCTGGGAGTTCCGGGAGGAACGGGTAGCGTCTTTCCTCTTGTTCCGATCGTCGCCTTTGCCATCGTTTTCGGATTAAGCATGGACTACGAGGTATTTCTGGTTGCACGCGTTCTCGAAGCCAGAAGGAGCGGGCTAAGTGAATTGGATGCGATCCCCGAGGGTATGGCTAGAACCGCAGGTCTGATTACGAGCGCCGCCGCGATCATGATCGTGGTATTTGCCGCATTCACTTTCGGAAGTTTCCTGGTGGTCAAGATGATCGGATTTACGCTGGCGATCGCCGTGTTGATTGACGCCACACTCGTTCGAATTGTGATCGGTCCCGCGCTCCTTCGTATTGCAGGGGATTGGAACTGGTGGCCTGGGGGCTTGCCAAAGCAAACAAAGCGCGATTGATGGCGAGTCGCCCTTACAGGTCCTCACTCGAACCACGGATCGCAGCATCCAGCGCGTCCAAAAACTGATGCGGTGTAGTGTAGATATGATCGACCGTCGCCAGCTTTTTCTGTAGCTTCTGTGAGGGGTGTCCTGGCATGTCTTTGTCCCTGCGCGGCACCCACACGGTTTGCATGCCTGCTTTCTTGGCGCCCCGCAGGTTGCCGATCGTATCTTCTGCCATGATTGTCTCGAACGGCTGAATCGGATCCGCCGGGCCGCGCATGTTGTTAATGGCCGCAAGCACTTTCTGAAAAACCTCCGGGTGCTTGCCTTTTTTATAGGGAGAAATCTCTTCTAGCCCAAAAATGTTGCGCTCGGGAATTACTCCTTTGAGGCCAAGCTTTTCCAACTTTTCCATCGCCTGGCCTTCGCCCTGCTTGAACGAATGCGAGAGGACAGCAACCTCGACCCCAGCGTCAGTTAGCCGCTGTATCTTGCTTACCAGTCCGGCATCGGGCCGGATGAACCCGCTGCCCATGTGCCTATTCCACAGCCGCGTAACCCCTTTTTCTCCCTCCAGGATTTTTCCGCGCAGTTCTTCGCGCGTGAGTCCCGCTTTCTTTTCGCTCCTGCCGTCCTGAAGTAGCCTCAGATTAAAGGCCATGGCGATCATGTCTTTGTAAGGCGGATTAAGGTAAGGCGGGTCAAGAGATTGATCAAGCTGCATACCTCCTTCCGCCCCACCCGAGCGCGCTACCCTCCGGCTGCGACGATAGGCTTCCAGCATGCCGATGACGGAGCCGCCGGGATAGCCCGCGCTTTCCAGTCGTTCCGCCGCCTCGCTGATGTACCGGCATAATGCCTCATCTGGATTCTTCTTCGCTTCTTCCTTTGCCTCTGCAATCAATGTTTGCGCTATTTTCTTGCGGAATATGGGAAGGCCGTATTCCTTTTCTACCGCCCACCAAGCTCGCAGAACCGCCTTACGGTATGCCTTATCGTAAGGGTAGAGAAAGGCATCCAAGTCCAGGATTACGAGCCGCACCTTCTCAGGATAAGGCTTAGGGTCAGGGTGAGTCTTAGTTTTCATGGACTCAGGCGCACGGGCCTGAGATTGCGCACAGCATGTTGATCTTCAGTCCCACAGCCATTCTAAAGCGGCGGAACTTATCTCTTCGATGGGCCAGTAAGTACCTGCCTCATTTCTCGCGGACCTGACGGCTTCAACCGAATCCGCCAAGACACCGCGCAAGAGTTCATCCAGTAGGCGTGGGTGATCGACCGTGAGTGATTTTGCCAGTTTCCGGCCGCCAGATTTCAGCTAAGTCCATTGAAATGATGGTGGCCAGGGACGGAGTTGAACCGCCGACGCCAGCCTTTTCAGGGCTGCGCTCTACCACCTGAGCTACCTGGCCACGTCACGTCCACGCGGATCGGACGTCTTTACGAACAACGACCGGCCGGCTACCTTAACCGTGCCGCTCTTGCTCTTAATGCTTGCGCTCTCACTGGGCGGAATGCCGCGAAGCAAAACAGCCGATGCGTGGGACGTGCAGAACTCTCGAATTATAACAACCCGTTGCCGTTCCCTCAAAATAGCAGCCCACAATTTTCGCTGCGCCTCTTCTTGCGGGGTGTTTCTCAGATTGTTCTTCACGACGAGAAATCGCCCCACAGCTCGCCATTCATGACCGTCAGCACGCAGCGATTTGTGCCAAACCAGTATGGGATCTCGCGATGGTCACTCACGTCAAACACCGCAAGATCGGCGTCTTTCCCCGGTTCCACGCTGCCTTTGCGGTCGGCCAACCGAAGTGCCCACGCTCCGTTGATGGTCGCCGCTGCGATCCCCTCGGCCGGCGACATCTTCATATGCGTGCACGCCAGCGACATCGCCATCGGCATGCTCAGCGTCGGGGAAGAGCCGGGGTTGTAGTCCGTGGCGAGCGCAACCGCCGCCCCGGACTCAATCAACCGCCTCGCATTCGGATACTGGGATAAGCCGAGAAAATAATTTGCTCCTGGAACGAAAGTCGCGACCGTGTCACTCTCGGCCAAAGCCGGCAGATCGGCGTCGTTCACGTGGTCCATGTGGTCGAGCGAAGCAGGCTGGTAGCGAAGCAGCGGCCCAAGCGGCGTTTCGCTGAGTTGCCCCAAATGCGCGCGGACGGCTATCCCGTGATCCTTCGCGGCCGCGAAAATATGCGTCGCTTCACCCACGCTGAAGGCCCCACGATCACAAAATACATCAACGAACCGAGCCAGCTGGCGCTTCGCGACCGCGGGAATCATTTCATTGCAGACCAGATCAACATACTGCTGCGAGCGTCCGCGATACTCGGGCGGGACGGCGTGCGCGCCGAGAAAAGTCGGAACCAAAGTCCCCGGCCACTCGCGCGCAGCCGAGCGGATGGCTTCGAGCGACTTCAGTTCAGATTCGAGGTTGAGGCCGTAACCCGACTTGGCCTCGACGGTCGTGGTCCCGTGACGCGACAAATCCGCCAGCGCCGAGAAAACCTTTTTTGTCAGCGCGGCCGTGCTGGCCTTCCGCACGCCCTCAATGCTGGAGCGAATGCCTCCGCCAGCCTCGGCGATCTCTTCGTAGCTGGCACCAGAAATCCGCTTCTCAAAATCCACCAATCGCGGATGCGCAAATACCGGATGAGTATGCGAATCGACGAACCCCGGCAAGACCACGCGCCCGCCGCAATCGATTTCAATCACTTTCCTGCGATTCTTTTTGAGCCAAGGATCGCGAAGCGCATCCTTCGTGCTGCCGACAGAAACGATCTTGCCACCAACGCAGAGCACGGCAGCGTCTTGCACGATTCCAAGTTCGGAAAGGGAAGCGCCACGCCGCGGCCCGTCCACCGCCGAGCGCAGCGTGACAAGCTGCCCAATGTTTACAAGAAAGAGCGCCGACATCCTACGCATTCCTGCTCCAGAGAAAGAACACCCACCACGGAGACACAGAGGCACGGAGAAAATTGTGGGTCATAGGATGCGGCGTACGATGCCCCGGTGCAAAATAGGAACGTTGAAGTTCATGATCAGCCCCACGCGCTTCCCGGTAAGCTTCAAGTAAGTCAAAAGCTGAGCTTCGTGGACGCTAAACAGCCGCTCCACGGACTTGAGTTCCACTACTACCTCATTGGCCACAATCAAATCAATTCGATATTTCCCGCCAGTTTCCAATCCTTTGTAGATGACCGGCAGTTCTACCTGTCTCAGGAAGGGAATATCTCGAAGTCGAAGTTCCTGACACATACATTCTTCATACACCGACTCAAGCAGTCCCGGCCCAAGGTGTCGATGCACCTCAATGGCCGCCCCAATGATGCTCTCGGTGAGCGCCTCATAAAGAAGTCCTATATTCCTCCGTGCCTCCGTGTCTCCGTGGTGGGTGTTCACGACAGCGCCATCGGAATTTTCACACCCGTCTTTCGCGCAAACTCTTTAGCCTCGTCATACCCAGCGTCCACATGCCGAATCACGCCCATCCCCGGATCGGTAGTCAGCACGCGCTCGATGCGCGCAGCCATCATGTCAGTCCCATCGGCGACCGTGACTTGCCCGGCATGGAGCGAGTAGCCAATGCCCACGCCGCCGCCGTTATGAATCGATACCCACGACGCTCCCGCCGCCGTATTCAGCAGCGCATTCAGCAGCGGCCAGTCGGCCACGGCGTCCGAGCCATCTTTCATGCTCTCGGTTTCGCGAAACGGAGAAGCCACCGAGCCGCAATCCAGGTGATCGCGTCCGATCACGATCGGAGCTTTGATCGTGCCCTTCTTCACCAGTTCGTTAATCGCCAATCCAAAGCGCGCGCGCTCGCCATATCCCAGCCAGCAGATGCGAGCCGGCAGTCCTTGAAACTTGATCCGCTTGCGAGCCAGATCAATCCAGCGCCGCAGACTGCGATTCTCCGGAAAAAGTTCAAGCACGAGATCGTCAGTAACCGCAATATCCGAAGCCTCGCCCGAAAGCGCCGCCCACCGGAACGGCCCGCGTCCTTCGCAAAACAGCGGACGAATATAAGCCGGCACAAATCCCGGAAAGTCATAAGCATTCTTAACCCCGCGCTGAAACGCGAACGTACGGATATTGTTGCCGTAATCAAATGTGACCGAGCCCATCTTCTGCAGCCGCAGCATGCCTTCGACATGCTTAGCCATGGCATCCAGCGACCGCTCCTGATAAGTCTGCGGATCGCGCTTGCGCAGCTCCAGCGCCGCTTCGAACGTCATGCCGTTCGGCACATATCCATTCAGCGGATCGTGCGCCGAAGTCTGATCGGTGAGAATGTCCGGCACCACGCCACGTTCCGCCAGTTCCGGAATGATGTCCGCACAATTGCCCACGAGGCCGACCGAAACATTTTCTTTCTTACGGACAGCATTCTTAAGAATGCGCAGCGCCTCGTCGAGCGTATTAACGAGAAAATCGCAATACCCAGTCTTGAGCCGCTTCTTGATTCGCTCCGGATCGACGTCAATCCCCAGAAACGCCGCGCCCGTCATGGTAGCCGCCAGCGGCTGCGCGCCGCCCATCCCGCCCATGCCGCCCGAGACAATCAGCTTCCCGCTCAAGTCACCGCCAAAATGTTTGTCGCCCGCCGCGTTGAAAGTTTCGTAAGTCCCTTGCACAATTCCTTGCGAGCCGATGTAAATCCACGACCCAGCCGTCATCTGCCCATACATCATCAGGCCGGCGCGCTCCAGTTCGTTGAACTTCTCCCAGTTAGAAAAATGCCCAACCAGGTTCGAGTTAGCAATCAGCACCCGCGGAGCGTACTCATGAGTCTTGAACACGCCCACCGGCTTGCCCGACTGCACCAGCAGCGTCTCGTCATTCTCAAGCCCCTTCAGCGAGCGGACGATGGCGTGATAACAATCCCAATTGCGAGCCGCCTTGCCCGTCCCGCCATAAACCACCAGATCCTGAGGCCGTTCGGCAACGTCCTCGTCCAGATTGTTCATCAACATGCGCATGGCCGCTTCCTGCTGCCAACCTTTGCAGGAAAGCGTGTTGCCGCGCGGCGCGCGAATGCGGGTGTAGGAGGATGCGGGAGTTTCAGTGTCAACTGGCATGAGGATATGGTAGTTCGCCGAGAGCGAAATCATCAATCACTCTGCAGTCTAGTCAAACCGCTCTGTAGTCTTGCCAAGCTGCTCTATAGTCTTGTCATCCCGTTCGGGATGACAACTCATGAAAGGTAGATGTCTTGCCGATGTACGCGAAAGAGCGCGTTTCAGATCAAGAGCCCATGCGAACGACCATCAATATCAACGACGCCCTGATGCGCAAAGCGATGCGCCTAAGCGGACTAACCACAAAGAAAGCAGTCGTCGAAGCCGCCCTGGCCTACTCATTCAAACGCATTTTCAGGCCGCATCCGGCGGCCTCGAGGCAAGGTCAAATGGGAAGGGAATCTAGACGACTACCGTCGCGGACGCGGTTAAGTCATCCTGAGCGGAGCAGGAGCTTCACGAAGTGAAGCTTTTGCGGAGTCGAAGGACCCCTACCTCTTTCTCCCATGCAAGTAGCGCCGGAGCTCCCATCCCTTTTCATCACACCCGCGCTGTGACCACCACCACAGACACCATTCCCACACCATGCGAGAATCACTCCCAGATCGTGGCAACGAAGCATGTGCCCGCCTCCAGAGGCGGCCGAACGCTCTTTGACATTTTCCGATTCCCCAGCCAAGGCTTGACAAAAAAGCCGCTGCAAAAAGGGAAATCAAACACAAGAAACAGATCGAAAACCCGTAACCCCTTATTTCGGAATATTTTGACTATAAGTCCTCAAGATTCAAAGACCGAGTCCAAAAATTCCCGCTAACCCAATGATTCCAAATACCAGGGGGAGGGGGGTAGGGGTACCAATCAGTAAACATCCAGCTATTTCCGGGCGGCCAGGAGCTGGCAATGCCCGCGCAAGGAAAGTTTATTTTTTGGTCTCTCTGCGGGCCGCTAACTGACAACTGACAACTGAGAACTGAGAACTGAGAACTGCCTCACTCCCACTCAATCGTCCCCGGAGGCTTCGAAGTGATGTCATAAACCACCCGGTTCACCCCGCGCACTTCATTCACGATCCGATTCGAAATCGTCTTCAGCACCTCATACGGCAGCGGAACCCAGTCGGCCGTCATGCCGTCTTCCGAATGCACGGCGCGGACCGCGCAGGTATAAGCGTACGTCCGCTGGTCGCCCATCACGCCGACCGACATCACCGGCAGGAGCACCGCAAACGACTGCCAGATTTTCTGATACAGCCCGGCTTTCTTGATCTCGCCCACCACAATGTCGTCGCATTCGCGCAGCAGGTCAGCGCGTTCTTTGGTGACCTCGCCCAGAATGCGCACTGCCAGCCCCGGGCCGGGGAACGGCTGCCGCTGCAGAATATCCTCCGGCATGCCGAGATCGCGCCCGATCCGCCGCACTTCATCTTTGAACAAATCCTTCAACGGCTCGATCAATTTGAGCTTCATCTTCTCGGGTAATCCACCGACGTTGTGATGCGACTTGATGATCTGCGACGGCCCGCGCACCGAGCGCGATTCAATCACGTCAGGATAGAGCGTCCCCTGCACCAGCCACTCCACTTCGCCTTCTTCTTCGTCGTTATTATGAAAGATGCGCTTCGCTTCGTCGTCGAAGACCTCGATAAATTCGTTGCCGATGATCTTGCGCTTCGTCTCCGGATCGGTTACTCCTGCCAGCTTCTTCATGAAGCGCTCGGTGGCATCGACCGCAACCAGGTGCAGTCCAAGATTGTCGCGCAGATTCTGCTGAACTTTTTCAAACTCGTTCTTGCGCAGCACTCCGTTGTTAACGAATACGCAAGTGAGCCGAGACTTACCGGAATCTTCGGCATCGCGCAGCGCGCGATCCACCAGCACCGCCGCAACCGAAGAATCCACGCCGCCGGAAAGCGCGCAGATCGCCCGCCCCTTGCCGACTTGCTGCTTCACCTGGGCAACAGTCGCGTCAATGAAATGCTGAGGCGTCCAGGAAGGCTTCGCTCCACAAATCTTCAGCGCGAAGTTGCGCAGAATGTCGGCCCCAAGCGGCGTGTGGTGCACCTCCGGATGAAACTGCACCGCCCACATTTTTCGTTCGGCATTTTCGATGGCCGCGACAGCATTCGGAGTTTTAGCCGTCAGCCGGAATCCCGCAGGCAACTCTTCGGCTTCGTCGCCATGCGACATCCAGACCGCAAGCAGATGGGGAAGTCCCTGAAAAAGTTGTGAGTCGGATTGCTGAATCTCGACCTTGGCGTGCCCATACTCGCGTTTAGCGGCGGAACGCACTTTACCGCCCAGAGCGTACACCATGAACTGCAACCCGTAGCAAATACCGAGCACCGGAATGCCGAGATCGAAAATGCTTTTGTGGGCCAGTGGAGCGTCCGTGTCGTAAACCGACGATGGGCCGCCGGACAGAATAATCCCCACAGGAGAGTAGCTGCGAATTTCTTGCAGGCTGGCGTTGAACGGCAGGACGACCGAAAAAACTTTCTGTTCGCGGATGCGGCGCGCAATCAATTGCGAATACTGCGCTCCGAAGTCGAGGACAACGATCGATTGGGTTTCCACTGATGAGTGTCTCAGATTGATGCGGCGGTTGCAAACAAAACGGAATGTTGACGACAGATTACCGCACTACGATATTCACCAGTTTCCCCGGTACGACGATCTTCTTGACAATCTGTTTGCCGGCGATCGCGACCTTGACTTTTTCATCCTGCAGCGCAGCTTGCTCGACCCGATCGTCCGACGCGCCTGCGGCTACGACCACCACTCCGCGGAGCTTGCCGTTCACCTGCACCGGAATCTCGATCTCGTCTTCCGCCGCCAGCGCTGCATCGTACTTCGGCCACGGCGCTTTGAGCAGATTGCTCGTCTCGCCAGTCATCTCCCACAATTCGTGCGCCAGATACGGCGCCATCGGAGCCAGCAGCAAAGCAATGTTGCGCTGCACATCAGCAATGAGCGAAACCGGAATCTCACCCGCAGCGCGCGCTTCCTCAGCGCCATAAATCTCGTTGACCAGTTCCATGATGGCCGCAATGCAGGTGTTGAAATGCCAGCGTCCCTGAAAATCGTCGCTGACGCGTTTGATGGTCTGGTGCAGCTTACGCTGAATCGCGCGCGCCTGTGGCGATAACGGCTCGCTCTGTGGAGACGCGGCAAGCCGCGTCTCTACGGGATTTCTTAGAAAGAAGCGATACACGCGGGCCAGAAAACGCTGAATGCCTTCGATACCGGATTCCTGCCAATCCAGATCGCGATCCGGAGGCGCCGCAAACAGGCAGTACATTCGAGTCGCATCCGCACCATATCGCGCCACCATCTCGTCGGGAGAGACCACATTCCCCAGGCTCTTCGACATCTTGGCGCCGTCTTTAATCACCATCCCCTGAGTAAAGAGCCGCGCCACGGGCTCATCGTTCTTAACCAGCCCCATGTCGCGCATGAACTTGGTCCAGAAGCGCGAATAAATAAGGTGAAGGATGGCATGCTCCACCCCTCCGATGTATTGATCGATCGGAAACCAGTAAGCGATCTTCGCGGAGTCAAACGGAGCCGCGTCATTGTGCGCGTCGGTGTAGCGATAGAAGTACCAGGACGAATCGACAAATGTATCCATGGTGTCCGTCTCCCGCCGAGCGGGACCGCCACATTTTGGACAAGTAGCATTCAGAAACCACGGCACATTCAAAAGCGGAGACCCACCCGACAGAGTAATCGGCACTTTATCCGGCAAAATCACCGGCAAATCTTTTTCCGCCACGGCCACCACGCCGTCCTTGTCGCAATACACCATGGGAATCGGCGTGCCCCAATAGCGCTGCCGCGAGATGCCCCAATCTTTCAGCCGAAAAGTAACCGTTGCCTTGCCGAATCCTTTTTCCGCCGCGCGCGCTGACATGGCAGTAATCGCTTCCGCGCAGCCCATTCCGCTGAACTCGCCAGAGTTCACCAGAATCCCGTCCATGGTGGTAAAAGGCAGCTCCGGCTCCGCCATGGTCTCTTCGGGATCGCCCGACGCCGGCAGAATCACCAGCCGAATCTCCAACCCATACTTCTGCGCAAATTCATAATCGCGCTCGTCGTGGGCCGGCACGCTCATGATCGCGCCAGTGCCGTAGTCCATCAGAATGTAGTTCGCCACCCAGACTGGCACCGCCTCGCCATTGTAAGGATTCTTAGCGTAGCGGCCGGTAAAGACGCCATGCTTCTCGATTGAGCCGATATCGCCCGCTTCTTTAGCGCGACGCTGCTCGGCAATCAACTCTTCCACTTGCAGGCGAAGTTCAGCATTGCGGGCGATCAGGTCGCGGACAATCGGATGCTCAGGCGCCAACTGCACCGAGGTAGCTCCGTAGATCGTGTCGACGCGAGTCGTGAACACCGTAATCGTCGACCCCGCGGCCCCCACCGTCCCGCCCAAATCGAAATCCACCAGTGTGCCTTCGCTGCGTCCAATCCAGTTCTGCTGCATGACTCGGACTTTTTCCGGCCATCCCGAGAGCTTCGCCAGATCGCTCAGCAATTCATCCGCATACCTGGTGATCCGCAAGAACCACTGCTCCAACTCGCGCTGCTCGACGGGCGTGTCCTCATGCCGCCAGCACATTCCACCGACAACCTGCTCGTTCGCGAGCACGGTGCAGCACTGGGGACACCAGTTCACTTTGCTCTTCTTCCGATAAGCCAGACCCGCGGCGTACAGCTTCAGAAAAAACCACTGATTCCAGCGGTAGTATTCCGGCAGACATGTAGTCACCTCACGCGACCAGTCATAAGCGAACCCGAGGCGCGTCATCTGCACCTTCATGGCAGCAATATTGGCCAGCGTCCACTCCTTCGGCGGAGTGTTGTTCTTGATAGCAGCGTTCTCCGCTGGCAGCCCGAACGAATCCCAGCCCATGGGATGAAGCACGTTATACCCATTCATCCACATATAACGAGCCAGCCCATCGCCGATGGCATAGTTGCGCACGTGTCCCATGTGCAGCGCGCCGGAAGGGTAGGGAAGCATCTCCAAAACGTAATACTTGGGCTTGGTAGGATGAGTCTCAGCGGCATAAAGCGAAGGATTGCTCAGCCAGCGCGCAGCCCACTTCTGCTCAACGCGCTGCGGATCGTAACGTTCTTCGCGGGCGGTGGTGATAGGTTTGTCTTCCTGTGCCATAGATATAGATAAGGATCGTTCAGTAAAGGGCAATCCTCGATTTTACCTTGGGAAGTGAATTGCGATGTCGAAGTCGTGCCAGAAAAAAAATCATAGCACCGGCAGTGAATTATGACATCAGCGCCGTTTGCCCAGTTTCCCAGCGGACGCTAA
>Ga0302326_10025226_pt1 | contig 12062 bp, 7 predicted proteins | sample Palsa_T0_3_FD_202264 | JGI IMG/M metagenome (GOLD analysis project Ga0302326, IMG submission 202264) | Peat permafrost microbial communities from Stordalen Mire near Abisko, Sweden - Palsa_T0_3 | ecosystem: Environmental > Terrestrial > Soil > Palsa > Peat permafrost | place: Sweden: Abisko...
GCCTGCCGCGAACCTTGCCATCAGCATTTATTTCCCGAAAGAGGCGACCGGCGGTGGAGTCCACTATTCCGCTCAGCAGACCAATTACATCGCCCGCGGAGATGCCAGCGCCGCCGCTTCCCTCGACAGTCCGGCCACCATTACCTCCTGGGTTTTCCTAACTGGGGTGGATGTTCTGGCCCCCGCCAGCGCGGCGTCGATCATCGCTTTTGGCGACTCCATAACGGATGGCGCTCGATCCACGGTGGATGGCAACCACCGCTGGCCGGACACTCTCGCGGCCCGCTTGCTTGCCCGCAGATCCGGTCCGGAACTCGCTGTGGTCGATATGGGTATTGGCGGCAATCGCATCCTGCATGAGGGCGCCGCTTCGAAGCGTCCGCAATTCGGTATCAATGCGCTCGCCCGGTTCGATCAGGACGTCCTCGCTCAGCCGGGCGTCCGCTACCTCCTGATTCTTGAAGGGATCAACGACATCGGCCACGCCGGCTCCTCCGCGCCCGCATCGGAAGCCGTCACGGCGGAGGACATCATTGCCGGACTCGCGCAGATGATCGAACGCGCTCATGAAAAAGGAATCAAGGTCATAGGCGCCACGATCACGCCGTTTGAAGGCGAAGGAAATATCACGCGTGGTTACTGGACGCCCGAAAAGGCCAAGATCCGCGACGCGGTGAACTCCTGGATCCGGTCCGGCAAAGGCTTCGATAATTTCGTAGACTTCGATAAAGCAGTTCGCGATCCAGGGAACCCGAACAAGATTCTGCCTGCCTTCGATAGCGGAGACCAATTGCACCCCGGCGATGCGGGCTATAAGGCAATGGGGGAAGCCATTCCCTTGGGCCTGTTCGGCCTGAAATAGTGGTTTCGAGCTACTTGTCCAGTCGTTTCACATCCCGGACGTTGATCTGGCCGTCCTTTGAGGTTCCCTTGACCTCCACATGCGCGCCGGCGTATTCCTTCACGGAGTCCGTGTTGTTGATCGGCCGTATTTCGCCCGTCTCATCTTCGACCAGCACCGCCTGCTGGCCTTCCTCGATACAGCGCCTATTGCACGCCGCATTTACCGTCGCGCCGCACTTCAAGTCGCTGATACGGCCCTTCCACGTGCCGGGCAAGGCTGCCCCGTCCGCCAGAATCAACATCAAAAGTAGAGCGTACATGAGCGCATCTCCTGATCTGACTATACAACCCCGCGGGCCATCTTTCACCCTGCGAGTAGGTCCTCACGTCGAGCTAGCCGGTCTTCAAAGGCCCGGCGACCTTGTAAAAACTGAGGATGACGCCGGACGGAAATGCTTTCGTGCTGACGAGCTCGAATGAGCATGGCGGGGTCCCCTCCGCAAAGAAGCGCTTCCCCGTGCCCAACAGGACCGGATAGACGATCAGCAGGACTTCATCCGCAAGCCCATGTTCGAGCAGCGTCGATGTGAGCGTGGAGCTACCCCAGAGGATAAGGTCCGGGCCGTCCTGCGACTTGATGCGGCGAATGCCCTCGACAATGTCCGGTCCAAGCCCCTCGAACGGGCCCCATTCAAGAGTTTCCGGACGGTGGGTAGCGATATATTTTGTTGCCGCATTGAGGGCGTCCGCCATCGGACTGCCCGGCGCCTTTGGCCAGAAGCCCGACCAGATATCGTAGGTGCGACGGCCAAGCAGCAGATCGAGGCTCCCGCCAGACGCGGCGAGGATTGCATCTCTGCCGGCGGGGGTCCGATAGGGCGCGGTCCAGTCGCTGTAGGGAAAACCGTCGTCATCGGCGGAGTGCTGGATCACGCCGTCCAGCGAGATGTGTTCCATGATTCTGAGCGTTCTCACTTGAGTCTCCGTGTTCAGGGTTTGAATTTCTATTCTATTGGCATTGCTAAGGAGCAATTTTTCGCAACTCGAACAGAATCAGTTTTTGCGTGTTAAACTCGCCAAAATCGACGAGCCGGACGACCCTCCGCCGACCCCTGATGGCGGAAACTTCGGAAAATGCGTTTAAACGCGTTCTAGGGGCCAAGAAACGAAAATCGCGAAAAAGTTCCCCGGACCCGCGCAGCCGGATGTTGGACAGCGCGGTAACGTTATCTCCGCGACAAGCCACTAGTCCGTGACCGGATAATTTGTTGGCACCTGAGCCCCATGCGTCAGCTTGGGGCTGCTACGTGGAACCGTAATAGCCCCAAGCTGACGCATGGGGCTCCACGGCGCCTCGCGGTCCGGATGGAAATCCAACTATTCATCCGGTCGCAGCACTAGTTGCTCCGGCGTCACATAACGGCGAACCGCGAGACCGGAATCCGACAAATTGTCCGGAAAATTTTAGTTCTTATGTTTTAGCGGCGGTGTTGTAGCCGCCGTGGCATTTTACCCACCCGGTTGGCCTGTTCCTAGCCTCCTGCCCGGCACTTGAATCGGTAATGACAAGTCGTTAGCGGCAGTCATTATCGGCAAATGAAGCGTTGCATTCGGACTACCATTTCTTATATAGTGCTACCGAATTGGACCTCTATTATGAAAATTGTTGTGTCGTTCTGCTGCGCCCTGCTTGCGGTTTTGCCGACTGAGCCAAATGCGGCCGCACAGTCCTACCTCGCGACAACGGTCGCCGGCTCATCGCGGTTGGGCGATGGCAATCCTGCCATCAGCGTGCCGCTTCGCTATCCGTACGGCGTTGCGCAGGACGCGGCAGGAAATATTTATTTTGCCGATGCCAGCGACAATCGTATTCGCCGCGTGGGCACAGATGGAAAAATCTCGACCATCGCGGGAACCGGCGTGGCCGGATTCAGCGGCGACGGCGGTCCAGCTACCCAGGCGATGTTCGATAGTCCGCAGGCCATTCGTCTCGACGCCAAGGGCGCCAATCTCTATATTGCGGACTACAACAATCACAGGGTCCGGGTACTGGCGCTGGCCGGCGGCACCGTGACAACGGTGGCGGGCAATGGGAGCGTAAAATATTCCGGTGATATTGGACCCGCAATTCAGATTGCAATTGACGTGGACGATATCGCAATTGACGCCTCCGGCAATATCTATATCGCCGATTATTTTAACAGCCGTGTTCGAAAAGTTTCGGCGGCGAATGGAACGATCAGCACCATCGCCGGGATCGCAAATCCTGGAAATGGGGGCGATTTCGGGCCAGCGGTCCAAGCCGCGATCAATGGTCCCACCGGAATCTCGGTCGACGCTCAGAATAACGTGTACTTTATCGATTCCAATAACAACCGCGTTCGCAAAATTAACCAGGGTACCGGCATCATCACCAACTTCGCCGGCACCGGCGGATTCGGCTATGGCGAGCCGAACTATGACGGCAACGGCGGCCAGGCTGCCAACGCTTTGATGGCCATTCCCTTTTCAACCGCGGTCGAACCCAACGGAAATGTCCTGATTCTGTGTGTATTCGAACTGTGGCGCGTGCTCGCTTCCGACGGTTCGATCCACTTCATCGCCGGCAGCGATACGCTTGGCTTCGCGGGAGATGGAGGGCCGGCGATGGCCGCCAAGTTCGCGGTTCCAATCTATGTAGCCGCCGCGCCCAATGACAACATCTTGCTCGCCGACGTGGGCAACTACCGGGTGCGGAGAATCGATGCTTCGGGGAACGTCAACACGGTCGCCGGGACATCCATTCTCGACGGTATTCCGGCGACCACGGCGTTCCTGAACCAGCCCGATGGCCTGGTCCTCGATGGGAAAGGCGGAGTGGTGATTGCCGACACGGGCGACAGCCGGGTGCGGAGCGTCCCTTCGACCGGAATCATCGCGAACCTGACTGGCACCGGCATTCGCGGCAATGACCCGGGAGAGCTGTTTTTCCCGAGCGGCATAACGTACGACTCTCTGGGCAGTCTGTACATCGCCGACTCTTCGAATGATCGCGTCATGAAGCTCCCGGCAGGTAGCGCCATCATGCTGCTTGCCGGCAACGGCAACGAAACTTTCGGTGGCGATGGCGGTCTGGCGAACCAGGCGAGTCTTTACAACCCCACGGGAGTGGCTGTCGATGCGACGGGGAACGTCTACATTGCCGACAACGACAACGAGCGCGTCCGCGTCATCGGGGTGAACGCCCTGATCTCGACACTGGCGGGGAACGGCAATCCCATGTTCCTCGGCGACAACGCGCCGGCCAAGAATGCCCAACTGGACCCGTACGATGTGGCGCTGGACAACGCCGGCAACTTGTTCGTCGCCGACTGGTTCAATCATCGCATCCGCAAAATTAACCTGACCACCAAGGTGATTACCACGGTAGCGGGAATCGGAACACCGGGCTACTCGGGCGACGGCGGACCGGCAACCAGCGCGCAACTCAAGCTTCCTACCAGCATGGCGGTGGACGCGGCGGGAAACCTGTACATCGCCGATAACGGAAACTCCGTCATAAGGCGGGTCAGCGCCGCCACCGGAATCATCGAGACCATCGCGGGCAACGGGAAGTTCGTGTTCAACGTCGAGTCGGGCACGGCCCTTGGAGTCTCGATCGACCCCACGCGGCTGGCGATCGATCCGTCGGGTGCGATTTACTTCACCGACGAGTTCAACGACCGCGTCCGAAAGCTCACCGTCCAGGTGCCGGCCACGCTGTCGATTTCTTCTGGAAACAACCAGTCCGGTCCCGCGGGAACTCTGCTCCCGGTGCCACTGATCGTCACCGCGGCGGATGCGTCGGGTGCCCTTGTCGGTAACGTGCCAGTGAGTTTTACGGTATTGTCTGGAACGGCGTCGTTAAGCGCCTCAGCGGCGACGACCGGCGGCAACGGACAGGCGGCGATCGAAGTAACGCTGGGTGCAACGGTCGGACCTCTCCAGATCCAGGCCGCGGCGCCCGGGCTTCCGAGCCTGACCTTCAACCTCACCATCACCCAACCGGTGGTCACCACTCCGCAGCCGCAAATCAGCAGCGGAGGAGTAGAGGGCGCGGCACTCAGTGTGCCTGCGGTCCAGATCCTTTCCACCGGCGGAATCGCCAGCGTGTTTGGAACGAATTTCGGCGCCGGCGCTGCTTATCAGAAGGTCGGCCCCGGCGATCTGGTGAACGGACAGGTGCCGGTCAATTTCCAGGGCGTTTGCGTCAAGGTTGGTGGCAGCAGTGCACCCGTTTTCGGCGCGTCCAATACCCAGGTGAACTTCCAGGTCCCGATGCTGGACTCGTCGGGCAGCGCGACGGTTCAGGTGATTGCCGGATGCGGTACCGCGAGTCCGCTCAGCAGCAATACGGTCACGATTGCCACGCAGCCGGCGACCCCCGAATTTTTCTATTTCGTCCAAAACACGAGCGGCGTAAACCCGGTTGCAGCCACCGACGCCATCACCGGTGTCGGAATCGCCTCCGCCAGCCTGTTCCCGGGAAGCGGCTTCGCTCCGGCCCGTCCGAACGAATATGTGACGGTGTACGCGACGGGATTCGGCGCCACAAGTCCAGGAGTAGCTCCCGGCGCTTTCCCATCGGGGCTTGCGTCGCTGACAGCGCCGGTGACGGTTTTTTTAGGAGGCGTCGCCATTCCCGCCACTAATGTGCTGTATATTGGCGTCACGCCGGGGAGTCCGGGCTTGTATCAGTTGAATCTGTTGATCCCCGCATCCACGCCGAACGGCGATTTGCCTTTGATGATTCAAATCGGCAGCCAGCAAAGCCCGGCAGGCGCGTATCTTACTGTGCAAGGAAGCTGAGTGAGATTGGTTAACGCCCATGAGAAACATGACTTCCCTTAACATCCTAGGACCAGTGCTGCTGGTGGTTGCAATCATGAGTGGGCAAGACAAGCCTGCCGAAGAGAACCTGACGGCCAGAATCGACGGCTCACTGACGGCAAACGGCGCTTTTCAGGCGGCCGTCCTGATCACCGGATCGGGCGCTCGAAGCGCGCCGTACCGGGAGGCTTTCAGCCTGGGCAAAGCGGGAGCGGCTGCCCCAACTATATTTGGCCGGTTCATGCAGAACCGGCGATTTCAATCCGCGCCGGAGATTATCGACGCCGATAACCTCGAGCGCCCTGTCCAGATTCGATTCGGCGTTCACGAAGACGACTTCATCCTGCCGTTTCAACGACAAGCGTCCCTGCTGCTGGACGTTTTACCCTTTCGGGTGACCGGCACCGCGCAGCCGGACGGAAGTCTGCTGTTGGGCCATGCGGGGAAGCTCCGCGAAGAGCTTACCCTGGACATCCCGGGGGCGTTCGCGTTGCCGCCGGCGTCTCAGTTCAGTGTGGAACGCCCCATGGCCCGCTATCAATCGGAATGGAAGATCGACGGGCGCAAGCTGACGATTGTGCGGGAACTGGAGCTCAAGCAGGAAAGCGTGAGAGGGTCGGAGCGAACGGAACTGGAGTCGTTGTCAAGGACGATTCAAGAAGATCAGCAGAAGGGTTTGACGCTTCGCCGGATCGGCCGCCTGGATGCGAAAACATGGATTCCTTATCTGCCGGCCGTGCAGCTTAACGACTACGGCCTGCGCGCGTACCAGCAGAAAGAGTATGAAGTCGCGCGGCAGCTGTTGGAGCGCGCCGTGCAGGTGAAGCCGGGCGATTTGAACGCCTGGAATAATCTGGGCCGCGCGCTGGCTGCGTTGGGGGAATTGGAAAAAGCGCAAGCGGCCTATGAACAGCAGATTGCCCTTAATCCGAGAGACCAATACGCCTACAACAATCTCGGTCTGCTGTTCGAGCGGGAAGGGCGCTGGGATCGGGCGGTGGAGAGTTTCCGCAAGCAGATCGAGGTGCATCCGGGCGATGCCAGCGCCGTTGGCAATCTCCCCCGGGCACTGATGCATACAGGGCGATGGGCTGATGCGGAGCAGGCCTCAGTCGCGGCGGCAAAAGCTCAGCCGGCCAATGCCCAGCAACGGGCGAACGTGGTGGTGGCGAGGGTCTGCCAGGACAAGATCGCCGATGCGCGTCAGGAGATCGAAGTGGCGATTGGCGCGAAGCCTTCCGCGGTTCTGCTAAACAACGTCGGCTATTATCTGGGGGAGTGCGGCAAGTTCGGAGAACTGGCCGAGTCCTATGTGCGCAAGGCACTGGATCAAACCGAATCCGCGGCGGCAAACGCCGCAAGCGGACCGGTTTCGAGCGCGATCGCTTCTCAAAACTCGCTCAGCATGTATCTGGATACTTACGGCTGGCTGCTGACTAAACGAGGCGAAATCGAACGTGCCCTCGCTTTGCTTCGTGCGTCGGCCGCACTGTCGCCGCGCGGAGAGGTGTACGCGCATCTGGCCCAAGTGGAGTTGAAGGCCGGCCACCGGGAAGAGGCAGCCGCTTACTGGCGCGAGGCCGTCTTTTTGGAGCCAGGGCGTCTGGCGGAGGTCCCACCGGAGATCGCGTCGCGACTGGATTCCACGGCGCTACTCTCGCCGGACCGGGTGTGGGTTCCCCTGAGTGCTGACTTCGCTGCCGATCTTGCGCCCTCCTTGGCCGGCGACGAACCACATTACTTTTTCGTGGTGGCTAGCCCCGACGGAAAGGTGACTTCAGCCCGCGAATTGGACGCCGAGGATCCGGCGGCAAGAAGGATCGTTCCGGCCATTCGCACGCTTGCGTTCGCCCCGATTCAGGTGGAGAGCAAGCGCGTGCCGACGGTTCACATGGTCAGGGTGGTCAGGACGCCGGAAGGGAAAGTCACCGTGAGCCGGTCCGTAGCGGCGGAGGCGGTGGCGATCGCCTCCAATCTCGCACCACCGGAATTTGCGCCCGCGGCTCCTCCGCCGGCTTCGCCAACCGGCGTCTCCGGGGAAGCGCTTCGGATTGGCAACGGCGTCAGTCAGCCGAGACTCTCGCAAAAAGTCGAGCCTTCCTATTCCGAGGAGGCTCGCAGGGCGAAGCTTCAGGGAACCGTGAATTTGAATTGCATCATCGGCGCCGACGGCAAAGCGCGCGATTTTCAGGTGGCAACCTCGCTCGGGTTGGGATTGGATGAAAAGGCGATTGAGGGGGTCAGCATGTGGGTTTTCCAACCGGCGGTGAAAGACGGGAAACCGGTGGATGTGTACGCGACCATCCAAGTCACATTTCATCTGATTAACAATCCCAATCAACCGGTTTGGTCCCTTAGTCGAGCCACCTTCCAGGTTCCGGCGGATGCCGTGCGCCCGGTCGTCGAAAAAATCCGCGCGCCAAAAATCGCGCGCGACGCGGCCTCCGCGACAGCAACGGTTCAGTTCGAGGTGAACGAAAAAGGAGCTCCGGTCAACATCAAAGTGGAAAAGTCCTCGGAAGACGGATGGGCGCACGACGTAACCGACGCACTGCGGGAATGGAAATTTACACCGGCGCGGAAAGGCGGAGCGCCGATCCCGGTTCCGTGCACAATGGATTTTGTTCGCGCGAACTGAGCGCGCGCCGGATGTCAGACACTGCTTGTTCGCGAAGGGATACGCCGTGCACGATCCGGAAAACATAGGTGGCCAGGAACCTGGTGCAATCGCAACGTCTAGGGGCCTCTATCGGCCATTTCGTGAGCGGGAGCGTCCCCTGGCTTTACGCCAGGGGTTATAACCCCGTCCGTCAGGACGGGGATTTCGCGATTGGCGCACCGGTAACGATTTCGGTGTTACAGGCCACTATAGGCTTAAAATGTCTCGCAAACGATCGGCCTGCCGGCGCGACATTTCCACAGTCGGGCCTCCGCGCAGCGTGACGGTGAATCCGCCCTGTACGTTGAGGTCGATCTTCTCGATCCAGGTAAGATTGATGATCTGGCGGCGGCTCGCGCGGAAGAAGAGCGCGGGGTCGAGTTGTTCTTCCAGGACGTTCAGGGAACGCCGGATGAGAGGACGCTCGTGAGAAAAATGCAGACGCGTGTAGTTGCCCTCCGATTCCAGAAGGAAGATTTCGGGGATGCGAACAATCCAGCAGCGGTCGCCATCGCGGACGAAAACCTGAGAAAGACGCTTGGGCGCCTCCCGGGGAACCGCGCGCTGGAGCGCTGCCGCCAGGCGCTCCGGTGCAATCGGCTTCAGTAAGTAGTCGAGCGCGTTAACTTCGAAGGCTTTGATGGCGTACTCGTCGAACGCCGCGGTGAAGATCACCTGGGGAACGTCACTGAGCTGATCGAGCCAGAACATGCCCGCAACGGCCCCCCAGGGCCAGGAGTAGGCGTGACTTCCCGAAATCACATGGTCGGTTGCGATCACCAGCAAAGTTAGCAATGCGCCGATAACCAATATGCACCCGGACCTGACGAGGCCTTTACGAACCCGGCCGGTGAGTCGTGTCTGCCGGCCCAGGATCAAGGGACGGAACAGATGCGTCAGGCCGATGCCGTAGAACACCAGGAGAACGTGTCCAACGATCAGGCTCGGAAGGTATCCGCCGTTGATGACGTTGATGACCAGGCCGATGGCGGCGAAAACCGACCAACCTGCAAACTGGTAAGTCCAGTATGTTTGACGGTTCATTTCGCACCTAGAAAGCGGTCGAGGTGTCCAAACATCCACTGCGGATCATCCCACATAATGAAATGGCGCGCGGTATCGCTCACGTGTATTTCGACGCCCGCCAGTGTGGAGTATTGATCATGCATGTTCTTGTCGACCACCTGGTAACTGGCGCCGACTGACTCGTTACCGCGCCAGGCGGCCAGCACCATGGCAGGCACTCTAATCGTCGCGATCTCTTCGCGCAGGTCCGCGCCAAGCATCTCCGCCAACGCATCGGCCACGCTTAGGCGATCCGAGGTCCGCGCCCATTCGATCAGGCGCTTTCGGTTGCTTCCGAAGTCACCATGTTGTTGGTGGATGTTCCCGCCATCGCATAGGCTTCGTAAGCCTCTTGCGACATACCGGCGATGCCCTTGCGGATCTGGACAGCTATGGTCTTGGCTTGTGCCGGTGTGACGTTCGGATTCAGGCCCATGGTGAATGGGTAGGTGTCGACAATCACCAGTTTACCGGGCAGGTCAGGGTATCGAGCGGCAAGATCCATGGCAATAAAGCCGCCCAGACTGTGTCCGATCACCACAGGCTTCGAAAGCTTCCTGCTGTGGATATATTCCGCGATTTCGTCGCGGACCTTGGCGAGCATACCGCCTTCGGGGCTAGCGGCGCGAGGCGCGCCGGCGAATCCGGCGAGCGTCAGCACGTGGCATTCGAATCGGTCTTGGTAACGAGCGACCGTAGTGTCCCACGTTTCGCCGCTGGAGGAAAGTCCAGGGATCAGGATAATGGGTTGACCTTTTCCGGTGACTTGAACGCGGAAGGAATCCTGCGCCATCAAGCTGGTGGAGATAAGCAGTGTCGCGAATAGCGTCTTCTTCATGCTCCCAGAATGTCGGAATTTGGTTTTCCCGGAGTGGATTTGTGATGAACGGTCTTGAACTGGTATAAGCGGTCACGCGCCGCGAGGACTTCGCTCATTCCTTGAACAGCTTCTCTCGAATAGTCACCATTAAGGGCAAAGGGGAGCGACGCAAGAGCCTCGCCTCCTGCTAAGCTGACATTTTTGGCATTTTAGTCTGAAATGGAATATCTAAAGTGAAAGTAGTGGCCGGAGTCGACCTCGGCGGGACCGCGATTAACTATACGATCGTCAACGAGCAGGAGCAGTTCCTCATTGAAGGACTCTGCGAACACCCCGCGCTCTCCATTCAAGGACCGGACGTGTGTCTCGCGCAGATCGAAGGCGGTCTGAAAATCGCCATCGAAAAGGCTGGCGTGAGTTTGGGCGACATCGTCGCCTTCGGCCTGGACACACCCGGTCCGGCGAGTTCCACCGGCGTTCTCAGCGCCCGCGGTTCCACCAACTTCATCCACGCCGATTGGGCCGGATTCGATATCCGCAAGAACCTCGAAGCCCGCCTTGGCTGCCCCGTCACCTACCTCAACGATGGCAACGCAGGAGCCCTGTGGGGGCACTTTAGCATCTTTGGCGCCAATAGCAGGGAGACCTCGATCTCCGCCGTGATCGGCACTGGCCTCGGAGGCGGCGTCATCGTAAATGGCCAGGTAGTCAAGGGCAAAATGGGCTTCGGCGGAGAACTCGGGCACGTTCTGATTCCCTACCAAACCATCGCCGGCATCGAAGACCTCAAGCCAAAATGCAACTGTGGCCGTACCGGCGACCTGGAGTCGCTCTGCTCGCTGACCGCCATCGCGCTAACGTTGCTGCCCCACTTCCTCCCTCGCTATCCGGACCACGAGCTCTCCAGGCTCGAATCGAACAAGGCTGCAAAGCTTGTGCGCGGGATGGCCGAGAAGGGAGATTCCCTTTGTCGCGATATCTTCCGCGTGCAGGCTCACGCGCTCGGCTTGTTCTTCGACGAGATGGTGAACACCTTCGATCCCGACGCTTTGATTATCGGCGGCGGCGCTCTGGAAACCGGCGCGGACTTTCAGCGTTGGTTTATCGCGGAAACCCGTCGCGGCATGCCGCGCCAGCGAGCGGAGCAGGCGGGAATTCCCATTCATGTCATGCCCGACGGCGATACCGCCGGGGCGCGCGGCGCGGCCATCGAAGCCCTTAAATTCATGCGCGGATCACACTGAAGGCCGCATGGAGGTTGGATCATCAACTGGTGACGGCTGCGAAGGATTCTTTCATCTCGCACAGGTGCTCCTGCTCATGCTCCCGGAGAACCTGACGAGCGTGTTCGAGAGAAGCCCGCCGATGTTCCACCAGTCGCCAGGCCCGCTCGAACTCTTGGCCTCGCGTTTCCTTCATTCGGGCAACACCCGAACGATAGGCCAACTCCGCGGCTCTGTGCTGCTCGATCAGCTTAAGTTGAGTTGCGCACATTCCGTCATCCTTACTGCGAGTGGGCTGCTCAATAGATCTCCTGTTTTTCAATTTCGATCTCATACCCGGACTCCTTGGCAATGCAGCGTCGCGCTTTGCCAAACATTATTCTGCTCTGTATTCGGATTTGAACAAGTGCGCCCGTGAAAACGATGTGAGGGAAACGGACGATGAGCAGGCTTGCGGAATCATACACAACGCGGGCAAGAACGGAAGGCCCTGTGGACGTCAGCGGGGCTATGATCTTCATGTGCGCGACGATTCCCGTTCCCTCGGAAGCCTGTTCATCCAACCGGCGGGAGAGGTTCGCGGCTCCTGCATCACCAAAATCTC
>Ga0302326_10025227_pt1 | contig 12062 bp, 9 predicted proteins | sample Palsa_T0_3_FD_202264 | JGI IMG/M metagenome (GOLD analysis project Ga0302326, IMG submission 202264) | Peat permafrost microbial communities from Stordalen Mire near Abisko, Sweden - Palsa_T0_3 | ecosystem: Environmental > Terrestrial > Soil > Palsa > Peat permafrost | place: Sweden: Abisko...
CGCAAACCGAGCCAACGCCGACACCAGCGTGTCATGCCGCCGCAGGTGCGCGAATTCATGCGCCAGCACCGCCCTCTTCGTATCCGCGGTCCAACCGCGCCATCCCCCTGGCAAAATCACCACCGGACGCCACACCCCCACCGCAACCGGCGTCACCACATCGTTAGACTCGCGCAGCTTTCCCCGCAACAACCTGGACCTCGACACCAACCGCCGCAACAGCACCCACCCCACCAGCTGATAAGTCACCACCGCCAATAATCCCGCAAGATATATGTAGGACAGTCCTCCCGGCCTGTCCCCAGCCTCCCTAACTCCCGAATCTACCGAACCAATCTCGAAGCCGCCAGTCACCGATCCGCCGCTCTCCGAACCGCCCGGCGCCGGCCCCACCGCCCCCACCGCGCCATCGTGCTTCCGCAGCAGCACCGGCACTTTCCAATGCGGCGCCACCACGCTCAAAACCGGCAGCAGCAACATCCCAATCAGCACCGCCGTCCAAACCGCATGCCGCGAAGCCGGGTGCCGGACCCGCAACAAACGAAGCATCAGCCAAGCCGCCAGTACCAGCCCAAACGGCCGCACCAGTGACGCCGTGAGAACTTCGCTTCCCTGCGACTCCCAGCTCATGCCTTCCTCCTCTTCTTCTCCCGCACCTCGATTTTTTCCGCCAGCCGCCGGAGTTCGGCGCTATCCACCACCCGATGATCCACCAGCCCGGTCAGCAACTCTTCGAGCGACCCGCGGCAGAAGTTCTTCAGCGCGCTGCGCACAGCTTCGGCCGCCACCTTCCGAGGCTCGCGGGCGCTCGAATACACGAACTGGCGCCCGTCCATCTCATGCCGCACGTATTGCTTGGCTTCGAGCCGCCGCAACACCGTTCGAATCGTCGAATCGGTCAACGGCCGCGTTCTGCCCACCGCCGCCAGCACCGCCTCTCCGGTCGCCGGACCGTGCGCCCACAGGAATTCCATCACCTGTTGTTCCAACTCACCCAGACTTTTTTGCGCCTGCATATTTTTCTCGTGACCACCAGTAACGTTACCGATTGTAACGCACTCAGCGAAAATGTCAAGCCCTGTAACGCCGGCGATCTTGTCGCCGGTTCTTTCCCCGGGCCCTACCGCTGATACTCCAGCAATTCGTGAAAATACTCCGGCGAATCCTTCATCCCCAGCGCCCGCATCAGCCGCACTTCCAGGGTCGTGAACGGCTCATAGCCGTACGCATCCACCCGCATACGCGCCCCCATCATCGCCGCAAAGCGCGCATCGAGCCCCTCCGGCGAAACGTCGTGCGTGTTGCGCAGGAACCAGATTTTACGGATGCCAGGGTCGGCCAGCCATTGCGCCACCTTAGCCGCCGCCTGTGGATCTTCGGTTGCCAGTACCGCGCGCGAATCTCGCAACGCATATCGCAGCCCGAAGATATCTGAATTGCTCGAATCCACCAGCACGGCCGAATCCGCCGCCGTCGACTCCGCCAGAATGCGCGCGCCGATCTCCGCCATCGGCAGCGGATATTGCTTGTTCCGAAAACCCTCGAGATGGAAATAGCACCAAATGCCGCTGAGCGATGCTGCCAGCATGCCCGCCATCGCCACTCTGCCGATGCGCCGGTGCACCTCCGCTCCCTCCACGAAAAGCGCCAGGAACAGCGGAAAGCAGAAGATCATCCGCGCCGGAATAAAAGGGTACGCCACCCATCGCGTAACGCCCAGAAAGCCTGCCGCCGCCGCGGGAACGGCGAGCCATGCCAGATCGCCGTGCCGCCGCGCTCCAACGAATGCCAGGGCGAGCACCGCCGTCACGAGCAGCGCTCCCAGCGGTAGCACCGCGTCGGGAATCGCCTCGCCCATAGTGAATGACATCGCCCAGTACGCCAGTTTCAGCGCCATCTCGCTGGCTGAGCCGCCGGTCAAAGCATAGCTTACATGGTGCGCTCCCCATTCCCTCAATTGCGGAATCAGCCAGGTCATCCATGGCAGCAGCGCCAGCGCCACGAGCCCATCGATCGCCGCCGCATCCCGCCATCGACCGCGCCGCGCTAACACCACATTCGCCGCTGCCAGTAGCGCAATCCCTGGAACATAATGCGTGTACATCGCCGCGATCAGCACCCCCGCGGCCAGCGCCAGATTGCGCCGTGAGCGTTCCCCCGCCAATCGCAGAATATAAGCCGCCCCCACAACGCCCAACAGAAGTTGCAGACTGTACGACCGGCTCATTCGGCCATATAGCAGCAGAAATGGCGAAAGCGTCCAAAGCGCCAGAAACCGCCATCGCGCCCCGCGCTCCATCCGCCGCGTCCACAGCCGGTCGACAGCGAATGTGGAGGCGAGTGCGAACCACACGCTGAGCGTGCGAGCCTGCACCGTCCACGCCAGCCCCAGCGGCAATCGCATCCAGCACCACAGCAATACGAAGTAAGCCGGAGGATGCAGGCCGCTCGCCGGTATCTCGATCGCCCCGCGCAACGGCCCCCGCATAAAAAGCAGCGTGTCCGCCTCGTCAAACCAGGGCGAGAGCAAACCGAGCCGCCAGAAAAGCAACAGCGCCTCGAGCGGCAGCAAAACCGCCAGCGGCCGTTCCGCCGTCCACCGCCAGAGCCGTTTCACGCCGTGAGGCATCTATCTACAATACGTGAACGGCGATATGATGCAATCACTCGGGCGAGCCGCGCCGGCACTCATGCCGAGGCTTGCCTTCGGCGCCCCCAACTCATCAAACTTTCATCTTCGTCTTGTAATCTGATCGTGTCCCACATGCAAAAACAAACTTCTCAATTGCCCCCTTCCGCTCTGACCCGCCGCCGGCTCTTAAAAAGCGCGGCAGGGGTCGCGGCCGCGGCCGCAGCGGCGCTCATGCCTCCCAACGTTCGGCGCATGCTGGCGCAGCCGCAACTCCGCAACACCTCTCTGCAAGACATCAAACACGTCGTAATACTCATGCAGGAGAACCGGTCGTTCGACCATTATTTCGGCACATTGGCCGGCGTGCGCGGCTTCGACGACCCCAACGCCATGAAGCTGCCCGGCGGCAAGTCCGTCTTTTACCAGCCCGACGCGGAGAATCCCAATGGATACATGCTGCCGTTTCATCTCGACACGCACTCCAGCAGCGCGCAGAAAATCCCCAGCACCAGCCATGCCTGGAGCGTGCAGCACGACGCCTGGAACAACGGTCTGATGGATCGGTGGCTGCCCGCGCATCGCAAAGCCGATGGCGTGAAGGGTCCCTATGTCATGGGCTATTACAAGCGGTCCGACATTCCGTTCCAGTTCGCGCTGGCGGAATCTTTCACCATCTGCGACGCGTACCACTGTTCCGTTCTCGGCCCCACCTGGCCCAACCGCATGTACCTGATGACCGGCATGATCGATCCCGACAGCACCGGCGGCGGACCGATCATCAGCAACAAGGTCCCCCCCGGCGGCTACACCTGGACGACCTACCCCGAGCGCTTGGAGGCTGCCGGCGTCAGTTGGAAGGTCTACGAGCAGCAGGACAGCTACGGCTGCAATATGCTGAAGAATTTCAAGGTTTTCCAGCAAGCGCCCGCCGGCTCTTCACTGTATTCGCGGGGGATGCAGGTCGACTCCGAGGGGCAGTTCGAATACGATGCCACGCATGACAAGCTGCCGGCCATCTCCTGGATCATCCCGACCAGCTTTCAATCCGAGCACCCCGACTACATGCCCGCCGATGGGGCGGCGTTCATCGCCAGCAAGATCGATGCCATAGCCGCGAACCCCGACGTGTGGGGGAAGACCGTCTTCATACTCAACTACGATGAGAATGACGGCCTCTTTGACCACGTTGCGCCGCCCTTTCCTCCCGCCGGCGCTCCGCGCGAGTTTGTGGGCGGCTTGCCCATCGGCGGAGGCTTCCGCGTCCCGTGCATCATCGTCTCGCCCTGGACCGCCGGCGGCTGGGTTTGCAGCGAGCGCTTCGACCACACCTCCGTGCTTCGCTTCCTCGAAAACTTCACCGGCGTCCGCGAGCCGAATATCACCGATTGGCGCCGCCAGACTTTCGGCGACCTGACGTCGGCATTCCGTCTCAAGGCAGCGCGCAGCGCCCCGCCGGTCCTGCCCGATACCGCGGGACATCTCAGCCTTGCGAAGTACGCCGCGGCCAATCTGCCCAAGCCCGTCTTCCCCACCGGCGAGCAGCAAGCCCCAACGCAGGAAAAGGGCAATCGCAACCGCGTACCGTAAGGTGGGGCATGCTTTAGCTTGCCCAGTTGTGACAGCCTCTCCATCGCGTGGTATCGCCCGTCGAGCGGTTGCTCATGGGTAACCCATTGACAGACAATGCAGTGTATGCGATTTTCCTGCGATGCCTGAAGCTGTCATCGAAAATCCGATCCTCAACTCGCCCTATGACGAGCCCACACGCCATTTCTATTTCGACGAGGATGGCATCACGGATCGCATCGTAAACGCGCGTCGCATCTCCACCTACTTCGTCCCCATCCCGAAGCCCAAGAAGACGGGGAAGCAACTCGAACTCGAAACCGAGTGGACCGCCGACCGCATCAAGGAAAACAAATTCATCAATGACATTCGGCGCGCGGTTGAGCGCTGGCGCATGTCGAATTATGCGGGCGTGACCGCCACCACCCGGCAACTGCTTCAATACGGGGCCAACCAGGATCGCGACCGCCGCCTCTACTTCTGCCAGTTCGAGGCCCTCGAAACCGCCATCTGGCTCGCGGAAGTCGCCGATAGGCAGGATGGCGGCCCCATTCTGCGCGATCTCCGCCAAGCCAACGACACTAACAACCCACTGCTCTACCGAACCGCCTTCAAGATGGCGACCGGAGCCGGCAAGACCACCGTGATGGGAATGATTATTGCGTGGCAGTGTCTAAACCGTTTCGCAAATCCCCACGACGGCCGCTTCACCGACGCATTCCTCGTCGTGACGCCGGGTATCACCATCAAGGACCGCCTCCGCGTTCTCCTGCCTGGAGATCCCGAGAGCATCTATCGCAAACTCAGCCTCGTCCCCGAGCAGCAGCGCGAACTGATCGCGCGCGCCAAGATCGTCATCACGAATTACCATCAGTTCCGGCTCGCCATCGAATCCGGCATTGTAAAAGTCCCGCGCGTCCCAATTGCCGACAACGCTATGGTCGGTGATCAGCCCACCTACCGCGACCTCTGGCTCCGCATCCGCGATCACCTGCCCCGGAAAGGACGCGGTACCGAAGCCATCGGGGGCGAACCCAAGCTGCCCGTCGAACTCGAAGGCGCGCTCCAAAGCCTCTACGAGAACTATCGCAAGCACTATTTCGAACCTTGGCAAAACGACGAGGATGCCCGCGCCAAGGGCCGGACTCCGCCGGTCTTCATCGTCGTCTGCAACAACACCAATGTTTCCAAGCTCGTCTTCGATTACGTTTCCGGCTGGGAGAAGGAGATCCATAGTGAGTCAGGCTCTGACCCTCAAAAGGTCCTAGTCCCTGGAAAACTTGCGCTTTTCTCCAACGTGGAAGACGGCGTTTGGTCCGCTCGGCCCAAGACAGTCCTGGTGGATAGTGAGCAGCTCGAATCCGGCGATGGAATGTCTGACGATTTCCGCCGGATCGCCGCGCGCGAAATTGACGAGTTCAAAGCGGAATACCGCGACCGCTACCCCGAGCGGGACGTCGCGAAGATAACCGACGAGGAATTGCTCCGCGAAGTAATGAACACCGTCGGCAAGGGCGGTAAGCTTGGCGAGCAAATTCGTTGCGTGGTCTCGGTGTCGATGCTAACCGAAGGTTGGGACGCCAATACGGTCACGCACATCCTGGGAATCCGCGCCTTTGGCACCCAGCTCCTTTGTGAACAGGTGGTCGGCCGCGCCCTGCGGCGCACCAGTTGGGCGATCGACGAGGAAGGCCACTTCTACCCCGAATACGCCGAAGTCTACGGCGTCCCATTTTCATTTATCCCAGCCAGGGGCGGCCCGGCGCGGCCCCCGCCTAAACCGGTTACGCGCGTACGGGCACTCGAAGAACGATCGGCCCTCGAAATGCACTTCCCGCGGCTACTGGGATACCGGTACGACTTACCTCCTGAGACGCTAACCGCCAAGTTCACTGAAGACTCGCGGCTTACCCTGTCTACGGTGGACATGCCCACAGAAACGCAGAACGCCCCCATTGTTGGCGAGAGCTCGAATCATACGCTGGACGATCTCAAGAAGCGCCGCGAACGGGCGGCCGATTTCCGCGTCGCGCAAGTTGTCCTCGAAACCTACTTCCGCGACGACGAAGGCAACCTCAAACCATGGCTATTTCCCCAGCTTCTTACCATCACAAAAGCATGGCGGCGGGAATGTCTCGCGTTAAAGGACGACACCTTCCCGCAACTCCTACTCTGGGTCGAGTTTGCCACGCGTGCCGCTGAAAAGATCTACCGGTCAATCGTGGCCTCAACAGCAGGCGAAAAGCTCCTCAAGCCGATCCTCTTTCCCTACGACACCGAAGGCACAACGCGATTCGCCGACTTGGACACTGCCCGGCCCGTCTACTCCACACGCGCGGACAAATGTCACATCTCGCACGTCGTCGCCGATACGGATTCGTGGGAGCAGAAACTCGCGCACACATTGGAGGAGATCGACGAAGTCGCGGCCTATCGCAAGAACCACAATGTAGGTTTCACCATCCCATACACGATCAACGGCGAGAACAAGAACTACTATCCCGACTTCATCGCCCGCATTCGAAGGAACGGTATCGAATGTAATCTCATCCTCGAAGTCACCGGCGAGAAAGACGCCAAGAAGGACGCCAAGGTCTCCACTGCCCGAAACCTTTGGGTGACAGCCGTGAATAACCATGGCGCCTTTGGAAGCTGGGCTTTTTTGGAAATCCTCGATCCCTGGAACGCAAAGAAAGACATACGAGCTTTCCTGGATAATAGAATTGGAGAGCGCCGATGACCCTCGCTTCCGGCCTGGATATCCCCCACGAAAAGATCGCCGAAATCTGCCGCCGCTATCACATCGTCGAGATGGCCGTTTTCGGCTCCGCCGCGCGCGGAGATATGCGCCCGGATTCCGACATCGATATCATGGTTGGGCTTGATCCGCATGCCCGAGTGGGATGGGGCTTTTTTGCCCTTGGAGATGAATTATCCGAGCTGTTTGGCCGCCCCGTCAAGGATGGCTTAAAGCCGTACGCGAAACCTTCGGCTTTGCGGGATGCCGTGGTGATTTATGCAGCGAGATGAAGTCTGTCTCCGCGAAATGATCGCCGCCGCCGATCAACTCATCGGCCTTCTCGCCAGACCTGAGGCCAAGCGTTTGCTGCATGAAGACCGGTCTTTCCGCCACTCTGTTTTTTTTTAAATTCGTCGTGATCGGCGAAGAGGTGGGGCGCCTCTCCGAAGAACTGCGGCTACGCCATCCCGAAATCCCTTGGCGTCAGGTGAGCGCCTTTCGAAATCGGATCGCGCATGGCTATTTTGAGCTCAGCCTGCCAATCGTGTGGCAGCTATGGGCAGAGGAAGTCCCCCGTTTAAAGACTCAGCTGCTGGCAATACTCACCGCCGAATTTCCTGAGGAGCCGAATGGCCCGCAAGACCGAAAAGCAAAAAAAGTCGATTGAAACGGTCACGCACAAGGACCAGCGCGCGAACATCCCGACCGAGGAGCTTCGCGGCTTCGTTGCCGAAGACGAGAAGAGCCCGAAGACGCTGCTGTACCCGCGACCCCTCCCTCGATCCCCAACTGGTCTGGAAAGGCAAGGACGAGCAGGATTCGAAAGACCTGGCCGTCGACGTGGTGCCGATCTATATCCAGGAGAAGATTCATCCGCAGGCCCTAATCGAGGATCTTCGCGCCTATGCCAGAGGTGAGGCGGAACCACCGCCGCAAATGGGCCTCTTCGCGGACTTCAATGGGATCAAGTTCGAGGACTACATCGACTTTTACAAGCATGGACAGAAGTGGCAGAACCGGATGATTCTCGGCGATTCGCTATTGGTCATGGCCTCGCTCGCAGAGATCATGCGTAATATCCACGAGTTCGACGCCGCGCTCCGGGAGGCTTTTGAAAACGGGGCGAACGATCGCGGCGTGTAGTTTATCCGGACAGACGCGAGAAACCGCGTAATCCCCTGCTCTCCAAACAAATTGATGTTTTCCGAGGTGGTCAGCATCCGCCCCGAAAAGCGCATGCTCCCCATCGGTTTTCAAACCGTCGCGAAAAGCTATGGATCGAAGAATTTGTCGTTGCTCGACAAGCGAATCGAAGAGATCGAAAGCAAGAATCCAAAAGAGCTGGCCTTAATTTCCGTTGAAAAGGCCGTGGAACTGCTGCAATTGGCATACGCCAACCTGGAATTCGAAGACGTCGGCGACGACTTGAGAAAAGCCCATGTCGCTGCGCTGGAACACCTTTCCCGCACCTGCAAGAATCAGGTACTCCAGGGCAAAGTCTGGCTCCTGACGGCGCGCGACCGCAACATCAAGCGCTACCGCGAAGAGGGACGATTTTCCAACGGCCCGGACACCAAGCAACAGATGGATCTGATTCGGCCAAGTGGCGAGCACATCCCAATACTCATGCTCTTTCGCCAAAATGGTGAGCAGGCCGACGGTTGGCGGGATTTAGAATTTTGGTGGCCTGTGATAGTCACGCCGCGAGGAGCCGTCACCTCGATCTTTGCTTCTGCGGAACCAACTCTAAATTAGTAGGGGTGGCGCTGGCGGGTCCCCCTTTTTCCGAAATTCGTGGACCCCCGGAATCCCGATCACAGCGCATTTCTTCTATAGAATCATCACCTTACAACGATTCGCTAGGTTCGATAGTGTACCGTGGTAGTAACAGCTATGTCCTCCAAAAGCATCTCGCCGTCGCGAACCCCCAGCCACCGTCGCAACGCATTCTTTACCCCCACCCGCCAAACCGCGTCCAGCCCTCAAATCATTCTTTTACCAACGAACCTAGTCCCATTTCCGAACACTCAGCGCCTCCACGTCTCCGCCTCGAAAAGCCCCCTCCCCGAACACCCCACCCCCGTCACACAAAACGAACCCAATCCCATTTTCGGACACCAATCCGCTCTAACCATCTGACCTCATGCCACTTACTCCAAATCCCCAGCTTCCCTGGCCCGCCGCCATTCGCATAGCCTGGCGTGAAATCCGCGCCGCCCGCACCCGTTTTCTCTTCGTCATCGTCGCGGTCGCCGTCGGCGTCGGCGCCCTCACCGGCGTCCGTGGATTCAGCCGCTCCTTCCGCCACATGCTCCTCGCTCAGGCCCGCACGCTCATGGCTGGCGATATGACTCTTCGCGTCTTCGCCCTTCCTGATCCCGATCAGCAGAAAGCCCTCCACGATCTCGAATCCCGCGGCGTCCGCCACACCTGGATCACCGAGACCGTCACCATGGCTTCATCCCCCTCCGCGCCCGACCCGGTCCTCATCTCGGTCAAGGCCGTCGACCCTGCCGCGTACCCCTATTACGGCGCAGTCGTGCTCTCACCGCCCCAGTCCTTCCGCCAGGCGCTCACCCCCACCAGCGTGGTCGTTTCCGACGACCTGCTTCTTCGCCTCAATGTTCAACCCGGCGGCACGCTCCGCATCGGCGGCCAGGATTTCCGCATCGCCGGCGCCATGGTCTCCGAGCCCGACCGCATGACCGGCAGCCTCAACGTCGGCCCGCGCGTCATGATCCGCCGCGAAGGGCTCGACCGCACCGGCCTTATCGCCCTCGGCAGCCGCGCCGCCGAGCGCTATCTCTTCAAGCTTCCAGCCGCTGGCGGACCCGACGTCGCCCAGACTCGCGCCCTGCTCAAAGCAGCCTTCCCTGAAGCCACCATCGCCGATTTCACCGAGACCCACCCCATTATCACCCGCGGGCTCGACCGCTCCACCACCTTCCTCAGCCTCATCGGTCTCATCGCCCTCGTCATCGGCGCCATGGGCGTCGCCAGCGCCATGCACGGGCACCTCCAGCAGAAGCTCGATTCCATCGCCGTCATGAAATGCATCGGCGCCCGCTCAGCGCAAGTCGTCCGCATCTACACCGCGCAAACGCTCATGCTCGGACTCGCCGGCGGAATTCTCGGCGCCTTCTTCGGACTAGCCGTCGCCGCCGCTTTCCCCAGCTTGATCGCCAAATACTTCTCTCTCGATGCCGGCGTCTCCCTGGACCCCTGGCCTGCTCTTCAAGGCATCGCCATCGCCTGCCTCGTCACTCTGCTCTTCACCGTGCCGCCGCTCCTCGGCATCCGTTCCGTTCGCCCCGCGCAAGTTTTCCGCCGCGATATGGAAAGCCCGCGCCGCGACCGCCTCCCCATGTTCCTCGCGGGTCTCGCGATTCTACTCGGCGCCGCCGCCGTCGCCGCGACTATCACCGAAGGAAGCTGGCGCGATTCTCTCCGCACCGGCGCCGTCTTCGCCCTCGGCCTTGCCATCGGCCTGGCGCTCCTTTCCCTGACCGGTTGGCTCTTCCTGAAGCTGGTAGCGCGCGCCCACAGCCTGCGCGCCCTGCCCGTTACCCTGCGCCACGGCATCGCCAACCTCTACCGCCCCGGCAGCCAGGCTCAATCCGCCGTAGTCGCGCTAGGCGTCGGCGTCATGTTCACCCTCACCGTCTTCCTCGTCCAGAGCGCTCTCCTCAAACAGATCCGAAACAGCGCTCCCCCCGGCGCTCCCAACCTGTTTCTCCTCGATATTCCCGGCGCCCAGCGTGAGGCCGTGGTCGCGCTCATCGCCCAGCAACCTGGCGTAGTCGCCACCCCCGAAGTCGCCAACGCCGTTGCGAGCCGCATCGTCGCCATCAACGGCACGCCTGTCGAAAACCTCCCGCTGCGCGATTTCAACCGTCGCTTCGTCCGCACCCGTATGGTCACCGAAGAGGCAGCCAAGCCGCCCGACACCGACATCCTCCGCGGCGCCTGGTGGGCCGCCGGCTCAACCTCCCCGCAAGTCTGCGTCGCCGAAGAAGCCGCCGCCGTCCTCAAGGTGAAGCCCGGCGACGTCATCGAATGGGACATCTGGCGCCATTCCATTCAGACCCGCGTCGCCTGCATTGAGCGCACCGAATCCATCCGCATGGCCGCCCGTTTTGAGTTCCTTTTCAGCCCCGGCCAGCTCACCGGCCTTCCCGCCGTCTACTATGGCACCGCGCGCGTGCGCCCCTCCGATGTCGCCGCGCTCCAACGAATCATGTATCGGCAATTTCCCACCGTAACTGTAGTCAACGTCGCCGATGTGATGGAAATTGTTGAGGACGTGGTCCAGCGCATCGCCGTCATCGTCCGCTTCATTTCCGCGTTCACCATCCTGGCCGGCGCCATCATGGTCGCGTCCAGCGTCGCCGGCTCGCGCTTCCGCCGTATGAAGGAAGTCGTCATCTTGAAGACCCTCGGCGCCACCCGCCGCCGCATCGCGTGGATCTTCTCCGTCGAATTCCTCGCCCTCGGCGCCGTAGCCGGCATCATGGGCGCGCTGCTAGCCTCGGCATTCGCCGCGCTCATCCTCAAGCGCCTCTTGGAAATTGATTTTCACTTCGCCCCAGCCGCCAACGCCTTGGCCGTAGCGGCCTCGGCGACAGTCGCAGCCGCCGCCGGATGGCTCGCCAGCTTCAGCGTCCTGGCCCGCAAACCCCTGGAGATCCTCCGTGAAGAGTAACGCGTACTCGTGGCGCACGCACGTTCTTCCTCCCTAAGGATTCACGAACTTCGCAATATCGTCGATCACTTCCGCCGATACATGGCCGGGCTTTTTGTACTCCTCCTCAGTGCTCTTGCCTTCGCCGGCTACGAATAGGTGGTTGAGGCTAGGATAAGCTTTCGCCGTCACGTTGTTGCGCCCTCCGGCGCGGAGCTTCCAGGCCGAGAATTCAGCCGAGGGGACTTGAAAGTCGCGCGAGCCTTGCAGGATCAGCATCGGTATACCCAGCTTATTGGCATCGGCGCCCGCGTCGTAACCTTGAAGGTCCAGCCAATATGCAACGGGCAATCCGAGTTGCGGCGGAAGATCGGTGTCTCCCGCTTCGAGCTTCTTGATCTTGGCGACCTCCTGTTTTACCTTATCTAGTTGCTTGGGAGTGA
>Ga0302326_10025228_pt1 | contig 12062 bp, 9 predicted proteins | sample Palsa_T0_3_FD_202264 | JGI IMG/M metagenome (GOLD analysis project Ga0302326, IMG submission 202264) | Peat permafrost microbial communities from Stordalen Mire near Abisko, Sweden - Palsa_T0_3 | ecosystem: Environmental > Terrestrial > Soil > Palsa > Peat permafrost | place: Sweden: Abisko...
CCTTATTTTCGTGTGTTGCTCGCCATTTTTGGTGTACGGCGAGCTAGACGTAACATCGCGGGCGGTCGACCGAAACGGGCGACCGCCCGCATCCTCAAGATTATTTGACGTTTCGGTGTTCGCGTCGTCAGAGTGTAAATGATGTTGCAATCCGTACCTCGCTCGTTTTTCATCGCGGCTGTTGCGGTTCTGCTTCTTGCCGCCTCTCGCATGAACGCAGCGACTGTTGTGGCTCCGGTTTCGGCGGAGATCATTGACGGATTCAAGAGCCTCAAAACCGCCGATTCAGATCAGCGGCAGAAGTTCTATGACCTGATCGCCCAGAAAGGCGATGCCCGCCTGATTCCCGCGATCTCGGCCTATCGCAATGGCACTCTTCTGCTGCACGATGACAAACTCGCCATCTATGGCGAACGTGTCGATCTCGCCGGCCAGGGATCGATGCTGCCGCTTCTCGATGCAATCACCGGCGATCCAATCAAAGGCGCGGATGGTAAACCGATCCTCTATTCGAAGATCGATCTCACCGATGCCATCAAGTCCCCGCCATATCGAGAGAAAAGAATACTCGCCAACATGCTCTCGGCGCTGTCGCTGAATGATCCAGATCCCCAAAAGCATAAACAGGCCATCCGCGATGCCGGTGATCGCACCGATGATTCACTGCTTCCCGCCCTCAAGACGCAGCTGGCAGCCGATCCCAATGGAAAATTCTCGAGTGACATTCAGGAGGCGATCTCCCGTCTTGAGTTGCTCAGCGGCACGCGCGACGAAAAGCTGGCAGCCGCCACCACCCTCGGCACCTACAAGACCGACCGCAGCCTCACCAGTCTTGAGCGCGCCCGCGATCGAGCCAAGGACGATCCGCAGTTGCTAGCCGCAATCAACTCCTCCATCGCCGCCTGCAACAGGTATCAATCGCGCATCAGTTTCATCCAGGACACATTCGCCGGCCTCTCGCTCGGCAGCATTCTCGTCCTTCTGGCACTGGGGCTTTCGATCATCTTCGGCCTGATGGGCGTCATCAATATGGCCCACGGCGAGTTCATGATGATCGGGGCCTTCACCACTTATGTGGTGAGCGAATTCTTCCGTGCTCATTTTCCCGGAATCTATGACTGGTATCCGATCGTGGCGATTCCGATGGCGTTCCTGATTGCTGGTGTTGCCGGTTTCATCTGCGAAAGTCTTGTGATTCGCCATCTCTACGGTCGGCCGTTAGAGACACTTTTGGCGACGTGGGGTATCGGCATGATCTTGATCCAGGCTGCCCGCGAAAAGTTTGGTGACAATCTCTCGGTTCGCCCGCCGAGCTGGATTGAAGGCGGCATCGAAGTTGCGCCCGATCTATTCTTTCCACTCAACCGACTCTACATCATTGCCTTTTGCGCCATGTGCATCGCCATGGTTTACTTCATCGTCAATCGAACCAAGCTGGGTTTGCTCCTGCGCGCCACAACGCAAAACCGCGAGATGGCCGCCGCGCTCGGGGTGGCCACACGCCGGGTCGATGCCCTCACCTTCGCCTTCGGAACCGGTCTGGCCGGCTTGGCGGGCGTGGCGGTACCCATGTACAACAAGATCAACCCTAGCATCGGTCAGGAATATATTGTTGACAGCTTCATGGTCGTGGTCGTCGGCGGCGTCGGCAAACTCGCCGGCGCGATTATCGCCGGGCTCGGCTTGGGCTTCCTCAACAAATATATTGAGCCGCTGCTGCAATCCGTGCCATCGTTGGCCTCTGGTGCAACGGTGCTTGGAAAGGTCATCGTACTCGCGCTGATCGTGCTCTTTTTACAATTCCGCCCCGCAGGATTGTTCCCTCCAAAGGGCCGAATGGCTGATAACTAATTTCTCATGACTCAAACCCGCATCAAGGCAAAACTTGAGAAGGACGGTCTGCCCGATCTGGACGATCAATCCCCCGAGGCAATGCGCTCTCGGTTGTTATTCCGCGCTTCGCAAACGTACCTCGCCCGCACTCCGCCGATGCAGGTCATCGCCATGCGGATCGGGGGTATCGTGATCGTTTTTGCCTTGTTTTTCGTCGTGATCCCCCTGCTCACTTCCTCGGGTGTCGTTCCCTATTACAAGCTGAATTTCCTCGGCAAATATCTCTGCTTTGCGATTGTCGCGCTCGGCATCGATCTGATCTGGGGCTATACCGGACTGCTATCGCTCTGTCAGGCGTTATTCTTCTGCCTGGGTGGCTACGCGATGGCGATGCATCTGAGCCTAAAGGAAGGCGGCGGCGACGTTCGGCCGGAATACCACAACATTCCGCAGTTCATGTTCTTCAACAACCTCACGACCCTGCCCGCCTTCTGGATACCGTTCAAATCCTTCACCTTCGCCCTACTGGCGGGCATCGCACTACCCGGAATCGTCGCCGGAATCTTCGGCTTCTTCATCTTTCGCTCCCGCGTTCGCGGCGTTTATCTTTCGATCGTCACCCAAGCCGTCGCCTGGGGAGCGTGGCTTCTTATCAGCCGCAACGAAATGCTCATGGGCGGCACCAACGGCTTGACCAACTTCGACAAGACGATGAACGAAAAGCCATCGTGGATCATCGGTCTGTATCTGCTGACGCTTGTCGTTTTGCTCGCTAGTTATCTGATCTGTCGCGCGATCACGCGATCCCGGCTGGGCAAAGTGCTTGTCGCCATTCGAGATCGGGAAACACGACTCTATTTTGCCGGATACCAGCCTTATGCCTTTAAGGTATTCGCCTTCGCAGTTGGCGCTATGCTGGCGGGCATTGGTGGAATGCTCTATTCGCCGCAGGTCGGAATCATCACGCCGCAGAACATGAATGTGGAAACGTCGATCCTCATGGTGATCTGGGTGGCCCTGGGCGGTCGCGGGAAACTGTGGGGCGCGATCTTCGGTGCCATCGTGACCAACGTAACACTCTCCTCCCTTAGCTCCGATCTGCCTTCGCTCTGGCTCTACGTTCAAGGTGGGATGTTCGTGCTCGTGGTCCTTCTCTTCCCCGAGGGATTTGCCGGCATATGGGCCAGCGCGGAAAAGCAGATCGCCGAGGGTGCCAGATGGGGCCGCGCGATTCTCACGCTGGTGCCGTTGTTCGCCGTCGCGCTCTTTGTATTGATGGAAGCGCTGGGCCTCACACCAGACGCATTCCGCAAGGTCGTTTTCCATACCAGCAATGTCGACGTGCAGCTGAAATATGTCCTCCTTATCTTGATTCTCGGACTCGCGGGAGGGACGCAGGTACTTCTGAATCAGAAACCCCAGCGAAAGGAATTCGCCCCCTCGGCCGCGGCGGCGAATTGACAGCTATTCATGGTTGCCGCATTGACCACCGATCAGCCTTCGCCGCAGACGCAGATCGAGCCGCTCGTGCGGCTGGAGAGCGTCACCGTCTCATTCGATGGCTTCAAGGCGCTCGACATCAACGCCTTCAGTGTCGGCGAGAGCGAATTGCGCGTCGTCATCGGCCCCAACGGCGCCGGCAAAACCACGCTCTGCGATGTGATCAGCGGCAAGACGCGCGTCACTTCCGGCAAAGTCTTCTTCGGCGGCGTCGAAACGACCAAGATGCGCGATGCCGCCATCGCGCGCATGGGTGTCGGTAGAAAATTTCAGACGCCTACGGTGTTTGACAGTCTGACCGTCTTCGAGAACATGGAACTCGCCCTGCCCAACGAGCGGAGTGTTTTCCGAAATCTTTTTGGAAGCGTGACTCCGGAGCAAAACGAAGCAATCCTCACGGTTTTGGACCGGGTGCGATTAATCGGCGACATGTACACGCCAGCAAAATACCTCAGCCATGGACAGCGGCAGTGGCTCGAAATCAGCATGTTGATTGTGGCTCATCCAAAGCTTCTCCTCATCGACGAGCCGGCTGCCGGCTTAACCGACAAGGAAACGGAACTGACCGCCGAGCTGCTGTTGGAACTGAAAGGCCGCCACACGATCATCTGCATCGAGCACGACATGGATTTCGTTCGCCGACTGAATTCGCGTGTCACGGTGCTGGATAATGGCAAGGTGCTGGCTGAAGGCACGCTCGATGAGGTACAAGCGAACGAGCAGGTGGTCGAAGCGTATCTCGGACGTTGACGGGTTGTAGGTAGCGACGGTGCGCAGCACCGCGTTGTGCCGTAATGAAACTCACGACCGACAAACTCGAATTCTCCTACGGCATGGTGCAGGCCCTCCGCGGCGTCAACATGTCCATGGAGCCAGGCCGCATTACCTGCGTCATCGGCCGCAACGGCGTGGGCAAGACCACGCTGATGCGAACGCTCATGGGCCTGCTCAAAGCAACGTCCGGTTCGGTCTGCCTCGACGATCGCAATGTCACCAAGTTTCCCGCATTCAAACGCGCCAAAGCGGGAATCGCCCTGGTTCCCCAGGGCCGGCAGATCTTCCCGAAACTGACTATCATGGAGAATCTGCGCGTCGGCCTTGAGGCCCGCACCGATGGCCTCAAGACGGTCCCGGAAGAGCTCTTCGAACTCTTCCCTGTTCTCAAGCAGATGGCTGGCCGGATGGGCGGCGATCTTTCGGGCGGACAGCAGCAGCAGCTTGCCATCGCCCGCGCATTGGCCGGCAATCCGAAAGTATTGCTGCTGGATGAACCGACCGAAGGCATTCAGCCCAACATTATTCAGCAGATAGGCCATGTGCTGCGAAAGCTGGTGACCGAGCGGAACATGACAATCGTGCTTGTGGAACAATACCTCGATTTTGTTCGCGAGTTCGGCGAATATTTCTATATTCTCAATCGCGGCGCGGTCGTCGCCGAGGGAGTGACGTCGGAGTTGAAAGACGACCTGGTTTCCCGACACCTTACCGTTTGAAGATTCGGAAACGGCTAAAGACAGCGGATGGATTCAGATCAGACGATTGGGACGCCGGTCTTTTCTCCGTCGCGCTCAGGCGCTGGCCGCATCGAGCTTGCGAAGGTTGGCGGCAGAACCGCAATAATTCGTTGCCGGGCCAACAGTCCGCTTCGGCTGCTGACGCCGCAAAACCACAGCCCAGTCGCGCGCATCGTAGCCGGCAGCTACGGCGGTGGAATGGTTGGCGGCGACAAGATCGATATGACTGTTGATGCCGGCGCGGGAACGCGCTGCCTGCTCGGCACGCAGGCGTCGACGAAAATCTACCGCTCGGCCGGCGCAGGGTGCAGCCAGCATTTGAAAGTGTCCGCGAAAGATGAAGCGATCATCGTCTCGCTTCCCGATCCGGTGGTTTGCTTCGCCGGCTCTCGCTTCAGCCAGCGACAACAATTTGACTTGGCCGCCAGTGCATCGCTGATCGCGCTCGACTGGTTCACCAGCGGTCGTGCAGCGCGCGGCGAACGATGGGCGATGCACCATTACGCCAGCCAAACGGAAGTAACCATTGGCGGCAATTGCGTGTTTCGGGATGCGTTGGAGCTCGATCCATCCGACGGTGAGATCGGCGCGGCAATGAGGATGGGCCGAATCGATTGTTTCGCCATCGTCGTGCTGGTTGGCCCCGCGATTGCCGACCACGCCAAGGCGATGGTTGACAATTTGCAGGGACAACCGATCGCCGCGGGCCAAGCGCTGTTGTTTGGCGCCAGCCAATTGACGGGAGCTGCCGTGTTGCGAGTCGCGGGTAAAAGTTCACAAGCCGTGGGCGCTTGTCTGAGAGAAAAGCTCGCGTTCATCACTGATCTGCTCGGTATGGACCCCTGGCAGCGTAAATGGTAACAAGCATCGGATTCACGAATCGGAAGCATCCATGCATCTTTCACCACGAGATCTCGACAAACTGCAATTGCACAACGCCGGCTTCCTGGCGCAAAAGCGTTTGGCCCGTGGCGTGCGGCTTAACTATCCCGAGAGTATCGCCCTCATCGCAACTCAGATACTCGAATTCATCCGTGATGGCCGCTCCGTCGCCGAACTGATGGATCTGGGCCGTCAACTGCTTGGTCATCGTCAGGTCATGTCTGGTGTTCCGGAAATGGTCGCCGAAGTGCAAGTCGAAGGGACTTTTCCCGACGGCACTAAGCTCGTGACCGTGCATCATCCAATCTCGGCAGTTAATGGAAATCTGGACCTGGCCCTGCACGGCAGCTTCCTGCCGATTCCGCCACTGACGCTTTTTGATTCAGCTCATGAAGATGTTCGTCCCGGCGCTTACCAAACCATGTCCGACGATCTCACACTGAATGAAAACCGGCAATCAATCGAGCTACTTGTGACCAATCTTGGCGATCGTCCCATTCAAGTCGGCAGTCACTATCATTTCATAGAAACCAATGCGTCTCTTCAATTTGACCGCGCTCTCGCCTACGGAAAGCGACTGGATATTCCCGCCGGCATGGCCGTTCGTTTCGAGCCAGGTGAATCGAAAACGGTGAATCTGGTTGAAATCGCAGGCAACAAAGTAATTCGCGGCGGGAATAATCTCGCCGATGGCCCGGTGAGCGACGCAGGGCGTACGCGGGCGACGGAGAATGCGTCGAAAATGGGATTCGCGAATACCAAGGCGTCAGGCTAATGGTTAGTCGTAACAAGGCCGTCTCGGCCGTGCCGGCGGCGTGATTGGAAGGCAGCTTTGCACTATCGCTCTGTTTTCTCGAATTTCGAATCCCTGGCATGGGCGAGACGCCGACGAGACTCCCATGTTACGAGGGTTGGAACAAAACCGCCTTTTTTAGTTTGAGGCCCCATGTCTCATCGCATTTCCCGTTCCGCATACGCCGACATCTACGGTCCCACCACCGGCGATAAAGTTCGCCTCGGTGATACCGGCCTGATACTCCAGGTTGAAAAAGACTTCGCCATCTACGGCGATGAATGCAAATTCGGCGGCGGAAAAACTGTGCGCGAAGGAATGGGACAAGCCGCCGGCGCGGGCGACAAGGACGCGCTCGATTGCGTCATCACCAATGCGCTGATCATCGACTATACCGGAATCTACAAAGCCGATGTCGGCATCAAGGGTGGAATGATTTCGGGCATCGGCAAGAGCGGAAATCCAGATGTGATGGCCGGCGTTTCTACCGGCATGGTCATCGGCGTCACAACCGAAGTGATCGCCGGCGAAGGACTGATCCTCACCGCCGGCGGCATCGATACCCACATTCATTACATCTGCCCGCAGCAGGCCCATGAGGCAATCGCCGCCGGCCTCACCACCATGGTCGGCGGAGGCACCGGGCCCGCCACCGGCACCTGCGCCACCACCTGCACGCCCGGGTCTCATTACCTCCGCATGATGCTTCAGGCGACCGACGACCTGCCGCTCAATTTCGGTTTCACTGGCAAAGGAAACACCTCAAAGCCAGAAGGACTCGCCGATCAAATCGCCGCCGGTGCCATGGGTCTGAAGCTGCACGAAGATTGGGGAACCTCGCCCGCGTCCATCGATTGCTGCCTCGGCGTGGCGGAGCAGCACGATGTGCAGGTGACGATCCATACCGACACGCTGAATGAATCCGGCTTCGTCGAAGCCAGTATCAATACATTCAAGGGCCGCACGATTCACACCTATCACAGCGAAGGTGCCGGCGGCGGACACGCCCCCGACATCATCCGCGTCTGCGGAGAGTCCAACGTGCTCCCCAGTTCCACGAATCCCACTCGGCCCTACACCATCAACACGCTCGATGAGCATCTGGACATGCTGATGGTCTGCCATCATCTCGATCCGAATCTGCCGGAAGACGTCGCCTTCGCCGAGAGCCGGATTCGTGGCGAAACGATCGCCGCCGAAGATGTGCTCCACGATATGGGCGCAATCAGCATGATCAGTTCGGATTCCCAGGCGATGGGCCGGATCGGCGAGGTAATCACACGCACCTGGCAGACCGCGCACAGCATGAAGCGACAGCGCGGCCGGCTGGCAAATGAAGTCGGCGACAACGACAATTTCCGCATCCGCCGTTACATCGCCAAATACACCATCAATCCCGCCATCGCCCACGGTTTTGGCCACATCGTCGGCTCCATCGAAGTCGGCAAACTCGCTGACATCGTGATGTGGAAACCGGCGTTTTTCGGCATCAAACCGGAGATGGTCATCAAAGGCGGGGCAATCGCGTGGGCGCAGATGGGCGATCCCAACGCATCAATCCCCACGCCTCAGCCCGTCTTCATGCGACCCATGTTCGCCAGTTTCGGGAAGGCGGCCGCGCCCGTTTCGCTGGCATTGGTGAGCGGTCTTTCGATCGAATCGGAAACGGTTCAGGGCTATGGACTCCGCAAGCAGCTCACCGCAGTTCAGGGCTGTCGATCGATCGGCAAGCGGCAGATGAAATTGAACGATGCGCTGCCGAAGATCATCGTCGATGCTGAAACCTATGTCGTCACCGCAGACGGCATTCCCCTTCGCAGCGAGCCGGCAAAAGAGTTGCCTCTGGCGCAGCGCTATTGCCTCTTTTGAGTCGCGGATACTTCTTCTCTCCTCCCCGATGATTCAGATCAACGCACCTTCGGGTCGTGCCAACAATCAAGCCCGGCGCAGATTTGTGCCGCTTCCTTTGGACCCCACTCACCCGGAACGTATTCAAATGCAGGTGTTGCCGCTTTGAGGACCGGATCAACAATTCGCCAGGCCTGCTCGACCGAATCCTCCCGGGCGAAGAGCGTCGCATCGCCTTTCATGGCATCGTGGAGAAGGCGTTCATACGCATCCATGCCGGCGTCGCGCGGGTTGTCGCACACCATCAATTCAGTCGCCCGGCCGGCCATCACCTCGGCCGAATCCAACACCTGGGCACCAAGAGCAATGACCACATCCGGACTGATGCGAAAGCGAAAATAGTTCGACCTTCCCGCGGCGTGACCATAAATGACCGGCGGCTGGCGAAATCGCACCAGAACTTCAGTGCACGTCACGGGCAGGCATTTCCCGGCGCGTAGAAAAAACGGGACACCTTTCCATCGCCAGGAATTAATCTCAAACCGAACGGCAGCGAATGTCTCCACTTCGGAATTCGGCGACACGCCAGGCTCCTGACGATATCCACGGAACTGACCGCGCACGACGCAGGTTGAATCGAGCGGCTTAATTTCCTTGAACACCTTGACTTTCTCATCGCGGATCGATTCGCTATCCGCCCCGGCCGGCGGCTCCATCGCAAGATGAGCGACAATCTGAAGCAGATGGTTCTGCACCACATCGCGAATCGCCCCGACCTGGTCATAGAACGCGCCGCGCCCCTGCACACCGAAATCTTCCGCCATCGTGATCTGCACGCTTTCGACGTGCTGGCGGTTCCAGATCGGCTCGAGGATCTCGTTGGCAAAGCGGAAGAACAGGAGATTGCGCACCGGCGTCTTGCCCAGATAATGATCGATGCGGAAGATCGAACTCTCATCAAAATTGTTGAGCAGGATTTGATTCAACTGCACCGCCGATGCGAGATCGCGGCCAAATGGCTTTTCGATGATCACACGCGCGCCCGCCGCGCATCCCGATTTGCCCAGCTGCTCGATGACTAATCCAAAGAGCGTGGGTGGAATCGCCAGATAATGTGCCGGCCGCTCGGCAGAACCCAGCGCCTGCCTCAGGGCCTTGAATGTCGATGGGTCCTCGTAATCTCCATCGACATAACGCAGAAGCCCGCACAAGGTCTTGAATGCGGCCGGATCAACACCGCCGTGCTTTTCGAGGCTGTCGCGAGCGCGCGCCTTGAACTGATCAAGGCCCCACCCGGCCTTGGCGACGCCCACCACGGGAACATTCAGACCCCCGCGCCTGGCCATGGCTTGGAGCGACGGAAAGATCTTCTTGTAGGCCAGGTCGCCGGTGGCGCCAAAGAAGACCAGGGCATCGGAAGGTAATTGACTCACGACTTTCTCCGGCTGACTGGTCAGCGCGCGATTGGCTTCTCAAAGTGACCGCCGAACTGCAATCGCATCGCCGATAGAAGTTTGTCCTGAAAATCCGATTCACCGCGCGATGCGAAGCGTTCGTATAAAGCCGCCGACAACACCGGCACCGGGATGGACTCATCGATGGCGGCGGCGATGGTCCAGCGACCTTCGCCAGAGTCCGAAACGCGACCCGCAAATTTCGACAGCTCGGAATCCTCAACCAGCGAGGCGGCAGTGAGATCCAAAAGCCACGATGCTACCACGCTGCCGCGACGCCACACCTCGGCGATATCCCCTAGTTTGAAGTCGTACTGATATCGCTCCGGCTCGCGCAGTGGAGTCGTTTCGGCATCAACTTCGTGCATGCGCTTGCCGATGTTGGCAGCCTTAAGAACGCTCAGTCCTTCGGCATACGCAGCCATCAAGCCGTACTCAATGCCGTTGTGCACCATCTTGACGAAATGGCCCGCGCCGCTTGGTCCGCAGTGAAGATACCCCTGCTCGCAAGTGCCGCCGACCTTTTCGCGCCCGGCGGTGCGCGGGATATCGCCGGTGCCCGGAGCGAGTGTCGAAAAGATCGGATCGAGATGCCGGACGATCGGTTCTTCACCGCCAATCATGAGGCAGTATCCCCGCGTGGCGCCCCACACGCCGCCGCTGGTCCCGACATCCACATAGTGGAGTTGCGTCGCCAAGAGCGCTTTTGCGCGGCGGATGTCATCGACATAATAGGAATTCCCGCCGTCGATGATGATGTCGCCGGCTTCAAGACTGGGCAGCAGATCGTTGATCGTGGCATCCACCACGGCGGCAGGCACCATCAACCAGATGGCACGCGGCTTAGCGAGAGCCTTCGCAAACGAAGCGAGTGATGCCATGCCGACCGCGCCGGCTTGCGTGAGAGCGTTCACCGCAACGGGCGACCGGTCGAAGACAACGCACTTGTGTCCGCCCTTCAGAAGACGAAGCACCATGTTCGCTCCCATGCGGCCCAATCCAATCATTCCGATTTCCATGGCTGATCCTCGGTTAAGGTTGCTCATCGGCTCGCCTTAAGCTTGCAGTATCGATTGACCAGGGCATATGTCGAGCCATCGTGTTTCAGTTTAGTCTCTGACTCGCTCTACGGTGTGGAATAATGGGGCTGTGCCAACACCCTGGCCAGCTCCACACCCGATGATCGAACGAGTCGATCCTCCAGATCATTCCACGCGTCAAGACGGCCTCACATCAGTTGCAGCTGTTCATACGCTCCAAAATTTGCCGCGCCGCATTCGGACAAACTGCGACGCGGCACGGGAGTGGGCAGGGAACAGAAGCGCGACACCGCGATAGTTCGTTCGGCCGGACGTAATGCCACGGCGACCGCTTTGTCGAGATAAACGGCCCGGATCAACTCGCGATCTGGTTTGTTCTTGTCATATCAACTCCGTTTGTAATGCCGTTTTCCGAAGACGATGGTTCCCCCGAACACGCTGGCGCTGGTGCAAGTCTCTTCGATCCCTGGAGGAACTGCTTCCACAACTCCACGGGGCAAACCCGGCCTGCACTGAGGCCGACCAGCCACAGGCGCGTCTTTCGGAAATGAATGGCCAAGACGTTTCTCCTAGAGCATCCCCTTGGTTAGGCAGGTTCGCTTCTTCCGCGATCGGCAGGAGGTATAGAAATGGGCGATGATGGGCTCGAACCCCCGACCTCACGGGTGTGATCGACCACTTAAGCATGTGCTGAAAGCCACGAAAACCACTGTATTTCAAGCACTTTACCGACTTCGTCCCCACTTGCAATAGCTTTCATACGCTGTCATGGATTGACAAGGAGTTACAGTATGGACTGATGAGCCAAAGCCGTAGAACGACAACCACCGGGCGCTCGCTCGGCTGTCGGGTTTGGCGTGACCGACGTAAAATGAAAGGCCGACGGCAGCACCACCTATGGCGCCGGCCGAGAACATTGATTCAAAATCCGAAGCGGCGACGACGCGGACGGGTCGTCCGCACCCGCTTGTGCGTCGCCGTGCAGGCCGCGTTGAGCATATTCAGTTCGGCGCCAGTGAACACAGTCAGCCCCAGCGTCGTCCGCGACATGGAACTGAACACGGATAAATACCTGACGCTGATCAAGCAACTGGTGCCCGCGTTCCTGAGAAGGCCCGCCATGCGCTTCGCCGGCGTCCCCGGGTCGCCAATTTACAAAGAGCTGCTTTTGGGCGAGACGGTCTACATGCGCTACGTC
>Ga0302326_10025229_pt1 | contig 12061 bp, 11 predicted proteins | sample Palsa_T0_3_FD_202264 | JGI IMG/M metagenome (GOLD analysis project Ga0302326, IMG submission 202264) | Peat permafrost microbial communities from Stordalen Mire near Abisko, Sweden - Palsa_T0_3 | ecosystem: Environmental > Terrestrial > Soil > Palsa > Peat permafrost | place: Sweden: Abisko...
ACCCAGCGTCAATCCCAGGTCGACCAGGCAACCGACATGGAGCGGAAACACCCGGTCCTCGGGATCCTCCGCACTCAGCGGCTCGACCGCGATCGTGTCCGTCGCCAGCGCCGACACGCCATGCTCGTGCAGCCAGCCGATGGCGTCAGCACTGATGCCGGGCGAGTTCAGGAAATACTCCAGCGGCGGCTGACCCTCGGGTCGCGTCCACCATCCAGCCAGGTATCCGGTCCGAACCAGGAGCATGTCGCCGGGCTGCAACCGAACGTCCTGGGCATCCAGGTAGGCATCGAGCATCGCGGGGGTGATCACATGCCGGTCAGGGCACACCTCCACGCCGGCCTGCCGCGCCGCGTCGATCAGCACACCGCGGCCGACGAAGCACTCGCGCTGCTGCTCGATCCCCAGCACGCGGCATCCAGCAGCGGCAGTGACGTTGCCGGCCCAGAACCCGTTGTACATCGTGTCGCCACTCATCGCGTGACCGAGGCCGTCCCAGTGAGTGGATCCGTGCGTCGCGACGGTGAGAATGTCCTCGCTCCATTGGAATCCGGGGCCGGCCTGGTTGGCCGGGCTGCCCACCACTGCGTCCGAGCCGCTCATCTGCGCCAGACGCTGGGGGGCGGGCCGGGGCGGCCATACCGGTGCGGTCGACTCGAGCGCCAGCGCCAGCGAGAACACCTTGCCGGTGCGCACAAGTTGCGCCGCGGCGATCCGCTGCTCGCGGCCGATGAGATTCTGCGCCCCGCGCTGGTCCTGTTCACCCCACCGGCCCCAGTTGTGGGGTTCCCGCGGCCGGTAGCCGTCGACGACCTTGCCCTGCTGATCGACGCTATACGGGGGAGGGCTCCAGCCGATGGAGTAGTCCCCGGGCTTGGTCCGCCCCATGTCGAGCCCCTACCACCAGCAGGCCGCGGGGATCGCCGGATGTTCGGGCGCGGGGTACTTCTTGTGAATCGGCTGCACGACCTCCTCGCCGAAGCGCTGGATCTGCTCGTGCGCGGCGGCCATCGAGGGACCGGTGGGCATGCGGAAGCGAATCGTGAAGTAGTCCACGCCAAACTCCTCGTGGTAGCGCTCGAGCTGCTCAATGCACTGCTGCGGGGTGCCCATGATCGTGTGGGGAGCGGCCCGCTCCGCCGTGATCTCCTCCTCGCTTTGAAAGTCAGGGTGGTGGGTGAAGATCCCCTGGCGGTAGTAGAAGCGCATCTCCTCGACGAAATGGGTGCCGAACTGCGCGGCGGCGTCCTCGAAGCTGTCCGCCACCCAGCCGTCGCGCATCAGCACGATGAACGGCTTCTTGCCCAATTCGCGTGCGTGCTCTCGATACGCGCCCGCCTGCTCGTCCCAGACCTCTTTCATCAGCGGAAACGGGTCACAGGTCCAGGCGGCGCCGTATTCCGCCGAGCGGCGGATCGCCGCGGGGACCGCGTTGCCGCCGCCCCAGATGGGCCACCCCCCCGGTTGGTAGGGCTGTGGCGCGAGCAGGCCCTGCTCGACCTGCCAGTACTGGCCGGGAAAGTCAAAGCGCTCGCCCCCGAAGGCGGCCTGCCAGATGCGAATCGACTCCTGGAAGCGGCCGAGCAAATGCTCCTGAGGGATGCCGAATTGTTGCCAGTAGCCGGGGTGAAAGCCGCGCGACATGGTCGTGTAGAGGCGACCTTGCGAGAGGTTGTCGATGACCGAGAACTGCTCGGCCGCCTTCATCGGGTGAAACAGCGTGGCGACAAATGTGAACGTTCCGATCGCGATCCGATCGGTCTCCCGGGCCAGGATCGTCAGGATCTGCTCGGGCCCGGGGAAGTAGCACTCCGTCCGGCCGTGGCGATCGGGGATCTGCACCGAATGGAACCCAGCCTGCTCGGCGGTGATGCCCTCGAGAACCATCGCCTCCATCGTGGCGTGGGCATCCTCCGGCGTGGGCATCGGCTGGTCGTAACCGCCCTTGTGCAGATCGATGAGGTAGCCGATCCTCATGTCCTCTCCTCTCTCGGGCCCAGCCGGTCAACGGGCTGGGTGGTTGTCGTCAGCATGTCGCCGACGCGGCCTGGGTTTCTACCAAACGTTTGGAGTGTCTGCCACCGCCGCTGGGCTAGGAGATTTGCTCCGGCGAGACGAAATATGCCGTGGTGCGGGAGACCAGCGTCGCCGCGTCATCGTGCGCGGCCTGCATCTCCACGCTCGAATCGGCTCGCCGGTAGTCCGCTTCGCTGTCGAAATCAAGGATCGAGATACCGTCCGCCTCCGGACTCTGCCGACGCTCGGACCCGAGCACGAGGCATTGGGTGTAGCCCCGCAGGCCTGGAAACCGACTCACGAAGGACGAACCGTGCTCGGTCCAACGCGCCGCGAACTGCTCTCGCGTGAGATCGTCGTGACGGTAGATCTCAAAGATCACGCGAAACATCAGGCTCTAGCGCTCCAGGAACTGTCGGATGCGACGCTTGTGCTCGGCCGTGGTGAACAACAACGAGGTCGCTTCGACCGACTCGGCGAACCCGTCGTTCGTCGCCCGGTTGATGAACTGCTTGCCCGCACGGACGGCCAGCGATGCGTTGGCCCGGATCCGCGCGGCGACGGCGCGAGCCTCATCGAGCAGCTCGTCGTCTGCGACCAATCGTTGCACCAGGCCGATCCGCAGGGCGGTTTCGGCGTCTACGATGTCCGCGGTCAGCGCCAACCACCGGGTCCAGTGACGGCCGATCACGTCCGGGCCCCGAACCACTCCATAGCCCGGCATGAGGCCGACCGTCGCCTCGCGGAAGGCGAACCGCGCACGTTCGGAGGCGATTACCAGATCGCAGGCCAGCGCCAGCTCGGTCCCGCCGCCGTATGCGATCCCGTTGACCGCGCCGATCACCGGCACCTCGCACTGCTCCACGGCGTGAAAGGCGGCGTAGACACGACGGATGTGGCGGCGGTAGGACTCCACATCGCTGAGCGCCTCGAAGGAGGCAATGTCCCCTCCGGCTGAGAACGCCCGCCCGCGACCGCTGAGGATGCACACCTCGATCTCCGGGTCGGCGTCGAGCTCGGACAGAACCAACGGGAGCTCGGCGAAGAACGTGGGACCCATGGCGTTGAGCTTCTCCGGCCGGTCGAGCCATACGATCGCTGTACCGTCTCCGTCGCGCTCGACGGTGAAGACTTCATACTCCATGAGATGGGGCCAAAATTCTATCAAACATTTGGTCGAAAAATGCCGCTCAGGTCAGTCCTCAGCGGCGGCGTCGGCGAGGCTGACCGCCTCGGTGGCTCATCTCAGGACGGCATCGGCACGCCGGACGGGCTGAAGGTCTGGACCTCGGAGCTGAGCGGGATCTCGGCCATGCGGGTGTAGCTGCGGTGCGAGAAGCGCCACCGGCCGTCTCGACGCTGGCAGGTGTCGTAGTAGAGCCCGATCGCCATCCGCTTGGTTCCGTCGGCGAGCACGGCGAAGTCGGTGTGGAACCAGCGGCAGGTGGCGCGGTCGTCCCGCACCTCCACGGTCCCGTTGTTGATCGTCTGCAGCACCCAGGGGATACCGGCCATCAGCGGCTGCCAGTAGGCCAGTATGGCCTCGCGTCCGACGTAGCGGCTGCCCCGGATTTCCCACACGCCATCCGCTGTCCATGTATCAGCGAACGCCTGGGCATCGCGTCGGTTGACGGCGTCCGCATAACGCTCGACCAAGGCACGGATGTCGGCGTAGTCGTGTTCCATCGCGTGGCGCTCGGTCAGGCTCGCCGTGACTAGAACACGAGGACGAGCCGGCCGCGGACGCCGCCGGCCTCGAGTCGCTGGTGCGCCTCCGCGGCGCGCTCAAGCGCAAACGTCTCAGCGACGCGCAAGCTCAGCGCTCCCCGGCTGACACACTCGGCCAGAGATCCGAGCTTCTCGGACTCGGTGGAGTATTCGCGCACGCTCACGGGCAGTGCGGAAATGCCGCGCTCGACCTCGCCGTCGAAGGGTCGGACGCACACGATCCGCCCGTCATCGCGCACCGCTGGGAGCAGCTCCCGGCCGATCACCCCAGCGTCGACGGCGGCGTCGGCGCCTCCACCCACGGCCTCTCTCACCGCCAGCGCGGATTCAGGGCCTCGGGCCACGAACACGTCAGCGCCCAGGCCGCGCACGAGGCCTTCGTCCTGCGGCGCGGAAATCGCCACCACGTTGATGCCCTCACTCGCGGCCAGTTGCACGACGTACCCGCCCACCGCGCCCGCGGCTCCGGTGACCGCCAGGGTTTCCCCGGCCACGAGGCCGAGTCGGTCGAGCGCCATGCGGGCCGTCAGCCCATTCATGGGGAGCGTCGCGGCTTGCGCCATCGACACACCGCGCGGGAGCTCGACCACCGACCGGGCATCGACGACCACCTGTCCGGCGTGGGCTCCGCGTCCCTGCGGAATGAACGCCGTCATCCCCACCACCGGGACACCCGGGTCCCACGCCACCCCCGGGCCGACGGCGTCGATCGTGCCCGCAAACTCGAGCCCGGCCACGTACGGAGGCTCGGCTGCGGCCACCAGGGCCGCCAACGCGCCGCCGCGAAACAAGACATCGGACGGATTGACGGTGGCGGCGGCGACGCGCACTCGCACCTGTCCCTCGCCGGCCACCAGATCCGGCAGCTCGACGATCTCCAGCACGTCGGGGGACCCGTACTGATGAAAGCCTGATGCCCGCACGGGCACGACAGCATACCTCTTCCTCGACCAATCGTTTGATTGATTCCGGGAATCCGCGAATCACTCCGCGCTGCCACCAAACGTTTGTTTGATAAGTTGCGAGGCCGACGCCCCTGAACCTTGCGTTGCGGCCAGATCATGCCGAGATCACGGCTGGAGGGGTCCGAATCGAGACGGAGGTGAGGTGCGATGAGAATCGCGATTCTGGGAGCCGGGGCGATGGGGTCCGTATTCGGCGGGCACCTGGCCCTCGCGGGCCACGACGTGACCTTGGTCGACATCCGCCGCGACCACATGGAGGCGGTGAGCCGCGACGGCCTTGAGATGCGCACGCCGGACGGCGAGAGCGTCAACGTCAGGCTCGGCGCGATCTCCGACGGTGCCGAACTGGAGCCGGTGGACCTGGTCGTGGTGCTGTGCAAGGGCTTTGCCACCGGCGATGCGGCGCGCTCCATCGCGCACGCCGTGAGCCCCGAGACGTGGGTCGTCACCGTGCAGAATGGGCTCGGCAACGACCGCCGCCTGGCCGAGGTACTCGGACCCGAACGGGTGATTCCCGGCACCACCACGGTCGGCGCCGAGCAGTACGACGTCGGAGTGACGATCATGAACCCCGCCACCGCCAACCGCACCTCGGTCACCCACCTGGGCCCGCCGCGCGGCGCCCACAGCGTTCCGGGCGGAGTACGGGAGGTTGCCCAGACGCTCACCGACGCCGGACTGCCGACCCAGGCCCTGGATTCGGCCGACATCGTGATCTGGACCAAGCTGGCGCTGGCGGGACCGATGGGTCCTTTGACAGCGCTGCTTCGGCGCACCGTGCGCGACGTCGCGCAGGACGACGCCGCGTTCGCGGTGATTCATGACATGTTCGATGAGATCGTCTCGGTTGCGCACGCCTCCGGGGTGCCCTTGGAGCGCGAGCAGACGTGGGCGCATTCTCTGGAGACCTTTCACGGCGCCGGGCCTCACGTGACCTCGATGGCGGCCGACGTGCTCGCCCACCGCCGCACCGAAATCGACAGCTTCTGCGGCGAGATCGCCCGGCTCGGAGAGGAGCACGGGGTGCCCACCCCGGTCAATCGCGCCGTATGGCAGATGATCACAGCGATCGAAGGCACCTATGAGCACTCGCTGGCCGAGACCGTCTCGCCCCCGACGACGAAGGTGTGACAATCGAGCCCGGATCGTCGGGAGGTTGAGTTGATATGAGGATCGGTCTCCTCTTGGAGCTTCACGCCGGAGACTACGATCAGCCGCTGCCCGTCCCGGTGGTGACCGAGGCCACGATGGAGGCGATGATCGAGGAGGCGCTGGTCGCGGAGCGACACGGCTTCCATTCTGTCTCGGTCCCCGATCGCCACGGCCGGACCGAGTGCTTCTTCCCCGGCCCATTCCAGGTGCTCACGACGTTGGCGCGCGAGACCGACCGCGTGGCACTCGGCAGCTTCACCCAGGTCTCGACGTTGATGCATCCGCTGCTGGCCGCCGAGATGTTCTCGGTGATCGACAACCTGTCAGAGGGACGCCTGTTCACGACCCTCTCGCGCGGGTATCACGAGGGCTACTGGAAGCAGTTCGGGATCCCGCGCGAGCGCTTGCTCGGACGCTTCCTGGAGGCGCTGGCGGTGATCAAGGAATCATTCAAGGGTGAGCGGTTCGATTTCGAGGGCAAGCACTTCAGGGTGGAGCAGGGACTGTTGGTCCCACAGCCCTACCAACCCGGCGGGTGGCCGATTTGGGGCGGTGGCAACGCCGTCGACGCGGCGATCCGGCGCTCGGCCGATTACGGCGAATGCTGGACGTGTGACGACTTCCCCCTGCGTCGCGACGTCTGGATGCGGCAGTCAGGCCTGTACCGGGACCGGGCCCGAGAGCTCGGTAAGGAGCCCTACGTCGTGCTCATGCGCGACGGCTGGGTGGCCGATCGTTTCGAGGAGGCCGCCCGGGTGTTCGGCGCCCACTACGCGGAGGAGATGCGCTTCTACTTCCGCCAGGGCATCTTCACCCACCATCCCGACTTCGTCGATGTGCAGGACATCACGCCGGAGCGCTGCGCCCCCCACCTGATCATGGGCACCCCCGCGCGCTGTATCGAGCAGCTGGAGATGTACCACGAGGACTATGGTGTCGACTACGTCATGTGGCGCTGCCGAATGCCGCGCGGCCCGTCGCTGGAACAGGCCCGCGAACAGGTGGCCCGGTTTGGCGAGGAAGTGGTCGGACCCATCCACCGCAAGTACCCGGCTCCGGCGCACCCGGCGATCCCACCCGTCTGTCGCTGGTAGCCGGGCGATCGGAATACGTTGGGTGAGACGCGCCGGCTGCGCCGGCGCGTCCCCACCCTTCGCAGGTGACGGGCGATCGAGGAGGAGAAACGCCCGCCGCCACCCCGCGTATCGATGTGTGGCGGGGCTGCGACCCGCCGGCTCGGTACAAGCTCTGGCGGATCCGCAGTTCGTAGGCCTAAGCCGTCTCGGTGGCCGCGAAGTCGAAGGACTCCAGCTCCTCGTGGTTGGGGGCAATGTTGAGCGCGACATTGATCGAGCCGAAGCCGCCAGCCGTCGCGGTCAGGATCGAGAGCTCGATGATCTCGGCCTCTGAGTAGTAGCGCCGCAGGTCCGCCACCATCTCGTCAGTGATGTGGAGGGCACCGATGCAGAAGGTCTCGACGTAGCGCAGGGCCGCCTTTTCGGCGTCGGTGTAGCTGCTGTCCTCGATGTTGTCGATGTCGCGATAGTCGTCTTCGCTCGTGGCGCCCTCGGCGACCTTGAAGCGCGTGTTCTGACACATCCGGCAACCCACCGTGCGCGCGATCTTCATCCGCGCCAGATCCTTGATCCGCATATCCAGAACGCCGTCGCACCAGACCTTGGCGTAGAACTCGAAAAACGCCGTCAGCAACTCCGGGCGCCAGGCCATAACACCGCTGAAGTTGCCTTCCACCCCCGGGACGGGATCCAACCGAGGCGCCCCCACCGGACCGATGATGGGCAGTTCAACCTTCTGCACGGCCATCGCGAACCTCCTGTGGACAGTTTTGCTTTTCGACCAAGCGTTTGTTTGGTTATCATACCGCCGATGGAGATCCGGCTGCGGTCGGCATGCGCGTAGGGATCTACTGCGACCTGCGCAACCCGCCGGCGTGGCGACGCCCCTGGGACACGCTGTATGCGCGCACGCTGGAGCGGATCGTGGAGGCCGAGCGGCTGGGCATCGGGTCGGTCTGGCTGACCGAGCACCATCTGTTCGAGGACGGCTACCTGCCCCAGCCGCTGACCTTCGCGGCCGCCATCGCTGCGCGCACGCATCGCGTCCGCATCGGCACGGCGATCATGCTAGCGCCGCTGCGCCCGGCGCTGGCGATCGCCGAGGAGGCGGCTGTGGTGGACATCCTCAGCAGCGGCCGGCTGGAGTTGGGGATCGGCGCGGGCTACCGCGTGCCCGAGTATGAGGCCTACGGCGCCGACGTCACCCGCCGCTTTGAGCTGCTGGAGGAGCGAGCGCGCGAGATCCGCCGGCTGTGGCAGGAGCGCATCTGCATGCCGCCGCCGATCCAGGCGCACCCCCCACTGTGGCTCGGCGTGATGGGACCGCGCGGCGCGGAGATGGCGGGGCGCCTCGGCGAGGGCCTGCTCTGGCTCGACACCGCGCTGCTGGAGCCCTACCGCCGCGGCTTGGCGGCGGGCGGTCATGATCCGGCCAGCGCGCGGATGTCGGGATTGGTGAACGTGATCCTCGCCGATGACCCCGAGTCCGCCCGGGACCGGATCGCGCCGCACCTCGCCTATCAAAACGAGTCCTATCGCCGCTACGCGAACGAGGCGGGCGGCGTGGCCCGCCGACACCGGCCCGGCCGATTCGCGGCGGACAAACCGCCGCCACCGGTGCAGCCGCTGCCCAACGCACTCCCGCCGAAGCTGCATGTCCTGAGCTGCCATGAGGCGATCGACCTGCTCCGCGGATGGCTCGCGGACGCGCCGGTCGTCGATATCTTCACCTGGGACAGCGTGGCCGGCATGCCCGACGACCTGGCCGATCGCCACGTCGAGCTCGTCGCCACCCGGCTCGCGCCCGCGCTCGCCAGCGTGGGTGCCGCCCCGCCCTCGCAGACGTGACGGGGTGGGCGCGGTCAGTAACGCACGGTGTCGGCGAAGAACGGGATCCGTGAGCCGAGCACAGCCTCAGCCGATGAGATGCCCGACCGCGCCGCCTTGTCCACGCCGATCCCGCGCGCGCGCAGCGTATCGCCGGTGAGCCACAGGCCGTCGATGCCCCGCACCAGCGCGTCCGGCCGCGCCGCTCCGACCATGCCGGGCTTGCAGATCACGCCGTAGGTGGTGACCAGATGGGGCTTTTTCCACAGCGCGTGCTTGGACGCCGGCAGCATCTCCTCGATGTCGAGCCAGAGGGCCTCGAACTGCTGATCGAGCCATGCCTTGTCGCCGTAGCGCTCGGTCGCGTCGAAGGCCGCGCCGACGCAGGTCAGATACTCGCCCGGCGGCGAGACGCCGGGGTCGTAGCCGGTGAAGTTGAGCGTGAACCCGGGCAGGCCGGTCCGGGGGGTGGCGAAGAACGAGGCCATCTCGCGCTCGCTGGAAGCGATCACGGGCTCTTCGGCGGCGATCCAGTAGCCGATCCAGCAGGCGCGATTGTGATTGTTGGCAAAGAACCGGATCCGCTGGCGCATCTCCCACGCCAGAGCGTTTTCGTCGAACAATCGGGCCAGGTCCCAGACGGGGGCGTTCACGACGACGTTGTCGGCTTCGAGCATCTCACCTCCCAGCCCGCCTGGGGTTTCCCGGTCGCGCAGCTGCACACCCTTCACGGTGCCGTTCTCGATCACGACGCGTTCCACCGTCGCCGGGTGCACGAGATCGCCACCGAGCCCGATGAACGCGTCGGCGATCTCCGTCCACAGCTTCTCCCAGCCACCCATCGGCCAGAACGAGTAGCCCGCTGTGCGCTTGCGCTCGTAATGCAGCTTGCGGACATAGAGGTTCTCGGAGGCTGAGTGCTCCCACCATTGGTTGGTGATTTGCTCGAGCACGGAGATCGCCTCCCAGACCAGGAACACCCCTTCATCGCTGGTGTACTGGGACATCCATTCGCGCAGCGACGCGTGATCCCAGCGGTCCAGGTCCTCGTAATCGCTCTCGGTGACAGCCTCGATACAGCGCTTCAAGCCCTGCTTGGCGGAACCACCGTAGTACTCCTGGATCGGGCGCCAGCGGTCGCGATCCCAGAACGGCATCGCGTCGCTGCGCTCGCTGTGCACGAGATCGACGCCGATGAACTCGCACGCCCGGGTCAGGCTGTCGCCGGGGTCCTCGACGAGATGGGAGCCCAACCCGAGCTGGTGGCCGCGGAAGCGGTGCTCCATCGCGCGTCCGCCCAGGTAGCGGTGGCGCTCGACGATCGCCACCCGCTTCCCACTCTTGGCCAGGAGCGAGCCGCACACCAAACCGGCGGCCCCCGCTCCCACAACGATGACGTCGTATTTCATTTCGGGCTCAAATCGGCAGTTGACAGTGAGCCAGCCGGTGGTGAGTTCTACCAACCGTTGGTTTGATTGTAATAATACTGAGCATGGACGCGCAGCCACCCCCAGGCGGCGCTCGCCCCGCCCCTGGACCGGCCACGCGTGGCGGCGAGCTGGACGGATGGGGAGCACTCATCACGGGCGCCGGCCGAGGCATCGGGGCCGCCACCGCGCGCGAACTGGCCTCGCTGGGTGCGGCGGTCTGCGTGGCGGACATCGATGCGGAGCCGGCGGTCGAGGTGGCGGCTGAGATCGATGCGCGCGGACAGGTGGCCTTCGCGGTGACGACGGATGTGAGGAGTCGAGACGACTGCGAACGGGCGGTGTCGCTGGCCACCGAGCGGTTCGGCGGACTGCAGATCCTGATCAACAACGCGGGTCTGACCAGCGACGCGATGATGGCCAAGATGACCGACGAGCAGTGGGACGCGGTCGGCGACGTGATTCTGCGCGGCGCATTCAACTGCATCCGTGCCGTCGCCCCGGTGTTCCGTGACTCCGCCCCGGTCCCGCGGCGGATCGTCAACATCGCCTCGGTGGCGGGCATCTACGGGGGCATCGGGAACAGCAACTACTGCGCCGCCAAGGGCGGAGTGATCGCCCTCACCCGCGCGATGGCCAAGGAGTGGGCGCGCTACGGCGTCACGGTCAACGCCGTCGCTCCGGGCTACGTCGAGACGCGCCTGACCAGCGGCATGCCCGAGCGGATCCGCGAGGTCCTGGTCGGTCGCATTCCGGTGGGCCGACCGGGGGTCCCTGAGGACATCGCTCATGCGATCGCGTTCCTGTGCTCGCCTCGGTCGGGCTATGTGACCGGACAGGTGCTGGAGGTCGACGGCGGGATGTCCGATCTCGTCCTTCCCCGCTGACCGAGCGAGGTCGTGCGTCGTCCCGCGCCACGCGTCAACTCGATGTGCGTCAGCCGGCGGCGGGGGTGAACTCGATGTGCAACTCCTTGAGCGAGCGGAGAAAGTAGTTCGCGTGGTAGCTGAAGTCGTTGGCCCCCTCGACGAAGCGCACTGCGTCGATCCGGTCGAACAGCGCCTTGAAGCCGAAGTAGAGCTCGCGCCGAGCCAGCGGCGCACCGATGCAGTGGTGGCTGCCGACGCCGAAGGTGAGATGAGTTCGCGGCTTGTCGCGCTCGAGGTTGAAGCCTTCGGGACAGTCGAAGCGCCGCCCGTCCCGGTTGGCCGCGGCATTGGTCACCTTGATGATCGAACCGGCCGGGATCGTCACCCCGTGGAGTTCCACATCCACGATCGCGGTGCGCACCAGACATTGCACCGGGGCCTCCAAGCGCAGCACCTCCTCGATGAAATTCTCCAGGTAGCGATCGGGGTCGGACTTCACCCGCTGCCAGATGTCCGGGTTGCGGATCAACAGCAACATCCCGGCTGACAGTGCGTTGGTGGTCGTCTCCGATCCGCCGACGAACAGGTCCGCCATCATCTCGGTGTGCAGTTCGGCGTCGGTCAACGGCCGTCCCCACTCGGGGACCTCGTCATTGACCAGGTCGCTCAGCAGGTTGTCCTCGGGCTGGGCGCGTAGCTCCTCGTAACGGGCCTTGAAGAAATGCTGCGCCTCGATCTCGAGCTCGGTCGAGCGGATCCTCTCCTCGCGGTTGAGCATCAGCCCGAGGCGACGGATCCAGGCATCGGTCCACACTTTGATCTGCGGCATCACCTCCTCGGGCATGCCCATCTGCTTGCCGATCACATACAGCGGCAGCGGCACCGCGAATTGGGCCACGAATTCGCACCGGCCGTCGGCGATAAAGGAGTCGAGGATCCGGTAGGAGAGCGCCTCGATGAAGGGGTCGAGCTCCTTCACCCGCTTCGGGCGGAAGGCGTGG
>Ga0302326_10025231_pt1 | contig 12061 bp, 7 predicted proteins | sample Palsa_T0_3_FD_202264 | JGI IMG/M metagenome (GOLD analysis project Ga0302326, IMG submission 202264) | Peat permafrost microbial communities from Stordalen Mire near Abisko, Sweden - Palsa_T0_3 | ecosystem: Environmental > Terrestrial > Soil > Palsa > Peat permafrost | place: Sweden: Abisko...
CCCTGCACCTGGCTAGAATCCTGCGCGATTACCGTGTCGGCATTCTGCATTCGCATCTTTTTGGCTCAAGTATCGCAGCATCGCCAATCGGGTGGCTCAGTCGAGTGCCGGTCATTTTGGAAACGCCGCACCTGCGCGAAGCTTGGCGCCACGGGCTGATTAAAGGCAGTTATGTAGTCGATCGGGCGGTCGGTAGATGCGTGGACCACTACGTGGCTGTTTCTGATGCTAATGCCCGCTATTTGATTGAAGAAAAGAGGCTGCCCGCAAAGAAGGTACATGTCATCCATAATGGCTGTGACCTAAAAAAGTTCGAACCCAACCGTCAGGTCCCGCGGGGTCTCAAGAAGTCATTGGGCTTCTCGGAAAATGACCTGGTTGTTCTTGTCTTGGGTCGTCTCGAACCACAAAAGGGTCATTCTTTTTTATTGCAGGCTCATGCTCAAGTGCTTCGCGAAGTACCGGCAGTTCGTTTGGTTTGCGTTGGCGCCGGCGCTCTCGATCAAGAACTACAGAATCTAAGCCGAGAGTTGCAAATTCAAGACAGCGTACGTTTCGTTGGCTACCAGTCAAACGTCGCGGACTGGCTAGCGCTAGCTGATATCAGCGTATTGGCGTCTCTTTTCGAGGGTTTGCCCCTGGTGGCGATCGAGTCACTGGCGGCACAGCGCCCCATGGTCGCGACAGCCGTCGACGGCACAACGGAAGTGGTTATAAACGAACGGACGGGACTGACGGTGCCACCGGAGAACGCGCAAAAGTTGGCGGAGGCCCTTGTTCGGTTGCTGCGTGAGCCGGAGTTGAGGCAGCGACTGGCTCGTGCGGGACGCCAATGGGTGGTGGAGCATTTCAGCCAGGAGCAACAGATCCTTAAAACCCAGGAATTGTATTTGCGCGCCTGGGAAACTTCCCGAGCAATGAAACGAAACGTGGTGGCCGAAAACGCGCATGAACGCGCTGCACGTGGCCGTGAGCGCACGACGCCGGTCGAGCAGACAGTGGGAGTACCGAGACGCCAGTGAGTGAACTGCGAGAATTTGCGCCGAAACTAGCCCATCCTTCTGGAGCGCTCCCCGATTCTATTCAGCTCCGAGAGACTATTTGTGGCGCCGTCGAGCGGGAATGCACGCGTTGCTTTAGCGATCGGCTGAAAGCGCTTGTCCTGGGGGGAAGCTTGGCACGCGACGAAGCCACAATCATTCGAACGGAAGAGTCTTGGGTGGTTCGTGGCGATGCCGAGTTCATGCTGGTGTTCGAAAAGAGCACAGCTCTTCCTACAGCAGCGGCGCTCGACGCGGTTCGACGAAGGATCGAAAACGACCTGTCACAACGGAAAATTAAATGCAAGATTGACTTAAACGCCGTGCATCCGACTTACTCCCAGCACCTTCCCGCACACATATCTACATACGAACTGAAACACTGCGGCCGTGTCCTTGTAGGCGATCACGCGATCCTCCAACCTATTCCAGATTACTCCGCGGACGAACTCTCGAGGGAGGACGCGTGGCGCCTGCTGTGTAACCGGTTGATCGAAGTGCTCGAGTATACGGACGAATTCTCCGGCGAACCTGGGCGGTCCTCTCCGGAACTGCGATATAGAATCGTGAAACTCTATCTGGATATGGCCACGTCGCTGCTAGTATTCGTGGGAGGCTATGCACCTTCGTACCGTGAACGTCGGGTCGCCATGTCGCGGTTGGCGGCTCGAGAGAGAAACGCAGAAGCTTTTCCGTTTGAGCTTGGAGAACTTGCGGATCTCGTCGCTACTTGCACAGCAGAAAAACTCCTGCCGCAGGGAAATGACGAGCGGCGTGATGATCTTTCCCTGCGCAGTGCAATGCAAACCGCACACGCACTTTGGCGCTGGCAGTTAACACAGCTGGTTGGCACAAGATCTGCGCGCGACGATCGTGACCTCTTTGGTCAGTGGATGAGAGTGCAGCCTTCCTGGAAAAGAATTCGTGGATGGCTCTATATTGTGCGTGCCTGCGGTTGGCAGCGGAGTTATCGTTATTGGCCGCGTTGGTGGGGTCTCCGAAAAGGATCTCCGCGCGATTGGACTTATCTCGTCGCAAGCCAGCTCTTGTTTCAAGCAACAGAAGACGTGAATTCGTTTCAAACGGATCGGGGCGACACAAATTGGGCATCTTTGAGCCGATGTTTGCCCGTTGCGAAGATCACCGCAAATCAACTGGCCAGTCCCTCCTGGAAAGATGTGGCTCACGATGTGGTTTGGAATTATCAGGAATTTGTGATGGGGACGCGCGCGTGAGAATGAGCGATACCGATTGCGGCTGGAGAAAGCTCTAGCGGCATGCGCCTATTGGTCCTTTCCGTTACGAGCCCCGTGCCCGCCAACAACGGCGTTAAAATGCGGACGCGGTCCATCCTGCGCGCGCTGGCGGCGGAACGGCACGAAATCGTTTTGGTTGAGTTCGCCGATCCCTGCGAAGTGAATGGGATCAACCCGGAGCTTTCCAAAATCTGCCAGCGCGTTATACGGGTACCTCATCGGTTCAAGAGTCTCTCCTCGAGTAAGGATTATATTGGGCGTGCGTCACGTTTATTTGCGCAGGCCCCCTATGGAGTGGCCGCCGCGAGGTCGTCCCAGATGGCCAGCCAGGTCGCTGCGCTCCTGAGCGAGAAAGCCGTCGATGCCATTCTGTGCGAACAAAGCGATCTCGTGACCAACGTGCCTACACAGTTGACTGTCCCTTTAGTCGTCGATTTCCACAACGTTGATTACGTGATTATGGAACGATATGTTCGGTTTGAGAGCAATTGGGCGAAGCGCTTATACGCCCGTTTGGAAAGCCGCAAATTGCGTGAATGGGAGCGGCGAGCCTGCCAACGGGCCTCGATCGCATGGGCATGTTCAGAGTACGACGGCGCGCTGCTTCAGACGCTTGCTCCCAGTTTGCCGATGTTTGTGGTGCCTAACGTCGTGGATGTTGATGAATACGCGCCCTGTAGCGTAGAGGATTCCCGGAAGATTCTTTTTCAGGGTGGCATGGACTGGTACCCGAATCGCGATGCCGTTGAATTTTTCATCGCTGACATTTTCTCCCGGATACGAACCCAAGTGCCTGATGTTCGATTTGTAGTTGCAGGGAGGAATCCTCCGGAAGAGTTCCGGCAGCGGCTGGGCCGCGTTCCGGGTGTCCAGTTCACCGGCACCGTGCCAGACATGCGGGCGGAAATTGCGAGCGCGGCAGTTTGCGTGGTCCCGCTGAGAATTGGAAGCGGGACTCGTCTGAAGATTCTGGAAGCTGCGGCAATGGCCAAGCCCATTGTTTCCACAACGGTAGGGGCAGAGGGCTTGGAGTTCGTGAAGAGTCAGGAAATCCTGCTCGAAGACGATCCTTCCGCGTTCGCGGACGCTGTGACGAAGCTGCTGAAAACCCCAAGTGATCGTAGACATCTGGGCCAAGCCGCTCGGAAACGAACAGAACAGCAATACAGCTTTCTTGCATTGCGTTTATCTTTGCGACGGTCGATGAAAGCGTTAGGAGTCTTTCCTCAAAGGGAGGCCCTACTTGGGACGTGAAGTTGCACCAAGATTGAGGTTATCAATTTGATTCGATCGTGTCTGAACGAACTCAGCTGCGTTCACTTATACCCGACGGTCGTGCAGATGGATGCCCTGAAGCGCGTTAACGTGAGTATTCTGTGATCATTGTCTATTACTTTCTGGTTTGGATCTTGCCTTTGATGCAGCATCCTGCTTGGGGGCAGAGGATTGGACCAGTCACTGTTTTTGAGTGCATCGGCGTTGTCTGCTTCATATACGCTTTCGTTCATATTCTCTTTCGCCCTATATTTCCTTCGTTTCTAAGCACTTGGGAGGCGCGACTGGTCTTATTGTTGTATCTGATTGTGTTCTTTTCCGCGTTGACCAAAGGGAGTGGCATTGGTTTGAGTGACTCGCCTCTCATTATCTATACTTCTTCGCTTTGTTTGATTTTCATCACCATTTCTGTTGTCGATACGCTGCGTCGCCTACGCTGGACGGTGTTCGCGCTTATCGGTTCCTACGGGTTCGCCTCGCTCTATGTGATTCGCGAATGGCAGCAAGCGCACAAGATCTACAGCAATTTCCGTCCTGGCTGGATGGTGGGTGATGCTAATTATTTTAGTGCTACCGCCATTTTTTCGATCGCTCTCGCCTTTCATTTCATCCAAACGAAGCGGAAACGTTGGGAGAAGGCATACTGTATCGTCTGTTTGCTGCTCACAATTTTAGCCGTCACTTTTTGTGCATCTCGTGGAGGATTCCTCGGACTTGTAGTGGCAGCACTTTGTCTCGTCTGGCGCACCAAGCGCCGAGTTCGGAACCTGGTTCTTATGAGTGTTCTTGTGATTCCTTTGAGCTTGGCATTGCCGGTTTCTCCTTTGCACCGGTTTCTCAACCCCAGCGCGGATTACGGATCTACTCAATTTCATCTGGATGCGTGGAGGGCCGGTCTACGAATGATCGAAGCGCATCCCCTCGCCGGAATAGGTCTGGGAAATTTTAAGCCTTTGATGCCGTCGTACATGGCGTCGGCACCGAAGGTCGATGTCGACACGGTCGCACACAATATGTTCATAGAAGTTGCGGCTGAGCTGGGTTTGCCCTCACTACTAATATTTCTTGGCATCTTTTGGTTTACCTACCGCACATTGGGGAAGCTCCGAAGATCTTCTTCGTCGCACCCTTTGATTCGAGAGACTGCTTTGGCGCTGCAAGCGGGGCTTTTGGGTTTCGCCGTAGCTGGATCTTTCATCTCCGCCGAATATCAGAAGACCAGCTGGATGGGCTTCGCTCTAATGTTTTGTCTGATGCCACTCGCGCGATCCCAAAAGCTAGCCCGACAGGTTCAGGTACCTGCCCCACTAGCGCCTATGGAGGAAGCCGCTTTACCTAGCTAGCCAGGGGCTTCACGGTTCGACCGTGGAATTTTATGAAATAGTATGCAAAATGAAACATCACAGAAGGCACCAGTACCGTTCGCCGAGGCTCTAGACGGCATACCCGAGCGCCAGCGGCATCACATGATCTCGGGCATGCGCTGGACGCTTTGGCTTTCTGTTTTATCGGCGCCCTGCGGGTTCATCACCACGATATTGCTGGCCCGCGTCGATCCTGCGGTGGTCGGCACCTATGGACTCTTGTCGTTATATATTGGGCTCACCTCGATTTTTCTTTTTTTCGGAGGAAATGGGGTAGTTATCAAGTTTCTGCCTGAACTACCAGCCGAAAAGCGCATCGCATTCCTGATTTCCTATTTTTTGGTGATTATTGCGACTACGCTCCCTTATCAGATTGTAGCCTCAATCTGGCCCAAGGGACTGCGGTACGTGCTCGGAAGCGAAGCCGGCAACTGGTTCGGCGTCCTTCTCGTGTGGCTCGCCCCTTTCTATATTCTCTCATCTCTGACCCTCGCGGCTCTGAAGGGCTTGCTGGAAATCAAGTGGTCTCAGGTATACAACCGCATTATTACCCTGACGAGTTTTGCGCTGTACTCCCTGTTGTATTTGGGCGCCAGACCATTCCTAGCTTCTCACTATGTCGCGATCATCTGGGGTATGTACTTGGTATTGGCTACCTCGGTGACTGTCCTTGCAATCAGACGCCTTCTGCGTCATCTTGAAGTCAGCAGCCGGAGTCGAGAGCCCGTTCGGTTTTTTCTACCTAAGGGCTTCTGGCTGTATACTTCAGGATTGCAGCTCGCTTCCATTCTTACCTTTTTAAGCACAAGAATCGATTATCTCTTCATCCTGAATGTGGGCGGACTTGCCGAGTTTGGCCGGTATGTGACGCTGATTACGCTCGTCTCCGTGATCCCCACGTTCGCAACTTTTGTGCTCGAGAGTCTCCTGCCCTCACTGACCAACACGCTTGCGCGGCGCGATTACGACTCTTCACGGCGTCTCACAGAAATCTACCTGCGATTTATGCTCCCGTGCGGGATGCTTGCGGCGACCTTCGCCATAGTGTTCGCGCATCGCCTGTTTGGGGTGCTTGGCCCACGCTATTTGGACCTTGCGAACCTCAGCCTCCTCGCTTTTCCAATCGCCGCTCTGCAAGTGCTGAACTGGTTCGTGGGAATCATGTTCACGGCCATTGGCGAGCCGTACGGGTGCGTTATCGCCCAGGCCGGAAGGATGGTGGTATTCTGTGTGGCCTTCTGGCTTTTGTGGGCGCCTTATCATCTCTGGGGAGCGATAGTGGCCTGGGGAATCGCCGAACTGTCCAATCAGGGCCTTGGGCTTTTTCTTCTTCTGCGCAGAATGCCGTTCCGATTTTTGTTTGTGCGCACTTACCTTGCATTTTTGTTAATCGTTGGCCTTTCGGCTGTGTTCGCTCGATATTCGGGAAACGCAAACCTGCTCGTTTCTGGCGTTATCTGGCTCGCGCTGGTTGAGGGATTTTTTCTGGCAGCACGCTATTCTTGGAGCGAAATTCGAAGGCTCACTCTAATGGCGCTACCTTCTCAATTTTCTGCCTCAATATCGCCGTGACCGCGCGATGCCGGGAAGGCGGCACGAAAACCTCCGGGAGATAGTCAAAAACAAAGTTTCGTCGGACAAACCAGAAACACAGTATCGCTATGAGGTTATTTCGACATTTCGGTCGGTATCGCACTTCTGAATGTCAGGAATTGTTGCCTTACTTTCTTTCCTCCTCCATGAGAAGATTTCCAGACGAGAATTCTAGATGAACCGAGATCGAACGATCGGGACCGTAAAGGAGTCCACCCCAAGAATAGGATCAATCATCCTCTCGGAAAGACCAATAAACGTTGTCCACGTTGAGGTCGGTGGATCCTATGGAGGTTCGCTCCGCGCGCTGGAAATCTATCTACGCTACAGTGATCCGAATCGCTTCACTCACGATGTGCTTTTCTATTATCACACGCCGGGCGCAGAGAGGCTGGAGTGCGTGGCCCGCAAGGTGGTGACGCTCTATAATGCGGTGTCAGAGCAATCGCAACCTTTGTCAGAGGCGGTTCGGGCAAGGCCGTGGACCCGCTTCAAGTCAACGACCGTTGGACGTTGGTTGGTTGAGATCCGGAATTGGACAGGTGTCATTACGGCATTGGGAACTGCGCGGCGAATCGCCAACCTGCTACGGCAGGAACAATACGACGTCGTTCACGTCAACAACACTTTCACATACCAGGTACCTTCTCTCCTGGCTGCGAAACGGGCCGGCATTCCAGTCCTCGCGCACGTTAGGAATCCTGTGCCGCAAGGAAGACTAAATCGAACGCTTCTACATTGGACGGATTCGGTGGTCGCCGTCAGTCCGATTCTTGAGGGAGAACTTCGCTCATGGGGTTTAGACAAGCCCTTTCACACCTGCCACGATGGAGTAGAACCGCCTGTCGCTGACACGATGGCAGCGGCCGCCTGGCGGGCGTCACTGCTCCCAACTGGGGAAATTCTTGTCGGATCCGTCGGACGGTTGGACGAGCAGAAAGGATATCACGACCTGATCTGGGCGGCTCGTCTCGTGGTCGATGCCCGCCCAGACGTTCGGTTTGCAGTGGCGGGAGAAGGGCCGCTTCGTCAATCTCTGGAAACCTTGATCGCTAAGCTAGACCTTGGGGACCATTTTCGGCTCTGTGGTTTTCGAACCGACATTGCCAACTTCCTCGGTGCACTTGACCTATTCGTTTGCTCATCGCGCTGGGAAGGAGGACCTCTTGTTGTCATTGAAGCCATGGCCTTGGCCAAGCCTGTCGTGTCGACGAGAGTCGGGTTCACCCCCAATATAGTTCTTGCCGGTGTGACAGGTGAGTTGGTTTCTGTTGGGGATCCCAAGGCACTCGCTTCGGCCATTCTGGAAGCTTTGCACTGTCATCGCCAAGCGGCTTACAATCCAAGGAAAGCTGTTGAAATTGCGGCCGAGTGGTCCGACCCCGTTGCAAGTGCAAAGATGACCGACAATCTGTTGAGCGAATTAGCGGGCCAATAGCCACCGAGGCACATGTTTATCGCACATCCGTTAAAGAGGTAATTACAGTGAGAGAATCAGATCACCCGGAGAGAACCCATCTTCGTTCTGAAGCACCGCAGAATCTCTTTGGCGAACCTAGCCGTTCTGACTATCGGCATCAATTCTACGAGCGCTACCACGACGTGCGCGAGACATTAAATCGGGATCCGGCGATTGTCATGAGCACAATGCTCAAGTTATGGCGCCGATGGCTGCCCATAGATAAGGCGGCTAACATTCTCGACTTAGGTTGTGGTTGTGGAGAGTTTCTCCAATTGCTTTCCTCTTTGGGATATACCAACCTCAGCGGAGTTGATCTTTCCGAGGTCCAAGTCAAGATCGCCCATCGATTTGGTCTCGACGGTGCAACTGTAGCTAACGCCCTCGAATTCCTCGCGGATCGGCACGATTGCTACGATTTGATCTCTGCGTTCAACTTGTTCGAACATCTACAGAAGGCTGAAATAATTCAACTTTTGCAACTCGTCTATCAGGCACTCAGGCAGGGGGGGAGACTGCTTGTGATCACACCCAACGGCCTTTCACCCTTTTCTGGTGCCACGCGGTATTTCGATTTCTCGCATGAGACTTCTTTCACGCCACAATCTTGGCGGCAATTGGCGAGGATGACAGGATTTCGTGCGCCAGTGTTCGAGGATGCGAGAGCCTTCACCGATGGGATTAACGGAAAGGTGAGGACGGCCCTGTGGAAGATCCTCGCATTCACTTTCGATACGATGTCTCGCATCGAGACGGCTCACTCCCGGGACGAATGCAAAGTCTATACAGCAGACATGAAAATCACCATGACAAAAGACTAGAAGACATGGAAAATCGTCGCGCTATTGCGGTCGGGAGTCATTTGGGATCATTTGCTAGGCGCTTACGTCCACAAGCGAGAACTCACTCCTGGTGCCTGGGTGATCTGCAAGAACTGTGTGTGGAAGCATGTTTTATAAAGATTGTGCGCTACGGAGGTCAACTCGGTGAAGGAACCAGATTAGCTCGAGGTGAGGCGCCTTCGCAGTGAGGTCCCAAAGAAGTTCCTCAGCTACCCGCTCGTATCCGACCGCGATGGGTTGATCGCGCGGAGGTTGGTAGCCCGCGCAAGCAAGGTTCTCGAAGTAGGGGCTGGGGATAGACCTTTCGAACCGGAGTCACGCGCGTGTGGGTTTGTGGGAACCTTTAAAACCATGGATGTAAGCCGAGGACGGAAGTTTGATTACTACTCCGTTGAAGAAATCGATGAGTGCTTTGATGCGATTATTATGCGCGAGGTCATCGAACACTGTCCCCGTTCACTCTTCTACGCTTACCTTGATAAATTTCTCTCGATTTTGGCGCCGGGCGGCCTACTGGCCATTACTACGCCAAACCCCTGGGCAGTCGTTTGGTTCATTGCCGCCGACTACACGCACGTTTCACCCTGGCCACCTGCGGACTTCGTTGGTTCGGCTTCCAACCGGTCGAGATTTACAGAGTGATCTGGCCTCCGAAGTTCCAACTTCTCAAGCGTATGTATTGGGCTGTGCACTCAAGATTCTACGACATAGATTTCGCAGGATCGTATATCGCAATTGCAACAAAACCTGCAAAGGTTGGCAGGGAACCAGGCACCCGGATCTTCACGAGAAGTAAGACCTTTTAAGCTTCAAATGTCGCCAGGACAATCTGGGGAGATTCGCGAGTGCAAATTGGTTTTTTGCATAGATCGCTGGAATCGGGCGGCTCCTCACCTCCGAGGCACTCTTTACCATTCTTGGGAATGGCGCGAGTTTCGTCAGGTAGAGGGAAGGGTCTTTGCGCATACTTGCTGAGCCCGGTGGTGAGCCTCGTGCTGCAGTTCATAAACTCTAAAAGAGCTTGTCGTCAACGGTTTCGATTGCTGCCCGACCAATGGTCATTCTGGAATTTCCCGCGAGCGACTATGGTTGTCGACATTTCTGCAAGCGAAGTGGAAATTCTCCGTAAGATGCGCCAGAAACACCGTCGGCACACTCAGCTATCATTGCGACATTGTCTTCTGATACAGGCGGAATCAGAAAGTCTTCAGTTTCGGGAATCTACGACTTACTTTTGAACAGCAGCCAACGGCGGGCGGTCCCTGTTCGCATGTTCAATCACCTCTGCCACGTACGCGAAGAGTTCGTCTCGGAGGGGAGGGAACTCCTGATGATTGCGAGGTAGAGCGATCCGCCCCCGCGGCCGGCATCATCTGCACTCAGTTTAGCTCCGCCTGCCATAACGCCTATGGTGATTTGATGGAAAGCCCGCCGGGCGCATGCCAGCCCGGCACTACAGTGGAAGGCGATCCAGTGGGCAAAGAGCGTTGGCTGCGCGCGACGTCAACTCGAGAGCGAATGCGCCCGGTACTAACTTACACCATTTGGCGGTTTGCTGAACAACATCCGCGCTACTGGCACGCTGCACTTCGCTTGTACTGCTTCTTCTGACCTAAGCATGGCTAGAATGGTGACCCTTCGGATCTCAGTTCTGTGTGCGTCGCTCGGGTCTCGGGCGACCTACCTTGTGTTCGGGGCCGCGATCCCCGAGCCCAATTTCCTCATTGCGTCAAGATTCGCAGCTTCAACGGAATGGATGAAATCCCCGTAGTTTCTGGCTTCGCCACGAGTTTTGAATCCCCACGAGTCATAGCCGATGGTTTTTTGATCCTCGACACCGTCATATCCATTATCGAGATTCGAGACGAGGCCAAAATTGGCGGATTCGCCCAACTTGTCGGTCCAGGCGAAGATATCGAAATCAACCACGAAGTGTACGCCATCAGGACCCTTTAGGTTGACGACGGTGGCAAGCTCGGTGGCATAGGCGTGGCCACGAGCTTCCTGATCGGGGTAGTCGTTAGAAGAGCGGGGGAAGTTAGCCCACCGGGAATCCTTCTGTGAGGTGATGGTAGTGCCAGCCTCGATGGGTTTTTGGAGGTAGGAGTAGGCGTTCAAGAGCGCTTGAGACAATCCGCCAGCAGGCTGGACGTTGAAATCATCGGCGGCAACTCCGAGGTAGTCGATGTACTTGCCGGCTTCTTGAAAGACAAGTGGCCGAGCCATCGGGGACAGGCCTGCCGGGCCGAGAATCAGGCGACGGGGCAGCCAGGTGTGGATGGCAGAAGACATTTGGGAGAAGTAGGTATCGAGCTGTTGTTGGAGGAAGGCGTCCATGTCTGCCTCTACGGTGGGGTTGGTATCGGAGAGAGCGACGAAATCCTTCCCGATCCAAGGGCTGGAGCCGTCTTCATCGAGCAGGCCGGTGCCACCAGCGATGCGCCTGGGCCAGCCACCATAGACGTAGTTCACCGTTATCGCTGCTCCTGCCGCGGGGGCAGTCTTGAAAGTTACAGACAATAAGCCGCGCGTGTACTTGACAGAGCCGATGGCGGCATCAGCGGGCGACCCAAGATTACCCAGACCATCGTCCCCAGCGACGATCTTGCCGCTTTCGAAAACAGCTACGCTGTGGGGAGCCGCTAGGGAGCGAGCCAAAGTCTTCGAAAAGCTTTTTGTCGATCCGTCGCCGCTGCCTAGAGCCTCTCGCGTGATGGGTACGCCTGAGCTGCCGAACGTCGTGTAATTCGATCTCCAAGCTGTGTTCATGCCCTCAATCGATCCGTACTTATGCTGCAAGAAAGACGACCATGCGGTTTTCGTGTACACCTGCGTGTCTGTATGAAGCGTCCGAAGGACGGTGTACTGAGGCCAGATGGAGTAGGTCTGAACGGGACTGGTGACGGCGGTTAGCCAACCCGTATGCGGCGCACTGCGGTTTCTCCAACCGAGAAGGTTATCCAAATCATCCATGCCTTCGCCAATGAGCCATGGTGTCTGGTCCAGCGCCTTTCCGTAGACGTGCTCTTTTCCGGTAATCTGGGTCTGAATGGCCTGAGAAAAAAGCGGGCTGTAGACGTCAGGAAAACTTGCACCGCGCCAACTGTTGTAGATGGTCGGATCGCTGCCGAAGATCAGATCCTGGACGCCGCCATCTCGCACACCATACAAAGCCGGTTTGATCATGTCGACGAAAGGCATTTTCTCGGAGTTGGGTCCATCACTAGCATAA
>Ga0302326_10025233_pt1 | contig 12061 bp, 8 predicted proteins | sample Palsa_T0_3_FD_202264 | JGI IMG/M metagenome (GOLD analysis project Ga0302326, IMG submission 202264) | Peat permafrost microbial communities from Stordalen Mire near Abisko, Sweden - Palsa_T0_3 | ecosystem: Environmental > Terrestrial > Soil > Palsa > Peat permafrost | place: Sweden: Abisko...
CGATCATCGGATTCGGTTCGCCGAAAGCGGGCACGTTCGGAGCGCACGGCGAGCCGCTCGGCCCCGACAACGTCAAGAAAACCAAAGAAGCGCTTGGGTGGCCGGTCGAGCCGGACTTCTACGTGCCGGAGGACGTACTCGCATGGTGGCGCGCACTCGGCGCGAACGGCGCAGCGGCGCAAGACGCGTGGAACGCTACGTACGCCGCGTGGACGGCAGCGAATCCCGATCTCGCCGCACAGCTGGAACGTATCCGCAGCGGGAAGTTGCCCGCCGCGCTCGACTGGCCCGTCTTCAACGCGGAAAACGGCGCCGTCGCGACGCGTGATGCGGGCGGCACGACGATGAACGCGATTGCGAAGGGGCTGCCCGAACTCGTCGGCGGCTCGGCCGACCTCGATCCGTCGACCAAAACGTACCTCAAGGGCTTCGGAGACTTCCAGCCGGGCAACTACGCCGGTCGCAACATCCATTTCGGCGTGCGCGAACACGCGATGGGCGCGATTGCGAACGGCATCTCCGCGCACGATGGCCTTCTTCCGTTCACGGCGACGTTCTTCAACTTCGTCGACTACATGAAGCCGGCGGTGCGGCTCGCCGCGCTCAACAAGTCGAAGGTGATCTTCGTCTTTACCCACGACTCCGTATTTCTGGGCGAAGACGGACCGACACACCAGCCGATCGAGCAGCTCGCGGGACTGCGCGCCGTCCCGAATCTGACGACGATCCGGCCCGCCGATTCGCTCGAAACGCGCGAGGGCTGGAAGTTCGCGATCTCCCACGACGGCCCGACGGTGCTCGTGCTGTCGCGCCAAAAGCTGCCGTACCTCGGGGATCGCGACGCCGCGGTATCGCGGGGTGCCTACGTGCTGCACGGCGGCACCGCCAAACCCGACGTCATCCTCATCGCGACCGGCTCCGAAGTATCGCTCGCGATCGATGCGGCGAAGATCCTCGAAGGCCAGGGTACGGCGACGCGCGTCGTCTCGATGCCCTCGATGGAGCTCTTCGAAGCGCAGGATGAGGCGTATCGTGAGAGCGTCTTACCCGCCGACGTTCGCGCGCGCGTGTCGATCGAAGCCGCCGCAACCTTCGGATGGCATCGCATCGTCGGCGAGCGAGGGGTCACGATCGGTCTCGATCACTTCGGAGCGTCCGCACCCGCTGCCGCGCTCGCGAAAGCCTTTCACTTCACACCGGAAGATGTTGCGAACGCCGCCTCCGGGCTGCTCGCGAAAATCTAATGACTAGTAGAGACTTTCTTTTCGTCGAATAGTTCGCGTATTGGGCCCGCGAGTGCGGGCCCGGGGGCCATCGGGGGGCCGTGCCGCCCCGATCACAAAGGAGCGACTCGTGCCTACCCAACTCCACCAACTCAGCGAAGCTGGTCAAAGCATCTGGCTCGACTATATCCGCCGCAGCATGTTCAAGTCGGGCGAGCTGCGCCGTCTCATCGATCTCGGATTGCGCGGTATGACCTCGAATCCGACGATCTTCGAAAAGGCGATCGACAGCGGCAACGACTATGACGAGCAGCTCTTTAGCCTGGCTCACAGCAACGAGGATTCGAACGGCCTGTTCGAGGCGCTCGCAATTCAAGATATCCGCTCGGCGTGCGACGAGTTCCGCGAAGTCTTCGACTCGAGCGGCGGCACCGACGGCTTCGTCAGCCTCGAAGTCTCGCCGCTGCTGGCCAACCAGACGCAGCCGACAACCGACGCGGCCGCTCGTCTCTACAACTTGGTCGACCGTCCGAACGTCTTGATCAAAATTCCGGCGACGCCCGAAGGCATCCCGGCGATTACCGCAACGATCGCTGCGGGCATCAGCGTCAACGTCACCCTCATCTTCTCGCTTGAGACCTACGAAGCGGTCGCGAACGCCTACATCGAGGGCCTGGAGAAACGCGTCGCCGCGGGCAAGCCGATCGACAAGCTCAACTCCGTCGCGAGCGTCTTCGTCAGCCGCATCGACACTGCGGTCGACAAACTCCTCGACGATCGCATCGCGAAGGGCCAGACCCAGCTCAAGGCGCTGCTCGGCAAAACCGGTGTCGCGAACCTCAAGCTCACGTATGCGCGCTACCGGAAGATCTTCGAGAGCGAGCGGTTCGCAAAGCTCGCGGCGCTCGGCGGCAAGGCGCAGCGGCCGCTGTGGGCCAGCACGGGGACAAAGAACCCGGCGTATTCCGACCTCATGTACGTCGAAAGCGTCGTGGGCAAGAACACCGTCAACACCGTGCCGCCGGCAACGCTCGATGCATTGCTCGACCACGGTAGAGTCGTGCCGGATACCGTCGAAGCAAATCTCGACGAAGCGCACGACGTGATCAACGCGCTCGCGAAGGCGCAGATATCGTTATTCGACGTCACGCAAAAGCTCCAGCTCGATGGCGTGAAATCGTTCTCGGACTCCTACAACGCGATGCTCGCCGCGATCTCCGCAAAACAACACAAGCTCGCCGGCGGAACGGAACGGGTTGAAATCGGCCTGGGAAAATCTGAGGCCGATCCCGCGGCGGCGCTCGAGAAGCTCGCGCAGGAAGATTTTCTGGGCAAGCTTTGGGCACACGATCCCGCCCCGTGGTCGGCCGATCCCCACCATGCCGAGATTATCAGGCATGCCTTAGGCTGGCTCGATTTTCCGCGCACGGTTTTCGAGGATGCGGACGAGCTCGCTGCGTTTGCGGCACAACAAGCCAAGCACTTCACCCACGTCGTCGTGCTCGGGATGGGCGGTAGTTCGCTCGCACCCGACGTACTGCGCGAGACCTTCGGCAAGGTCGCGGGCTATCCGCAACTGCACGTGCTCGACTCGAGCGATCCCGAACAAGTTCGTACGCTCGAAGCCGCGCTCGATCTCGCCCACACGCTCTTCATCGTCTCGAGCAAAAGCGGAACGACGACCGAGCCCGAGGCCTTCTTTCGCTACTTCTTCGACCGCGTCGCAAAGACGGTCGGCGCGGACAACGCGGGCAAACGCTTCATCGCGATTACCGATCCGGATACGCTGCTCGGCAAAGAAGCCAAGGAAGCCGGGTTCTTGCGAATTTTCCTCAACGATCCCGACATCGGCGGCCGTTACTCCGCGCTCTCGTTTTTCGGAATGGTGCCGGCGGCGCTCGCCGGCTACGACGTGAAGACGATACTCGACCGAGGTCTGGCGGGACTTCACGGCAGCGACCGTTCCACGAAGCTGCCGGATGCGCCGGGCGTGCGCTTTGGGGCCGCACTCGGCACGCTCGCCAAAGCCGGGCGCGACAAACTGACGATCGTGTGTCATCCGCAAGTTGCGGCGTTCGGCGCGTGGGCCGAACAACTGATCGCGGAATCCACCGGCAAGAGCGGCACCGGCATCATCCCGATTGAGGGCGAGACCCTCGGCACGCCGGAGGACTACGGCAACGACCGCGTCTTCGTCTACGTCGGTGCGGGCCTGCCCGCAAGCGAACCGATCGAGACGGCGCTCCACGCGCTCGCGGAGGCGGGCCAGCCGGTCGTGCGGCTGGTCATGTCGGACCAGCTCGACATCGGCGAGCAGTTCGCGCTGTGGGAAATCGCAACCGCTACCGCGGGCGCGATCCTAGGCATCGACGCCTTCGATCAGCCGAACGTTCAGGAGTCCAAGGACAACACGAAGCGGCTGCTCGGTGAATACAAAACCGCCGGCAAGTTCAGCGAGCCCCAAGCGAAGCAAACGAACGACGTCGCGCGCATCATCCCGCTTTCGGGTTCGAAGGATGACGCGCTCGGCAGCGATTTCGCCTCTGCGCTGACGGCGATTCTCGCGCAAGTTCGGCCCGGCGACTACGTCGCATTTACCGCGTACATCGAGCGCAATCCGGCGCACGAGCAAGCGTTGCACGACATCCGCCTCAAGGTCCGCAACGCCCTCAAGGTGGCGACGACCGTCGGCTTCGGCCCGCGGTTCCTGCACTCGACGGGACAGTTGCACAAGGGCGGACCAAACAGCGGTGTCTTCTTGCAGCTGACCACCGATACGGCGGCTTCGGCCGACCTGCAAATCCCGGGCATGGTGACGTTCGGGACGCTCTTGCGAGCGCAAGCGCTCGGCGATTTCGAATCGCTCGACAAGCGCAACCGCCGCGGCGCGCGCCTGCACTTGACCGTGCCGCTCGATCGGGGACTTGCGGCCTTTGCGAGCGCCGTCGACGACGCCGTCGCCGCCAAAGCGTAGCCTCTCCGGCGTGGCCGTTCCAGGCCACTTCCCTAACATCGGGGCGGCGAGGCCCCCCGATCCCCCCAGTCACTCACAAGCGCTCGAGGCGGCTTACCTCTCGACGCAACCACAAAGGACGGATAATGAAGATCGGTATGGTCGGCCTCGGCAAGATGGGCGCCAACATGACGACGCGCTTGCTGCTCGACAAGCACGAAGTCGTCGTGTACGACCGCAGTGCCGATGCAATCGTGCGTGAAGCGGCCGAAGGTGCGATCGCATCGACGTCGCTTGCGGACCTCGTCTCGAAGCTCTCGCCGCCGCGCGCCGTTTGGATCATGGTCCCGGCGGGAAAGCCGACGGACGATACGATCCACGAGCTGCTCGGCCTGCTCGAACGAGGCGACATCATCATCGACGGCGGTAACTCGAACTTCCGCGACTCCCAGGCTCGCTGCGCGCTCGCGAAGCAAAAGGGCGTCGACTTCATCGATGCGGGCACGTCGGGCGGCATCTGGGGCCTGAAGAACGGGTACTGTCTGATGATCGGCGGCGACGACGCAGCCGTCAAGAAGGTCGAGCCGATCTTCATCTCACTGGCTCCCCCCCACGGCTACGCGCACGTCGGCAAGTCGGGAGCCGGACACTTCTCGAAGATGGTCCACAACGGCATCGAGTACGGCCTGCTTGCCGCGTACGGTGAAGGCTTCGAGATTCTCGAGAAGTCCGAGTTCGGTTACAACCTGCACGAGTTGGCCGACCTTTGGATGCACGCATCCGTCGTGCGTTCGTGGCTCCTCGAGCTTGCGGAAGTCGCATTCCGCAAAGACCCGAAACTGACCGGCATCAAGGGCTACGTCGCGGATTCCGGTGAAGGCCGCTGGACCGTCGAGGCCGCGATCGAGGAGAACGTGCCGGCGCCGGTGATTACGAACGCCTTGATATCGCGCTACGTATCGCGTCAGACCGAATCGTTCAGCGCCAAGGTTATCGCGGCACTGCGCAATGAGTTCGGCGGGCACGAAGTGCTGCACGAGACGGCGGGAACGAAGGCCTAGTGGCGAGCGGATTAGGCACGCGCGGCCGCGCGGACGGCGCCATGGCAAATCCCCTGCGCGCGGGCCTCGACTCGAATCGCATCTCGGATCCGCTCAACATCGTCTTCTTCGGCGCGAGCGGCGATCTTACGAAACGCATGTTAATGCCCGCGATGTACAACTTGCGGCTCAACGACGTCCTGCCGACGAATTTCGGGATCATCGGCTTTGCGCGCTCCGAAAAATCTCACTACGATTTCCGCGAAGAGATGAAAGAAGCGATCGACGAGTTCTCGCGCAGCGGACCAACCAAGGAACCGCTCTGGAGCGATTTCGCGCAGCGGCTTCACTACATCCAAGGCTCGTTCGACGATCCCGAAGAGTTCAAGGAACTGAAAAAGCAGCTCGAAGACAACGACGAAAAGCTCGGCACCGGCGGCAACCGCCTGTACTATCTCGCGACGCCGCCCGGCGTGTTTCCGAAGGTCGTGCAGCAGCTTGCGGCCGTCGGGCTCGGGCCGAAAGATCAAGCCAAAGGCTGGTCGCGGATCATCGTCGAGAAGCCCTTCGGGACGGACCTCGATTCGGCGCGCGCGCTGCAGACCGAAGTCATGAAGGTGTTCGAAGAGAGCCAAGTCTACCGTATCGATCACTACCTCGGCAAAGAACCCGTTCAGGACATCATGGCCTTGCGCTTCGCCAACGTGATGTTCGAGCCGATCTGGAATCGCTTGTACGTCGACTCCGTGCAGATTACCGCGGCCGAAACCGTCGGCGTCGAAGGCCGCGGCGGCTACTACGAGCACGCGGGCGCACTGCGCGACATGATCCAGAACCACGTCATGAACTTGCTGGCGCTCGTCGCAATGGAGCCGCCGATCTCTCCGAATGCAAACGACGTGCGCGACGAAAAGTTCAAGGTGCTTTCCGCGATGCGGCCGATCTTGGAAGATCAGGTCCCGAAGGTCACCGCACGCGGACAATACGGCCCGGGCCTCATCGAAGGGAAAGCGGTGCCCGGGTATCGCGAGGAAGACAGCGTCGATCCGAACTCGGTGACCGAGACCTACGCGTGCGTCAAGTACCTCATCGACAACTGGCGCTGGGCCGGGGTCCCTTTTTACCTGCGCAGCGGTAAGCGCTTGGCCCGCAAGCACTCGGAGATCGCGGTCAAGTTCCGCGGGATTCCGCACCGTATCTTCGGCGAAGCGGGCGACCAAATCGAAAACAACACCTTGGTCATGAAAATCCAGCCCGACGAAGGCGTGTCGATCCGTTTCAACGCGAAGGTGCCCGGACCCAAGATGCACATTCGCGGCGTCACCATGGATTTCAACTACGGTACGGGCTTCGGGGTCGAATCGGCACCCGCATACGAACGGCTCATCGCCGATGCGATGCGCGGCGACGCCACGCTGTTCACGCGGTGGGATGCCGTCGAACAAGCCTGGCAGGCCGTGATTCCGATCCTCAACCGTTGGGCCGATTCGCGCAATGTCGATTTTCCAAACTACCTGGCCGGCAGCCAGGGTCCACAAAATGCGGACGCCCTCCTGGTCGCCGACGAACGCGAATGGAGGCGCATCTGATGTCGCACATCGAGTCGCCCACGGACGTGGCGGCGATCCAGGAACAGTTGCACAAATCGCGGGTGGAAAGCGGCCCGGGTGCCGCCAGCACGAGCGCGAGCGTCGCGACGATGAACTTCGTCGTCTTCGTCGACGATCCGGCGCACCGCGTTTGGGTGCTCGTGCGGGCGCAGCTGGTCGCGCAAAAGCATCCTTCACGCTTGATCGTCCTCGATTCGACGAGCGCCGCGAGCGGCGTCGAGGTTTCGTCGGCGACGCGCGAGAACGGCGGCGCAACCATCGTCAACGAACGCGTCCACATCGGCGTTTCGACGCTCGATCACGGGTCGATCATTAGCTTGACACAAGAACTCTCGGTGCCCGACATCGAGACGGTCCTGTGGTGGAGCGGCGCCCGGCTCTTGCAGAGCCGTACGTTCTCCGGTCTCGCGCAGCACGCGACGACCGTGCTCGTGGATTCGTCGGGCAAGGCTCGCGGCGAGGAGACGATCCGCGAACTCGGTGAGTTCCTCAGCCGCTTTCCCAGCGTCGCGCTGCGCGACCTCGCATTCATGCGGCTCGCGCCGTGGCAAGACATGATCGCGCAGTTCTTCGACGACCCTGCACTGCAAGAAGATCTTTTTTCGATCACGCGGCTGCAAATCGAGAGCGGCTCGGACGCCGAAGCGCTGTATCTTGCGGGCTGGCTCGGCAGCCGCTTGTCGTGGGAGATCGCCGAGCGCGATGCGTTCCGCGACCGGCGCGGCAAAACGATCCCGTTCGAGAAAATCGACAAGGGCGATCAGCGCCGCGTGCAGAGCGTCGTGTTGCACGCCGGTACCTCGGTGTATCGAGCCGAGCTGTCGGACGCCGATCCGCACGTGGTTGCGCTTTCGATCGAGGGAATGCGTGCGCGGCCCGTGCGCTACGTTCCGCTGCAGAACATCGGTAACACCTCGCTGATCGAACGTGCGATCCTCGAATGCTCGCGCGACCAGATCTTCGAGACCTCGCTGCTCACGGTGCGCGAGCTGCTGGGGTGAGCCTCGCATCCAACGCCTCGCTCGTCGTCCTGGCTGACGAAACGGCGATCGCGCGCGCCGTCGCGGAGAGCTTCGTCGCGAAAGCGCGCGCCGCCATCGAAGCGCGCGGGACGTTCTCCGTGGCGCTCGCCGGCGGTTCGTCGCCAAAGGCCGCGTACGCGCTCTTGGCCACCGAGTATCGGGACGCGCTCGCCTGGGGGCAGGTCCGCTTCTTCTTCGGGGACGAACGCTGCGTGCCGCCGGACGACGACGAGTCGAATTATAAGATGGCCTACCAGGCCATGCTAGGACCACTCGGGATCCCGGGGGGCCACGTCTTCCGGATGCGGGGCGAAGATCTACCGGCGAGTGCGGCGGTAGCCTATGCGGCCATCCTCACATCCGAACTTCCGGCCGCCCACGGCGCTCCCACCCTCGACTTCATCATGCTCGGGATGGGCCCGGACGGGCACACCGCTTCCCTGTTCCCGGGCACCGACCCCTTGACCGGCGACGACGAGCTCGTGCGAGCGCCGTACGTCGAGAAGTTCGGCACCTATCGGATCACGCTGACGCCCCGGGTCCTCAACGCCGCCTACGACCTCGAAGTCGAGACCGCCGGCCCGTCCAAAAGCGACGCCCTTGCGGCCGTCCTGGAAGGCCCCTACGACCCCACGGCCCTGCCGATTCAGATCTTGGCGCCCTCGGCGGGACGGTTGACTTGGCTCGTCGACCGGGCGGCCGCTGCGAAACTGACCGCGCTGCCCCCGTAAAGAGCCCGCAAAACCGCTCATGGGCCGAGCGGCTTCCACCGACACCAGAAGATATGGGCTTCCCGGACCTTCGGTTTTCGGATCGTTTTCGTAACGTTCCGTTGGCCGTTTGCGCTCTTGTCCTGCTGGTCGACGTGGCACTGCAGCTGCGCGTCCCGGCAGCACTGGTTCCGGCATCGAGCGCGTTCCTTCCGGTTTCGCTGCTGTTCGTCGGCGCCGGCGCCTACCGCTTCGGGGTCGCGGGCGGCATCGGATCCGCCATCGCGAGCGCCGCACTCTTGTCCCTCGTCTCCCCGCATCCGGACCTCGCGATGGTCTGCATGCAAACGATCGCGGGCGCCGCGATCGGGCAGAGCCGCACCGCGTCGATCCTGCGCGACCGCCAGTTCCGCGCGCTGACCGACAACGCGACCGAATTGATGATGATCGTCGACCGCAGCGGCTCGGCGACGTACGTGAGCGCGTCGTGGAAAACGGTCCTGGGTCGCGATCCGAGCGTGCTGCTCGGCCGCGGTTACCACACCGTGCTCGACGCGCGCGGCGCGGGGCTCATTACCAATGCCCTCGACCGGTCACTCGCGGGCGCGATCGGAAGCAACAGATTCGAACTCGACGCCGACGACGCGAGCGGAACCTCGCACGTCCTCGACGTGATCGCAACCAACGCGCTCGGCGATCCTGCCGTCCGCGGCATCATCCTCAACGCGCGCGACATCTCCGACCGGCGCTGGGCCGAAGCGCAGCTCGCAAAGCATGCCTCGCACGACGCGCTCACCGGTTTGCCGAACCGCGCGATCCTGCACGAACGCCTCGAAGAAGCGGTCGCCCACGCGACGCGCCAAACCATGCGCGTCGCGCTCCTGATGATCGATCTCGACCGTTTCAAAGACGTCAACGACGCGTACGGACACGCGTGCGGTGACGCGCTGCTATGCGAAGTGTCCAATCGCTTACGCCATCAAGTGCGCGACAGCGACTTCGCCGCGCGCTTGGGCGGCGACGAATTCGCGGTCATCCTTTCCGGCGGCGACATCGACGAAGCGACCGTCGTCGCCGAACGGCTCGTTGCCGCGCTCGGGCGGCCCTACGCCGTTCGCGGCCAGACGGTCGCGATCGGCGCGAGCGTCGGCATCGCGCTCGGCGAGAGCGATTCGACCGCGGAGAGCCTGTTGCGTCAAGCCGACGTCGCGATGTACTCCGCCAAGCGCCGCCGCAGCGGCATCGCCATCTTCAACCGCAGCCAGGACGACCACGCGCTCGACCGGCTCACGATGGCGACCGCTTTTCCGGCCGCTATCGCCAACGACGAACTCGTCCTCCATTTCCAGCCGCAGATCCACGTCGCTACCGGCGCGGTCAGGGGGGTCGAGGCGCTGGTGCGCTGGCAGCATCCGGAGCGCGGGCTGCTCTATCCGGATCTCTTTTTGCCGCTCGCGGAAGAGATCGGGATGATGGACCGCCTCACCGAGTGGGTGCTTCGCGCCGCGATCCCACAGCTCAAGCGCTGGAACCGCGAAGGCATCCTGCTGCGCGTCGCCGTCAACCTCTCGGCACAAGATCTGCGCGACGGCCGCCTTGCCGAGTCGATACCGCGGCTGATCAAGGTGTATGGAATCGATCCGAATCAGCTCTGCATCGAGCTGACGGAAACGGTCGTGACGACGGAAGCCGAGCGCGCCGCCGAGTCGCTGCGAGAACTTTCGCGTCTGGGCATCCGCATCTCGATCGACGACTTCGGAACCGGCTACTCGTCGCTCTCGCACCTCAAGCAGTTCCCGGTCGACGAACTCAAGATCGATAAGCAGTTCGTCATCGGCATGGCGACCGATCCCGACGACGCCGCCATCGTCTCTTCGACGATCGATTTGGCGCATCGCCTCGGCGTCGACGTCGTCGTCGAAGGCGTCGAAAACAACGGTGCCTACGCAGCGATCGCTCACCTCGGTGCCGAGTTCGCGCAGGGCTTCGGCATCAGCCATCCGTTGACGGCCAAAGCCTTCGAGGCCTGGCTCAAGGAATACGAACTCTCGAGCGATCAAGCCTCGGCGTAGCCGCTCAGAGCCGCTTCGCGATGACGAACACGTCCTGTTTGCGGTGCGGGTTCCCGGCCGCGAGTGCGCTGCGCGCTTCTTCGAGGATGGGCTTCGCGCCGTCGCCGATCTCCGCGAGCAGCGCGTCCTCGCGCTCGACCAGTGCTCGAAAGAGCGGCAGCCCGCGATCGTTGTCGAGATTCATGCGATCGTGGATGCGGAAACCCGCGGCCTCTAGGATCGGATCGTAGTTGCGCTCGACGGTCGGGAAGGGCGGGGGATCGTCGCTCGCCCACTCGGATGCGATGAAGGCGAAGTAGCAGCGCGGGGCGAGGACGCGGTGCATTTCGCGCGCTACCTCGGAAGCGTTCATGAACATCAACGCGTCGATGCTGATCGCGACGCGGATGCTCGCATCCGGGAGTCCGGTCGCCTCGGCGCGGGCGACGCGAAAGTCGCAACGTTCGGATTGGCCGAGCGCCGCCGCCAGCTTGCGCGCCGCAGCGATTGCCACAGGCGATCGATCGATGCCGATGAGTCTCTCGTTTCCCGAAATCCAGATTCCGGGGCCGCCAAGCCCGCAACCGACGTCGAGCATCGTTTCGTGCGATTCGATCGGAATCGCGACGAAACGGTACGCATCCTCGGGCGTCATCCCGCTGTACGGCACGACCCACTCCGGCAGCACGCGCGTCAACTCGTGAGCGGCTTCCCGATAGACTTTACTGTTCGCAATCGCGGCGTACGCGGCATCGAAAGCTTCCGGCATCGTCGGTTCTGAGATCGACCTGCGCGTAGCGCGCACCTGCGATGACGGCTACTGCGGTGCCGGCTGCTCCGGCACTTCCAGAGGCTGTTGCATAATGACCTCGAGCGCGATCACGAAGCCGAAGACGACCGTAAAGAAGTCGATCGTCAACGCCGTGATGTGGGCTGCGGCGCTGTAGTGGAAGCCTCCGACAACGTAGACGAGCATCGCCAGTGTGACAACTGCGCCCAATACGACGAAGACCGCGAGTACCGGGGGCGGCGGTCCTGTTCCGACGACCGTGCGGCGCCGGTGCGGAAAGGTGACCTGAAGATACAGCATCGGAAGTGCGAAAAGCACCGCCGAGGCTCGCCAAATCCACGCTTCCTGAACGTCGTAGAGTGCAAAGAGGGCCGGCAGCAGCGCCGCCGCCGTCAATACGAACATGTGCGTCATGACCGTTTTTGCAAGGAATCTGTCGAGCAGCGACAACTTGGCTCCAGCGGCCGGGCGGAGGGTCAACAAGAGCGCCGAGAACCCCGCGAACGTGATCATGACTTCAGCCAACGTGTACAAATGGGTCGCACCTTTGACGTCCATGCTTCGCTCCACCTCAGAATTGGAGTCCTGGCGCGCTGCCAGCCTCCGTGTCTTTAGTAGACGCTGCGAGCAGCCTGCTCGTTGACGGCGATTTCAGCTCCGAG
>Ga0302326_10025234_pt1 | contig 12060 bp, 6 predicted proteins | sample Palsa_T0_3_FD_202264 | JGI IMG/M metagenome (GOLD analysis project Ga0302326, IMG submission 202264) | Peat permafrost microbial communities from Stordalen Mire near Abisko, Sweden - Palsa_T0_3 | ecosystem: Environmental > Terrestrial > Soil > Palsa > Peat permafrost | place: Sweden: Abisko...
CGGCGTCCACAGGTGGGGGTTCTCCATCTTGATCGTGTTGACGAGATCGATCCCGAAATTGCAGTGCATGCTCTCGTCGCGCAGAATGTACTGGTATTGCTCGGACGCGCCAGTCATCTTGTTTTGCCGTCCCATCGCCAGGATCTGTACGAAACCCACGTAGAAGAACAGCCCTTCCATGATGCATGAGAACACGATCAGGCTCTTCAACAGGTCCTGGTCGGCCTCCATGGTGCCGGTCTTGAACAGGGGGTTGGTCAGGGTGTCGATGAATGGAATCAGGAATTCGTCCTTGTCGCGAATCGACTTGATCTCGTGATAGGCGTTGAAGATTTCCGATTCGTTGAGCCCCAGGCTTTCGACGATGTACTGGTAGGCATGGGTGTGTATCGCTTCCTCGAAAGCCTGCCGCAGCAGGTACTGCCGGCACTCGGGGGCCGTGATGTGGCGATAGGTGCCGAGCACGATGTTGTTGGCGGCGAGGCTGTCGGCGGTTACGAAGAAGCCCAGGTTGCGCTTGACGATCAGCCGCTCGTCTTCGGTCAGTCCGTTGGGGTTCTTCCACAACTCGATGTCGCGTTGCATGTTGATCTCTTGCGGCATCCAGTGGTTGGCGCAGGCCGAGAGATACTTGTCCCATGCCCATTTGTATTTGAAGGGCACGAGCTGGTTGACGTCGGACTGGGCGTTGATGACGCGCTTGTCCTCGGCGCGCACACGGCGAAAGCCGTTGGCCATGGCGTGTGCTTCGGCGTCCAGATCGTGCACGGGCTCGCGCGAAAGGATGCCGCCATAGACCTCAGCCGATGTTTTGCCGCCGATTGCGTCGGGCGATTCGGGGAGCGGGCGCGGCTGCGCGGGCGTCACGAAATCGTCTTCGAAGGTGAGCATACTGTCTCCGGTTTCCTGTCCTGGTGCTGTGCCCTTTGCCCCGCCCCGGTCTTCCTCCACCGGGCGGGGTTTCTCTTGCCGGTCAGCGCCTTCTGCTATCGTTTCAAGGCGTTGCGGTGACTACGGCAGCCGCCGCCTACGCGCGTAGTGGGGCCGATCACCGCAGAGCCAGACGCCTGGGTCAGTCAAGTTCCTAGTGCACTGCGCTCAACCTCGCATACAGGTAGTCGGGAGCGAAGTCCTGGCCGTCGTGCCAGGCGATCGTCGCCAGCCCGTAGTCGAGGTAGAACTGCGCGAAACGCTCCCGGTCGCGCAAACCCTCGAACTCCTCGCCGTAGAGCTCATCGGCGAGATCGACCACACCTTTTCTTCCATCGTTGAATTCCAGCCAAACCTTGTAGTCACCAAGATACCGCGCATCCACCACGTGACAGGGCACATGCTCGTACTGGGCCATCTACCGGGTCCCTCCGGGTTGGTTACTCGAATACCTGCGGGCTATGCCTCCAATGCCTCTGTGGGCACCACGATTTCCGGCGGTATCAAGCAACCAGTTCCTGTCTGGGCCACGCCGGTATTGTTGTCCTGATGTGTGCGAGCGTTCATGCCTATTGGCACGACTCGCAACTCGGATCATCGATTTTGCAGAATTTCGCCTCGGGCTCCGGGCTTTGCCCTCTCGATGCGGAGGCTCGGATGCTCGTTGCCAAGCCTGCCGCGCCCGCCACGCCACCCGAAGATGACACTGCATTGAGCTCCCCACCCTGGCCGGTCGACTTCTCAGCCGACGTCGCCGCCAGTGTGCGCAGGTAGTACGAAGTCTTCAGGCCGCGTATCCAGGCAAGCTTGTAGGTCTCGTCAAGCTTCTTGCCCGAAGCTCCGGCCATGTAGATGTTCAGGCTCTGCGCCTGGTCGATCCATTTCTGGCGCCGCGCGCCCGCTTCGACGATCCACTTGGCATCGACCTCGAAGGCCGTGGCGTAGAGCTGGCGCAGATTTGCCGGCACCCGGTCGATCTTGGCCAAGGAGCCGTCAAAGTACTTCAGGTCGGCGACCATCACCTCGTCCCACAGGTTCTGCTTCTTCAGTTCGGCAACCAGGTGCTCGTTGACGACGGTGAACTCGCCCGACAGGTTCGACTTGACGTAAATGTTCTGATACTCGGGCTCGATCGACGCACCCACGCCAACAATATTGGAAATCGTCGCCGTGGGCGCGATGGCGACGCAGTTGGAGTTGCGCATGCCGTGCTGCTTGATGCGCGCGCGCAGTGCCTCCCAGTCCATCGCCACGGAGTCATCGACCTCGACGTAGCCGCCGCGCTCCTCGGCAAGAAGCTTCAGCGAGTCCTGCGGCATGATGCCGCGGTCCCAAAGGCTGCCGTTGTAGGTGCTGTAGCGGCCGCGCTCCTCGGCCATCTCGGTCGATGCGAGGTACGCGTAGTAGCACACCGCCTCCATGGAGCGGTCCGCGAAGTTCATCGCTTCCTCGCTCGCGTAGGGCATGCCAAGCAGGTGCAGGCAATCCTGGAATCCCATGATGCCCAGGCCCACCGGGCGATGCCGCAGATTGGAGTTCCGTGCCTTGGCGACCGCGTAGTAGTTGATGTCGATCACGTTGTCGAGCATGCGCATGCCCGTCTTGATCGTAATCTTGAGCTTGTCGTGATCGAGCTCGTATCTGCCGTCGACCTGCTTCATGTGGTTGAGCAGGTTCACCGAACCGAGATTGCAGACAGCTATCTCGCGATCGCTGGTGTTGAGCGTGATCTCGGTGCAGAGGTTGGAACTGTGCACGGTGCCGACATGCGACTGCGGCGAGCGCACATTGCATGCGTCCTTGAAGGTGATCCACGGATGCCCGGTTTCGAAGAGCATCGAAAGCATCTTGCGCCACAGCTGCACTGCGGGAATCTTCTTGTAGAGCTTCAGTTCCCCCTGCGCCGCCTTCTCCTCGTAGCGCGTGTACGCTTCCTCGAACCTGCGGCCCCACTTGTCGTGCAGGTCCGGCACATCGGAAGGGGAAAACAGCGTCCACTCGCCGCCTTCCATGACCCGTTTCATGAACAGGTCGGGGATCCAGTTGGCCGTGTTCATGTCATGCGTGCGGCGGCGATCGTCGCCCGTGTTCTTGCGCAGCTCAAGGAATTCCTCGATGTCGAGGTGCCAGCTCTCAAGATAGCTGCACACCGCGCCCTTGCGCTTGCCCCCGTTGTGCGCGAGGCCGGAGGCGGTCATGTAAGACTCGTCGACGTCGACCTGGAGATCGACCACCAGCGGCCGAGGCACCATCGCTTCCACCGAGCGCACGCGTGAAAAGACCGTGCCGCCAAGCGTGATCCAGTTGCGCTTGCCGATCGGCTGACAGCCGACCAGCGCGGCGACTTCAGGCACCGCGGGGATACGCAGGTCGTAGGCCTCGGTCTTGCCGGTGAACGCTGTCTCGGAGCCATCGGAACGGCGGCTGCGACGGGCGTTGTGGCGCACGCGGTGCTGCCCACTCGTTGGCAGACCCAGGCGCAGACACTGGTAGCGCAAGCCCTCCGCCAGTGCATGCGAAGCCGAGGTGAAGGTGATTTCCTTGCCGCGCGATACGCAACCGTCGGTCTCGAGCAGGCCGCGGATGAGCGCGAGCGTAAGCGGCCGCGGCAGATGCGACAGGCGCGGGGCGATGCGCTTGCGATGCTTGTCGTCGTACAGGTCGTCATAGTCGAAGGGCAGCGTCGCCGGACCCGCGCCGGCGATGCGCCCGGTCGTCGCGTCGCGCACCATGCTGCGGCCGGCGGCCGCCCAGTGGATTTGAAGGTAGCTCTCGCCGCGTCCGGATTCCCGGCACTCGATGCCGCGCGCCGACAAATAATCGCGCACGAACGCCAGATGCTCGTCGCGCATCGGATTCCCGGATACACCCCACTGCATACCGTCCTTCGACAGCTGACCGTCGCCGAGCAGGATGCCGTACAGGCGCGCGTCCTCTGCGCCGAGGTCGGCCACGTTGACGACCTCGGTGGGAATCGTGAAGCCCACGTAATCACCGACCTCGAGCTTTCCCGCCTCGATCCACTGCGCCTCAACCTTGCCTTTGTGCAGCCACTCGAGCGTGCGGCCGATGGACTGCTCCTGCGGAACGCCACGGATGGCCCAGAACGGGTGACCGGTGGTGACCTCGAGCGTCTTCAGCGCATGCTTGACGTCGATCTCGACCATCGGTCCATGCTGGTTGTAGACGAGCTTGCCCAGCACTTCGCGGTAGATGCCACTCTTACCGAGCACCAGGTCTCCGACCTGCACCTCGCGAATGGGCTGCACGCCGCGCCCGGTGTAGACCGGCGTTTCCGGCGCAAAGCACTGGTTGACCGCGACCGCCGTATCGTTGACCACTTTCAGGAACGGGACCACGCCTTGCGACTTGCCATTGGTCCCCTTGATGTGTGAGCCCAGCGCGCGCACGTTGGTCCAGTCGTTGCCCAGTCCGCCGGCAAATTTCGACAGCAGCGCGTTCTCCTTGATCGCTTCGTAGATGCCGTCGAGATCGTCGGCGACGGTCGTCAGATAGCAGGAGGAAAGCTGCGAGCGGTGCGTGCCGGCGTTAAAAAGCGTCGGCGTCGACGACATGAAGTCAAATGTCGAGAGCGCGTTGTAGAACTCGATCGCGCGGGCTTCGCGGTCGACTTCATTGAGCGCGAGGCCCATCGCCACGCGCATGAAGAAGCACTGCGGCAGTTCGAAGCGCCGGCCGCCAACGTACTGGTCGATCAGGAAATAACGGTCGTAGAGCGTCTGCAGGCCGAGATAGCCGAACTGCAGGTCGCGCTGCGGCACCAGCGCGGCGCCCAGCGTCTTCAGGTCGTACTGCGCCAGCCCCTCGTTCAACAGGCCGATCTTGATACCGTGTTTGACGAAGCGCGGGAAATAATCGCCGTACTTGGTCGCCATGTCGGCCTGCGTTGCTTCCTCGCCCAGCGCCTCGTAGCGGATGGCGTCGAGCAACAGCCGCGCGGAGACGAAGCTGTACGCGGGGTCGTTCTCGATGAGGGTGCGGGCGGCGAGGACGACGCATTTGCGCACCTCATCCATCGGCACGCCTTCGTACAGGTCCTTGAGCGTTGCCTTCATCACCCGTTCGGGATCGACGTCGGCGAGTCCGGTGCACGAGCTTTGCACGAGCTGCGTCAGGCGGTTGAGATCGAGTGGTCGCGCCACGCCCTGGTCGATCACGTTGATCACCGTTGCCGGCGCCTCGCCCTTGGCGTTCTTCTGCTTCTCGTGCGCGCGCTCCTGCGCCCGCTTCTCCCGGTAGAGAACATAGGCGCGCGCGACCTCGTGCTCGCCGCCGCGCATGAGCGCGAGCTCCACCTGATCCTGGATCTCTTCAATGTGGATTGCACCGCCGTCGGGCTTGCGCCGCATCAGCGCGGCGACCACGGCGTCGGTCAGATGCGCCGTCAGCTCGCGCACCCGGGCGGACGCGGCGCTCTGGCCGCCGTTGACGGCGAGAAACGCCTTGGTGACCGCGATGGCGATTTTCGAGGGCTCGAACGCGACCACGGCGCCATTGCGGCGGATGACCTTGTATTGCAGTAGTCGGGGATCGGTAGTCACTGCAAGCGGCGAACTCGCCTCGGCGGCCGTCGGATTGTGCGTTGGGGCAGACGGCGCGACGGCAGAGCTGGCGACTTGCATGGTACTTCTCCTGGCGAAATCTTATTCGTTGTCGGTGCAATGCCCGCTTCGGCGGGCTAAAGCCCATTCATGGCAGTTCCGGCCCCAGCGCGGGGTCGCGAAACATCGCTCACTGCCGCCCCTGCGGCGCCCATGGCACGCCGCCGCGTTTTTTCTACGCTTACGGATTTCCCTTAGGAATCAAAATCTACTATATCTTGTGTTCAAGTGCTGAATCAACACTAATCATAGTAGCTTGGGTGGGAGGACGCAAGCCCTTTTTAATGCACAAAAAAGGGGCCCCAAAAGCATCAGAAAATCAGCGTTCTAAGCCTTTTCACGCCATCGCTGCACCATCTGTCCACCGGAAATTCACGATGTTGTCCACAGGTGGCAAGGTTTATGCGAGGCGCAAGCGTACGCACACGGGACAACGCGCGTGATTTGCCCCGCGCCATGGCGTGGTCGCGGCAGGCACAGCGGTTGCGCGTGCGCTCGTTGCGACACGGGGCGGTGTCAGACACCGACCTACAATGAATCGGCGGGCGACCTATTGCGCGAAAACGCGAAACCCAACAAGCTACGGCCTCGTCGTTTCTTGGCTACACCTAACAAGACCATGCCATTGAACGAAACAGACAAGCCCGCGGGTCGCACGCGCGGCCCGGCAACGAGCGACCGCGCCGACGGCGCCTCCAACGCCGCTATGGCTCCCACCAAGCCCGAACACCGGACGTTGCGCCGCGGCGAGGAGGCCGTCCCTGGTCACATGAGCGGCCTGCTTGCCGCCCCGGGCGGCAGTCACGCATTGGACCACGGTGTCGGGAGCGTACCGGCCCGACCGGGCGGGCTCATCGGCCGGCGCCTCGCCGCCATCGGTACCTCGACGACGGTCCCTTTCCGCGCCGTGTTCGCCGACGGCTCGGCCTACAGCAACTGCGATGCGCTCGGAATCGAGCCAGCGTACACGCTCACCTTTAAGGCGGTGCGCGCGGAGTTGCGCGTGATGACCTTCGGCCACGTGGGCCTGCTCGAGTCGTACTTTGACGGCAGCGTGGACGTCGATGGCGATCTCGCACTCGCCTTCCGCTCCGCTTTTGATGCGGGTTTCGACCATGAGTCCAACGGGCTCGTTGCGCTGCGCAATCGCTGGCACGAATGGCGTTTTTCCAATGGCTCGCTGCCCCAGGCGAAGCGCAATGCGCGCTTTCACTACGGCCTGGGCAAACGCTTCTACGAGCCGTGGCTCGACCGCGTGGGAATGATGTACACCTGCGGCTACTGGAAGGAGGGGACGCGCACCCTCGAAGAGGCGCAGTTCAACAAGATGGACCACGTCTGCCGCAAGATTGACCTCAAACCCGGCGAGACCTTCGTCGATGTCGGCTGCGGCTGGGGTGGATTGCTGTTCCACGCGTTGGAGCATTACGGCGCGCTGGGAACCGGGATCAATGCCACGACCGAACAGGTTACCGAGCTTCGCGCCGATCTCGCCGCCCGTGGCCTGAGCGAGCGCATCGCCGTGGTCGAATGCGACTTCCGCGAGATGCCCGGCCAATACGACAAGCTGCTGTCGATTGGCACGCTCGAGCATGCGGGCCGCGATCACCTGCCTGCGGTCGTCAAGGCGCACGCGGCGGCCATGAAGCCCGGCGCGCTCGGCGTCATCCACTTTATCGGCCATGTGGGCCGCTTCGATACCGAGTTCTATATCCGCAAGCACATCTTCCCGGGAGGCTGGATCCCAAGCCTGGCCGAGGCGATCGAGGCGATGGAGGAGAGTGGCCTCGAGGTCCTCGACGTGGAGAACCTGCGCCGGCACTACGCGTTCACGCTCGACGCATGGGCCGAGCGCTTCGACGCCAACTGGGATGCGATCCAGGCCCTCGACCCCAAGCGCTTCGACGAGCGCTTCCGCCGCACCTGGCGCGCCTACCTCTGGGGGTGCGCGGAAATGTTTCGCTCCAGGGACAGCCGTACGCACCTGTTCCAGGTGGTGGTGAGCAAGGGCAACATCGGCTCGAACTACCCGATGAGCCGGGGGTTCCTGTATCGGCCGAACGCTTGACCGCATACACCGACAAGATCGCACATCTCCAGGCGGAGCTGGGCACCCGCCGCGGGCGCGGAGCGCAGTTCGGGATCGCCAAATCGACGTCGAACTTGTTCCGTGACCGCGCCAGGCGATCACGGCCGCGGGTCGACCTCAAGCATTTCAATCGCGTCGTCCACGTTGACCGCGAAGCGGGGACCGTCGAGGCGGAGGGCATGACCACCTTCGCCGATGTCGCGGCCGCGACGCTTGCCGTCGGTGTCATGCCGCAGGTGGTACCGCAACTTAAATCGATCACCATCGGTGGCGCGGTCGCGGGCGTCGGAATCGAAGCCACGTCATTCAAGTATGGGCTGGTGCACGATACGGTCGGCGCCCTCGAGATTCTCACCGGGGACGGCCAGATAGTCATCTGCAGGCCCGACAACGAGCACCGCGACCTGTTCTTTGGCTTCGCTAACTCCTACGGCACGCTCGGCTATGCACTCAAGGTCACGCAGCGAACGGCACCGGTCAAGCCGTACGTCGCGATCGAACACCTGCGCTATGCGGATCCGGCGGCGTGCTTTGCCGACGTGCCGCGCCTTGCGGCCGAGACGGCGACGGATTTTCTCGATGGCGTGGTGTTCGCACCGGGCGAGCTCTACCTGACGCGCGGCACCTTCGTCGACAGCACCGATCACACCAGCGACTACACCTTCGAACAGATTTACTACCGCTCGATCCGCGAGCGCAGCCGCGATTGCCTGAGCGTGCACGATTACCTGTGGCGCTGGGACACCGATTGGTTCTGGTGTTCGAAGAACGTCGGTGCGCAACATCCATTGCTGCGACGGCTCTACGGCCGCAGGCGACTGAACTCGATCACCTACCAGAAGATCATGCGTTGGAACAGCCGCTGGGGACTTACCCGCGCCTTGAGCCGGGTGCGCGGCACCGGCAGCGAGTCGGTGATCCAGGACGTGGATATTCCGCTTTCTCACGCGGCGGAGTTTCTCGAGTTTTTCCACGCCGAGGTCGGCATTCTGCCGGTCTGGATCTGTCCTATCGCAGCGCCGGCGGCGGCGCGCTTTCCACTCTATCCGCTCTCGCCGCGCACCCCGTATATCAACTTCGGGTTCTGGGACGTCGTGCCCGCGCGCGAGTCGCGGGCGCTTGGCTACGTCAACCGCAAGATCGAGCGCAAGGTCGCCGAACTCGGCGGCATCAAATCCCTCTACTCCGATTCGTACTACACGCGTACGGAGTTCTGGTCGATCTTCGATGGCGAGGCCTACGCCGCGCTCAAGTCGAAGTACGATCCCACCGGCACGTTGGGCGATCTGTACGACAAGTGCGTGCTGCGACGCTAGCGCGCCGGGAAAAAGCTTGATCGGGATCAGGCCAGTTTGGTCTGCAGGCGACCCGCAGCGCTATCGAGTCACGATGAACATGCAACCGCGGACGCGGCCACGGAACTTTGGGCTCGCCGGGACGGTCAGTGTCTGCACGCCTGAGGTGAAACAGCGCCAGGGACTTCGGATGATCGGGCCGCCGCAAGAAGGTGGCAGGCCAACCGAGCGAGTGGCAGTTCACTCGGCGTGATTCGCGCCGCAGGTCGGGTTGTGCCGCCTGCGGTGGGCAGTGACCGGGTGAAGACGTGTCTGACCCCCAGCGCGTCGCCGAGCATTGCCGCGGCTACCGACGCCGGTCTTGGCGCGCAACGCGCCGCCGGCGCCGGTTTCCGTCTTTTGCGGCAGCGCACCGCGCGCGACTTGCGGGCTAAGGCGTGCTTCGCGCTACAATTGCCGCATGTTGCGCCAGCGCTTGTTAAACGGCCCGTTCACCGCGCCCCGTCAAGGGCGGCGACGGCTTCTTGCCGGCGCCTGTGTTGCCATCGCCGCGCCCATGTTGTGCTTGCCGCGGCGCGCGCAGGCACAAAGCGCGCCGCGTGCGCTCTCCTTCGAGCACACGCATACCGGCGAAAAGCTTGCACTCGTCTACGCCTTCGGTGACCGCTACGTCGCCGGCGCGCTCGACCAGATTCGCCATTTTCTGCGCGATTTTCGTAACGGCGACACGCACGTCATCGACCCGGGCCTGCTCGATCAGCTGCACCTGCTGGCCACGACGACTGGCACCCGGGTCGCGTTCCAGGTCATTTCGGGATATCGCTCGCCTGCGACCAACGCCATGCTGCGCCGGGAAGGACACGGCGTAGCGGCGCAAAGCCTGCACCTTCAGGGGCAAGCGATCGACATCCGCCTCGGCGACGTTGCGCTCGCCGACCTGCGCGATGCGGCGCTGTCGCTGCGCGCCGGCGGCGTCGGTTACTATCCTTCCGCGGAATCGGACTTCGTCCACGTCGACACCGGCCGCGTTCGCCGCTGGTGACGCGGGACGCGTTCGCGGGCTGCGCTAACGGGTGCGCAGCGCCTGCTCGAGAAGCCGATCGTAACCGTAGATGTCGGACGTAAACAGCACGCGTCCCCCGGAGTCGACGATCGCGGTGGTATAGAAGAGCACGACCGGGATTGGTTGCGTAAGCGTTGCCGTGCTCGTCTTGCCGGCGGCCATCGCCGCGCGAATGCGCTCGGCCGTCCACTCCGGTTGATCGCGCAACACGAATTCGGCCAGGGCCGGCGGATCGGCGACGCGAATGCAGCCGTGGCTGAAATCGCGCCTGGTCTGCCCGAAAAGTTGCTGTGCGGGCGTGCTATGCAGATAGATGTCCATGGTGTTGGGCAACACGAACTTCACGCCGCCCAACGCGTTGTCGGCGCCAGGGCGCTGGCGGACACGCAACGTTCCGGTCTCCAGGCCCTGCAGCGTCGCCGCGTCGAGGGTCGTGATCGCATCGCCCTTGCCGCTGACCGGCACCGCTTCGAGGTTCTCATGCTCCCAGTAGGCGGGATCGCGGGCGAGGTGAGGCACGATCTCGCTATGCTGGATCGATGGCGGAACATTCCAATACGGGCTGAATTCGATGTAACGCATCTCGCCGATGAACACCGGAGTTTCACGTGCTTTCACCGCGCGGCCGACGATTACCGGCATCGTCAACTGCGCAGCATTGTCGTCGCGGGCGTCGGCAAAGGCCCACAACCGGAACGAGGGAATGTTCACCGCGATCAGCGGGCCCGTGGGTAACTCCGGCAGCCAGCGCAGGCGCTCGAGCGACAGTTCAATCTGGCGCACCCGCGCGTCCAGGGGCGTTGCGATCTGGGCCAGGGTGTCCGCGCCGAGAACGCCGTCGGCCTTCAGGCCGTGTCGATCCTGGTAGGCGCGTACCGCCTCCACCAATGCCCCTTCATAACGGTTGCCGCTGGGTTCCTCGGCCGTCGCGGCCAGGTCGCCGACCAGGCGAAGCCGCGCGCTGATCGCGGCCACGCCCGCGTAGTCGCCACCGGGTTCGACCTTGCGCGCGCCGGAAGGCAACGCCGGCAGCGGGGGGACGGGCACTGCGGCGATGGCGCGGTAGTGCGCCAGTGTGTCCTCCAGCCGCCGGTAGAGGGGAAATGCAGGTTCGGACGCTACGACGACCTCGTGCAGGCGCCCGGTCGCGATGCGGCTGCGAAGCAGCGCGGCGCAATCGAGCGGCTTGTCGCCGGGATTGAATTTGAAGCCGGCGCGCGCGGGCGAAATGCGTCCGCGGTGCAGATCAGACAGCAGACGGCAGAACGAAACGGTCAGCGCAACGTCGGCGCGTGCGACGCGCTCCGGACTGTGGTCGCCGCCACTGATCGCGCGCGTTTCGTCGGTGAGCCAGTCAACCGAGTAGTCCGCCGGATCAAGCCCGTAGTCGGGCGCCGCGGCGAGCTCGACCAAACCGGCACGCCAAGGGTCGTTGGCACCGAACCATTGCGGCGCGTAGCCGCCTTCGGCATAGAAATCGTCGAGCGCTTGCCGATAATTTGCGAAGTCCGGGAAGCGCAGCGGCGCTAAGGTGCCGCGCGCGATGAGCGCGCGCACCGGGGTGTCCGGCGGCGATGGTGCCGGTTGCGCGGACACCGCGGCGGCGACCAGCAGCAGCATGAACAAGGCGAACCGAAAATGGACAATCGAAGAGCCGCAGCGGCAAGGCAAAGCATTGGACATGGCGTCGGCACCAATCAGAACCCCGGCATCCCCGGGGGAGCGGCCGCCATTATTGCATCGATCCTAAACGGCGCGGCGCTTGAAACGCCGCTTCCGCCCCCCCCGGCGCTGCAACGCACGCGCATCGCGGCCGCTATCAGCGCTGGGCGCGACGCTTGCGCGGCCGGAGCGGCGAGCGCACCAGGAGCACGGGCAGGGGCGTCTCGCGCAGCACCATTTCGGCGTCGCTGCCCATGACCACGCGCGAGAGGCCGCGGCGACCATGGGTGCCGAGCACGATCACGTCAGCGTCCCACTTCTTGGCCTGCTTGACGATCAGGTCGGCGACACGGCGACCGACCGTTTCCAGCAGCACGGTCTCGACGGCGACGCCACGCT
>Ga0302326_10025235_pt1 | contig 12060 bp, 11 predicted proteins | sample Palsa_T0_3_FD_202264 | JGI IMG/M metagenome (GOLD analysis project Ga0302326, IMG submission 202264) | Peat permafrost microbial communities from Stordalen Mire near Abisko, Sweden - Palsa_T0_3 | ecosystem: Environmental > Terrestrial > Soil > Palsa > Peat permafrost | place: Sweden: Abisko...
GGCCGCCGGGCCTGACGCGCAATCTCCTTGGTCAATGCCTCGGCGAGGCTCGCCCGGTCGACCGAATGGATAGCGTCGAACAGCGCCACCGCGTCGCGGGCCTTGTTCGATTGTAGCGAACCGACGAGGTGAAGTTCGAGTTTCCGGCCGGCCGCGCTTTGGCGCGCGATCAGCGGCGGCCATTTAGCCTTTGCCTCCTGGACGCGGTTTTCGCCGAACACCCGTTGGTCTGAGGCAATGACCGGCTCAATCGCATCGGCCGCAAATGTTTTCGAAATCGCCACCAGCGTCACGGTCGATGGGTCGCGGCCGGCCTCGTGACAGGCGCGTATAATCTCCTCGCGTACCGCAGTAATACCGTCCGTCCGGTTCATGGTTTCCATGTGGTGAAGGCCCGAACTATTCAAATTTTAGCGGCCGCGCCAAGGTGATTTTTACGCATGCCCGCTAGTTTACGGAACCGGGGCGGGGAGTGCACGATGGCGGACGGCCAGCCAAAAAATCATCTTACGTCGCGGCGCAAAAAGCCGATACTGAGCATTCGCGCTCGCCTGATCGTGCTCGCGCTCCTTGCCATCGCGCCGCTGATGCTCGAACGCGTGCACGGTTTGGAAGCCGCGCGCGCCGACCGTACCGAACGCGCCCATGCCGAGGTGACCGATCTCGCCCGCCGCGGCGTCGAGGCGCAGCGCGAGATCATCTATTCGGTGCGCGCGCTCCTTCAGGTCGTGTCGCGCGTCTACGCCAAAATGCCGCTCGACTCGGCCGACTGCAGCCGCGATTTGACCGACCTGACGGCCAACATTCCCTGGATTCGCATGCTGTCGTTTGCCGCAACCGACGGCCATCTCAAATGTTCGACCGACGCCATGGCGATCGGCTTGGATGTGTCGGATCGTCCCCACTTCCAAAAAGCGCTGCATGCGCGCGATTTCGCGCTCAGCGATTATGTCATCAACCGCGTCCACCAGCTGCCGAGTGTCGTCGCCACATTCCCCGCCATCAGGGACGACGGAACCGTCAATGGCGTGGTGCTCGCCGTGATTAATCTGCAATGGATCAACGAGCTTGCGGCGACCGCCGCGATGCATTCGAACGCCTCCGTCATGCTGATCGACGGCGGCGGCACGGTCATTGCCGGCTCGGCCGATCAGGCAGCCCTTGTCGGGAAGCAATTCGGCGACCATCCGCTGACGCAGCACATGCTTGCCAGCGACGAGGGCACGACGACGCTATCAGGCTTCGACGGCACGCGGCGCATTTTCGCCTATGTCCGGGTGCCGTGGACGCAAGCGCGGCTCGCGGTCGGACTCAACGAGAGCGTCGTGAACAGCGAAATCGACCACATGATCGACATCGCTTATTTGCAGCTGGTCTTTTTCGGCCTGTTGGTTCTGCTCGTCGCCTGGTTCGGAGGCGAACAGCTCATCGTGCGGCCGATCCGGTCGCTGGCGCGCACGGCGGCGCGGTTCGGCCGCGGCGATCTCCATGTGCGGGCCACCCAGGAATCGTGGGTCGCCGAATTCGAACCGCTCGCGGTCGCGCTTGACGACATGGCAGCCAAGCTCGCCGAGCGCGAGGACGAGTTGAAGATCGCTAACCAGCACCTCGAGGAGCTGGCCAGCCTTGATGGCCTCAGCGGGCTCGCCAACCGGCGCGGCTTCGATCGCGAGCTTGAGCGCGAATGGAAGAGCGCCTGCGAACGGCGCGAGCCGCTCGCGCTGATGATGGTCGATATCGATCATTTCAAGCTGTTTAACGACCGCTACGGTCACGTTGCCGGCGACACCTGCCTGCGCGCGGTCGGCGAGACCTTGTCGCTGGTCACGCTGGAGAATGCCGTCGTGGTCGCCCGCTATGGCGGCGAGGAATTCGCGCTATTGCTGCCGGGACTCGATCTCGAACGGACGAAGGGGCTTGCCGAGGAGGCGCGTCGGGCGGTCGAAGACCTCCTCATCAATCATTCCGAATCGCCCTGCGGTCGCGTCACCGTCAGCATTGGCGTCGAGTCCTTGGTGCCGGAGACCTATCAAACGTCCGCCGATCTGATCGAGGCGGCCGACCGCGCGCTTTATGACGCCAAGCGGCGCGGCCGCAATAAAGTCGTCACGCACGCCGCCATCTTGCTGAGCGCGGCGTCCTGATCGATGTAACGGAGCCGGCGCCCGCAGGTTGCCCAATTCCGGGCAACGGCGTTAAATGCGAACGCCATGCCGCGCAGCCTGTTCGACAAAATCTGGGATTTTCATTGCGTCGGGCAGCGTTCCGACGGCCGCGATCTGATCTATATCGATCGCCATGTCCTGCACGAATTGCACGCCCACCACGCTTTTGCGCGGCTCGAGAAGGAACGCCGCGAACTGCATCGACCGGATCTGACCTTCGCGGTACAGGATCATACCGTCGCCACTAAGCCCGGCCGCGACGACGGCACCAATCCATCGGGAACCGCCTTTATCCAAGCGATGCGCGATGGTTGCCGCAAGAACGGCGTAAGACTTTTCGATATCGACGATCCCGAGCAAGGAATCTCGCACGTCGTGGCGCCGGAACTCGGCATCGTGCTGCCCGGCGCCACGCACGCGGTTCCCGACAGTCATGCCAGCACCGTGGGCGGCGTCGGCGCGCTAGCGTTCGGATGCGGCGCCAGCGAGCTTACGCATATTCTTGCCACCCAGGTGATGGCGCTGAAACGACCAAAGCGCATGCGGGTGCGGCTCGACGGCCGGCTCGGCGCCCATGTCAGCGCCAAGGACGTGGCGCTACGGCTCATTGCCGAGCTTGGCGTCGCCGGCGCACGGGGCTTCGCCGTCGAATATGCCGGCTCCGCCGTCGGCGCCATGCCGATCGAGCAGCGCATGACGTTGTGCAATCTCAACATCGAGATGGGCGGCCGTTCGGGCTTTGTTGCGCCGGACGAGGCGACCTTTGCCTGGCTCGCGGGACGACCCTATGTGCCGCAGGGCGAGATGTGGGACCGGGCGCTTGCCGTCTGGCGAACCCTCACCAGCGACGACGATGCGGCGTTCGACAGTGACGCAGCGCTCGACTGCAGCGATTTGGAGCCGCAAATTACCTGGGGCACCGATCCGAGCCAGGTCGTCGGCATTTCCGGCCGCGTCCCCGAACCGGCCGCGGTCGATCGGGGCCGCCGCGCCGCCGCGGAGAGCGCGTTCGCCTATATGGGCCTGACGCCGGGGACACCGCTCGCCGGATTGCCGATCGATCGCGTCTTCATCGGCTCGTGCACCAATAGCCGGCTGCCGGACTTGCAGGTTGCCGCCGCGGTGGTACGCGGCCGCCACGTCGCCCATGGCGTCGTCGCCATGGTGGTGCCCGGCTCGTCAAGCGTGAAGCGCGAGGCGGAAGCCGCCGGGCTCGACCGCGTATTCCGCGACGCGGGCTTCTTCTGGGGCGAATCCGGTTGCTCGATGTGCGCGGGCGGCAACGGCGATCGCGGCGAGCCGGGCGAACGCTGCGTGTCCACCACCAACCGCAATTTCGAAAACCGCCAGGGGCCGAAAGTGCGCACGCACCTGGCATCGCCCGCGACCGCTGCCGCCACCGCGATCGCCGGACGTATTGCGGACGTGCGGCAGTTGCTGGCGGGGGCGGCGTGATGCAGTCCTTCACACGTCACACCGGGGTCGCCGCACCGCTGCTGACGGACGACATCAACACCGATCAGATTGCGCCGATTTTGCATTCGCGCGGCCTCAAGGAGGATTACAAGGCGATGTTGTTTCATCGCGCGCGCCGTCGCGATGATGGCAGCGAAGATCCTGATTTCGTCCTCAACAAACCGCAGTTCCGCGACACCGGCATCCTGGTGACCGGCCACAATTTTGGCGCCGGTTCCTCGCGCGAGTCGGCGGTATGGAGCATGTTGGCGAACAACATCCGCGTCGTCGTCGCCAGGAGCTTTGCCGATATCTATCGCGAGAACTGCCTGCAGAACGGCGTGTTGCCGGTCGTGCTGACCGCCGGGGACGCGGACGTTTTCGTCGCCCGCGTCGTTGCTGTCAACGGCGCGGCGCCGTTCACGGTCGATCTCGTCACGCAACGCGTCAGCGGGCCGGGCGGGCCGGATATCGGCTTTGAGATTGCCGCCGCCGACCGTACCCGGCTTCTTGAGGGCCTCGACGATATCGGCCTCACGCTCAAGCACATTGCCGAGATTGTAAGCTGGGAAAAACGCGCGGCCAGGACTCAACCGTGGTTGCAGGAAACGAACGACAGCCGACGCTGATACATTCGCACGTCAATTTTAACACTTGCGAACGAAGCGATAGATTTCCGGCGCCTGCATCCAGATCACTTGATAGGTCAGGCCGCCATGTTGATTGATCCATGAGCGGAAGTCCTCTGGATAGATCTGCCACAATTGTTCGGTGATGGAAGGGAAGGTGCCGGCGTGAAAGCCGAGAGAGGCGTTGGACGTTACGCAAATATCGCGGCGCGGAATATAACCGAGCAATATGGTGCAGGCGGACAGGCAGGGGCCGGCAATTCGGACATTGACCCGTTGCGAGGCGAGCTTCTCCCACTTCATTAGATAAAGGAAAAGAAAGCCGCCGCGGTCGTTGGTGATTTCCACCGTTTCCGCGCTTGCGACCGATGTGACGAGAGATAGAATGGCGGCCAACAGGCATTGCCACGCTCTCATGGCGGGTTCCTTTCAACTCTTGGCTCACAATCGTCGGGGAGTGACCGCAGGTTTCGAATCCTTACCACGGTGCACAGCCGATCGCGAAACAGGCAGCATGGAATTTTCGACATGACGCCGCATGACAGGTTGCTGCAAGCCGCAATGGAGAAAGTTTCCCAATGAGCGCGCGAAAGAAATTCAGAGCGATCATGGCAGGCAAGCGCCTGGTTCTGATGCCCGGCGCCTACGACGCGCTGTCAGCCCGGATCATGGAAGCGGAGGGCTTTGAGGCGATCTGCGCCGGCGGTTATGCCGCGATCGGCTCGATGCTGGCGCAGCCCGACATGGGACAGTCCAACATGCGCGACTATGCCGATCATTACGCGCGCATCTGCGCCGCGGTGGAGGTCCCGGTTTATGTCGATGCCGACACCGGCTTTGGCGGGGTCAATAATGTGCGGCAGATGGTGCACGCCTTCGAGGCCGCCGGCGTCGCCGGCGTGTTCATCAGCGATCAGGTGTTTCCCAACCGCTGCGGTTATCTGCCGGGCAAACAGGTGATCGCGGTCGAGCCGATGCTGGCCAAGATCAAAGCTGCGCTCGATGCCCGGCGCGACCCCGACTTCTTTATCGCCGGCCGCACCGACGCCGCGGCCGTCGAAGGCCTCAACGCGGCGATCGGGCGCTGTCAGCTCTTCATGGCGGCGGGCGCCGACATGGCCAAACCCATGGGCGTAGATGCGATCGAGGATATCAAACGCATCATGCGTGAAGTGGACGGCCCACATATGGCGACGCTGTCGCAGGCGGCCGGGTTGAAGCGCAGAAGTCTCGAGGAACTCGAGGCGGCCGGCGTGGTCGCGGCGACATTTCCCTCGATCGCGCTGTTTGCCGCCGCGCACGCCGTTCGCAACGTGCTGCGCATCCTCAAGCGCGAGAACTCGCTCACCGCCACGTTCGACCAACTTCTGCCGCTTGAGGATTATTACGAACTGGTCGGGCTCAAGCCGCTATTGGCGCGCGAGGAAAGCTACGACACGGCGGCCACGGCATTGGCGCAGAAACGTGCCGCCGAATAGGAGCAAAAAAGAAAAGGGCCGGCACAAGGCCGGCCCATTCCGCCATACATCGCTGTATAGCATTAGCCCTTAGTAACGACCGGCGGCGGGGCCTTCCCCTTGCCGACCTGAGCACAACCCGCGATGCTCAGGAGAGCAAGCACCGCGGCTGTTGCGATAGCGAGCTTTTTCATGAGAAACTCCCCCTTGTCATGACAAGATTAACCATACAGGCGACCCCCGCCGCCCTCTAGTGCTGAAAAGCCACACTCACCATTAGAATGCATTCCGGCCGAGGTTCCATCAGTCCTTGCGGACGAGCGCGTAGGCCAGAGACCTACCCGACGGCTTTCAAGTCACCTTCTCCGGCCTTGCGGCGGCCGAATGCCGGTAAATCCGGCCGATCCGGGCAATTTTCCGATACGAATCGCGGAACCGTCGCCATCGGCCGCCGAAGTTGCAAATATGGCGCACCGCGGGGAATCCATCGCGGCTGCCGAACATTTGCCACCGGGAAAAGGCCAACTCTTGGTACCATTACGCCCGTTGACGAATTGGTCAGGGATTCGAATCGCCGTGGACGATACGGCCGGCCGGCGTCAGTCACCTGATCGGTACCTCGATGGCTCGTGCGGTCACTCGGAGGGGATAATGCGGGATTCGCTGAGGGATAAGGCGCTCCCCACTCGGCTGTGGGGCGTTATTGCAGTGACCATCCTGATCGCGGTCGGGCTGTCGCCGGCGAGCGCGCAGAACGGCCCGCAGAACGCCACGAAGCCGCTGGTCCGGGCGGCCAATGCAAAAACTCCGGTGATAACCAGCGGCTCCGGCCCGTATTACGTCGAGTTTCGGTCGCGCTATGCCTGGGACTACGGCCACACCTATCTGGTTCATGGCCGGGTCGGCGAGACGCCCACCAAGAGCAGTGTCGCAGGCCTTTCGCCGGTCGGCGACGATGCCACGGCCTGGGTCGTCGGGCACTACGTTCCGGTTCCCGCGGAAACCGGGTGGACCGACGGCGACCTCGAGGACAAATACGTCTCGGCGCGCTATCGCGTCCTGATGAGCAAGGACGAGTACGACCGCACTGTAGCCCATATCAAGCAGTTGCAGGCCAGCTCGCATATGTGGAGCGCGGAACTCTACAATTGCAACGCATTCGTCGGGGACGTGGCGAATTACATGGGTCTCAAAGTGCCGGCATCGACGCTGATTTATCCGAAGATTTTCGTGAACCATATGCGCATGTTGAATACTGGACATCCGGAAGCGGCGGAAACGCTCACCAGCGACAACGTCAAGGAAATGAGCAATCCAACGCGCGACGGCCGGGCGATGATCACTACCGGCGTTCGCACCATTCATGCGGACGGCACACCGACGACCGCACCGGCGAAGCCAAGCCCGACGGTTTCGATCGGTGCGGTTCGCGTGTCGAACGGAACAGCGAACGCACCCGCGTCCGAACACTCTCCCTAGTGACGGACTTGCCGTGCGGTCAGCAAAATTCAGCGTGATTGCCGCGTTGGCGGCCAATGTTGCGCTTTCGGCCTGCGCAACGACCCCGTCCGCGAACAGCCCTGCCGGGATCTTTAATCAGCCGGCATCGAACGCTACCGGCATCGCACAACGCGATCTCACGCCCCAGGAGAAAAAGGCCATTGTCGACGCGGTGGCGCCGTCGCTCAGGAACACGGCGGCGGCCAAATACAAATGGACGAGTTTTCCGGCAGTCGTGACCGAGGATTCGGTCAATTATTGCGCGACAGTCGACGCGCAGAGCCCTTTCCCTGCCTATAGCGGGCACCAAGCCTATATCGTCGAAGCGAAGGTTATCGGTGGACATGTGTCCTCAGCGGTCATGGGCCTGATTGCCGGCGGCAAGGACTTCGCGCTCGTGACCGGGATGTGTGAAAAGTACGGCCTCGATCCCCGCAAGGCCAGCTGAGCGTTCGCTCCGTCGCGACAGCGATCGCCCTACTGCGCCGGCGCCTTCCATTCTTCGGCGCTGGCGCCGGCCAGCGCGCGCACGCGCCCTTCATCGCTGGCGAATTCAGCGGCAGCGCCGGAATAAACCACGTGCCCGTCATCGAGCACATAAGCGCGGTCGGCGATTTCCACCGCGGCCCGCACATTCTGCTCCACCAGCAGCACTGAAATGCCCTGCGAGCGCGCCGAGGTCACTACCTTGAAGACATCCTGCACGATCAGCGGCGCGAGACCCTGGCTTGGCTCGTCGAGCAGCAGAAGTCTCGGGTTCAGCAGCAGCGCACGCGCGATCGCCAGCATTTCCTGCTCGCCGCCGGACAGTTGCCGGCCCTTGTTGCCCTTACGCTGGGCGAGCCGCGGAAACAGCTCGTAGATGCGCTCGATCGTCCATGGACCGCCGCGCTCGAGCGGTACTTTGAGGTTTTCCTCGACGGTCAGGTTGGGAAAGATGCGGCGACCTTCGGGGACATAGCCGACGCCGAGGGCGGCAATGCGATAGGCCGGCCAATCGGTGGTGGCATGGCCGAAAATGCGCACCGCGCCCTCGCGCGCATGCGTCAGCCCCATGAGACTCCGCAGCGTCGTGGTTTTGCCGGCGCCGTTACGGCCGAGCAGCGCGACAATCTCGCTCTCGCGCACCTCAAGCCCCACGCCATGCAGGATGTGGCTTTTGCCGTAATAAGTGTGAAGGCCTTCAGCCTCGAGCATAACGCCGCTCACGCCGCCACCTTTCCGAGATAAGCCGCTTGCACCGCCTCGTTGGCGGCAATGTCCTGCGGCGTGCCGTCGGCGAGGAACCCGCCTTGATCGAGCACCATGATGCGGTCGGCAAGATGAAAGACGACCCGCATGTCGTGCTCGATCAGCACGATCGTGAGCTTCTGCTCACGATGCAGCTTCATGATCAATTGCGTGATGTCATAGGTCTCCTGGTCGCCCATGCCGGCGGTCGGCTCATCGAGCAGAAGCAGCCGCGGCTTGAGCGCGAGCGCCATCATGATCTCGGTGGCGCGCTGGTCGCCATGCGCCAGCTCGCCGACCAGCCGGTCGGCTTTTTCGACCAGACCGCTTATTTCGAGCAAATGGGCGACCCGCGCCTTGACCTCGCCGTCGGCATCCCGCGACTGCCACACCAGCAGGCGATAACCGCTGGCGACCTCAACCGCGATGCGCAGGTTTTCGCGGACCGTCAGCTCCGGAAATACTTCGGTGATCTGGAAGGTGCGGGCGATGCCGCGCCACACCCGACGCGCCGGCAGCAGATCGGTAATGTCCTCGCCGTCAAAAATGACGCTGCCGGCACTCGGCCGCAGCAGCCCGCTGATCAGGTTGAAGAACGTCGTCTTGCCGGCCCCATTGGGGCCGATGACGGCCCGCAATTCACCGGGTTCGACCGTCATGGACACGCCATTGACGGCGACCAGGCTGCCAAAGTGCTTTGATACGTTCTTGACCTGAAGCAAGGCCATCGGATCGAGGCTCCCGGACTGGCGCTTGCCTCGGGCGCCCGCCGCCATGATCACGAAATTATCAGGCCGGGTCCAGCGCCAAATCGGCTATGGCGACGCATACATCGCACGCGCCTCGGCGGTGAAGGCTTTGCGCGAGTCGGGGTCGAGATAGAACATGTGGCCGCCGCGGTAGAGCTTCAGCTCGGCGCGCTCCTCGCCTTCGAACGGCGGCAGGTGTTGCAGCAAATAGCGCGTATCCGAATACGGCGTGACCATGTCGCTGTAGCCGTGCGCGATCATCAGCCGGAATGACGGCGTGAGCGCCAAGAGCACGCGCAGATCGTCGGTGACGCTCGGCTGGCTGCGGCCTTCCCCCCAGTCCCATTTGCCGGTGATATCCGGAGCCAGCAGGGCGTAGGTCATATCGGTCTTGAAACCGAGCTCGTCGCGCGCATAACCGACAAATGCGCCGCCATAGGCGCGTATGACGCCGTCGAGGATCGGATCGGGCCCGCGCGGGCCTTGCGACTCCGGATTGGGATCGTTGCTGGCGAAAGTCGCATCGTAGCGGCTGACGATTTTGTGGTCGGCCGAGCGCAAATTCTTGATGTAGGCGTCGCGAATGAAGCCGCGCGATTCGGCCACGACGTCGATCGACAGTCCTGTCAGTTTGGCTACTCGCGCGTAAAAATTCTTTGCCGCCTCGCCGTGCAGCGGCGGCCCGGCCAGCGTCGACAGGTAATCCGTGAGCGCGAAATGTTCCGCCTGCGCCAGCGCGTCCTTGCTGAATGCGCCTTTGCGCTCGAGCTCGGCCGCGGCAAGCGAGGGCAGTTGCAGCGCAGCGCCGAGCGCATAGCGGTCGCCGCCGAACGTGAACGCGCCATCAAGCATTGGCGAGGCCATCAGGATCCCGGCAATGAGAATGCCCTGGTCGCTCTGCAGCAAACGCGCGACTTTGGCGGCGCGAAAGCCACCGTAGCTCTCGCCCAGGATGAATTTCGGCGAACCGGATCGGCCGTTCTTGGCGACGTACAGCGCGATGACTTTCGCCATCGACTCGGCGTCGCGGTGCACGCTCCAGAATGCCCCGGCGCCATCGGGCTTGGCGGCCCGGCTCCAGCCAGTGCCGACGGGATCGATCAGGACGAGATCGGTGAAAGCGAGCCAGGTCTGCGGATTGTCCACCAGACGGACATTGGCGCCGTCACGGCCGTCCATGCCGAACTCGGCGATCCGCGGGCCGACCAGCCCGAGGTGCAAAAACGCCGATGCGGCGCCCGGGCCGCCGTTGAACACGAACGTCACCGGCCGTGCCGCCGCACCGGCCGATTTCGCCGCATAAGCCGTATAGAAGATCGCAGCCGCCCGGTCGCCGGATTGGTCGAACAGCGGAAACGTCCCCGCCGTCGCGGTATAGGCGAGCTTGCCGCCGGGAAGATCGATGCTGTGCTCGGTAACGGCGTCCGCCGGCAAGAGCGAAAGCACGCCGGGGCCGCTTGGCTGTTGGCGTCCGCCGCTCTGTTGTGTTTCGTCCTGGTGATTGCGCTCGCTGCGACCGGGGCGATCCTGCGCAATAGCCGTACTCGCCGCGGCGGCGAGCAGGAGTGCAACAAGCAAATTGCGAAAATCGATCATGATCGCTTCCTGACGCCGACTTTTTTGAGAAATCTGCGCGCGCTCACTTTGAGTATTTCTTCGTTCATGATCGCCTCGTGAAAGTGCCGGAAAGATGGCCGCTGCGGATGACATTTTATCCATGTTGAACCGCCGAAACGACGACCCGGCCGCGCGCGGGGAGCCGGTGGACAACGGTGCCAAGATCGGGGAAATTCCGGCCGTCCCGGCGCTTTGGCCGGCAATAACCGGCCGGCACCGAACCGGCGTCGGAGGCGCCGCAATGCCCTTTCCCCGCGCTTCGAAAGCTCTCGCGCGCTTTACCGTGCTCGACCTCACGCGCGTGCGGTCTGGTCCTACTTGCGTGCGCCAACTCGCCGACTGGGGCGCCAACGTCATCAAGATCGAGACGCCGCCCGGCGTGGAAGAGCCGATGGGCGGCCCACGCGAGGGCGGGGACTTCCAGAATCTGCACCGCAACAAGCGCAGCATGACGCTGAACTTGAAGGCGCCCGAAGGGCTCGCCGCCTTCAAGCGCATGGTCAAAAAAGCCGATGTCGTGGTGGAGAATTTCCGCCCGGACGTGAAGCGGCGGCTCAAGATCGATTACAAGACGCTCGCCAAGATCAATCCGCGCATCGTCTATGCCAGCATTTCCGGCTTCGGCCAGGACGGGCCCTATGCCAACCGGCCCGGCTTCGACCAGATCGCGCAAGGCATGGGCGGACTGATGTCGATCACCGGCATGCCGGGCCGGGGGCCGCTGCGCGTCGGCATTCCGGTCGCCGATCTCTCCGCCGGAATATTCGCCTCGGTCGGCATTCTTATTGCTCTCCTCGAACGCGAAAAGTCCCGAAAGGGCCAGCATGTCACGACCTCGCTCCTGCAAGCGCAGATTTTCATGCTCGATTTCCAGGCGGCGCGGTATCTGGTCCAGGGCGAGGTGGCAAAACAGGCCGGCAACAATCACCCGACCAGCATTCCGACCGGCGTGTTCAAGACCAAGGACAGCCATATCAACATCGCCACCACGGGCCAGCGCATCTGGCAGCGGTTTTGCGAAACCGCGGGCGCGACCGCGCTGATGTCGAAACCGGAATACGAGACCGCCGCGGCGCGTTCGAAAAACCGCGATGCGCTCACCGCCGAGATCGACGACTATCTCTCGAGCCGCACCAGCGCCGAATGGGTCGAGGCCTTCAACAAAGCCGGCGTGCCGTGCGGGCCGATCTACGCGATCGACCAGATGTTCGCCGACCCGCAAGTGCAGCATCTGCGCATGGCGCAAAGCGTGACCAAG
>Ga0302326_10025237_pt1 | contig 12060 bp, 10 predicted proteins | sample Palsa_T0_3_FD_202264 | JGI IMG/M metagenome (GOLD analysis project Ga0302326, IMG submission 202264) | Peat permafrost microbial communities from Stordalen Mire near Abisko, Sweden - Palsa_T0_3 | ecosystem: Environmental > Terrestrial > Soil > Palsa > Peat permafrost | place: Sweden: Abisko...
GGAAGTTTCCGGCATGGTGGCGGATTTACAGAAGCGCGCGAAAGACGCCGGGGCTGCGCCGACTGCCTCTTCGGTCGCCGCTTCCACTGCCGCGCCCACCCCGGAGAATGTGGAAGGAGATTCACAGAAGGAAACATCCGGCGTGACGGTGGAATTAAAACCAGCTGTGGACGCAGCGGCACAACTCGCCGCCTCGGCGGAACGCGCCAGGCAATCACTGGCCGTGCTCTGCTCCTCGAGCGTGGACGCAGCGCGGATCGCGGAGATCAACCACGCGCTTGCGGGCGTGGAGCAGGCTTTTCTCGCCGCCCAGGGTCTTGCCGGCCGCCCCTGGTATCGCCATCAGATTTACGCGCCTGGCTCGTATACCGGCTACGAAAGCGTGGTCATCCCCGGCGTGCGTGAACCTCTGGACCGCAAGGACTACGTCGCCGCCCAAGCTGCCGTTGCGGACTTGGCCGACGCCCTCCGCCGCGCCGCCACCCAGCTCGATGCCGTCGCCCAGCTGGCGTCGTCTCTGCACTGATCGTTGGCCCACAGCGCGGTCCATTTAGCAGGAGGCAGAATCGGTATCGTGCTGGCGGATGCAATCCCGCCGAGCGACTGCGTAAGCGGGCGGCCAGGGCCGCGCTACAATGGAGCACGATGCATATACGGGTGCTTTTCTTCGGGCAGCTCCGCGAGATCGCGGGTGCGGCGGAGCATGACGCCGAGCTTCCGGCCGGCGCGCTCATGGAAGACGCCTTCGCTCATCTTACCGCGCGTTGGGCCGGCTTGGCGGCGTTTCGCACGATTGTCGTCGCCGCCCGCAATCAGGAATTCGCGTCATGGGAGACTCCCCTGGCTGACGGAGATGAAATCGCTTTTCTTCCTCCCGTAAGCGGCGGCGCACCGCCCGCGGATGCGGACGAGGCCTGCGAGCTGGTTCGTGAACAAATTCCCGTTGCCGGCTGGGTGGCATGGACAAAGTCCGTTGAAGACGGTGCCGTTGTCGTCTTTGAAGGCATTGTGCGCAACCATTCACGCGGCCGCCGGACGCTTTACCTCGAATATGAGGCCTATGCGTCCATGGCTCTGGCAAAAATGCACGAAATCGCGGCGCAAGCGCGCGAGAAATTTTCAATTCACCGCATCGCCGTCGTTCACCGTCTGGGACGAATGGAAATCGGCGAGACCAGCGTTTTCATCGCCGTCAGCGCAGCGCACCGCGCCGCCGCATTCGACGCCTGCCGCTTCGCGATTGACACGTTGAAGCAGGCCGTCCCCATCTGGAAGAAGGAATATTTCTTAGATGGTTCCGCTTGGGCGGAGAGGGAAATTTCTGATGGCAACGCACCGGCACAACCCGCGCACGCCGGAAAATCATCCAACGAGACGCGATGATCGCGCGAAAAGTGGCGACAGTCTCGGTGATTATTGCGCTGCTCGGCACATTCCCTGCTACGGCGCAACGCCAGCAGGCAAATCCCATTCGTGCCGAAGTAAACCTGGTCACCATTTTGGTCAGTGTCCTGGACCAGCATGGCAAGCCTGTACTAGATCTGCCGCGGGATGCATTTCAAATATTCGAAGTGGGCCAGCCGCAGGAGATCGCGCAATTTGAGCCGGAAACGTCGCAGCCGCTGGACGTTGCATTGATGGTGGATACGAGTCTGAGCGCGCTGCAGGAATTGAAAACGGAAACCGAAGCCGCGGCGCATTTTATTCGCCAGGTGGTGCGGTCCGGCGATCGTCTATCCGTCTTCGAATTCTCTGACGACGTTACGCAGCTTTCCGGCTTCAGCGACAGAGTCGCGCAGTTGCAGCAGGCCGCACGGCAGATGGCTCCCGGGCGGGGCACGTCCATCTACGACGCCATCGTGCTCGGCTCACAACAGTTGGCGACGCAGCCCTCTGATCGCAGACGCGCCATCATCTTCGTGACCGACGCCGGGGAAACCACCAGTCATGCAAAATTTGAGGATGCGCGCAACGCAGCTATCTCCGCCGGTGTGCAGATTTATACTCTCTTGGTGCGTTACAGCCCCTCGGAGAATTTGCGCAATACCGCGGGCGAGCACGCACTCGATACCATCATTGATACAACTGGCGGGGACATGATTCCCGTGGATTCCCTGGCTGACCTGGACTCGGCGTTCGATCGAGTGGACCGCGAGCTGCGCACGCAATACCGGCTGCGCTACTATCCGAATCCCAAGCCGCCTGCCGGCAGCCTTCGCCACGTCGAAATCCGCGTGAGGGGAAATTATATTTTGCACTACCAAAAAAACTATTTTGTTGCGCGGAGAGCGCGGTGAATCCGTTTCTGGATGCCGCCGTGGAAATGGCGCGCGAAGCCGCTGTGATTCTGCTGGAGGAATTCGCCAAGCCGCCGGAAATCCGTTATAAGGGCGAAGTTGATATTGTGACGCAGGCGGATAAGCGCTCGGAAGCCCTTCTGGTCGCCCGTCTCCGCGAGAAATTTCCAAGGCATGGAATCGTGGCCGAGGAGGGAGGGGGCAGCGGTGCCGCCACGTCGGAATTTGTCTGGCACGTGGACCCGCTCGACGGAACCACGAATTTCGCCCATGGTTACCCCTGCTTCGCTGTTTCACTGGGACTGCTCCATGATGGCGAACCGATTGCTGGGGTCGTATTTAATCCCGTGCACAATGAGCTTTTCAGCGCCGCACGCGGCGAAGGGGCTTTCCTCAACGGCAAGCCTATTCGCGTTTCCTCCGCCGAGCGCCTTTCCGAGAGCCTGCTCTCCACCGGCTTTCCCGTGCAGCAACGTAGCGAGAACCGAAATATTTATCACTATTGGCAGTTCACGCTGAACTCGCATGGAGTGCGCCGGGATGGTGCGGCGGCACTGGATCTCTGCTACGTGGCCTGCGGTCGCTTTGACGGTTTCTGGGAGTTTGGGTTGAAGTCGTGGGATACAGCCGCGGGAATGCTGCTGGTGAGTGAGGCAGGCGGCCGCGTGAGCGACTTCGCCGGCCAACCATTTCATCCGGGTGGGAAGGAAATTCTGGCCACCAACGGGCTAATCCATGATGAAATGCGGCTTGCGACCCTTCAAATCGCCGAACGCGCCACTCGCAATCCTCTTTGAACTAACGCCCGTTAGACTTAAACCATCTGCGTTTGACCTCAAGAGATGCATTTGGTGGGGGAGGCCGGAGAGAGTGCGAGCAACTCCGCCGGTCTCCCTTTCCCAACCCCGGGTCAGGGGGATCTGGACCACGAGGAACATCCTTCGGGAAGGTGTCCAGTGGCCACTAAAGTCGCGTCGAATGCGGAGCGCCGAAATATCCTTGCAGCGCTCCGCCCCGGCGAATTTCCCTACGGAATGATGTAGCGCAGGTCCAAATACAGGACGGCTTCGTGTGCATTCTTCGGGCCCGTGCCGGCATTCCATGGTGAACGCGTTATGTAACTTCCCTGGGTGATGAACTGCAACGCTCCGTAGTTCTCGCTCTTCCAGAATGACTGAATGAAACCGGTCGAAAGCTCCTGGAGTTCCCGGTTCTGAGAGTTCGGAGAGCCCGGATAGCCGTAGCCTACAAGTGTTCCCGGTGTCTTGGCTGTCGGATCCACGCTGTAGTTGCGGCTGAAATAGTTGCCGCCGTAATAACTAAACCACTGGAACTTCTTGGTGGCCTGCCATTCGAAACCCGCCAGGCCCGCGCCCGCATGCTCGAGCGATGGAACGAAGTTCAGGCTCGTCGGATTCTGGAAGACCACGAAGTTCGGCCCCGTGGTGTAGAGATACCGGCCTCCGCCATCACTCCAGAAGGAGTTCGTGATCAGGTGGAAGGTCTGCGTGAGCTGCAGGTCCATGTTGAAGGAGATGCCGCCGCCCGTCTTGGATTGCGACGCGCCGGGTCCCGTGCTGGCTGACGTCGGCGTGTATAGCTTGTCGTTGGTAATAAACCCGGCGGTTTCAAAATGCCAGTTCTTCCCGCCCACTTGCTGGTCGCGCGCCACCTTCACGACGATATCGGGGAACGAACCCGGCGACGTGGTGGCTGTGCCCTGGTCTATCTGGTTTGTCTGGCTGGCACAACCTGAGTTGGTGCTTCCAGTGCCCGTAAAACAAGCCGGTAAGGTGAGCGCAGTGCCGGTGAATGGATCGGAGTTTTCCACCGAGGCTCCCAGTGTCCAGCGATCGGTTGGATGGAAAATCAGACGGAACTGCGCCTGCCGCGCGCTCACCAAGCCTACGCTGTTGTTGGAATCCAGCAGCAGCGTGCCGAATTCGTCTGCAGGGAGCGCGTCAATGCCCTTGCGATTCGGCGTAAGCATGGACCAAGCCTGTCCGCCGAGGATTTCCCAGTCCCCGCGCGTGTAGTCCGCAAAGAAAAGCCGCAGCCGCAGGGTCGCCGAATTGCGGGTGTTGTACAGGTTTGTGGGCGCGTTGCCGTTGAAGTCTGTTTCCAGATAGCCCAGCAAGTTTCCGCCCGCGGCGGGAGTGGTGATCTTCAAGTTCAAACGCGAATTCTGGGCGCTGATGCGATTTTCCGACAGCCCCCCCGTACCCGTCGAGTTATTGTTGTACGGGATGGAACTGAATGTGGTTCCTATGCCGCTGCCCACGTTCGTGGACCGCCATGTATCCATCATGTCGATAAATCCGCCGGGGGTGAATTCCGCCGTGCCGATCTTAATGGAGAGCGGACTCGGCTCTCCGCTTGCTGTCTCGGTCTGCTGGTGGCCGGCCACCACCGCTGCCCACGGGCCGGAAGAGTGCGGGGCTCCAGCCGGTGCGGAAACCACCGCAGCGGGCACCGCGTTCACGCTATGTGTTACGCTCAGCTGTTCCTTCAGAGCGGCAATTTCAGCCTGTTGCGACTCCAACAGGTCTCGTAACTGCTGAATTTCACTCTCGGTGGCGGGACTGGATGCCGCAGGGGCCGTCGAACTGCCCGTCGCAACAGGCTGAGTTGGATTGGCCGGCGCCTTCGTATCCTTGTCCGACACCTTCGCGTCCGTGCTCGGCGCAGTGGCAGCCGCCGGACCCGTTGATGCCACGGCGCTCTTGTCGGAATTCCCGCCGTTGTTCCCATTACCTGCGCGGGCGGAGCCACTGATCCACAGCAGGGTTAAAGCACACATAACTGAGAGAACTGCTCGCATTACACCCTCCTAAGGTGCATTTTTAGTCGAAACGATTTCGTCGTTTTCGGTGATCCGCGGCCACGAGCTGCCTCTGAGAACATCGCCCTATCGAGGCGTCCGTGAGTTATTCAATGCCATGTGTCCGTTAACTTGCCGAGGCCCTGATTGCCACCCAAACGCCAGTCAGCTAGAAACTTGTCCCTGGCCGCGCCGAAAAGGAATCTCTCGGACATTCGCAGCATGGCCGAGAAGACGATATCCTTTATACTCGATTATGTCAATAGACAATATGACTATGATTCAATAGGAGTACTATAGCTAGTTGAACCGGACTGCAAGGAATGCCGACATTGCCGTGGGAAATCGGCTAATGCCGCGAGCCGAGGTTCAGGCCGTCAACGGGCAGCGTGACGTGCAAAGGTTGGCCCGTGCTGGCCGCCGTCACGCACCGGCTTGCCGTTCAATTCGAGCTGAATTGCGCCGCCGTCATCCGCAAAGATCTCCATTCCCTGGACGGCCCGAAAATTGCGCCACTGACCGACGGTCATCGTGCCCTTGTAGATTTCTTCACCGTCCGCAAGAATCCGCACGCGTGTCTCCCGAATGGCCTGGATGTGAAGAGATAATCCGGACGGAAGCAGAGTGGGGGCATACTGCGTTTTGGAGGAAACGGCGGGCTCCGAAGTGCGCGGAACGAGAGGGGACAACGCGGGATTGCCTGATGCCATGTCCCCTGAAGGCTGGGCCGGCTGTTGCGATCCTGCCTCGCGTCCTCCGATCAGCCCCACTTGCGGCGCTGCCGGCAGCGACAACGTGAGTGCTGCTGACGCGGGCATCGTTTGAGATGGCGCGGCGTTCTGCGCGGTGCCAGATTTGGTCATGCCATCACTGGTTGAAGCGGCATCTTTTGTGGGCAATTCCGCAGGTCCATTTGGCGTTCCGGGAACGCTAACGCCGGGCAGCGGCAAGCCCCCTGCCGAGGGGCGCGCTTCCCGGTTCACTGGATTGGGGACGCCGCGGTGCGCGAAGTGGCGCCACAGGAAGAATGACGCGATGATGAGAAGGATGGCGGCAGCTACTCCGCCGAAAAAAAGACCATGCCGCAGATCCGGTCCGGCGGCCTTTGCGGGAACCGCGGTCTGAGAAGTGTCTCCGGTTTCAAGGGCGTATTCGGCAATTAAGTTCTCCTCGTCCAAACCGAGAAAACGTCCTGTCGAGCGTATAAATCCCCGGCGAAATACGCCTCCGGGAAGTTTTTCCCAGTCGCCCCTTTCGAGTGCTTCCAGGAAACTTATGCTGATGCGAGTGGCGGCGGAGACTTCTTCGAGCGAGACGCCACGCAATTCGCGCTCGCGCCGCAAGTGTTCGCCGAATGCGGAGGGTGACATGGAAGATTGGCCGCAAACGAACTATAGCAGGGAGCCGAATCGTGTCAATTACCGGATGCGCTGCCCGCGCCGGGAGAGCCGGATTGTTTTCACGCGACTACAGGAATGGTAAAGTAACACGCGTTCGTGGTCCCCATGGGTTGAGGATGGCGCGCCTAAGTGCACGGAGTACACGCAGCATATTGCAATTTACGCCGAGGTGATTCCATGAAAGGCCGTCCGGAACAGAACGAAGCGGCGTCGCAGTATTTTCAGTATATCGACCGCGTTGCCGGCGATGACGTCATCAGCATGCTGCGCGCGCAAGCGGAAGAAGCACCTGCGTTTCTGCGCGGCATCTCCGAGGAAAAGTCCCAGCATCGCTACGCACCCGAAAAATGGAGTATCCGCCAGGTGCTGAGTCACCTCAACGACACCGAGCGAATCATGGCGTACCGGGCACTCTGGTTTGCTCGCGGTTTTGACAGTCCTTTGCCAAGCTTCGATCAGAATGTTGCCGTCGCGGCAGCTCGCGCGGACGAAATCCCATGGGCCACGCACATCGAGGAATTTCAGGCGATTCGCAGCGCAACGCTCCATTTCTTCCACAATCTGCGGCGGGAAGCATGGATGCGAAGCGGCGTCGCCAGCGGGAATCCGTTCACCGTCCGCGCGCTCGCTTACATCATCGCCGGCCACGCCGCCCACCACATCGCCATCGTTCGCGAACGCTACATATGAGTCCTTTCGGAGCCGTACCGGGGCGGATCAGCTGACGGGTTGCGAGCTGGCGTGTGGGACCGCAAGATTGTGATTCCAAACAAGGCGGTTAAAAGAAACAATCAATGAATAATGAAAATATGAAAAAATTTGTGAACGGAACTCGATTTTTTGTAGTTCTGTTCGTGACGATGCTTTTCAGCGTGGCAGTCCTAGCGCAAGGTCCCGGCCAAAACCCTCTGCCCGCACAGGTGATCACCGACGTGCAGCCTCCGAACCCGAAGGGAAGCAATCCGAAACCGGAGGATGCCACGAAGGCCATTCTCGCTGCCTTTGATCAATATGAAGTCATCGGAATGGGCGCAGCGCATGGCAACAAGGACCTAGATGATTTTATTCTCGATCTAATCCGCAATCCTGCTCTTCCAGGCAAGAACAGCGATATCGCCGTGGAATGCGGCAATTCGTTATACCAACCCATCCTGGACCGGTACATTGCCGGCGACAATGTGGCGCTTTCTGATGTGCGTCAGGTCTGGCGCAATACCACCCAGCCGATGTGTGGCGTGTCGGCCTTTTACGAGCAATTTTTCCCTTTGGTACGCAGGATCAATCAGAGACTCCCGCCGGAAAAGAAACTCCGTATTCTGGCCGGTGATCCTCCCATTGATTGGAGCAAAGTAAAGAGCCGCAAGGATCTGGGGCATTTCCCGGGACAGCGGGATACCAACATTGCCTCCGTGATGGAAAACGAAGTTCTCTCAAAATACCGCAAGGCACTTATGCTCTTTGGCATAGTGCATCTTTATCACGGCGGAGGTTCAGACCCGTTCCCAGGCGCAGTCGCACTCTATGAGAAAAATTATCCGGGTGTAACGCTAGTGATTGCTGATCACACAGGATTCGGCAATTGGGGGTCACTCGCAAAGTACAATGACGAATTGGAAGGTCGGCTGGCTCCCTGGCCGGTTCCATCGCTTGTACAACAGATGAAAGGCACCTGGCTGGCAGACCTGCTGGACAGCACTTATTCCTCCGGGTCCGTGGCCTTCATGACCGTGGTGGGAAAAGATGGCAAGACCTCTCAGTCTCAGTCAAGTCCCTTACGGGTGGAAAAAGGATTTTCAAAGATGGTGGATGCGTATCTCTATCTTGGCCCTCGGGATTTGCTGCTGAATGAAACAAAACCAGCCGAAGTTTTCTTGAACAAAGATTACATGGCAGAACTCCAACGAAGAGGAGCAATCATGGGAGGAGGGCCGATAACAGACCAGGCCAATCCGGGGAAACTTTCCGATGCTGATTTCAGCCCGTTTTTCTACGACCCCAACGAATTCCAGAAGTTTACGCAAGTTGCGCCATCGAGCCCACAACCACTTTCAAAGAAGAAAATACCTTTCTAGCCTAACCCTGCAAAACGTCCTAAGGCGTCTGGCGGACAAGCCGGACCGCATCGTTTGCCGAAACAGCCGCGCGGCGTTGGGCTGGCATGTAATTTGTCCCCAGGCTGACGGCCTAAGACCGTCGCTACGTGGGAGAGACCAAGAAGCGGCGAACGCGGGTGAGGAGGCCGAGGAACATGGCTTCCGTCAGCTTGCCGGTGAAGGTATTTTGCTGGCTGGGATGATAGGAAGCGAAGAGGCGCGGCCATCCTGGGGGCATTTCATATTCGGCGCCATGTGAGAAAGGAAACGCGGAGCGGGAACGGATGACTCCGCGATCCTTCAAGACATTCAGATACGTGTTAAAGGCGAGCGCTCCAAGCGCCAACAGCGCGCGCGGGCGAAGGATTTCCAGTTCTCTTTCGAGATACGGTCGGCAATGAGCGATTTCCGAGGGTAGCGGCCGGTTCGCGGGCGGAGCGCAACGCACAGCCGCGGCGACGTACGCATTGCGCAGCGTGAGACCGTCGCCGCGATGCGTGGAGATCGGCTGACTGGCGAATTCGGCCTTGTATAAAAGTCCATAGAGAAAATCACCGGATCGGTCGCCGGTGAAAACGCGGCCCGTGCGGTTGCCTCCATGAGCGGCGGGAGCCAGCCCCAAAATCAGCAGTTGGGCCCGCGGATCACCGAAACCCGGAACTGGACGACCCCAATAGTTGCAGTCCATGAACGCGCGGCGCTTTTCGCGAGCCACACTTTCTCGATAAACAACCAGGCGCGGACATTTCCGGCATTCGATGATTTCGTTGTTGAGTATGCGCAGCGCGGCAGCGGATTTCATTGTGGATGAACTTCAGGAGTATCGAACGGTGACAATGCCGCGAAAGTCAGGCTTCACAAGACAGAGCTACAACGCTCATTCATATTGGTGGAGAGTGTCCGCCATGGCACGCAGCCGGCGATCCACCAGTGAAAAAACGCTGCCTTCGGGGAAGGTTCCGGTTTGCTCGTGGCGGCCCGCGGGCTCGCCGGTGCAAATTTCAATTCCTTGCTCGACCGTCGCAATGGGGAATACATGAAATTGGCCGCGCGAGACAGCCTCGATCACGTCTTCGCGCAGCATTAAGTCTTCCACGTTGCCCGTGGGAATCAGGACGCCCTGATGGCCGGTAAGCCCGCCCTTGGCGAGGCAAGCCTCAAAAAAACCTTCGATCTTTTCGTTGACTCCCCCGATGGACTGAATTTCGCCATCCTGATTCACCGAACCTGTGACTGCGATCTCCTGGCGGATGGGCAAACCGGAAAGCGCCGAGAGAATTGCGAAAATTTCCGCGGCACTGGCGGAATCGCCATCCACGCCGCCATAGGATTGCTCAAAACACAAACTGGCGGCCAACGACAAGGGCTTGTCCTGCGCGAAAGTTCCGCGCAGGTAACCGGAAATGATCTGCACACCTTTGTCATGAAAGCTTCCGCTAAGATTGGATTCGCGTTCGATATTTATGATGCCGGCCTTGCCCAAGGCCACGGAAGCAGTGATGCGGACGGGTTTGCCGAAAGCATAGCCGCCGATTTCCAGCACGCTCAGGCCGTTCACTTGGCCGACGCGCCGGCCGGTGGTATCCAACAGGAGGATGTCCTGCTGGATCATCTCGTGGATTTTCGTCTCCACCAGATTGTGGCGCTCCACACGCTCGGCAAGCGCGCGGCGGACATGGGCGCCGCTTACCGGGCTGCCGCCATCCTGGCCAGCCATGTAAAACGCTTCACGCCCCAGATCGGCAATTTCGTTGAAGCGCGCAGTAACCTTGCCGCGCCGTCCCGCCTGACGCACGCCGTATTCGACCAGCGCGGCCACAGCGGTGCGGTCAAAAGGACAAAGCTTCTCATCCTCCGTGAGCTTCCGTAACCGGCCGCCGTATTGCCGGACGATCTCGCCGGTCAAAACCAGCTCTTCGTTGAATTCGCCGCGCACCTTGAAAATCTTCCGAAAATCTTCGTCGTAGTTGTAGAGCAGTTCATAAAGGTTACGGTCACCAATTAAAATAATTTTGACATTGATATCCACGGACTCCGGCTTCAGGGCCGCGGTGCTGAACGGAAAGAAAATGTCCGAAGGCTGCATTTCCAGCTTCCGATGATTCAAGGCGCGCTTCAGAGTCCGCCAGACGGCCGGCTCCGTCAGCGCATCGAGTGCATACATCACCAAGAATCCGCCGTCGGCGCGCAGCATCGAACCGCCGCGCAAATCCATGAAATCAGAATTCCATCCGCCGCGTGAATCATAGGTGCGGTGGACGGTGCCGAAAAGATTCGGATAGTTGGGGCTGGTTTCAAAAATGACAGGAGATTCCTCACCCTCGCTGTGGGCCAGCAACGCATTAACCCCATACACACGGAAAGGATCGCGATCCATCCTTTCGGGCCTGCCCGCTGGTCCCGATTCGTCGCCGGCGGGACCCGGCTCCTGTTCACCTTCCCGCTCCTTGAAAGGATCGAGGTTGTCCAAGATGTGGTGGCGGACTTCTTCCAAGTATTCGGCCACCTGGGGCGGTGAGTATTTCTCCTTCAGTTCCTCAATCACGCCGTCCACCAGCACGGACGAGGCTTCCTGCTCTAAATAACTCATCTCGCTGGCTAGTTCGCGTGAGAGGGCCAACGTCTTGCGATACACAACCGTGAATTCCTGGCGGAATTGGTCGTATTTTCTTTCGAGCGCCGCCGCTGCTTCGGCTTCCAGCTTGCCTTCCTCGACCAGCTTTGGAATTTCCTCGATGGGCACCATCGCGCCTTCGATGAGTGGAAAGATTTCCGGTAGCGCCACCGCGCCCACCTGCATGCGCCCCAGGGCGAATTGTTCGCGGCCGATTCGCCGCGTGAAGTCGTCCATCAATTCCTTTTCGCGCTGAGTATAACGTTCGACGATGCGCGCCTTTTGCCGCTGGAAGGGATCGCCTTCGAAGACCTGCGGAATCCGGCGCCGCAGAAAATCAATGCCCGACTCCATTTCCTTCTTGAAGGGCAGGGCCTGCCCCCGCGTCAGCGTCAGCAGCCTCGGACGATCGGGGTTTTTGAAATTGTTGACATAGCAGCGATCCGGCGCCGGGGTGGTCGGAATGCTCATTTCGCGGATCAGACGCACCATCATGTCCGCGCGGCTGTTTCCAGAAAGCCCACAAATGAACAGGTTATACCCCGGGGCGTGAATGGTGACGGCCAAGCGCAGCGCCCGCAACGCGCGTTCCTGGCCCATCTCGCCGGATGACGCTTCGGCTTCCGCAGTGGTTTCCCAGGGAATTTGCGCGGGGTCACAGTGCCACCGAAGCATTTCCGACGGCAGGCCTCGAACCCGTTTTGTCAGAGATTCGCTCATGTTTTTCGCGATGGCCGTTACTGTAGCACGGCCGAAGGTGGCGGCTGAACCGCGTCCACAGGTGGATCATCACCGACGCGGTAGATATCCAGCACACTGGTGGCGGTGGCCACAA
>Ga0302326_10025238_pt1 | contig 12059 bp, 9 predicted proteins | sample Palsa_T0_3_FD_202264 | JGI IMG/M metagenome (GOLD analysis project Ga0302326, IMG submission 202264) | Peat permafrost microbial communities from Stordalen Mire near Abisko, Sweden - Palsa_T0_3 | ecosystem: Environmental > Terrestrial > Soil > Palsa > Peat permafrost | place: Sweden: Abisko...
CGGCTTCGCGTCCCACGATCCAGCCCGCTCCCAGTTCGCCACCGTAGCCTTGGCTTCGTCCCAATCCCCCGCGGCGGTCGATGTGCGCCGGAATTTTCCAGCCAGCGAACCGGACGCGAAAATCGGACATGGACATCTCTTCCAGCCCTTCTTTCGCTCCTCGAATTCGCCCGAGCGGGACTCCTCAGCGTGGCCCGCGGCGCAGTCGCGGCGATGGCGTCGATAGAGGTTCAAGCGGTGGACTTGGGAGGGCGTCATGCCGCTATGTTAACATTTTTTCACGGATTCATTGCCCGATATTGCCCGACAGAAGGCCTGTTTTTGCGTAAGTTGTTGATTCTTATGTGGTGGCCGAGGTGGGATTCGAACCCACACGAAGAGTGAACTTCGCCAGATTTTGAGTCGCGTCAAAGGCGTACTCGTAGATCCCGATAGATCCTTACTCATAGAAAACAAACGAAATGCGATCCTGCCTGATCCCGAAGGATTCGGACCCATAAGACACAATAAGGCACAGCGCTCCGGGTTTAAACCCTTCCGTTGAGACCAATCTGCAGTGACCCGCATCAATTCGTCACCTTAGGAATCTCTGGCCACCTTTGCCAATTCAGGCGTGTTATCGCAATTCCTTGCCAGGTGTTCGCGAAGTCGCTCCCGCTCGTCGACGCGATATCAGTCGATATCATGAGATGCAACCCAACTTTGAACCGAGAAAGCGGTTGAGGCATGGCGCCTAGCCGAATTAACTGATGTCCCCACGAACGGGATCTTTTCTAAAATGTGGACTCTCGTCATGAGTGATCCTCGGCGCATGGCAAGCTCACTAATCTGGAAAACAGACATTGGAAGTACTCGCATTCGTGATGTGTTGTTTGGAAGAAGTTACGCCGCAAACCATCCCTTGCCAATCGGCAAACAAAGAGCCGTCGCGTACTGCGCGGAGGGGAAACTACGGTTCGCCAGACAGCGGTCCGAACTCCGGCGGTGGCTTGTGATGCCTGGTTGCAGCTTGGAATGCCGACGCGATGCGGAATAGCATTGCTTCGGCAAAGGGACGTGCTATAAAATCGACGCCGACCGGCAAGTTGGCCTTTATGGGGCCGATTAAGCGCGTGCCGCTGCTGGCGTCGTACACACGGTCCCAGATGTGCGTCGTAAAACCCGCAGGCACGGTGATAGCGGGGAAACCCTGCTGACCGATGAGTGACCAGCCAATCGGAGAGCGACCGTTCACGTTCGGTTCGCGCGGCGACGTGAGCTTTCGTGGCGGGACAGTGGACATAGGAGAAACGAGTGCGTCGAGCCGCTGTTCCTCCATGCACTGCAGGAAAACGGTTTGAAGGGCGTAGCGGGACTGAAGGCGTCCCGAGGTGTCCAACATCTTGGCGGTTTCAGCGGTTTGCCGCGCCTGTCTTCTATCCGGAAAATTAGGATCCTCGTAGAACCTCGCCTTCGCGATGAGGTCTGCGTTGGTTTTGATGTTGGCATCGCCACGTTCTTGCAGGTATTTGTTCAGCATGTATCTGTCTTCGCCGGGAACGCCCAGTCCGTTCAAGCTGCGCAGCGAAAAAGCTTGCGGAACTCGCGCCGCATCGGCGTGCATATTGAGAAGCGTGGCAATCTGATCGGATTGCGGCTGGCCGGCGGCATCGATGGGGAACAGTTCCCGATACTGGCGCGTAAATGCGCTGTTCATAAGTTCCGGTGCATAACGTGAGATGCAGCCCTGGAACAATGCCCCCTTCGGACCGGGATCCACGATCGTCGCGCCGAGTTTGCGAAGATCGCCGATGGCGTGTTCGACGATATCGATACTTTCCTCGTCGGCCTTGGAGAACAACTCCCTAGCCATGTATTCACGAATCACGCCGATCCTGACTCCCTCTAGACGCCGCCCCGCCGTGAAGCTGACATAAGGCCGCGGCGGCCGTCGTCCGATGCTAATTATGGTCGACTCGTCCTTCAAGTCGTAGGCTGCGATTACGTCCAATATTTTTGCCGCATCTTGCACGCTGCGGCAAATCGGTCCTGTCCGCATGTTCAGGCCCGCCCCGATCATTCCTTTCCGGCTGACCAGGCCCAGCGTGGGTGCGAGCCCGACCAGGCTGTTCACGGATGCCGGCCATCGAATCGACACAACAGTTTCTTCACCGATGGCGCAGGTCACCAGGTTTGCCGCTACCGATGTCGCCGAGCCCGCGCTCGACATGCCCGGTTCTCGTTCCGTGTCGTAGGGATTACAAAAGGTGCCGCCAAAGGAACTACGCGCGCCGTCCGTTGCATATTCGGCCAGGTTTGCCTTGGCCAGAATGATCGCTCCGGCATCCCGTAGTCGCTTGACGAAGGTGGCATCCTGCGGAGGGCGGTCGTTCGCGTACTGCGCGTCGGCTCCAGACGTCGTGCGCAAGTCAAATGTGTCGTATTGGTCTTTAATCGCCATGACCACTCCATGTAGCGGACCGGTTAGCTTTCCGGTCTGCCTGAGTTGGCGATCCTGAGCGGCCGCCACCTCGAGTGCGTCGGGCATGTTCGGATCGTTATCCGTCGCGTCCGTCATGCTGCGCGCCTTACGTTCGTTGAAGCCCCAGGCCTTGCGCGCTGCCGGCCGCAGGTTCAGGGTCGAGAGCGCATTAATTTGCCGGGCGTGCGGAATAGTCGTAATCGGCCCGAGAATTCCCATGGGCTGGTTCACGCATGTGTTGTTGTAAGTCTTGATCCGATTCAAATACAAATTGACGAGACCCACACTCGTGATCTGGTGGGCGGCGATCGCGTTCTGGATATCGCTAATGCTGGCGTCCTGTAAATGAAATATCGAGGGAACCGTTTGCTGCGCGCCGACGCCGCGGCTCGCAACCAGCAGGGCAGTCAGGATTGCGACAATCCTCAGGTTGTAATTAGGACCGAGACTTTGAAACACTGTTTCTACTCCTGGTGAAGAAGTTTCCTAGTATAGCTGCTCTGGGCACGTCCGCTCCCGAGAAGGCCCGCCATTTGTTACCGTTTCTCTACTCGGAAGTTCACTTGGAGCCGGACGGCTTTATTGCAGGAGCGGCATTCCCCCGTTGCGCCCGATGGGCCGATGCAACGATTGATGTGAGACGACGAGATTTTCTCCAGTTTGCCGGCGTCCCGGCAGCGGCCGGCTTCGCCTCTGGACGGGCGGCCCGAAGGACAACGGCGATCACCGCGCCTACCCTACGGGTGCCAAGGGCCGGTGGCTGCGACAAGCCTGATCCACTCGCCGGCCAACTTGGTGGCGCCTCGTCTGTCGTGGGAGCGCTTGATTCGAACCACGGTTTGCAACCACGTCGCGATTCCGGTTTCGACTTGAAGATAGAGAAATTCGACGAGAAGAAGGTCATCCATGACTGCGGATTCGGCGGCGCGGGAGGCATTGTTCAATGACGATGAACTTATCCCGATCAAGGGCCAACTCACGGTATGCATCCCGCAGCCGGAAGTAAAGTATCGTGCCTTTGGCGGATTACCTGGAAGGAGGGTGGCCGCCAGCATCAACCCGCGCAGCGACGGAACGTAGACGCCGCGATCCGGTTTTTTCGCGGCCATGCGTGCACCGTCCATTCAGCCCACCGCCACGTAAGTTACAAGTGAAAGCGGCCCACCAGAACCGCTTTCGCGACAATATGCCCGTCCATGGCTTTGAGCACGTCGGCCCTGGTCGCATCTGGGCCCAGATCTAGTTTCGTATCGAGCGCGAATAGTTCAAATGTGTAGTGGTGGTAAGGCCCTGGGGCATCCGCACCTGGTCCCATATAGCCCGGCTTTCCTCGAACACTGTTGGCCTGAATTGTTCCATCGGAGAGCTTGGGATCGGGCGCCAGATTGCCGGGGAACTCGCGAGCATTGCCTGGAATATTGAAGACCAGCCAATGCAGAACGTCTTCGATATGTCCGTGCAGAGCTTCGTCGGGATCGTGAAAGATGAGCGCGAACGAAACCGTGCCCGCCAGAACATTCGACCACTCGAGCTTCGGAGAAACAAAATTCTTTACCGCGTAGGTGAACTTGTTGGGGATCACACCGCCATCCTGAAAATCGGGCGTCGTCAGTGTGAATCCGGGCTTAGGCGGACCGCCCTTGGTCTGAGCATCTAAGCGGCCCAGACAGGCCGCCAGCAATAATGCGAGCGCAAGTCCCATGTGTGTCGAACGATGTGCGAACCAACTCACCGCGCCGCTCCCGGCAGGGACTGGAGCGTCGTGTTGATCAAATATCCGGTGAAGTCGCTTTTCTCTCCGGGCTTGTGTCCGGGCGACGGAAGCAACCGGGCGCTCATTGGCGTTTTGTCTTTATAGGCCACCGTTGCGACGTCCGACAGGATGTGTGCGATCTGTTCTTCGGTGATGGCGCCGGGTAATGGAACCGTCTCCAGTCCATTGGCGCCCACCGCGGAGTAGGCCAGCAGCGAGGCAAGATTGTAAGTCCCTTCGGCCCAGCGCTGCGACATGATCGGATCTTCCATCACGGGAAGCATCGGCCCGGAGGTGCCCGCGTGTTTCACCGGCGTAGCTAGGATCGCGCGCGTGATCAGGCCAGCTGCGGTCAGCGTTTCGCTCGAGCCGAACGCGCCGCCAGTAAACGACTCAATGGCCGCTCCAATCGAGCGCTCCCGCTGCGGTGCGGGAGTCAGGTCGATCCCCTGATACTTCCAGCCTGTGTTTTTTTCGACCGACATCGCTACGGATTCGAGTTCTTTTCCGTACCGCGTGAACGCCGCCGTGAGTTGCTGTTCAGCTTCGTGCGGGTCTTTGTATTTGCCGAACACTTCCTGTACTACGTTGGCGCCCTCCATGGCCAGCGTGAACACGTGCCCCTTGCCCGTGTGGTACGAACTCGGATAATACGGCCCGTAGGGCGGGATCATGGCCAGAGAGCTGAAATCCCGGTTCGCGTCTCCGTGAGGAGTATGTTCGGCGATCGTTTTGATGGCCTTCGCGGCCTGAGGAATCGCGCGCCAGTGAATGCCCTGTTCATCGGCGATCACGATGTTCCCGCTGACTCCGGTTTGCGAAATCAGGTCGATCAGGATGCCGACATTGGCCGGGTCGTCGCTGTCGTGCAGCATGGCGGGACCGACGCACAAAACGGACTTGCCCTGGTCGGCGGCATCACTCAGCTTGCGCAACAGCGCGAGCGCGTCCTCCCGCTTCAGGCCTTTTGTGTAGAGCGGAAACGGCTGCGTGGTGACGCGTCCGCCCGCAACTTCGTACCCTGCTTTCGTCAAGGCCTCTCTGGCGGCGGCCAGGAACTTTTGCGCGTCCTGGATGGCAGCGGTTGGATTATTGCGGTCCACCTCGATGAACGTAGTGATGGCGCGGATCCGGGGACGGCTGTCGGCCGCGTGGACCAGCGCGGCCAGGGAAAAGGCCAGGAGAAGTTTATGCATAGGGTTGATCGTAGCACGCAACGGCATATCAGTCGTACGAATCAACGTTCGTGATTCACTTGTTTCTGTGCTTTCTAAGGGAATCGGACGTGTGAGTAGGGAGGACTTGATTCGTTGATATAGCAAACACGCCAACCGCAGGCCAACTTAAGCTATCATTCCTGCATGTCGAATCCCCTCCCTAAAATGGTTGTACTTTCCCTTCTCCTCGCGGTATTTGGCTTGGCCGCGGACGAACCGGCGAAAAAACGCGTCATCACGCCGAAGGACACTCCCGCAGGCAGGCCGTTCAGCGCCGGAATCCTGGCCGGCGACACGCTGTACGTGTCCGGACAAGGCGGCTTCGATGCGAAGTTGAAGAAGATCCCCGACAATTTCGAAGATGAAGTGCGCGCCTGTTTGGCCAACGTGGGCTCTGTTCTCCAGGCTGGCGGCATGGACTTCTCAGACGTGGTTTCGGTGCAGGTCTATCTGACGGGCATGGGTCAGTTCCAGCAAATGAACGCGGTCTATATGGACGTGTTCAAAGAGCCGCGGCCCACGCGTACGACGGTTGAGGTCTCGAAACTGGCCGCCGCGGGCGCGCATATCGAAGTCACCGTGATCGCCCGCAAGTAAGCGCGTCACGGCGCCGATGGGATCTTTGCAATGGATGCGAGCGTGATTTGCGCAAGCGTCGGCGTGCCGCATCCGCGCATCGTAATGAGCAACTCCGTTCGCAGGATGTCGAGCACGCGCTCCACTCCTTCCTGTCCAAACGCCGTCAGCCCGTAAAGATAAGCACGCCCGATGCCGACCGCGCTCGCGCCTGTCGCCAGCGCTTTGTAGACGTCCGCGCCCCGCCGGATGCCGCCGTCGATCAGGATCTTCATCTGGGCGCCGGCGCCGTCGATCACCTCAGGCAGGCTGTCGATGGTAGCGCGAAGATCTTCGGTGGCCCGGCCTCCGTGGTTCGACACTTCGACCGCGTCCACGCCGTGCTCCTTGCAAAGCCGGGCGTCCTCGCGCGTCTCAATGCCTTTGAGCACCAGCTTCATCTTTGTCAGTTTCTTGAGACGATCCACATCCTGCCAAGTTGGGCGCTGCGGATTGCGGCCGTAGCCTTCGATTCCCTCGGTCATCGGCTCGCTTCCGGGAGGCAGAGTGATGCGACCGGCGTTGCTGGTGGGGTGACAGCTGAGGCAGTTTCTCGTGTCTGTCCTCGCGAAACGCAACTGGGTTTCCGCATTCCGCCCGCCGAACCCATCCACGGTCATCACCAGCACTGGACAGCCGGCGTCCTCCACTCGCTTGATCGTTTTTTCCGTGTCTTCCCAGCGAAGCGGCATGTCGAATTGATACCAGGGTGCGGCTCCGCGCGCCTTGGCGACGTCCTCATACGCCACCGATGTCCCGGTCGACAGAATCTGCATGGTGTTTTTCGCACGCGCTGCGCGGGCCGAGCCGAGTTCGGCCTGAGGATGAAACATCTTCTGGTAGCTCGCCGGACAGAGAAAGATGGGCGCGTCATAAGCCGTTCCGAATAGCTCGGTGCGAATGTCGGTGTGGGAAACGTCCACCAGCCGGCGCGGGCGAAGCTCGATGCGCTCGAACGCCGCTATGTTGGCCTTGCTGGTGCGGTCGTCGTCTACTCCGGTGGTCAAGTAACCCCAATGGGCGGGCGGAAGCTTGTGCTGCGCGATCTCCTCGAAGTCCTTCACGTTGAGCGCGTCCTGAGCGCTTGCGATCACCGCGGCACTCTGCTCGGGAGAAATCTGCTGCGCCCACGCGATCCCCGGGCTAGCAGCGAGAAACGTTAAGAACTTCCGACGGTTGGGGGCCATCAAGCGCGCCCCTCCCCGACCGCGACCGACGTTTTCGTAATTTGAGCCAGCGTAGGCGTGCCGCACTGGCGCATGGTCATCAGCAGTTCGGTGTGCAGTATGTCCAGCACGCGCTCGACGCCTTCGGCTCCGAAAGCGGTGAGCCCCCAGACGTAGGGGCGCCCGATCCCCACGGCGCTCGCGCCCAAAGCCAGCGCTTTGTAAACATCGGTTCCACGACGGAATCCGCTATCCACCATTATCTTCATCCCGGCTCCGGCGCCATCCACCACTTCCGGCAGGCTTCGGATGGTGGGCCGCAGGTCTTCGATTGCGCGTCCGCCATGATTCGAAACCACTATGCCGTCAACGCCGTGTTCGCGACAGAGCATGGCGTCCTCCCGCGTCTCGATGCCCTTCAGCACAAGCTTCATCTTGGTCATTTCCTTGACGCGATCCACATGCTCCCAGGTGGGTCGCGCGAGGTCGCGACCGATTCCTTCTTCCATCGGCCGCATGCCTGGAGGCACTCCAAGGCGCCCGCTGCCCTCATCCTGGTGGCAATCGAAGCAGTTGCGCTTATCCAGCCGGGCAAACCGCTTCGCGGTCAGACCATTGTTTCCCGTCATATCGACAGTCATCACCAGCACGGAACAGCCGACCGCCTCCACCCTTCGGATCATTTTCTCGGTGCCTTCCCAAGTGGCCGGCATATAGAGCTGATACCAGGGCGGGCGACCGAGAGCTTTCGCGACATCCTCCACGGAGGTCGAGGTCTGTGTGGATAACGCCTGGATAGAGTTCGTGGCGCGGGCGCCGCGGGCTGACGCCGCCTCGCCTTCCGGATGGAACATCTTTTGACCGCTGAGCGGGCAAAGGAAAACGGGCGAGTCGAAGGCGTAGCCGAACAACTCGCCGCGCGTATCGGCCTTGGAAATATCCACCAGCCGGCGCGGCCGGAGCTCGATCTGGCTGAACGCGCCGACGTTGGCGCGATAAGTCGCGTCGTCATCGGTGGCGCCTTTGACATAACCCCAGTGCGCGGGGGGAAGCTTGGATTCCGCGATCTCTTCAAAATCCTTTACCGCCAGTACTTCCTTCGCGCTCGCGAGGATCGCCGATTCCTGCGCTGGTGAGAGTTTTTGGGCCCAGGCGATGGCGGGGCTGCTTGCAAGGAAGCGTAGGAACCAGCGGCGGCTTCGGAAAGCAGTACATATCATAGGGAAATACTGTAGCATGTTTGCTATATCTAAGGCAGCCCAGTAGGCTGGACTTGCAATCCGTGGAGCACGTCGATTCTTCGCGATTTCCCTAAGTAATGCTTACGATAACTCCCCTTCTTCGGTGTATACTGTGGATCTAATCCATCGACCTAGGAGGTTCTGATATTTCAATGGATGCTGTCATGATGAATAGGAGGAATTTCGCCGCCCTTGCTGCCACGGCCGTCGCGGTTCAGGCCAGCGCCTCGATGGCAGCGGGCCAAACCAGCGCGCCGAAGAAAGCGCGCATTAAACAATCGGTCTTCAAAACGGTTTTCGATCCCAAGATGCCATTTGAGGACATGTGCCGCCATTGCGCCGAAATCGGAATCCAGGGCATGGACATGATCCCGGTAGAAGACTGGCCGACGCTCAAGAAATACGGCCTGGTTCCCGTGATGGGCCCAACCGGAGCGGGTTCCTTCCGGGATGGGATCATCCGCCCTGAGTTGCACAGCGAGCTCGAAAAATCCATCGGCGAGGCCATCGATGTCTGCGCCGAGCACGGATGCCCGAATATCACTGCCGTGGGAGGTCAACGGCGCGGAATGTCCTATGAGGAAGGCGCCGACAACGCCGTTGCCATGCTCAATCGCGCCAAGGCCCACGCCGAAGACAAGGGCGTCAACCTCTGCCTGGAAGTGATGAACACAAAGTACAAGGATCCAGCGTTCGGCCGCGAGGACCAGATCTGCGACCACCTTGCGTGGGCGATGGGCGTGTTGAAACGCGTGAACTCGCCCCGCGTGAAGCTGCTGTTCTCGATGTATCACATCCAGATCATGGATGGCGATCTGTGCGCCAATATCCGCGAGAATTTCCAGTGGATTGGCCATTTCGATACCGGGGGAGTTCCTGGCCGCCATGAAATCGACGAGACGCAAGAAATTAATTACCGCTTCGTCGCCAAGACCATTGCCGACCTCGGATATACGGGCTACGTTTGCCACGAATACCGGCCCAGCCCCGGCTCGGATCCGGTGAAGACTTTGGCCAAAGTCTTCGAGATCATGGACGTCTAAGCGCTACTCCACCGCGAAAACCCACACCGCGCCACCTTGCGGCACTTCCGGAAACTCGCCGGGGAAAGCGCGATTGAGACCGCCCTGCATTCCGGCCGCATCCCCGCCATAGCCCGAGTACACGGCGACATACTGCTTGCCGTCCAGCATAAACGTGGTCGGTGGCGCGATGATTCCCGAGTTGGTGGGAAATTCCCACAGCAACTTGCCAGTGGAAGCGTCGAAGGCGTGGATCTTGCGATCGCTGGTTCCTCCGTTGAAAACCACGCCGCCGGCCGTAGCCAGCATTCCGCCCCAATTCGACGACCGCGGGTAGGTGTGGGTCCAGACGCGCTTTCCAGTGTCTACGTTCCAGGCCTGCACTTCGCCGATGTGATCTGCGCCGGGCGCTACCAGAAACTCCCAGCGCGCGCCTTCGAACGCCTTGCCGGGCACATATGCCACGTCCGTACCGATGCCTGTGCCGCAGGTGTTCTCGTTGGCCGGAACGTAGATCAGGCGGGTCTGCGGACTGAACGAAATCGGAATCCAGTTCTTGCCGCCCCACCATCCGGGGCAAAAGTAAGCCTTCTTGCCGGTTGCGGGCTTGTGTTCCGGATCGACATCGGGATGCCCGGTCTTCGGGTCGATGCTCTTGAACACGTTTTGCTTCACGAAGGGCTTGGCTTCGTGGAAACGAATCGTGCCTTCCGCGGTGCGTTCGAGAAACCACATATAACCGTCGCGCGCGACATCGATCAACCCTTTGATGGTTTGTCCGTTGCGCTGATAGTCGACCAGGATGGGCGGCGAAACCTCATCCCAATCCCACGAGTCGTTGGGGTTGTATTGGAAGTACCCTTTGATCTTGCCTGTTGCGACGTCAAGCACCAGCGTCGAGCAACTGTAAAGATCGTCGCCCGTACGTTGATCTCCGATATAAGGCCCCGGATTTCCAGTTCCCCAGTAGGCAAGATTGGTTTGGGGGTCGTAATTGCCCGTAACCCAAGTTGGCGTCCCGCCGTGTTTCCATTGATCGCCCTTCGGCCATGTCTCGCTTCCCGGCTCACCAGGCGCCGGAATAGTGAACGTCCTCCATATCTCCTTGCCGGTGTCCGCCGAGAACGCCGCGATGAAGCCTCGAATTCCGGATTCTCCTCCGGAGGCGCCTACCATCACCTTGCCGTCGGCGATCAGGGGCGCAAGTGTCACGTAATAGCCGGTCTTGTAGTCGGCGATCGTAGTGCGCCAAAGCTCCTTGCCGGTTTTGGCATTCAAGGCCACCAGCACGGCCTCGGGAAGGGCGTAATACACTTTGTCTTCGTAGAGCGCCACGCCGCGATTGGTGTCGTTGAAGATAATGCTGTTGCTGCCGGCCGGACGCGACTGCTTATACCGCCACAGCAGATTGCCGGTCTTCACGTCAATGGCGATCACTTGATTGGTCGGCGAGGTCACGAACATCACGCCATTGTTTACCAGCGGCGCCGATTCATGCGGTTTTCCATCGTCGGTCGAGAACACCCAGACCGGCCGAAGACGCGACACATTGGCAGGCGTTATCTGATCGAGGGGGCTGTAGCCCCAACCATCGTACGTGCGACGGTTCATTAGCCAGTTTCCATCCTCCGGATTTTTGAGGCGCGTCGCCGTGACGGGCAGATAATTCTGAAGCGCGGCGGGCAGCGGCGCCTGGGCGAACCCCAGCGTCGGTAACCCCAAGCTAAGGCCAAGACAAGCAACAAACGCGGTCCGCATACTGCTCATTGAGTTGTTGCCATCCTTTCGACGAAGTGACTAGATTCCGTATCCTAGCATGACATTTCAGATATATCAATTACTGCCATTGAACATATCAAACGATTGACACTGCCTCGCATCACGCTTATAATTGCGAGAACGTCACGTTAGGTCGCTACACCAGGAGGCGTCAATGCGGTACTCAAAGAGACCGGCTGCGAACATTGTTCTAAATTTGATCTTCATGGCGCTGCTCGTTAACCTGCTTGGCTCAATTTTATTGCGAGCCCAAAACACCGAGGGCACTGTGCTGGGAACCGTAAAGGATCCGTCCGGCGCAGTGGTCGCAAGGGCAACGGTTCACCTAAGAAACCAAGGTACCGGCGCCGAGCGCTCCGCCGTCACGGATGCGAATGGCGACTACCGCTTTACGAACTCCGAAGTGGGGTCGTATGTTTTGTCGATCGAAGCAAGCGGCTTCCAAAGGGAGCAGTTCTCCCAATTCGATCTTCTGGCTCGCGAAACCAGGCGCCTGGATGTCACGTTAAAGGTGGGAACACAGGCCGAGTCGGTAAGCGTTCAGGCGTCCGCAGTCCCCGATATCCAAACCGACACTACCGTCATCGCCGAGACGAAAACGGGGCGAGAACTGGTCGACTTGCCGGTCGCGATCGCCACGCGCGCCCAGGGATCCACGAGCCCGATTTCGACCTTGACGACGCAGCCCGGTGTGCAGACCGATGCCAATGGAAATATATCGGTTGCGGGAGGGAATCCCTCGCAATTGTCGCTCTCTATCGATGGCATCAGCACGATGGGCGCGAAGGCTTCCGAGCAGCTTTCC
>Ga0302326_10025239_pt1 | contig 12058 bp, 6 predicted proteins | sample Palsa_T0_3_FD_202264 | JGI IMG/M metagenome (GOLD analysis project Ga0302326, IMG submission 202264) | Peat permafrost microbial communities from Stordalen Mire near Abisko, Sweden - Palsa_T0_3 | ecosystem: Environmental > Terrestrial > Soil > Palsa > Peat permafrost | place: Sweden: Abisko...
AGCGTCTCGAACGTCTCCAGGGCCGCGCGCAGCTGCGCCCGCGCGTCGATCCGCCGGCGAGCACGGCGCAGGCGAGCACCGTAGGCGAGCTGGGTTCGCGCCCGCTCGAACACGTCCGGTGTCTGGGCGTGGAGCGCGAGCGCCTGCGCAAACGGTGGATCGAGCGCATCGTCGGCGGCCAGGAGTCCGGCGCAGCGCGCGGCCCGCGCTCCTGACCATGGCTGCCCTTTCGTGATCGCCGCGGCGAGGTACGGTCCGGTCAGGCTGTCCGCCTGGGCGCGGTCGCCGAGTCGGACCAGGGTCTCGACCAGCTCCGGAATCGGGGACAGGTCGACGTCGTCGATCCCGAGCCGATCGAGCATCGCCTGCTGCTCGCGCAGGTGCTCGAGCGCGGCCTGCAGGTGCCCCGCCCCGAGCTCGAGGTCGGCCAGCGCGGCGAACGTCCAGACGTGATGCGTCGCCACGCCGAGCGCGTCCGCGAGCCGCTGGGCCTCGCGCGCGTGCGCGCGGCACTCTTGGTCTTTCCCCTGCCGGGCCTCCAGCCAGCAGAGGCCCGCGAGCGCCGCGGCAAGATTGGTGCCAGAGCCGGTGTCCCGGGCGAGTTCGATCGCCTCGTGAAAGCCGGCGGCGGCGGCCGTCCAGCGATCGGCGGTGGCGTGATGGCGAGATGCGAGATCGAGCAGATGGCCGAGCTGGCCGCCGGCGGCCTGCCTGCGACCCTCGGTCACCGCCCGCTCGATCACCTGGTCTGCGCCGGCCTCTCGCAGCCAGAGCGCTCCCAGCACCGTCCACTGCAGCAGCGAGGGATCACGCGCCAGCTCGGGCGCGCACGCCAGGATCACGGCGGCATCGCGAATCGTCTCGGCACCGAGATCCCCCTCGCCGACCATCACCAGCGCCAGGCCGTGGGCGGTCCGGCAGACGTACGCGGCGCGCGGGCTCGGCTGCGCGGGCAGGAGCGCCAACGCCTGCCGGGTGGTGGCCGCCATCGTCGTGGCCGCGCCGCCGTAGAAGCAGGCGTGTGCGGCATCGGCCAGGATCAGAGCTCCGAGCTCCGGTTCTCCCGCCTGCGCCGCCAACTCGGCGGCAGCGACCAGGGTCGCGTGGCCCTCCATCACCGGCCCGCGATCGGCCAGCATCTGCCCGCGCAGGTGCATGACGCAAGCCGCCAGCGGTCCCGGCGGCCGGCGGGCTCGGAGCTCGTGAAGCAGCGCCTCCGTCCGCTCCCCGGCTCCGGCCCTCCAGGCAGCATCCGCCGAGGCGTACAGCAGCTGATCGGCGAGCCCGTCGTCCTCGGCGAGGCGGGCCGCGCGCTCGAAGCCGGCGCTCGACGTGGCGTAGGCGCTGCGTCTGAGCGCGCGCTCGGCGGCCTGCTGCAGCGCGGCCGACACCGCCTCGTCCGGTCCGGTCGCGGCGGAGGCGAGATGCCAGGCTCGCCGGTCGGCGTCACGATCGGGCAGGGCCCCGGCCAGGGCGCGGTGCATCTCACGTCGTTGGGCGGCCGGCGCGTCGCCATAGCTCGCGGCCCGCGCCAGCGGATGGCGGAACTCGACGACCCCGTCGCGCAGCGACACCAGCCCGGCGGCCTCCGCCGGCCCCAGGTCAGCGAGGTCGAGCCCCAGCGCGGCCGCGGCGCGGGCAATCACCGCCGGCTCCCCATCGTGGCTGGCAGCGGACAGGGTCAGCGCCCGGCGCGTACGGCTCGGCAGCGGAGCGGAGCGGTCCAGGAACGCCTCGGTGATCCGTCGTGACACCGGCACGGGGACGTCGATCTCGGAGGCGACGACGCCGGCCGCGACCGGCGCCACCTCCAGCAGCGCCAGCGGATTGCCGGCGGTCGCCGCGTAGAGCCGCCGCGCGACATCCTCGCTCGGCGCGTGCCCCGCCGCCTGGGTGAGCAACTCGCGCGTCGCCTGGCGATCCAGCCCCGTCACCCGGTGGATCGGGAGCCCCGCGAGATCCAGCAGCGACGCGTGCCCGTCTCGAACCGCGATCAGGACCGCCACCGCATCCGCCAGCAGACGGCGGATCGCGAACAGGATCGCCTCGGCACTCGGCGCGTCGAGCCAGTGGGCATCGTCGATCAGCACCAGCACCGGTGACTGCTCGGCGTAGGCTGCGAGCAGGCTCAACGTGCCGGCGCCGACGGCGAACCGATCCCGAGTGCCGCCGGGGCGCAGCGCCAACGCTCCCTGGAGCGCCGCGGCCTGCGGTGCGGGCACGCCGGGCAGCGCACCGAGCGCCGGGCGCAGCAGCTCGAGCAGCCCGGCGAACGGCACGTCGGCCTCGGACTCGATCCCGCGGGCGCGCAGGATGCGCATGCCCTCGGCGTGCTCGCCCGCGTCCGCCAGCAACGCCGACTTGCCGATCCCCGCCTCGCCGACGAGCCCGAGGACGGCGCTGCGCCCGGTCCGCGCGTCCGCCATGGCGCGCCGCACAGCTAACTGCTCGGGGTCCCGTCCGACCAGCATCGCCGGATTCTAAATCGGCTCGGGGGTCAGACCAGGGGGGCCCCTGATGCGAGCTCGGCAGTGCCCGCTTACGGTCGGCCGCAACGACCACGCGCGGCAGCCGCCGCCGGACGAGAGGAGCACCGATGTCAACCATTTCCACCGAACGACCGCTGGATGAGGAGCGCTTGATGGCCTTTGTGTTCCGTGCTGTGGAGGAGGTGGGGGCGACGCTCAACGCGGCGCTGGTCGTGATGGGCGACAAGCTGGGGCTCTACCGAGCCCTGGCCGGCGCGGGCGAGCTGACCGCGAGCCAGCTGGCCGACAAGACCGGCGTCGCCGAGCGCTACGTCCGCGAGTGGTGCAACGCGCAGGCGGCCGGGGGCTTCGTCGAGTACGACCCCGATGGCGGCCGTTACTCGCTGGCCCCCGAGCAGACGGTCGCGCTCACCGATCCCGACAGTCCGGCGTTCCTGCCGGGCTTCTTCCAGATCGCGATCGGCTCGGTGCTCGATTCGCCGCGGATCACGGAGGCGGCGCGGAGCGGCTCGGGCGTCGGCTGGCACGAGCACAGCCACGACGTGTTCGACGGCTGCGAGCGCTTCTTCCGTCCCGGCTACAACGCCAACCTCGTCCCGAGCTGGCTGCCGGCGCTTGACGGCGTCGTCGAGCAGCTTGAGCGCGGCACGAAGGTCGCCGACGTCGGCTGCGGTCACGGATCCTCGACGATCCTGATGGCGCGGGCGTACCCCAACTCCACCTTCGTCGGCTCCGACTACCACGCCGGCTCGATCGAGACCGCCCGGCAGCGGGCGGCCGAGGCGGGCGTCGAAGATCGGGTGCGCTTCGAGATCACGCCGGCCGCCGGCCACCCCGGGAGCGCGTATGGACTGGTGACGATGTTCGACTGCCTGCACGACATGGGCGATCCGGTCGGCGCCGCCCGCCACGTGCACGACCTGCTGACCGCCGACGGCACCTGGATGATCGTCGAGCCGCAGGCCGGCGACCGGATCGAGGACAACCTCAACCCGGTGGGACGCGCCTACTACGGGTTCTCGACCCTGCTGTGCACGCCGGCATCGTTGTCGCAGGAGGTCGGGATGGCGCTCGGCGCGCAGGCCGGGGAGGCACGGATCCGCGACGTCGTCACCGCCGGCGGCCTGACCAGATTCCGCCGCGCGGCGCAGACGCCGTTCAACAACGTGTTCGAAGCCCGGCCATGAGCGTTCGCCCGCGCGATTAGGATCGCCCGATGGGCCGGACGGACACCGAGACGCCCGCGCGGCTACCGGACGAAAGCGGGTACGTGCAGCGGGGCGGCGTGCGGGTCTGGTGGGAGTCCTACGGGACCGGGGACCGCACGCTGCTGCTGCTGCCGACCTGGTCGATCGTGCACTCGCGCCTGTGGAAGGCGCAGATCCACTACCTGGCACGTCACTTCCGGGTGGTGACGTTCGACGGTCGCGGCAACGGCCTGTCGGACCGGCCGGACGATCCGGCGGCCTACGCCGATTCCGAGATGGTCGCCGACGCCGTCGCGGTACTCGACGCGGTCGGCGCGGGACGGGCGGTGGCCGTCGGATTGTCGTGCGGCGGGCGCTTCGCGCTGACACTCGCCGCCACGCACCCGGAGCGGGTCGGCGGCGTGGTGGCGATCGCCCCGGCGGTGCCGGAGCTGACGCCGCCCCACCCATGGCGCGACGAGCACGACTTCGAGGCGCAGCTGGACGTCTACGAGGGGTGGGCGAAGGAGAACCGCCACTACTGGCTCCAGGACTACCGAGACTTTCTGGAGTTCTTCTTCGCCCAGATGTACAACGAGCCGCACTCGTCCAAGCAGATCGACGACTGCGTGGCCTGGGGTCTGGACATCACGCCGGAGACGCTGCTGCTGACCGAGTGCGTGCCCCCGTTCGCCGATCGCGCCGCGGCCGAGGCGATGTGCCGGGCCGTCCGTGCCCCGGTGCTCGTGATCCACGGCGACCAGGACCAGCTCCAGCCGTGGGACCGCGGCGCCCGCGTGGCCGAGCTGACCGGCGGTCGGCTGGTCACGCTGGAAGGCACCGGGCACGGACCCCAGGCTCGTGATCCGGTCCGCGTGAACCATCTGATCCGCTCGTTCGCCAACGAGGTGTACGGGGCGCCGGCCCGCACCGAGCGCTGGGTCCGCGGTGGCTGCCGCCCGCGGCGGGCGCTGTTCGTCTCCTCCCCGATCGGGCTCGGCCACGCCTGGCGCGACGTCGCGATCGCCGATCAGCTGCGGCGGCGCGTTCCCGACCTGGAGATCGAGTGGCTCGCTCAGTCCCCGGTCACGACCGTGCTCAAGCGCCGCGGCGAGACGATCCATCCCGCGAGCGAGTCGCTGGCCAGCGAGTCCGGGCATTTCGATCGGGAGGCCGGCGACCACGAGCTCGACGCCTTCCGGGCGCTGCGCCGGATGGACGAGATCCTCTGTGCGAACTTCATGGTGTTCGACGACGTCGTCTCAGAGGAGGCGTTTGACCTGTGGATCGGCGACGAGGCGTGGGACGTTGATCACTTCCTGCACGAGAATCCCGAGCTCAAGACGGCGGCCTTCGCCTGGCTGACCGACTTCGTCGGGTTTCTCCCGCTCCCGGAGGGCGATGCCCGCGAGGCGGAGCTCACCGCGGACTACAACGCGGAGATGATCGAGCACGTCGAGCGCTTCCCCCGGATCCGCGACCGCGCGATCTTCGTCGGGGAGCCGGCGGACGTCGTCCCGGGCACGTTCGGCCCCGGCTTGCCCGAGATCCGCGCGTGGACGGAGCGCCACTACGACTTCTGCGGCTACATCCCGGCGCCCGGTGTCGCCGCGGCGACGGACCGTGAGACGCTCCGAGCGGAGCTCGGCTGGGGCCCGGCGGAGACGATCTGCGTCGTCGCGGTCGGTGGGACCGCCGTCGGCGCGCCGCTTCTGCGACGCGCCGGGCAAGCGCTGCCCGCCCTGCGCGAGCGCATCCCGGACCTCCGGATGATCGCCGTCACGGGACCGCGGATCGACCCCGCGTCGCTTCCCGCGTCGCCGGGACTCGAGCTCCGCGGCTACGTTCACGCCCTGCACCGGGAACTGGCCGCCTGCGATGTCGCGATCGTCCAGGGCGGCCTGACCACCGGGATGGAGCTGATCGCCGCCGGCACGCCGTTCGTCTCGATTCCGCTGGCGCGGCACTTCGAGCAGCGGCGGCACGTCCGCCACCGCCTTGAGCGCTACGGCGCGGGCGTCAGCCTGAGCTACGCCGACGCAACGCCGACCGCGCTGGCGGACGCGGTGGCGGACGTGCTGGCGCGCCCGGTCGAGTATCTGCCGGTGGCGGAGGGCGGCGCCGAGCGCGCCGCCGCGCTGATCGCCGAGCTGCTGTAGGCGACGGGGCCGCGCTCGAAGTCAGGCCACATCTCCTCGAAGTCGTGACGGAATCGTGTGGCCTACGCCTTGGTCGCCTCCGGCGCCTCGACGAACATCTCGCGCAGCACGGTCTTCTTGAACTTTCCGGTCGCCGTCCGCGGAATCTCGTCGATGAACTCGAATCGGTCGGGCAGCTGCCACTTGGCGTACTCGCCGGCAAGATGCTCACGCAACTCATCGGGCTCGGCGGTCGCGCCGTTGCGCAGCACGATGGCCGCCAGCGGCCGCTCGCCCCAGCGATCGTCGGGGATCGCGATCACGGCCGCCTCGGCGACGGCCGGATGGGACATCAACAGGTTCTCCAGGTCGACCGACGAGATCCACTCGCCGCCGGACTTGACCAGGTCCTTGGAACGGTCGCAGATCTTGAGATTGCCGCCGGCGTCGATCGTGACGACGTCGCCGGTGACGAACCAGCCGTCGTCGGTGAACTTCTCGGCGCCCTGGCCGCGGTGATACGCGCGCGCGACCCAGGGGCCGCGGACCTCCAGCTCGCCCATCTCCGCGTCGTCCCAGGCGATCAGCTCGCCGTCGTCCTTGCGCGCGCGGATCTCGACGAACGGCGAGGCCGTGCCCTGACGCGCGCGATACCGGTAGCGCTCGGGCTCGGGCGCGTCGTCGAGCTCGATCGGCGGGCGTGAGACGCTGCCCAGCGGCGAGGTCTCCGTCATCCCCCAGGCGTGGATGATCGTCAGCCCGTGCCGGTCGAACCGCTCAAGCATCGACTGCGGCGCCGCCGACCCGCCGACGATCAGGTGGTCCAGCGCGCTCAGGTCCCAGCGATCGGGCTCGGCCTCGATCGCCTCGAGCATCGCCATCCACACCGTCGGCACGCCGGCGGTGATCGTCACCCGCTCGTCGGCGAGCAGGTCGAGCACGCTGACCGCGTCGAGCTTGGGGCCGGGCAGCACCAACCCGGTGCCGATCAGCGCCGCGGTGTAGATCATCCCCCAGGCATTGGCATGGAACATCGGGACGACCGGCAACATCGTGTCGCGCCGCGACACGGACTTGACGTCCGGCAGCGCCGCGACGAGCGAGTGCAGCACCATCGAGCGGTGGGAATAGACGACGCCCTTGGGCCGGCCGGTCGTGCCCGACGTGTAACACATCGCCGCCGCCCGGCGCTCGTCGTCGGCCGGCCACTGCATCGGCTCGGCGGCGGCGAGCAGCTGCTCGTAGTCCAGGTAGCCGTCGGGCAGCGCCTCGTCGCCGTGGCGCACGACGATCACCTGCGAGAACGCGCGCGCGTCGTGGAACGCCTCGAACACGGGCAGCAGCGTCTCATCGAGGATGATCACCACGTCCTCCGCGTCGTTGACGATGAAGCCGAGCTCGTCGCGGTGCAGCCGCGGGTTCAGCGTGTGCAGCACCGCGCCCATGCACGGCACCGCGAAGTACAGCTCCAGATGCTCGGGCTGGTTCCACAGCAGCGTCGCGACCGGGTCGCCGTCGCCGATCCCGAGCTGCGCGAGCGCCGTCGCCAGGCGCTTGGAGCGCTCGATGCAGTCGCCCATCGTCATCTGACCGACGGACCCGTCGGGCCGGCGGAACGCTACTTTCTGGTGCCCTGAGAACTGCTCCGCGCGCCTGACCACGTTCGTCAGCGACAGCGGATAGTCATCCATCATCAGCGCTTCACGCATGCTCTCTCCCGTTTTTCGGCAACGACTCCCCGGCAGAGCGTACGGCAGCGGACCAACGCGGGCGCGAGGCGGCTATACGATCTGCGCCAGCGGGTTCTATCGGTCAGAGGAGCTGGCGCATGGCCTACGAAGTCCCGAGTGAATATCTCAAGCGTTACGGCGACCTGCTCGTCAACTATGCGCTGGGCGGCGGCGACGGGATCAGGCCCGGGGACGTCGTCTGCGTCCGCGGGCCCGAGAGCTCCAAGCCGCTGTACGCCGCGATCTGCCGCGCCGTGTGGCAGGCCGGCGGGAACGTCGTGCACGACTTCCAGCCTGACGACGACGCGTCGGTGAACCTGATGCGTGACTTCTTCGAGGTCGCCTCGCCTCAGCAGCTCGACTGGTTTCCCGAGGCCTACTACCGCGGCTCGATCGACCAGCTGGACCACCTCGCGTTCATCCTCTGCGAGCCTGACCCGCACGCGCTCTCAGACGTCGACCCGGCGAAGATGATGGCGCGGCAGAGCTCGTTCGCGCCGCTCGTGCAATGGCAGGCAGCCAAGGAGGCGGCCGGCGCGTTCACGTGGACGATCGGGCTCTACCCGACCGAGGCGATGGCGGCCGAAGCCGAGCTCACGCTTGAGCAGTACTGGGACGAAGTCGCCAAGGCCTGCTTCTTGGACGATCCCGACCCCAAGCGGCGCTGGCGCGAGGTCGCCGAGCGGATCGACACGTTCACCTCATGGCTGAGCTCGCTGCCAATCGAGCGGCTGCATGTCCACGGCCCCGACGCCGACCTGTGGCTGACGCTCGGCGAGCGCCGTCGGTGGGCCGGCGGCAGCGGCCGCAACATCCCGAGCTTTGAGTGCTACACAAGCCCCGACTGGCGCGGCACCGAGGGCTGGATCCGCTTCTCGGAGCCGCTGTACACCCATGGGTCGCTGATCAAGGGCGTGCGGCTGGAGTTCGTCGGCGGCCGGGTCACGGGCGCGACGGCCGACGAGCAGGAACCGCTGCTGCAGCAGATGATCGCCACCCCCGGCGCCGACCGGGTCGGCGAGTTCTCCCTGACCGACTCGCGTCTGTCGCGGATCACGAAGTTCATGGCCAACACGCTGTTCGACGAGAACGTCGGCGGCCCGCACGGCAACACCCATCTGGCGATCGGCAAGTCGATCCAGGATTGCTATGACGGGGACCCGGCGCCGCTGTCGGCACAGGACTGGGATCGACTCGGGTTCAACGACTCGGTCGTCCACACCGACATCATCTCCACCGCCGAGCGCGAGGTCACGGCGCTGCTGCGCGACGGCTCCAGCACAACGATCTACGCCGGCGGGCAGTTCCAACTGGACTAGTGGCCCCTCAGTCAACTACGAGAGCGGCCGCTAGCGCGTGACTCCGGCGCGGCCCACCGGTCCGCGGACCGAGATGTCGTGGCGCGGCTGGGGTGACCCCGCGCAGGCGGCGGGCCTGCCCGAGTCGCTGCACCGGCTGCTGCGCGACGCGCTGGGCGTCGGTGAGGGGCGCCGGGCGCCGGAATCGATCTCGCAGATCCAGCTCGTGCCCACCCGGCTTGACCGCAGGATCGCGCTGGAGCTGGCCGGGATAGTCGGCGCCGACGGCGTGCGGGGCGACGATGAGGCACGCCTGCGCCACGCGATCGGCCGTTCCACCCCGGATCTGCTGGCGTTGCGTGCCGGCGGTCCGATCGTCGCGCCCGACCTGGTGCTCGCGCCCGACTCCCACGATCAGGTGATGACGGTGCTCGAGCGCTGCAGCGCGCGCCGGGTCGCCGTCGTCCCGTTCGGCGGCGGCACCTCGGTCGTCGGTGGGGTAGCACCTGACGCCGCGGCGTATGGCGGCGTCGTCGCGCTCGACCTCGGCCGCCTGGCCGCGCTTGAGCAGTTCGACGAGGAATCACGGCTGGCGACCCTCGGCCCGGGCCTGCGCGGCCCCGAGGCCGAGCGGCTGCTGGCCGACCGCGGCTACACGCTCGGCCACTTCCCTCAGTCGTTTGAGTACGCGACGCTCGGCGGGTTCGCCGCCACCCGCTCCAGCGGCCAGGCGTCCGCCGGCTACGGCCGCTTCGACGAGCTGGTGATGGCGATGCGAGTCGCAACCCCGGCCGGCACGCTCGAGCTGGGGCGGGCGCCGAAGTCCGCGGCGGGGCCGGACCTGCGCCAGCTGATCCTCGGCTCCGAGGGGGCGTTCGGCGTGATCACCTCGCTGACGATGGCGGTCCGCCCGGCCCCCGCCGTCCGCGTCTACGACGGCTGGCGGTTCGCTTCGTTCTCCGACGGCGTGCGCGCGCTGCGCACGCTCGCGCAAGACGGGCCGCGGCCGACGGTGCTGCGGCTGTCCGACGAGGTCGAGACCGCCTTGACGCCGTCGCGGCCGGGCGAGGTCGACGGCGCCGGCGGCGCGACCGGCGGCGCCGGCGCAAGCGGTGCCACCGGCGCGAGCGCGACGCCGCCGGGAAGCGTGGCGATCGTCGGGTTCGAGGGCGACGCCGAGGTCGTGGCGCAGCGACGCGCACAGGTGGCGACGGTGCTCGCCGGCCATGGTGCTGAGCCGGTCCCGGGCGCCGGGGAGAGCTGGTCGGAGGGGCGTTACCGGGCGCCGTATCTGCGCGACGCGCTGCTGGATGCCGGCGCGCTCGTCGAAACGCTTGAGACCGCCTGCTTCTGGTCCTCGCTGCATCAGCTGCACGCCGCGGTCTGCACCGCCGTCCGCGACGCGTTGATCGACCAGGCTCCGCCAACCCCGCCGGTGGTCCTCTGCCACGTCTCCCACGTCTACCCGGCCGGCGCCTCCCTGTATTTCACGGTCGCGGCCGCGCAGCTGCCCGACCCGATCGCCCAATGGCGTCGTGCCAAGGCGGCGGCCGGTGACGCGATCGCCGCGCTCGGCGCGACGATCACGCACCACCACGGCGTCGGTACCGATCACCTTCCCTGGTATGAACGAGAGATCGGGGAGCTCGGCATCGCGACGTTGCGGGCCGTCAAGCGGACGTTGGACCCCGCGGGCATTCTCAATCCGGGGGTGCTCTTGAGCGTCGAGAGCAACGTGCACAACCGATCCGGAGGCCCGAGATGACGAGCGAAATCGAGCGGTACACCGACGCGATGGCCGAGCTGGTGGTCCGCTTCGGCGCCAACGTCCAGCCGGGACAGGTGGTCGCGATCGGAGCCGAGCCCGGTAAGGAGCAGATGGTCCGCGCAATCGCCGAGCACGCCTACCGGGCCGGCGCCAAGTTCGTCGACCTGAGCGTGTTCGACGTCCACCTCAAGCGCGCGCGGGCGATCTACGGCAGCGTCGACGATCTCGCCTACGTGCCGCCGTGGATCGGCGGGCGGGTCCTGGCGCTGGGCGAGCTGCACGCCGCCCGGATCGCGCTGTCCGGACCGTCGGCACCGCATGCGCTCGACGATGTCGATCCGGAGCTGATCGGGCTCGACATGCTGCCGCGGGTCGCTGAATCGATGACGGTCGTCAACGACCGATCGACCAACTGGTCGATCGTCCCGGCACCGACCCCGGCGTGGGCGCTGCTCGTGCATCCACGGCTGGAGCCCGGCGCGGCGCTTGAGCGACTGTGGGCCGAGGTGGCGCACGTCTGCCGGCTCGACGAGCCCGACCCGATCGGCGCGTGGCGCACCCGTCTGGACGAGCTTCGGCGCGTCGCGTCCGCGCTGGGCAAGCTGCGGTTCGACGCGATCCGGCTGCACGGGCCCGGGACCGACCTGACCGTCGGGCTGCTTCCGTCCAGCGACTGGTTGGCTGCGGACGCCGAGACGGTCGACGGGATCACGCACCGACCGAACCTCCCGACCGAGGAGGTGTTCACCACGCCCGACCCCGAGCGCGTGAACGGAACGGTCACCGCGACCAAGCCGCTGTTCACCTCCGGCACGACGATCACGGGCTTGCGCGTTGCTTTCGAACATGGTCGCGTGACCTCGATCGACGCCGACGAAGGCGCCGAGGTGCTCCGTGGCCTGGTCACGCGTGACGAGGGTGCGGCGCGGCTGGGCGAGCTCGCGCTGGTCGACGGCAAGGGCCGGATCGGGCCGCTGGAGACGGTGTTCTACGACACGCTGCTGGATGAGAACGCCGCCAGCCACATCGCGCTCGGCGCCGGCTACCAGGTGGGCGTGACCGACGATTCCGACCGGGGTCGAGTCAACGTCTCGGCGATCCACACCGATTTCATGATCGGCTCACACGAGCTGGCGATTGACGGCCTGCGGCCAGGCGGCGAAGCGGTGCCGGTGATGCGGGATCACAGCTGGCAGGTTTAGGCTGGCAGGTTGAGTCGGCGGGCTGCGGCTGGGTCGACGGGCCACGGCTGAAGGAGCGACGGGCTGTCAAGCGGCCGCCACGCTAGCCTGTCCGCTGCCGTCAGGAGAGGTGCCGGAGCGGCTGAACGGGCGCGACTGGAAATCGCGTAACGGGGGTCAACCTCGTTCGGGGGTTCGAATCCCCCCCTCTCCGTCGCACGCAACCTGCGCAAACTTGACTACCCCGCGGCGAAACGCGCTCGGAGA
>Ga0302326_10025240_pt1 | contig 12058 bp, 10 predicted proteins | sample Palsa_T0_3_FD_202264 | JGI IMG/M metagenome (GOLD analysis project Ga0302326, IMG submission 202264) | Peat permafrost microbial communities from Stordalen Mire near Abisko, Sweden - Palsa_T0_3 | ecosystem: Environmental > Terrestrial > Soil > Palsa > Peat permafrost | place: Sweden: Abisko...
GGCCACGTCGCTCGGCCACCCACTGGGCTTCGACGATGTCGGAGGCGGGCGTCGTCGACGACCCGATCGCGCGGACTTTACCGCTGTGGACCAGGTCCGACAGCGCGGACAGCGTCTCCTCGATGTCGGTGTCAGGGTCTGGCCGGTGGATCTGGTACAGGTCGATGTGGTCGGTCTGCAGGCGGCGCAGCGAGTTCTCGACCTCGGTCATGATCCAGCGTCGCGAGTTGCCTTGCTGGTTGGGGTCATCACCCATCGGGCCATGCACCTTGGTCGCCAGGACAACGTCGTCGCGGCGCCCCTTGAGCGCCTTGCCCACGATCTCTTCGGACTCGCCGCCGGAGTAGCGGTCGGCGGTGTCGATGAAGTTGATCCCCGCATCCAGCGCCTTGTGGATGATGCGGATCGAGTCGTCGTGGTCGGGGTTACCGCCGGCCCCGAACATCATCGCGCCGAGCGCGTAGGGGGTGACCTTGATGCCGGTCCGGCCGAGGGTGCGGTACCGCATGCGGTCTCTCCTTTAGTGGTCGAGGCGCGATGGCGGCTCGGTGGATGGCAGAAGACGGACTAAGCGGAACACCATTCCAGAATTATACGGAAATGAGTTCCGGTTAAGCAAGTCAGGGCGTCGAGTTACATCAGGCTCGTCGTCGAGCACCTGCGACAGGCCGTGCCGCGGGTACAGCGCGCCCTAGTGGTCTTCAGCTTCTGTAATCGCGGGTTCGGAGAGCGCTACCGTAACAGCGTGGGGAAGTACGGACCCGACGAGGACGACGTCGTGGAGCACGGCGGTGCGCCGCTGCGGCTGCCGGGGTGGGCCCGGCTTCCCCGGTGGCGTCCCGCCCTCGGCTGGCGGCCGTCGCGTGGCGCGGCCATTCTTGGCATTGCCGGGCTGATCGTCGGACTGGCGGCCGGATACGCGCTCGGCTACCGGCACCCGGGGCAGCCCGGCCGGCGGTCGCGGACGACAGCCGTTGGCGCCGCCCCCTCGGCCGCGGCACGCTCCGCGCCGTCGGATCCGGCCGCGTTCGCAGGGGGTCCCGGCGCCTACTCCTCCAGCCTCGGCATCGCAGGGCTCTCCGGACTGGCCCAGACCAGCGGGGCATGCTCGGTGCAGCGCGGCCGGGAGCTCCAGGTCGGCGTGGAGGTGATTAACCTCTCCGGGACGGCGGTCGCCCTCGGGCAGATCAGGCCCATCCTCCCGCTGGGCGGGCTGCGCCCGGTCTCGCAGCAGTGGGTGCCCTGCGGCGCCATCTCCTCGTCCTGGCAGGCAGCGGACGGCGGCACGATCGTCTTCATCAGGACGTCGACGGCCGAGCTAGAGGCAGGAAGCGCGGCAGGCGCGGCGGTCCTCCCGCCGTACGGCACCGCCTGGCTCAGCGTCACCTTCCGGGTGCTAGTGGCGTGCCCGCGCCCGCTGCCGGTGCAGTTCAGCGTCAGCTACCAGGAGAACGGGCGGACGGACACCGCGCAGCTGCCGGGATTCCCGGATCTGGGGCAGGTCACGTACACCGGGTGCCAGGGCAGCTCCTAGCTAGGCAGCCATCAGTACCTGTGTGACACCCGGTGCTGTCGATCTACCAGACCAATTCGGGCTTCTTCTGATTACCCGACGTGGCCAGGAAAAGACTGAGCGATTACACGAGGCTACGGCACAATAATGGTGCTTGCCGAGTTACATCAGGTAACCTGTGGATTTCTTGTGCAGAAGCGGTGGATAACCGCCGTGAGGTGCGGATAAGCGGCTTCGTTCTGTGGACATCGTGTGGAGAGAGAAGAAACTTGAAATGAATGGCCGCAGACCCTTGCGCGACAACTCGCCGAGGGCGTAGAAATGCTTTCACCGTCGGAAACGGGCACCATCTGAGGGCAACTTCGGAGACGTGAGAATGGACCGGGAAACCGGTGTATCTCATGGGTGCCTGGTCCTGGCGGGCGGCGCGCAGCGCCGGGGAGGCCGGGCAACTGACCGCTTCGGCGCGGCGAGGCCAAAGCAAGGCCCCCTCCATCTCATACATGGAAGGGGCCTTGTTGCATTCTGCCCGACATGAAGCGTTTTGCCGCGGCGACACGCTGGCAAACGTGGCCGGGCCCAGCGGTCGCGGCTTCCTGGCCGCAGTGCATCCTTCGCTGCGGGCGGCGCTCGCCCGCCAGCACCACAACCACCGCCGCCGGCGCAGCGAGGCCGCAGCCGGAATGCGGGCGGAACGGGCGGGATTAGCCTGCCGGGCGGCGGGCGAAGAAGTTCATCAGGTCCAGCCGCAGCACGTCCTGATCATGGGCGTTGATGAGCTGGCCGTGGGTGCGGACCAGGCCGCGGTCGGGCTTGCTCCGCGACACCCGTGCCTCCAGGATGGTGACTCTCATCCGTACCGTGTCGCCGGGCCGCACCGGCGCCGGCCAGCGCACCTCATCGACGCCGGGTGAGGCCAGGCTGGCCACCCGGGAAACGTAATGGTCCACATACAGGCGGGTGAAGACGGCGCCCGTGTGCCAGCCGCTGGCGATCAGGCCGCCGAATGGACCGGCCGCGGCGTACTGGGGGTCCAGGTGAATGGGCTGTGGGTCAAAGGCGCCCGCGAAACGGAGGATCTCCTCCTCGGTCACGGTCAGATAGCCGTACTCATACGTCGCACCCGGCGCGTAGTCCTCGAAGTAACGGTCATCGAGGGGCGCGTCGAAGTCGTCCTCGGTCAGGGTCCGGGTGCCAGGTGGCAGGATCATGACCGGTGAGTCTGGCGGAACCTGCCGTTCCCCTGCAAACGGCGGGAACAGAGCGGCCTTGAGTGACGGGGACGCGAGGAGTGGATGAAACCCGGGTCGAGTCACGCGTCCCGGCGCCGCACGACGAAGAACGTGACCGGGGACTGCGCAACTGCGGGTGCCTCTTCGTGGTGGCCAGCTGCAGTCATGCCCGGGCGCTGAGGATGACGAGTTGCTGGGTCGCTCGGGTCATCGCCACGTAGCGGTCGACCGCTCCTTCGATGCCCGGGCCGAACGCCTCTGGGTCGATGAGGACGACCAGGTCGAACTCGAGTCCCTTCGCCAGTTCCGGGGTCAGCGACCGGACGCGGGACGTCGCCCGGAACGTGGGATCGCCGATGACGCAGGCGATCCCGTCGGCATGCTCGGCGAGCCAGGTGGCGAGGATCGAGTCCAGATCCGAAGCAGATCCGGATAGGACGGGGATGCCGGTGCTGCGGATGGAGGTCGGCACGTTGGCGTCCGGGAGCACGGCCCGGATGACCGGCTCGGCTTCCGCCATGATCTCTTCCGGCGTCCGGTAGTTGATGTTCAGGGAGGCCAGCTTGAACCCGTGCCTGGCCTGGGCGCGGTCCCCGACGATGGTGAAGCTCCGGGACGGGCAGCGGAGCAGCAGCATCTGCCACTCCGCGTCGGTCAGTTCCTGGGCCTCGTCCACGACGATGTGCGCGAACGGGCCGGCCAGCAGGTCCGGGTCGGTGCCCGGCAGCGCGGACTCGTCGACCAGGGCGTCCTGGAAGTCCTCGCCGCGCAGCATCGTCACCAAGCCTGAGCCGTATTCGTCGTCGGCGACCGCAATCAGGTTGTCGACCACCATGGCCATGCGCTCGCGTTCGGCAGCGACAGCGGCGTCACGCCGACGCTTACGTCGTGCCGCCTGCGGGTCGCCGAGCCGGTGCCGTGCCGCGTCCAGGAGCGGCAGGTCGGACACCGTCCAGGCCTGGGCGTCCCCGCGCTGCAGCTTGCGAACCTCATCGGGGCTGAGCCAGGGAGCGCACAGGCGCAGGTAGGCAGGTACCGACCACAGGTCTGCGACAAGGTCCGTCGCTTCGATCAGCGGCCACGCGCGGTTCAGGGCCGTGCGCAGTTCCCTGTTCCGCTGCAGCGAATTGCGGAGCAGGTCAGGCGAGACGTCGCCGTCATGGGAGTCCACCAGGATCGCGAGCAGCTCCTCCCAGATCTCCTCGCGCGCTTCGTTGTGCGGAGTACCGGGTGCTGGTGCTTCGAACGCCTCGGCCCAATCGTCGGCGCTCAGCCAGATGTCAGACCAGTGGGTCTCGACCCTCATCGGATTGGCGGGCGGATTCTCGTAGAACCTGACGGCCGTCTCGATCGACTTCACCATGTCCGCGGACGACTTCAGGCGGGCCACCTCCGGGTCGGCCTCCATCGCTGCCGCGGCTCCCTCGGCGAGGAGGTCCCGCAGGGTGCAGGTCTGCACGCCCTCCTCTCCCAGGCTGGGGAGAACGTCGGCGACGTAGGCCAGGTACGGCTGGTGCGGACCGACGAACAGCACGTGCCCCTGGTGGTGACCGAGGCGAGGGTCGGAGTAGAGGAGGTAGGCGGAGCGGTGCAGCGCGACGACGGTCTTGCCCGTACCCGGACCTCCTTCGACGACCAGAACGCCACGGGAGCCCGCGCGGACGATGGCGTCCTGGTCGGCCTGGATGGTGCCGAGCACGTCCCGCATCCGGGGCGACCGGCTACTGCCCAGGCTGGCGATAAAAGCGGACTGGTCGTCCAGCGCGGCGTGCCCTTCAAGCCCGTCCGAGGTGAACACCTCGTCCCAGTAGTCGCTGATCCGGCCGCGGGTCCAGCGATACCTGCGGCGGCTGGCCAGACCCATCGGGTTGGCGTGGGTCGCGCCGAAGAACGGCTCCGCCGCGGGGGAACGCCAGTCGAGCAGCAGCCGCCGGCCCGCGCTGTCTCTGAGGCCAAGCCGTCCGACGTACCCGGGCTCGGGATGATCTACGCCGACGATGCGTCCGAGGCACAGGTCCAAACCGAAGCGGCGCAGCACGCGCAGGCGAGCGGTCAGCCGGTGGATCTGCATGTCCCGGTCCATCGCCTCCTGGCCTATGCCCCCGCCTCGCTTGCGCTCCGCATCGAGGCGCTCGGCCAGGTCGGCGATCGACTGCTCGAGGCTCTCCGCGATGGCCGCGAAGTGCTGCTCGTCGCCGCCGATCAGCGCCGGATCGGCCTTGGCGGAGAGGCGGTCGGGAAGGTCAAACGCGCTGGTAGTCAGGGGGCTCACGTCATCAGCTCCGATCTGAGTCGCTGGCCACCATGGGGCCCGGCAAGGCGCCCTGCGACCCGTACGTCGACGCCAACACACGCATTTCGCGACTCCCGTTTCCGCAGACTCTGGCCCTCGGCCGGCGACTCTACGGCACGACCCGGGTCTTGCCGCAAGCCCCCCTGTGCGCTATAGATTGAGAGTGGAGGGGAGGCGGTATCCCCTCTCCGCTTCCACCCTCTTCGGCAAGGCCGGGGTTCACACGGATGACCCTTCCGCGGCCGGTATGCCTTGTAACTGAGGTACCCCGTCCTTTCCGGACTGCGATCCAATAGGATCTACGTCGGAAAGGGAGGGATCAAATGACGGGGGACAATAATCCTAAAAGGTATTCTCCGGAGTTTAAGGATGAAGCCGCCAAGATGGTGGTTGATCTCTCCAGGCCGATCGCTCAGGTGGCCGAGGAACTCGGGATAAACCGTACCACTCTCGGATTCTGGGTGAAAGCCTACCGGCAGCACCATTCGGGGGACGAGTTGCCGATTGATATGCCGGACCGGGCGCGGAACGGTCCGGACGAGACAGCCGATATCACTGGCCAGCCGGCCGATATCACTGGCCAGCCGGCCGATAGCGGCGAAAACCCCGAGCGAGCCGAACTGACGAGGCGTATCAGCGCGGCGCTCGCCGGGCTGGATCACGATGAGCGTGAGGTCATCGAGCTGTATCTCAGGCATGATCTGGATATCGCAGATCTCGCGATCGTGCTCGGCATGCCGCGAAACAAAGTGGACGCCCTGGCGTCACGTGCTCGCGGCAAATTGGAGAGGGCTCTCGGTGCGCTCCTGGTCGCGCGTATGGGACGGGAGGCCTGCCCGGCACTGGACACTTTGCTAGCTGACTGGGACGGGCGGCTGACGACGCTGACCGCGCCTACCCGATATCTGGTCACGCAGCACATCGAACGGTGCGAGGCCTGCGAGAAGAGCAGTCGCCGTGCGCTGCGCGCGGCGCTGCTATCCGGCGTCGGACCACCGGCCGCGCTCCCTTCTGGGCTGCGGGAGCAAGTGCTCGACCTCGGCGCAGGCCGAAGCCAGGATCCGGCGGCGAGCCGGCCCGACGTGATTCGGCCCGCGGCCTGGCGACCGCCTGACGGGCTTGCGGGTCCGACCCGGCTCCTCGGGTGGAGCAGGATCCGGGACAATCCCGGAGCCGCGACGGCGACTGGAGCGATCGCTCTGTGGGGAACGGCGGCCCTGAGCGCCGTACTGATCCTGGTCACCGGGGGACGCGCCGTCGGCGACCTGGCCGTTCACATTGGCGATGGTCCGGTCGCGACCGCCAGCGCTCCGGCGAGCCCAAGCAGCGGAGCATCGGCGAGCGCCCCGGCTAGTAACTCACCATCGGCCAGTAGTCCGCCCTCCGCAGGCGTGCCTGACCCGGCAGCAGCACTCGTCGGGACCCCCACTGCACCCGGGAGCCCTGCTCTACCGCGGCCTCAGTCGTCACCCTTGGATTCACCCCAGCCCTCAAAGTCGGCCTTCCCGTCGCCATCGTCCTCGCCATCACAGACGCCGACACCGGTGGCCTCATCGACCCCGCCACCGAGGTCTACGCCCTCACCTTCACTATCTCCGTCGTCTTCGCCGTCTCCGTCGCCCTCTCCGTCTCCGTCGCTCTCCCCGTCTCCGTCGCCCTCGCCGTCTCCGTCGTCCTCGACTCGGACACCGAGGCCTAGGCCCTCGCGTTCACGCTCGCCCTCGCCGCGTCCGTCATCCTCGGCTTCGACACCGAGCCCTACGACCTCACCCTCACCTTTTCCGTAATCCTGGTCAGGCAGCGACGGGCCGCGGGTAAGGCATGGGTGATCACGCCTGAACAAGCCACCCGCGCCGCATTGTGTGAGGAGGCATTGCTTCAGTGGCTCAATCTACGTAATCACGGCATCTCTGCCCCTGGAGCGTCCACTCATCACCGGACTCCGCAGGTCAGGTCACATCCGACCATAGGTCAGGCGAGAAACGCCGCTGCGACGGAGTATCCGGTCGGCATTACGGTGGAGACCCGGATGGTGACGAACGGTGCGGACGGACCACCGGGCAGAAGCGTCATAGACGCGATGCGCGGAGCCAAGCAAGGACCGTCTGGTCACGATGCCTTCAGCGAGAGGGATGTCACTATTTTTCAGTTGCTGGGTAAAGTTCTTGGCGCCCTTACCCATGTGGATCTCTTGTAGCCCAGTCGCGGCGAGTTTCTCTGCCGTCTGCATGAGCTGGATCAGCCCAGGAGAGTACTCGCGGAAGCGAATGTCGTAGGCAGTGAACCAGCCGACAAGGAGGTTCCCGCTGCGCAGGCCGAATTGGCCGGCGACAGGCTGGTCGCCCGCGTATAGGACGGACAGCATCCCACTGAGATAGTCGCTATCAGCGGCTAGGAGGGTATCGAGGAGTCCGACGACCCAGCGCCGCTCGAAGCGGTCGACGTGACTCGTCCTGCGGTACTGATCTGACTTCCAGGCGATGAGTGTGTGCAGCAGGCTGGTATCGCGCGAATCAGTGACGATGCGGAGATCGCCGACTTCACGCCCGAGCTTGCGGGTCTTGCGGGCGAGTTCCTTGCAGAAGCGTGGTGAATTCGTCTGGAGCTTTGCATAGTAAGAGTCAAAGCCGTCAGCAAGGTCAATTATCGGTGCGGGCGCCGTAGCTGCGTGGTAAGGCTTGAACGGCTGCTGGTCGACGATCAGATTATCGAACTGCCAGGCTGACAGCCGGCATCCCTGCAGGAGCTCCCGGGTATCCCAGTCAGCCCCCAGCGCATGGACGATGCCTTGGCATGGGGACAGCCAGCCGCAGATCGGCACCCCCACGCCAAACCGTCGCCGTTCAAACGGAAAGAACCCCGTTATAGAGTGATCTTTCGTTAGAACGGCGATACGGGCGTCGGACCGGAAGCCGCCGACAGCCATTGCGAACTCAGCTGACAGAAAAGGATTGAACAGAGACGGCGTGGCCCGCTGCATGGAGTGCCACGCGGCAATCTCAACTGAGCCCAGCTCGCCTGGGTCGATAAGCTTTACTCGCATAGGGCCTGATTCATCTCTAAGTTGAAACATAGCGGGTCCTAGATCCTAACCTGGTCACATAGGCTTTTGTCGGCTGGAGATCGCTTTCACCTTCGGCCCCATCCTGCTCGTCCAATTCCGGCAGGATGGCGAGTCCATTCATGCGGGCGTAGCGGCAGCGAACGGCGTCGAATAGTACCTCTTCGTAGGAAGTCACGCAGCGTTCCCAGGTGCGGGTTTGCGCGGCGAGCCAGGACTCTATCTGGAGCTGCTCCAGTCGCGCTTCGTCGTCTGCTAGTTCTCGCAGGGCCTGACGCAGAGCGTTAGCATCGCCCGGCGGGACGGTCACTCCGGTTGGGCCAGCTACGTCCCGGACACCTGGGAGATCGGAGGCCACTGGTACGCAGCCAGCGGCCATGCCTTCCAGTAGCACTAGCCCGAAGGCTTCCGCTCTGGTGACTGAAGGCAGCACCACCACGTCGTTGGAACAATATTGGTGGTTGAGTTCCGCGTCAGAGAGCCGTCCCGTGAAGCGGACGTTGGTTGCGGATAGCCGATCCGCGAGCCGCTGATAGCTCGCAAGCTCAGTTCCCTCACCGACGAGGGTCAGCTCTAGCCAGGGCTGGCCCGCGACCGCGGCGAGCAAAGTCTCCACACCTTTGTACGGCCGCATCTGCCCGACGAATAGCACCCGGAGCTTGGCAGCAGAGCGTGGCACGAAGGCGCGAGACGATGTTCGCGTGTCCACGCCCCATGGAATTGCCCGCACCAAAGGTCCGTACCTGCTGCGGTGCTGCGTCGCGTAGTACTGGCTGCTGGTCACGATCCGGTCTGCGCGCAGAGCAAGGGATTCATGGAGCTTGTTGTACCGGGCCGACATACGGGTGGCGCCAGGGATATCGATCGGCGAATGATGAGTATATACAATAGCCGGACGAGCGTGTGATGGGAGAAGATTTGAGAGCCGAAGGAAGGCGTCGCTCATGGTCGGCACCGGCCCGTGCACGTTTACCACATCGAAATTTCTCAGGTCGCGGGCTATTCGCGGCCAGTAGGCCAGAAAGGACGACAGGCGCCACTCGCCGAGGGTGAACCGCGGAATTTGGGTGGAAGAAAGCACGCTGATGCGATGTCCCCGCCGAGTGAGGCCGGTGGCCAGCCGCTCGATGCAGGTGGAGATCCCGGACACGATGGGCGGAGCCTCAGAGGTCACGATCAGCACATCCAGCGGACGACAACCGGGGCTGTCCGTAGTTGTTACGTGGCCAGACGGAAGCTCGACGATCGTTGGGCGCGAAAGAGTCTCGGTCACTTGTACCCCTCTTGGCGGGGCCGCTTGGAGAGGTGACCGCGGAGATCCCGCCTGCTGTACCGGCCCAGGCGATCCGCAACCTGCTGCGGCATGACTCTGGGCTATGGCGGCGTGTCCTTAAAAGAATGGTCCCAAGATCATCCTGCGCGGTAGCCGAGGCTGCCAAGAAAAATAGGTCCATGGGTCACGTTCCTCCCTTTTCGCTACAGTCCCCGAGCTGCCGCATCGCCGGCATTCTCCCCCGGAACCTGTGCGACGCTGACATCTGGTCGATATTAAGACGCGCCCAGCCGCCTCTAGGTTTACACAAAGTTACTTTTCCCAGGAATAAATTAAGTTACCTATCGGGGCGAGTTGACCATGCTTCGCATATGACAACTTCTTCAGTTTGTGGCTTCAATAGATATATTTCCGATACCGGGCTGGTGGTAGCCCAAGGTGCCGACTTCGCACGGCGCGCTCAGCGCGGACGTGTCCACCGATGACATCTACGCCGCGATGGACTGGCTGAGACACCGGCAGGACGCGATCGAGGCCAGGCTCGCGGCCCGGCACCTGGCCCGGATCGACGCCTGAACCACCAGCCAACCCGGTAAAAGCCCAGGTCAGACCAAAAATAGCCTACCGAATGGTCGTAACTTCGGTTTAAAGCCAGACCTACAGCACCTCCCGGAATTCTGGGTCCCATGGAAGCTTGTTCAAAACGATTGCCAACAAAATTGACGAGTCGGGTATCCGCAGGTCAGACGATTAAGCAAGATCATTTGACGGTGCTTGAATAGGCCTCATGATGAACAGCCTTTCTAGGCAGACCCCACTAATGGTGGATGTCCGTCAAACCGGAGGAAGCCTAAAGCAACGACCAGGGACCCTCCATCCTTAGCCCAGAGGCGCCCGGTTCCTGATCCTGGACAGGGCACCGAGTGCGGCCTTGCCGGCCTCGGGAAGGTTCAAGTACCTCTCGGTCCGGCAGACGGGTAGAACGTGATCAGCACATGCCCGGTCTGCAGCGTGCTCGTCTACCACCTCAGCCACCGCACGGAATCCCTTCGCTGGACGGGATTCCGTGCGATGGCCCCGGTCAGGCGACGCGTCTCGGTTCGCGCTGCGGCAGGCCCGTGAGCAGGGCGCGGACCTCGGCTTCCAGGTACCTGCGGTGACCCCCAAGTGTGCGGATGGAAGTCAGCTTGCCGTCTCGCGCCCACCTGGTGACGGTCTTCGGGTCGACTCGAAACATCCCCGCGACTTCTCCCGGTGTGAGCAGCGTTTCGGTGGCGGGCATCGGTGTGCGCATATTAAGTTTTTCCCCTCGGATAACGGGCCACCTAACTATGACCCAGAGTGATTATGACATATCTATAAGTGACAAGGAAGTGCCAAGGGGCCATTTTGGGAAGTCAGCGCAAGATTGGGGGGCTCAGGACTCCTGAATAGAGAGGTATTTCATGCAGCGCCTGAATAGAGAGGTATTTTGATGCAGCGCCGGGCTGGGGTTTGACCTCGTAGCGCAGGACGAGATCGGTGCCCTGTCCAGGATCAGGAACCGGGCGCCTCTGGGCTAAGGATGGAGGGTCCCTGGTCGTTGCTTTAGGCTTCCTCCGGTTTGACGGACATCCACCATTAGTGGGGTCTGCCTAGAAAGGATGTTCATCATGAGGCCTATTCAAGCACCGTCAAATGATCTTGCTTAATCGTCTGACCTGCGGATACCCGACTCGTCAATTTTGTTGGCAATCGTTTTGAACAAGCTTCCAGGCGGACCATGTCCGGGGCGATCTCGCCGAGGCGGATGCGGGCGGGGACGGCTGCCGCGGCGTCCTGGGCGGTTTGGAGTTCCTGCCAGGCGGCCTCGGCCGGGGCGTCCAGGGCGTTGATCATCTGGTTGGTGATGGTGACCGGCTGGCCGGGCGGGGGTTGCGCAGGGCTGCCAGGCTGGCGTCGCGCTGGGCCTGGGCGGCGGCGAGGATCTCGGCGTGGCGGGCCCGGGCGGAGGCGCTTTTTCGCCGGAGGAGTACTCGGCGGGGTGCGGTCACAGATCTGACGATCTGGGTCTCGGGACGCTCCAGGTCGGCTACGGCGAACTCAAGGCCGGGCGCGAAGCCCGCCGCCGGATTCCTGCTGACCGCCCTGACCCGTTCGCCGCTGGCCAGCAAGCCGACGACGACATGACGGCCCACGTTGCCCCGTGCGCCGAAGACAAGGGTCACCATGACCGGGACCCTATCGGATCATCAATTACCCGAACGGGCAGTGGTGCGTGCGGCCGGCACCCTTCGGCTCAGGAGGCCTGCAGAAGTACGCGCAACTGAGCCAGGCAGCGCCCTCGGGTGGGACCGATGCTGCCTACTGGCAGTCCCAGCTGATCGGATATCTCGGCGTAGGAAGCTGGCGGGTCGGCCATGAGCAGTTCGAGGAGATGCTGCGAGCGTCCCGGCAGGCAGGACAAAGCGTCACGAACGACCTGGGCGCGCTCGTCGGCGAGAATGCGTTCATCAACCTCGGGCCCAGTGGCGACTACGCCGGTAAGGATCTCATCATCTTGGGTCGGGACAACCCTCTTGCGCGCAGCTAGGCTGCGCAGGCACTCGTTCCGTGCTGTCGCCGCTAGCCAGGAACCCACGCGAGCGGGGTATTCGATTCGGTCGATGTGCTCGAGCAAGCGCAGCCACGTGGTCTGGGCGACGTC
>Ga0302326_10025241_pt1 | contig 12058 bp, 9 predicted proteins | sample Palsa_T0_3_FD_202264 | JGI IMG/M metagenome (GOLD analysis project Ga0302326, IMG submission 202264) | Peat permafrost microbial communities from Stordalen Mire near Abisko, Sweden - Palsa_T0_3 | ecosystem: Environmental > Terrestrial > Soil > Palsa > Peat permafrost | place: Sweden: Abisko...
CGCGCCGATCACCCCCACCGGGGGCAGGAAGAGCCCGAACAGCGCCGTCCGGTATTTGCCCTTCAGCACGCAGATGAACGCCAGCACGCCGTCGGCGGCGAGGATCCCGGTGGCGGTCAGCCGCAGTGACAGCTCGATCCCTTCGACGTCCCTCACCCCGAACGGGCTGAACCCGACCAGGGCCAGCCCGAGGCAGGCGGCGGTGAGGCTCACCGCCTCAACGGACAGCTGACCTTCGCCGCTCCAGTAGACGTCCTGCAGATGCAAGATCAGCGCGAACTCATCCAGGACGAGCGACGTGCCGATGCCGACCGCCAGCGCCGCGAACGAGCGCCAGCCGAGCGAGTCAGGGCCGCCGACCGCGGTGAAGGCCCCGATGATCAGCAGGATGATCCCGGGGACGGCATGATGAATGTGCGTCCCGCCCGCGGTGACCTGGTTTCTGAACGGGCCGCGGCCGTCGCGGATCATCCGGGTGATCGTCCGCGTCACCGCGAACGTGACGACGAAGGCCAGGAAGCAGAGCATCAGCGGCAGCTTGCCCGCCGCGATCACGTCGCGGTGCCACCATGAGCTCATGCCGACACCCTAGAGCCCGCCCCCGCCGCCAGCTGACCAACAACGCCAATCGCCGGCCGCTGACCGGGGCTTGACGCGAGAGCGGCCGGGCGCTCGCGCACGTCCTCGGTTCCCGGGCAGTTCGGGTGCGAACGCCGCTGGGTTTAGAAACTCAGGGCAGGGTGAGGTGCGGGGCGAAGTTGATGCTGATCCGCGGGCCGGCCGGGGTGGCCTGCTTGGGGACCGAGTGCCGCCAGTCGTGCTGGGCGCGGCCGCCCATCACGATCAGGTCGCCGGAGGCGGCGGTGAGCGAGACGCTCTGGCCGCCGTCGGCGGGTCTGATCAGGAAGCGCCGGGCGGCGCCGAGGCTGAGCACCGGCACCGTGCTGGTCTCCTGCACCTTGGCGATCGGGTCGCCGTGCCAGCTGGTGGAGTCACGATGGGTGCGGTAGAGGTTGAGCCACAGGTAACGGTAGGCGACCCTGTAGTGCTCGGTCAGCGCGGCGGTGATGACGTGCAGCAGGCCCTGCGGGGCGACGGCGATGTCCTCGTACTCGGCGGTCAGCCGCGGCTCGGCGAGGCGGCGGCCGTACATGTAGCGGTCGCGCTGCTCCCACGCGGCGGTGGCCGTGAGCTCGTCGAACAGGCCAGCGCTGCCGTGCAGCCAGCCAGGCACGTGCTCTATCCACGAGGTCGCGTCCAGCTCGATCCTCCTCGCGGTCGCGAAGCCGGCGTCGACGCCCGGCGCGAGGTCCTCGAACAGGTCGCCCTGCCGCGCCGACGGCGCGGGCGCAGTGCCTGACGGCGTATCGCTCACTGGTGCACCTCCGTGGCAGCCGGGGTCAGCGGGCCGGGAACGCGCCGTTAATGTCGCCGACCGCGCCAAGCGGCGTCGCATCGGGTCACGTTCTTGGAAACTGGTCGTAATCTACCTCGATCGGACGCGCGACCCAGCCCGGCCGACCCGGCCCAGTCGTCACTCGAGGCCGTCTGACGCTCGCCCTGGGAGTTCAGACGTAATGACCCCCACCCGAGTCGCCACCTTCCGTTCAATCAAAAGGCTTTTGGCTTAGCGTTGGGCTTGGCGGACGGCCGTGGCCGCGTGTTCGTGCGGGCAATAGGCGCGAAACGCGCGAGTTCTGACAATGCAGACTTAAAGGGCGAGTGGCATTCCCTCGCCGAGAGGTGCGGGCCCGGTTATCAACCGCGGCAGGCCATCCGACTATATTTAGCTTTCGAAGTCGACTAGGCGATGTCTTTGGCTATCGGTTTCCCACTATTTCCCCGCGTTAGGTATATGCTGTTGCGCCTGGCCACCAGCCAGTTCTAATCCCTCGCAATTGGTACAGATCGCATTAATCCGGCACGGGATGAAGTGGACATACCGCGCCAAATTGGCATGCACTTTTCCGGCATTGAATTCCTGCTATTCGCAAGTCTGCTAACGAGGAGGGCGGCGGCATGGCAACTGACCTGTTCCTGCCCGCCGACGGGCTGCGCTTGCTTGGCCAGCACGAGAGCGGCGGCTATGGCGGACGCCGGTTTCTGGTCGGCCGGAGCGACGGGCAGGTCGTCCAGCTGCCCCTGCTGCCCTACCTGATCATGGCGGCGATCGCGGAGGGCGGCGTGGACGGCGGCTGGAGCGCCGACCAGATCGGCGCCCGGGTGGGAAGCGCGTCGGGGCAGGGGCTGACCACCGACACGGTGCGCTACCTGGTCGCGGGCAAGCTGGCGCCGCTTGGTCTGATCGCGGCCGGCGGCGCGGATCGGCCGGCCGACGCGGCCGACGCCGGGCAGCCGCCGCCCCGGGCGACGCTGCTGCTCGGGCCGACGATCAGCGGCGTGCCGCTGCGGCACTGGGCGACCCGCGCGGCCGGCCGGGGCCTGTCGTGGCCGATCGGCGGCCGCGTCCAGCGGCTGCTGCTGCCGCATCGCAGGCGGCGCTGGGCGCTGGCGGTCGGCGGGGCGGCGGTACTGGTGTGCGTGGCGGCGACCGCGCCGATCATGGCAGATACCGGAACCGGGGGCTCGGGCCGGACCCGGCCGGCCGCCGGGCCGGCGTCGGCGTCGGCGTCGGCGTCGGCGTCGGCGTCGGCGTCGGCGTTTGTATCGTCCGCCGCGGCCAGCCGGCTGCAGGCCGCGGCCTGGGTGGCGCAGCAGATGAGCGGGGACGTCACGGTGTTGTGCGATCCCGGGATGTGCCGGCAGCTGCGCCGGGACGGGTTCCCGGCCGCCCGGCTGAGGCCGCTGCCGCCCGGTGCCCGCGCTCTGCCCGGCTCCGGGATCGTCGTCGCCACGGCGGCGGCCGTCCGCGGTCAGTTCGGCCCCCGGCTGGCCGCCGCGTACGCCCCCGAGGTGATCGCCAGCTTCGGCTCCGGCGCCGCGCGGGTCGACGTCCGCGCGATCGCCCCGGCCGGCCCGGCCGCCTTCAGGACCCAGCTCGCGGCCGAGCAGACCGCCCTGGCCTCGGCCGGCCGCCAACTGCTTGGCAACAAGAACATCCGCGCCTCCGCGTCCGCCCGGGCGGCGCTGGCGTCGGGCCTGGTCGACGCCCGGCTGCTGGCGATCTTGTCGCTGCTGTCCGCCCAGCGGCCGGTCCGGCTGCTGGCCTTCATCGGCGCGCCCGGCGCGGGGTCCGGTGTGCCGCTGCGCGGGGCCGAGATCGGCGTCGCCTCGCCGGCCGCCCGGTCCGCCGTCGTCGGCCTGCTCGACGCTCAGCAGGGCCCCTACCGGCCGGCCGCGGTGACCGCGATCGGCGGCGGCAGCCAGGCGCTGGTCGGCGTGCGGTTCGACGCCCCGGCTGACCTGAGCATCTCCCAGCCATGACCATCGTCACTCATCACACCCCCAACCCCTATCGAGAGGGTCAGCAATGAAGTATCTGAGGAACATCGGACGGGTCGCGCTGCTGCTCGTCGCTTCGGTCCTGCTACTCGCGGCGCCGGCCGTGAGCGCCGCCGCGGCGGCGGGCGGGGCCGTCGGCCAGGGAACGGCGGGCTCGGGCACCGCCTGGATCCGGCTCGCGCACCTGTCGCCCAATACGCCGGCTGTGGATGTGTACCTGTACTCGTTCGGCAATCCGGACGCGCAGATGGTCTTGCATCACGTGGGTTACGGGGACGTCTCGCCGTACCTGGCGGTTCCCGACGGCGACTACAGCGTCGCCATGCGCGGGGCGGGCGCCTCGCCGACCAGCCCGCCGGTGCTTTCCGCGAGCATCAGGGTCGCGGCCGGCTCCGCGTACACCGCGCTGGCGGTCGGCCCCCGCTCGGGTCTGCGGATACGGGTCTTCCGCGATGACCTGAGCACGCCGTCGGGCCAGGCCCTGGTGCGGGTGGTGCAGGCGTCGATGAAGCACGCGCAGGTGACGGTGAGCTGGGGCGGAAAGGTCATCGCGAGCAAGCTGCCGTTCGCGTCGGTGACGTCCTACCAGGCGGTGTCGCCCGGAGCGGAGACGGTGGCGGTGACCGCGGGCGGCGGTGACGCGAACACGGCCGTCACGCTGGCCGCGGGCAGCATCCACACGCTGATCGTGCTCGACGGGGCCAAGGGGCTGGAGATCGACAATCTCGAGGACGCGGACGGCAGCAGTCAGCTGCCGGCGGGCGGCGCCCAGACGGGATTCGGCGGCACCGCGCCGCGCGGGCCCGGCTCGCCGCTGCCCTGGCTGGAGGTCATCGCGGGCGGGTCCGTCCTCGCCGTCGGCGGCGGCCTCGGCCTGCGCCGCAGCCGCCGCGCGGCCCGGCCGGAGCGCGCGCCGTTCGCGGCGGCATGACCGGGCGGGAGCGCTGGTGGGCGGTGATCGCCTGCGCCGGGGTGGCGGCGGCGATCGCCGGAATCGGCGGGCTGCTGCTGACCAGGCACGGGACTCCCGGCCTGCGTCCGGCGGCCGCCGCCCAGGTGGTCGCGTTCCCGGCGCCGACCGCGCCGATCGTGGCGGCCCCGGCCACCGCCCCGCCGCTTCCGGTCGCCGCGCCCGCCGCGCTGACCATTCCCGAGATCGGGGTGCGGACCCGGCTGATCACGCTCGGCCTGACCGCGCAGGGCACCATTCAGGTGCCTCCGACGACCTCGGTCGCGGGCTGGTACACCCGCAGCCCGCGGCCGGGCGCGGTCGGCCCGGCCATCATCCTGGGGCATATTGACTCCACCCAGGGGCCGGGGGTGTTCTTCCGGCTGCCGGAGCTGCGACCGGGCGACCCGATCTACGTCCGGCGGTCCGACGGCTCCACCGTCGATTTCGTGGTGACGGCGGTGCAGAGCTACCTGAAGGCCCGCTTTCCGACCCAGGCCGTCTACGGCCCGACGCCCGACGCCGAGCTTCGGCTTATCACCTGCGGCGGCGCGTTCGACCCGGCGACCAGCCACTATCTGAGCAACATCGTCGTCTACGCGACGGAAAGCAGCTGAGCGGACGGTTTGGCCTCGGGCGGGGCGGCTCCCGGGAGCCGCCCCGCCCGCTTTCCGACGCTCCGCGCGGACCTGCGGGCATCACCCGCGGCTTGTATGTCGCACCTGCGGCGACACTTCTGATATTCTCGAATATCAGATACTGGATGTATCGACATACGCAGATGAGATATCCAAAGTGGAGGTGAATGGATGGCCAAGACCAGCGTCGACATCGATATGGAGAAGCTGGACAAGGTTCGGGAGATCCTCGGGACCGAGTCCATCCGTGAGACCATCAGCGCGGCGTTCCGCGAGGTGATTCGCGTTGCGGCCGTACGCGACCTGGTGGCCCTCGGCGAGTCGGGCGCCTTCGACTTCCTGCTCGAGCCAGGGGCCGAGGAGCAGATGTGGGGATGACTCGCTACCTCGCCGACAAGAGCGCCCTGGCGCGGCTCCATCTGCCCGCAGTCCGCGAGGAGCTGGAACCCCTCATTACCCGGGCCCTGGTCGGTATCTGCGCCGTCACCGAACTGGAGATGCTGTACTCCGCCAGGAACATCCAGGAACGGGCCCGGATGAAGGAGCAGCTCGAGGCGTCCCTCGACCGGGTCGACGTCCCTGAGGACATCTGGGAACAGGCAGCGGACATCCAAGAGGCGCTGACCGAGCAAGCCCAGCACCGATCGGCCTCGATTCCCGACCTGATCGTCGCGGCGACCGCTAGGTCCCGCGGCCTGGAGATCCTCCACTACGACCGGGACTTCGACACCATCGCCCGATTCACCGAGCAACCGACTCGCTGGATCCTCCCGCCCGGCACCGTGTAAGTTCGTCGCCGCTGGCGGCTGGTCTAGGCGCTGAAGGCCAGATAGTGGAAGTTCCAGCCGTTGGAGTCCTGGTCGACGGTGAGCGTCTGGACGCCGGCCGGGAGGGTGACGGTGGCGGTGACGGTGGTCCAGGTCTCGTACCCGCCGGTGTTGGGGACGGCGACCGAGCCGCTCAGGTTGACGCCGGCCGCGTTGTCGATGTGCAGCGCGTCGGTGATCCCATAGGGCGAGGCGACCCGGAAGCTGACCGTGTAGGTCCCGGCGGTGGCGACGTTCACGGTGTAGTTGAACCACTGGCCGGGCGTCATCCAGCCCACGTCGTAGGCACCGCCGGGCACGCTGGTGTCCTGGGTGTCGGCGGTGGCCTCGAGGTCGATGCCGTCGGAGCGGTAGCTGTTGGCGGAGCCGTTGGCCGAGGTGACGTTGTAGGCGACGCCCTGGCCGCCGGTGTCGTAGTTGGCCGCCTGCACGGTGCCGGGCACGGGGGCGGGGGTGCCGCCGAACGGCTGGTCGCCGGTCGTGGGGCCGCTGCCGCCGCCCGAGCTTGGGGCGAGGGCCATGTCGTGGAAGTTCCAGCCGCTGGCGTCCTGGTCGACGGTGAGCGTCTGCTGCCCGGCCGGGAGGGTGACGGTGGCGTCGACGGTGGTCCAGGTCTGGTATCCGCCGGTGTCGGGGACGGCGACCGAGCCGGACAGGTTGGCGCCGGCCGCGTTGTCGATGTGCAGCGCGTCGGCGCTCCCGGAGGGCGAGGCGACGCGGAGCGCGACCGTGTAGGTCCCGGCCGTGGCGACGTTGACGGTGTAATTGAACCACTGCCCGGCCGACGTCCAGCCCAGGTCGTAGGCGCCGCCGCCGGTGGTGTCCTGGGTGTCGGCGGTGGCCTCGAGGTCGACCCCGTCGGAGCGGTAGCTGTTGGCGGAGCCGTTGGTCGAGGTGACGTTGTAGGCGACGCCCTGCCCGCCGGTGTCGTAGTTCGCCGCCTGCACGGTGCCGGGCACGGCGGCGGCGGTGCCGCCGTAGGGGCCTTCGCCGCCCGAGTACACGTCGAAGTACTCGATTGACCACCAGTCGGTGGGGGTGGGCGCGTTGAGCACCACCTCCACGTACTGGTCGGTCTGGGCGGGGAAGCTCACGACTTGCGGTGTGCCGGCGCCCGTGCAGGTCGCTACCACCGACCAAGCCGACCCGTTGGGCGAGACTTCCACGCTGTAGCCGCTGGCGTAGTCGGTGGGGTCGTCGGGCGCGGCCAGCTGGATCTCATTGAACGTCCGGGCCGAGCCCATGTTGACGATGTAGTCGTCGCCGGCCGCCTGGGCCGCCTGGGTGGTGAAGCGCCCGGCGTCGGTGTTGCCGTTGACGGCGTTGGTGATCGGGTTCTGGGCCCCGCTGCTGCCGGCGGGCACCGGCGCGGTGGCGGTGAAGCCCGACTCGGCCAGCGGGCTCTCGCCCGAGGTCGATGCGGAGCAGTCGCCGACCGGTGGCGGGATCGTCCCGGCCGGGGCGGAGATCAGGAACTGGCCGATCGACCACCAGGAGCTCGGGTCCGGCGCGGTCAGCACGACCTCGACGTACTGCGCGGTCTGGCCGGCGAAGGTGGCCGTCTCCGGGCTCCCGTTGCCGTAGCAGCTCGCCACCACCGTCCACGAGCTGCCGTTGTTCGAGACCTCGACGTTGTAGCCGCCCGCGTAGTCGGTCGCCCAGGACGGGAACGCCATCTCGATCTGGTTGAAGGTCTGCGGCGAGCCCATGTTGACCTCGTAGTACATGCCGGCCGTCTGGTCCGTGTCGGTGCTGAAGCGACTGCCGGCCGAGCCGCTGACCGCGTTGGTGATGGCGTTCTGCGCCCCGTCGCCCGAGGGGTTGCTGGTGCTGGCGACGAAACTCGCCTCGTTGAGCTGGGACTCGCCCGCGGCCGGGGCGTTGCAGCTGGAGCCGGCCGGGACCGTCGGCGCGGTGACCGGCGGCGCGGCGACGTTCCACGGGAACGAGACGCTGCCCTCGTAGGCCTCGCCGTCGGTCGCCGTCACCGTCACGACGTCGTCCTCGCTGAAGAGCGCGGTTCCGCTGATCGTTCCGGTCGACGGGTTGATGGACAGCCCGCCCGGCAGGCCACTGGCGGTGTAGCTGAGCGTCTGCCCGGCCGCCGAGTCGGTGCCGCTCATCGGCAGGTTGACGGCGGAGCCGACGGCGGTCGCCTGCGGGGCGGGGGTGGTGAGGCTCACCGTGTCCGGCCCGACCGCGTTGGCCAGCGTGAGGGTGCCGGTGAGGGGCAGGTTGGCGGACGAGTCGCCCACGCCAACGGCGTAGGCGCCGGCCGGCGCGGTCCAGCCGCCGCCGTCGGGGTCGCTGCCTTCCCAGGCCGTCGGGTAGCTCGCGGCGCCCGGGCCGGCCCAGTAGGTGAGGTCGTGCACCGGCACCGTGAACGTGACCGTGGTCGATGCGCCGGGGTTGAGGCTGACCCGCTGGAAGTCCTTCAGCTGGGACGGCGGCTCCCCGGTCGCCGACGGGTCGCCGATGTACAGCTGGGCCACGTCGGCGCCCGCTCGCGAACCGGTGTTGGTGACGGTGGCGGTGACGGTGGCCGTGTTCGAGCCGTTGAACCCGGTGATGGACAGGTCCGAGTACGAGAACGTCGTGTAGGACAGCCCGAAGCCGAAGGGGAACTGCGGCGTCAGGTCCTGCGACTGGTACCAGCGGTAGCCGACGTCGATGCCCTCGTTGTACTGGACCTGGCCGTTGGCGCCGGGGAATTCCGCCGCCGTGGTGGCGGGCACCTGGGACAAGCTGGCGGGAAAGGTGACCGGCAGGTGCCCGGAGGGGTTGACGGCGCCGAACAGGACGGCCGCGGCGGCGGTGCCGTCCACTTGTCCCGGATACCACTGCTCGACGATGCCCGCAACGCTGTTCGCCCACGGCATGGTCACGGCCGAGCCGGTGTTGAGCACGACGATCGTGTCGGGGTTGGCCGCCGCCACCGCGCTGATCAGGCTGTCCTCGGTCGTCCCGAGATCGATGCTGCTGAGGTCGGAGCCTTCGCTTTCCGTGTAGTCGGCGAAGATGACCGCCACCTTGGCCGACTGCGCGGCCGCGACGGCCGCGGACTGGCTGGTCCCGTCGTTGTAGGTCACGGTCACGCCGCTGCCCGCCGCGGCCTGGATGCCGGCCAGCGGCGTCACCTGGTTGCCGGCGGTGGTGCTGGCGCTGCCTCCGCCGGAGTAGGTCGGGCTGCTGCTGGCGTCGGTGCCGATGACGGCGATGGAGCCGGCCGTGGCCGGGTTGAGCGGCAGGATGCCGCCTGAGTTCTTGAGCAGCACCGTGCCCTCTTCTGCGACCTGCAGGGCGGTGGCCACGTGGGCTGGCGTCGTCACCGTGTTGCACGTGCAGCCGGTGTTGCCGGTGTTCATGAGGTTGGAGTTGAACAGCTCGGTCAGGATCCGCTCGACCGCGTCGTCCAGGTAGTCGCGCGGGACCTGGTTCCCGATTTGCGCGGCGAGGTTGGCGCCGTAGTTGTCGTCACCGGGCATGTCCATGTCGTCGCCTGCTTCCAGGGACGGCTGGGTGCTCTGGGTGGCGTACCAGTCCGACGTGACGAAGCCCTGGAAGCCGAATTCGTTGTCGAGGCTGCCCAGCAGGTAGAAGTTCTGGCAGGCGGGCACGGCGTTCGGCTGGCTGTACGCGCACATCGCCGAGTCGACCCCGGCATTGACCGCGGCCTGGAAGGCGGGCATGTAGATTTCCTGCTCGGCCCGCTCCTGGACCACGTCATCGTCGGACGAGTTGTTCCGGTTGGTCTCGTTGTTGTACACCGCGTAGTGCTTGACCTGGTCGATAATCCCCTGCGACTGCACACCGGCGACGTAGGCGGCGGTCATCTGGCCGGTGAGGTACGGGTCCTCGCCAAAGCTCTCGAAGGCGCGGCCCCACCGGGGGTCGCGGACGATGTTGATCGTCGGGCCGAGGTTGACGTCGGCCCCCTTGCCCGCCTCCTCCGAGCCGACGACCGCGCCGTACTGCTGCTCGAGGCTCGTGTCCCAGGTGGACGCGGCCGCGACCGGGGCGGGCAGCTGGGTCACGCAGCACTGCCCGTCGCCGACCCCCTGCGGGCCGTCCTCCAGGTTGACGGCCGGAATGCACAACGCCGGGATGGCCGGAATGTTGCCCGCGTAACTGCCGGAGCCGCCGTCGACCAGCGCGAGCTCCTGGGCCTCGGTTATCTGCGCCATCACCTGCTCTACGCGCGTGGCGACGGGCGCCGTGGAGCCGATCCAGGGGCAGGAGGCGGCGCGGGCGGGCGAGCTCGCCAGCGGGGCCGGCCCCGCCGCGGACCACAGCCCGGCGGCGGCCACCACCGTGGCCGCTACCGCAACCCTGATCAAGGTGGCCCGCAGGCGACGCGGCGGCGTGAGCAGAGAACGAGGCATGTGTCCGCCCGGTGACTGGTTTCCGGTTGTTCCCGGAAATTTCCGGGAGTTCCGGAACAACGTAAATTGCGCCCTGCGGTCTCGTCAAGATCCCTCGAGCGTCTTTCGCGGCGGTCTGATCGGCCGCTGCCAGGACCCGCCGGCGGGCACCCGCGGGACCGTCGATCAGGGGCGTCTACCGGGCTAGTCGCCCGGTGGACGAGCGAACGACGAGCCGGGTGGCGAGCTCGACTTGCAGCGGCTCGTAGGGGTGGTCATCCATGAGCCTGACCAGCAGGCTGACCGCCATCCGGCCCAGCTCCTTGAGCGGCTGGTAAACGGTCGTGAGCCCGGGATAGGCGGCTTCGGCCTCAGGCGTGTCGTCGAAACCGACGACGGACAGGTCGTCGGGGAGCCGGAGCCCCCTCGCCCGCGCCGCGTGCAGCGCCCCCACCGCCATGCAGTCGTTGAAGGCGAAGATCGCCGTGGGCGGGTCGGCCAGCCCGAGCAGGCGCTCGGCGCCGGCGGCGCCGCCCGCGACGAGGAAGTCCGCCTCCGCCTCGAGCAGCGGGTCCGGCATGATGCCCGCTTCCGCCAGGGCGGCGTAATGGCCCCGCAGTCGCGCCCTGGTGGCGCTGCCGTCCCTGCGACCGGTGATGACCCCGATCCGGCGATGCCCGAGCTGCAGCAGATGCGCCGTGGCCTGGTAAGCCCCGGAGGAATTGGCCGCTGACACGACCGGGATGTCCGGCCCGAGGTCGTGCAGCGGGTCCACCACCACGAAGACGAGGCCGTCCTCTCTCAGCCGGCGCAGCTCGTCCGGGGACTCCTCGGGCAGCAAGAGCAGCGCGCCGATCATCTCGCTGCGCATGAGCCGCTGGAGCACGGACACTTCGCGATTGTGCTCTTGCCGGGTCGGGCACACCAGGGCCCACATGTCGCGCTCGGCCAGCGCCTCGGTGATGCCGGCCAGGATGGTGGAGAAGTAGGCGGTCCCCGAGGTGGTCGTGGTGACGCCGACCAAGCCGCTCAGCTGCTGGCCGGCCAGATCGAACCGCTCCCGCGATGGCCGGGACTGGTCCTCGGGCACGGCCCGGCGGGTGTCGTAGCCGTGCACGCGGGCGACCCGCTCGACGGCCAGCCGGGTCTCGTCGGAGACGTCTGACCGCCCGTTGAGCACCCGCGAAACGGTCGAGATCGAGACGCCGGCCAGATCCGCGACCTGGCGGATCGTGACCCTGGCGCGGGCGGCCGGCCCGCCGGCCGCGGCATCGGATGAGGTCAGCCCGTCCGGCGACTCAGGACCCGGTGCTCGCATTCCCACAGTAAACCAGCTCGCCCCGGCTGCGCCCTCGCGCATCGGGGTGACCGGCCCGGACGACGCTCCCTGGCTTGCCTGCCGCGACCCAGGTGGCGCGGGCGAGTCCAGGCGAAGCCGGGGTCCGTTCGAGATGATGAAGTTGATCTATGATTCTCTGCTGGGAAGCCCGTCGCCTCTAGTCGGCTTGGCCGAGGCGGCCGCCGCGGACGCCGACGATGGCCAGCACCACCCCGGCCAGGGCGATGATCGGGCCGGCGATCGCCCAGAACGTCACCCCGGACATGGCGTTGCTGCCGCCGACGGCGCCCAGGCCCTGGAGGGTGAAGATCACCCCCGCCAGCACGAGGATCAGGCCCCCGCCGACGAGCAGTACCTGCTTCAAGGAAGCCTCATCTCTCGGGTCTGACGACCCTGTGTGCGTATCCGTCATCTTCTATACGGGCGCGGCGCGGGAACGGATGGGTCTGCGGTCGGGACGGAAGCTGCGACGGGGCGCGGATCCGGGGGGCGGAACCGGGGGGCGGACGGCTGGGGGGTAGGGGCTGGGGAGAGGGCGGGTA
>Ga0302326_10025242_pt1 | contig 12058 bp, 8 predicted proteins | sample Palsa_T0_3_FD_202264 | JGI IMG/M metagenome (GOLD analysis project Ga0302326, IMG submission 202264) | Peat permafrost microbial communities from Stordalen Mire near Abisko, Sweden - Palsa_T0_3 | ecosystem: Environmental > Terrestrial > Soil > Palsa > Peat permafrost | place: Sweden: Abisko...
CCCTTCGTCAAGGCCGGCCTGGAAACCTGGGTTGCCCCCGGTGTGAACAACTGGAGCCGCATCTACCCCAACAACAATGAGGCTCTCGGCAACATACGCGCCTTTGTGCGCGACGGCCAAAAACTTGGCTCAACGGGCGTGCTGAACACCGTTTGGAACGACGACGGCGAAGGCATCTTCGACGAAAACTGGTTTGGCATTCTCTTCGGCGCGGCGGCCGGCTGGCAGGTGGGCGAGAGCTCAGAAGATGCTTTTACAGCCTCCTATGGGCTGGCCTTTCACCGCGATACAACCGGCAAAATCAACCAGGCGCAGCGCGAGCTGATGGCTGCCCAGGCACTGCTCAGAAAGGCCGGCCTCGGCGACGCCCAGGACTCGTACTTCTGGGTCGATCCGTACACGCCGGAGGGCGAGGCCGTGGCCGTCAAGCTGCGCCCGGTCGTCAGTGAGTTGCGCCTCGACGCGGAGCGCGCCATCGCCCTCGTCGCCCAGGCTCGCGCCGCCGGGACGCTCGAAAACCCCGAAGCCCTCGACGCGCTCGAGCTCGGCGCCCGCCGCATCGACTTTGTCGGCCTCAAATTCCAGGCCGCCGACGATTCCGTCTCCCTCTACAACCAGGCCCGCGCGCTGGCCGGCGACACCACCCGCCACGCCGAAGTCGCCAACATGCTGGAGACCATCAGTTCGATCAACGGCCGCCTGCAGGACATTCGCGACGGCTACGCGCTCTTGCGCGATCTCTACCAGCAGGCCTGGTTGCGCGACAACCGCCCCTATTGGCTGAGCAACAACCTGGCCCGCTACGACCAGTCAACCCAACTCTGGATCGGCCGCGCCGACCGCTGGCGCTCCCACGCGATGCAGCAGTGGTGGGACAAGCACACTCTGCCCGCGCCGCCGGAGTTCGGCCTGCCCGGAAACTAGCGCGTAACAGGGACCTCAATCATCTGGTCAATCCGAGGTATTGAAACCCGCATCTCTCCGTTCATGTTTCTTCCCCTCTCGCCGATAAGGCATGTGTTGCCCGGAACTGCTGTTTTGGGGCCACGGAGGCGAGCCACGTTGAGATCCATGCAGAGCAACGCTCTCTTTCAGCCCCAATCTTCTCTTCCCAGTCTTACTCTTGTGGAAGTCGATTCCCCGCCAGCCATCCAGGTTGTCGGCGTCAGCGCGGCCTGGCGAAAGCTCATCATGCAGGCGGAAATGGCCGCCCCCCACGTGCAGATCGCCGCGATTGAAGGCGAGTCCGGCTGCGGCAAGCAAACCCTGGCCCGTTATCTCTTCAGCCGCTCTCCGCTGGCCGGCTCCAGCTTCCAGCGCCGCGATGCCCGTGAATGGCTGGTCGCAGACGCCGACCCCTCGACCCTTGCCGGCTTCACCTATCTCGATCGCGTCGACCTGCTTGCCCCTCCCGGACAGGGTCTGCTCCTCGGCGTCCTCAAGGCCCTCCAGGACCGCCCGCCAGGCCGCGCCGTCCTGCTCGCCTCCACTCAAACCTCGCTCCGCCAGATGGCCGGACAGGGCCTGCTCATGCCCGACCTCGCCTTCCGACTTACCGCCGTCCGCTTCGCCATCCCACCCCTGCGCCAGCGCCGCGAAGACATCGCCCCGCTCGCCCAGTCCCTCCTTGACCGAATCTGCGCCCGCTATCAGCAGCGCCCCGTCGTCCTCGGTCCCGGAACCCTCGCCCGCCTCCTGCAGCACAACTGGCCCGGCAACGTCCGCGAACTCGCCGGCATCCTTGAAACCGCGCTCCTCGAAGCCGAAAACGGCGTCATCCGCTCCACTGACCTCGCCCTCCCAACCGGCCTCGAAATCCAGCCCGAACAGCAATTCGCCGTGCCCACAGAAAGCCTCTCCCTCGATTCAGTCATTCGACATCACGTCCAGCACGTCCTCGACCTCAACCGCGGAAACAAGCTCCGCGCCGCACGCCAACTCGCCATCTCCCGCTCCACCCTCTACCGCATCCTCGGTGACGAAGCCATCCCCGCAGCCGACCAGACCATCCTCGCCCACTGATCCCCATCCCCCAAGTCACCTTCCCCTAAATCCTTCAACATCAAGCTGTTTACCCCAACAGACAACTCCCCGCCCGCTTTTCCTCTCTAACCCTGCGGAGGAAAAAATCATGTACCTCGTTAAATCCCTTGCTCTTGGCAAAATCCTTGCTCTCGCGGCTCTTGCGCTTTTCCTGTTCAGCGCCCCATCCCCCAGTCCAGCCCAGGTCGCCATCGGCGTAGGAATTGGACCGGAACCCGTCTGCCCCTACGGCTACTTCGACTATGCCCCCTACGACTGCGCACCCTACGGCTACTATGGCCCCGACTGGTTTGTAGGCGGCGTGTTCTTTGGAGCCGGCCCCTGGTTCCACGGCCCTCACGGCTTCTACGGCCACGTTGACAACCGCTTCGACCCCCATAACGGCTACCATGGACCGATGCCCCAACGCGGCGAGGCGCGATTCAACCACTTCCACGGCAATGAAGCGCGCGACGGCCAGGGCCACGTAGGCAACGCCGGCCACGATGCGTCCCACGAGCACGCCCTCCCCGGATACCGCGGCGGCGGCGGCGCGCACCACCGCTAGAGCATGTCTCAATCCGCACCTGACAGCGGGATAAGCCGACCCCTCGCGTCTTATCCCGCCCCAGGGCCCACCCTGCCACGTCGCTTGGCGTGCGCAAAAGTCGCTTCGAAACAGTCCTCCACCGGCCAAGCCGATCCACGGGGGATGAAACTTCATCGGACCGCTCTTTCTCCCGGAGGGAGAAGCGATAATAGCCCAGGACAAGTCCGCCGCGGCGGACGCAGTCCTGGGTCAGAGTTCGACGAGAGATTGAGTCCCGTCGGGACGGTGCGAAATTCGTGGGCCTCAGCCCCTGAGGTTTTCCGTGAAGGGTGCGGGCCTCAGCCCGTACAGCCATTTGCCCACCCAATCAAGAAATCAGCCAGCGCGGCAAAGCCGCGCTCAATGAGCGGATCTGCCCGTCCTGCATATCCAGCGGCTACTTCCGGTTTGCCGATGATCCAGGCACATCCCCAGTGGTCGAAAACTGAGTTCTGTCCGGCTAGCCGGGAATGTAACCGAAACCCGGCGTGTACGACTCCATCCTTCTGAACAGGCTTAGATCTGTATCGAGCAGAATTGCTCCGCAATTGTAGTTTCGTTGTGATATGTGTTCGTCAGTGCTTCCTCCCGTAGGAGCGCTGAAGCCGGACCGCTTTTTTCGGTCCCAGTTTGCAAATGCAACAGCGAAATGCCCTTACCAGGCGAAATCCGGTGAAGATGAAGAAAGCCCTGCAATCGAAAACTTCGTTCGCCTTCGGATTCTCGATGCTGATCATGCTGCTCATCGGTGGGTTCTGCTATCGCTGGACAATTCTCTCCGATGATAGCAACCGGTGGGTGAAACATACTGACGATGTTCTGCTCAATATCTCTGACTTGAAACTGGCCATCCAGAACATTCAATCCAACAGCCACAATTTTGCATTCAACAATAGTCAATCGAATATCGACTCTTACCAAGCCAATGCGTTGCGCGCAATGCAGCATGTTGAGGCCATTCGCAACCTGACAGCGGATAACCCAATACAGCAAAAGCAGATTCCCGTTCTTGCGGCCCAGATGAGTCAAATCCGCCGTTATGCGGATACAATCATCAAGCTACGCCAGGCCCAGGGCCGCGCAGAGGCGATGGAGTTCATCGGAACGGGTCAGGACCAGCGGGCAGTCGACGAGGTTCAGGCGACGATTGGCCAGTTGAGGCTCGAAGAAAAAGGATTGCAGTCTCTGCGCATTGCGAAAACTCAGCGCTACCTCGATCAGACCAAGATAACCCTGGCTATAGGAACCCTGGTGGGATTCCTCATGTCCGGCTTTGCAGCCTGGACAGCACTACGCGACAGCAGAGTAAACAGGAAGGCCAAAGAGGATCTCACGCAAAAGTTCGAGGAACTGAGTCACTCGAATGAAGAATTGGCGCGGCTTGCCCAGGAGGCGCGGGCATTGACTCAGCAGATCGCCTACTCGGCCAACCATGACGCTCTTACCGATCTGCCCAATCGACTGCTTCTGAACGACCGCATTCGGCAGGCTGTGGCCCGGGCAAAGCGTCATCGGAAACAGGTCGGGGTGATCTATCTGGATTTGGATTTCTTCAAGCACATTAATGATTCTCTGGGACATCCAATTGGTGACAAACTTCTTCAATTGCAGGCAAAACGCCTTGTGGACTGCGTAGACACAACTGAAACAGTAAGCCGGCTGGGGGGAGATGAGTTCGTCGTCCTGCTCCCAGAGATTGAACGGCCCGAAGATGCCGCCAGAGTTTCGAGGAAACTGCTGCAGGCTGTGTCGGGCGCATGTCTCATCGACAATCACGATCTGCACATCACTGCGAGTATTGGCGTAAGCACGTATCCAGATGACGGTCGCGATGCCGAGACCCTCTTCAAAAACGCAGACACCGCAATGTTCCAGGCAAAGGAGAATGGGCGCGAAGGCTATCAATTCTTTAGACCGGAGATGAACGCCCGAGCCGTGGAGCGGCAACTGATCGAATCCTATCTGCGGCGAGCATTGGAACGGCATGAATTCGCGCTCCAGTATCAGCCCAAAATCGTTCTGAAGACAGGAAAAATCGCCGGAGTGGAAGCGTTGATCCGCTGGGCACATCCCAATCGGGGATGGGTTCCTCCAGCCGAGTTTATTCCAGTTGCAGAAGATTGTGGACTCATATTGCCGATCGGAGCCTGGGTCCTGAGAGAAGCCCGTACGCAGGCTCGAGCCTGGGCAAACGCAGGATTGCCCGCAATGACGATGGCCGTAAACGTTTCCCCAGTTCAGTTTAAGAGTGATAGCTTTCTGAGCGAACTGGTTGCGGTCCTCAGTGAAACCGGCCTCGATCCAAGACATCTTGAATTGGAGGTGACCGAGGGTGCGCTCATGAAGAATCCAGAATTGGCGGCGGGTATCCTGTCGGACTTGAGGGGCATCGGGGTGCAGGTTGCCTTGGACGACTTCGGCACAGGCTACTCCAGTCTCAGCTACCTCCGAAAGTTTCCGATCGATGCGCTCAAAATCGACCAGTCATTTATACGGCAAATCACCACAATTCCCGATGAGACGATTATTGTCAAAGCAATTATCAGCATGGGGCAAAGCCTTAACCTGCGGATCGTTGCAGAGGGCGTGGAAACTAAAGATCAACTCGACTTTTTAAAGGCTAATAAATGCGACGAGGCGCAAGGGTTCTACTTCAACCAGCCAGTGCCGCCCCTGGAGATCGTCAAGCTGCTCCAATCACGGTGAACTTATCGGAAATATCCAAGCCCCAACGGCATACACCTGTGCGCAACAACGGCTGTGTCGCCACGATTCTGAAAGTCCGGAGGCAAGGTATGCGCTGCTGGTGCTGCCGGCCTCGGTGGGTGGTTGGCGATTTGGCGCCAAACAAGGATCACACTCGCCGGGTGCCTCATCCATTCGTTTTTTTCTTGCGAATGGGTGGGAAAGCGCAAACTTAAAGGAACGAAATCAAGCGGCGGGTTGCCCTGGTCTTGCCATGGAGACGTGGGACCCACCCGGCCAATCCCCATTTCTCGCCACCCCAGCGACACCTCTTCGTTGCTGGGGTGGCTATTCCCAATTCCCTAGTCCCTAGTCCCTTAGTCCCTCAGTCCCTATTCCCCCTTTCACTCCGGCTCCCGGCCGCCGAAGCCCACGTCCTGGCCGAACTCCGGCGGTCCATCCCACTGAGGCTCCATCGCCAGCCGCTGCGCCAGCGTCAGGCCGCGCTTCTTCTCCTTTTCCGGTTCCGGCTTCCTCCCCTCCGCAAGCTCAACCATCGCTTTGGCTGCGGCTGCGTTTCCTGTCAGCGCCTTATCCGCCAGCGCCGATGCAATCCGCTCGGCCTTCTCGTTCACATGCCTGTTCACCGCCTGCCGCAGCTCCTCCGCTCCGTCCACGCAAGCCGCTTTTTTTTGGCCCGCCCGCTTCACTGCTGTTTTGCCGCCTGGTTTCTTTTTCGTCTGTGCCCTACTCGGCTTTCTCCCAATTTCAGACATTCCTCCGCCATTTCCGGCCACGCTCCACAGGCACGCGCCCGCGGAAAAGGAAAATGGGGCAATCCCGCTCCGGAATCGCCCCAATCATTGCCCTGTCGGATCTGCTTCCTGTCAATTCAAAGAATCCAGTATCATTCCTCTCCTCTTCGCACGCGCCACCCGGAGACGGCCCCAACAAGATTAGAAAGGCACGCCGCCTTCCGTTCCGCTCCACTCTCATTTCGGTTTGTCTAATTCCCAGCGTACCGGAAGGCCACCTAATTCCATGCAAACAGTTAGCGGTCCCTAGTCCCTCAGTCCCTATTCCCTCAGTCCCTAGCCCCTATTCCCTGCCTTCATCCACTTCCTCATCTCCCCCATCGCCTCCAGCGTCTTCCCCCCAATCGGCACAATCGCGTACACCAGCTTGCAGCCCATCGCGCTCGCCACCCGCTCCATCGAATTCAGCGAGATCTTTCCCCGTCCCTCGCTCAGCTCAAGCTCGAATAGAGCCGAGCGGTTTATTCCCAGCGCCTTCGTGATTTCCGCCACGGGAACCCCCAGCGCCTGGCGAACCGCCCGCAACAAATCTTGCGTGAAATTCGGCCTCTTGGCTGCCAACCGGTAGAAATGCAGTTCCGTGTCCAATCTCCTCCGCGCAAAACCCCGATCCTCGTTTCGCATCTTTCCTCCTGAGCGCAGAGAATCGTTGGCTCCGCATATGCGTGAACCTCACCCTCGCTGTCGCATGTTGCCGATCTATCTCCAACCTACAAAAAAGAGGGCAAATAATACGCAAAAACACCTGATTTTCCCTTCTTTTGCAAAACTCCGTCCACCCCCGGCGAGGCATTCACTGTTTTTCGACCACCTGCAGCGAGTCATTTCTGCTCATTTGCAGCCAATCACCCTGTTTGTCTAGCCGCGCCCGGACAAATCTGTCCACCCACAGGCCGACTTTGCCCCTTTTCCGGCTGACCGCTGTTCGCCGTTCACCGTCCACTCGCTCACTTCTTCACCCCTTCACTCGTTCACCGTCCGCTGCTCCTTGCTCTAAACTTGACCAAGCGCGATTTCACTCGAAGGACCCACTCTCTTGAAACGATTCCACCGGCCTTTGCCCGCCGCATGCGCCCTCTTGCTGCTTGCCCTTGCGCCATCGCCGCGCGCCCAGCTTCCGCTTGCCGCCTCAGCCCCCGCATCTCTCGAAGACCGCCGCAAGGAACTCATCGCCCTCTTCCACGACTACTGGGAAGACACCCTCAAACACGATCCGGAGTTTGCCTCGTCGCTGGGAGACAAGCGCTACAACGACCAGATCTCCGACTACTCCGTAAAGGCCGTCAACGACGAGCTGGCCCGCGAACAGGGCTTCCTGCTGCGCCTGGCCTCCATCGAGCCGGAGGGTTTCACCGCGCAGGAGCAGATCAGCCGCGAGCTGCTGCTGCGCAGGTTTGCCGATGACCAGGAGGCTGCGGACTTCAAGGAGTGGGAGATGCCGGTGACCCAGTTGCACGGCATCCACACCGATTTTCCGCAGCTCGCCTCGCAGCTCAGCTTCACCACCGTCAAGGATTACGACGACTGGATCGCGCGCCTGCACGCGCTGCCCAAGGCCTTTGAGCAGGTCACCACCAACATGTCCATTGGCATCGACGACCACCGCGTGCCGCCGAAATTCCTGCTGGAAAAAGTCCTCGATCAGGTCAAGCAACTGGCCGCCGAAAAGCCGGAGGACTCGCCATTTGCGGTGCCGCTCAAGAGTTTTCCCGCCGCCATCAAGCCGGCTGAGCGGGAGCGCATTAAGGCCGAGATGCTGGACGCTATCGGCAAGGAGGTGCTGCCCGCTTACATGCGTTTTCAGCGATTCCTTGAGGTCAGCTACATTCCCGCGGGCCGTGAGCAGCCGGGCATTTCCGCGCTGCCCGACGGGGCGCGCTATTACAAGTTCCTCATTCATCGCGAGACGACAACCGACCTGACTCCGGAGCAGATTCACCAGATCGGCCTGGACGAGGTCAAGCGCGACGAGGCCGCCATGCTGGCCATCGCGCGGAAGCTCGGCTTCGCCGATCTGGCCACTTTTCGCGCCAGCCTCAAGACCAATCCCAAACTGCACCCGGCCTCGGGCGACGAGCTGATTGCCGCTTACCGCGGCTACGTGGCCGGGATGCAAACGCGGCTGCCGCAACTGTTTGGCCGTTTACCCAAGGCGCAGTTGGAAGTGGTCGCCGTTCCCGACTATTTGCAAAAGGCCATGTACCCCGCCTACTACGATCCTGGAGCGCCTGACGGCAGCCGCCCCGGCCGCCTCAACGTGAATCCATACAACGCCCCCACCCGCAACCTCTATAACGTGGAGGCCATTGCTTATCACGAAGGCATTCCCGGGCACCACTTGCAGATCTCCATCGCGCAGGAGCTCGATGGGGTTTCGGAGTTCCGCAAATACGCTGAATACACGGCGTTTGTTGAGGGCTGGGCGCTGTACTCGGAGCGGCTGGGGAAGGATGTGGGTCTGTACCAGGACGCTTACTCCGACTATGGACGGCTGGACCTGGACATGTGGCGCGCCATACGGCTGGTGGTGGACACCGGCGTCCACTCCGAGCATTGGACACGGGAGCAGATGGTGCAGTATTTCCACGATCACTCGACGCTGGACGAGACGACGATTCAGACGGAGGTGGACCGCTATATCTCCTGGCCGGGGCAGGCGCTGGCTTACAAGATCGGCCAAATGAAGATTCTGGAGCTGCGCGAGCGGGCTAAGTCGGCTCTGGGCAACAAGTTCGACCTGCGCGCGTTTCACGACCAGGTGCTCGACTCCGGCGCACTGCCGCTGGATGTGCTGAGCGACAGGATCGATGGGTGGATTGCAGGGCAGAAAGCGGCTGCCCCGAAGCAGCCGTAAACCCAATTCCCGAGCCTCCGGCAATCGCATGCCGAAAAATGCTCTTTGTCGGCCTGTAGGTAGACAGAAAGGTGGACTTGCAGGTGGACAAACAGGGTGTTTCTCTGCGAATTCGCGAAAATGACTCGCTGCAGATAGGCGGAAAAAGGTGAATGTCCCGCTGGGGGTGGAGCGATTTGAGCAAAAGGAGGCGATTCAGGTGAAAAATGGCATGAAATCGGCACTTTTTTGCGCATGTCCAGCTCTGGTCGGACTTTTGCAATTTTCGTGCTCTGGTTGCCGCTCTGTCCGGGGCTTCGATTTCCGAGTTGGGAATTCTCAGCCGTTGCCAGACGGCAGGCCAAATCGGGGCGGCTACTAGTTAACTCCCGTCCCCGTCAGCGAGATTGTTTGTGGCGAGGTGCTGGTGTTGTCGGTCACGGTGATGGAGGCCGAAAGCGGGCCCGTTGCCTGCGGAACGAAGCGGACGCCGATGCGGCATTCCACGCCCGGCGCAAGGGTAGCGCCGCAGGTGTTCGAGGTCACGAACGAAGAAGCGTTCGTGCCCCCAAGCGTGATGCTGCCGAAGTAGAGAGTGACGGTGCTTGTATTCGTCACGTAGATTGGCTCCGCAACTGTCGAGTACCCCACAAGCTCATTTCCAAAGGGCATGCTTGTTTTCGAGAGCGACACTGTCGCATCCGGGGCACTGACACCTGTTCCGTTCAGCGTGATGGTTTGCGGCGAGTTGGTGGCGCTGTCCGTCACCGTGATGGTGGCCGCTGCCGCGCCAACTGCTTTGGGAGCAAAACGGACGCCGATCCGGCATTCCGCGCCCACGGTCAGGCTTGCGCCGCAGGTGTTCGATGTCGCGAAGGCCGTTGGGGCAGTGCCGCCCAGTTTGATGCTGCTGAGCGTCTGCGTCGAGGAACTGGTGTTGGTCAGATAGATCGCAACCGCGCTCGTCGAATCTCCAACCTCCTGGGTGCCGAACGCTACGCTGGTGGTGGAAAACGTCAACTGCGCCGTAGGCAGCCCGGTTGTTCCCGAGACGCTGGAATTGTAGTTGCTGTCTCCGGGATAGCTAGCGACAACCTGGTGAATTCCGGTGTTCGGACGGAGCGAGATACCCGTCACTGCTGCGGTGGCTGTTTGCGTCAACTGAGTTAGAAGCACTGCGACCCCTGGGCTCGGCCCAGTGTAAACATCCACCGTCGCGAGATCGGGAACACCATCCCCATTTAGATCGGTCGCAGAGATCGACGATGAGAGAATGCGACTCGGTGATGCAAGTTGCCAGTTCGTGGCCACCGCGAAGGTCCCGTCGCCTTTGCCTAGCATTAGTTCGACGGAGTCAGGCTCCTCTGTGCCGCCGACGCCGATACCTATTGCTAGGTCAGGAACGCCATCCAGATTGAAATCGCCGACCGCAATGCCCCACCCGCCATTATCGCCAGTAGAAATATCTTCGGTCGTGAACGTGCCGTCTCCCTTCCCCAATAGAATTGTTATCATTTTTTGGCACGTCACTGCCAAATCCAAATTGCCGTCTCCATCGAAGTCCCCCATAGCTATTGCCGCCGGGGAGACCCCGGTCTCCGGACTTGCCGCTGCCGTGAATGTGCCGTCTCCGTTTCCTAAGTAGACAGATACTGTAGGGGTGTCGTTTGTGCCATAGGCTACGGCGAGGTCTAATTTGCCATCTCCGTTGAAATCACCGGAAGCTATGGAACCTGGACCCCCGTATATCTTGGTCGGGCTCGCCGAGGTCGCCGTGAACGTCCCATCCCCCTTGCCGAGCAATATTGTTAAGGTGCTAGCGCTGTTGTTCACCAGAGCCAAATCCAGCTTTCCATCACCATTGAAGTCCCCTGCTGTGAGAGAGCTCGGGCCCTCGCCCACGTTCGGGCTATCCTGCGCGGTCGTGAACGTACCGTTTCCATTGCCCAGGAGGATTGTGACCGCTCCGCCATAATTGGTCACCGCCAAATCCGGCTTTCCGTCCCCGTTGAAGTCGGCAGCCACAATGCTTTCAGCTCCGCCGTCTCCCGTCTCAGAACTCGCTGCGACTGTAAATGTACCGTCGCCGTTACCCAGAACAATTGCCACCAAGCCCGGACTGTTGGGGAGACCACTGGTGTAGTTATCGATCGCGACCACCAGGTCGGGAATGCCGTCTCCGTTGAAGTCGGCGACCGCGATGGAATACGATGGACCACTCAGGGCTGGAGTCTGAGGATTTGTAAGACTGAGGCTCGTAATACCAGCACCCAAATCTTCCGTACCGAGCACAGCATTCCCATTGCTGGTATCCAGGAAGGATACCGGCCCGGATGGCCCAGCGCCCCATCCCGTTCCTGTCACCGTCGCCGTCAACGTGTAGTTCTCGGGAGTGGGACTGCTTTGGGCGATTGTCGTCTCCGTCGCATGTTTCCCCGTCACGGTCAGCGTCGAATCGCTGGAGAAGCTGCCCGCATCGGTTTTGGTTCCCCGGAAGACTGCCTTGTAGCTGTGGTCGCCGATCCCGGGGCGGAGCTTCATTACAGCAGTTCCCGCGTTGGTAAGCTGAGCTGTACCTAAGAGATGGATGTCCGTGCAATGGGTAGCGGTCGCGTCACAGAAGTTCACCTGGCCCGGCTTTACCGGTGCGCTGCCGGCTTTGACCGTCGCCGTTAGCGTGACAACGGTCAAGGCAGGTACGGTGGTGACTGCGCTTCCAGAATTGGTGACGGTGAGGGTGGTGGTGGTGCTGGTGAGTGCGACGGCGCTGGTGGACGGAGCTAAGGCAAGCAAGGCCAGCGCAAACGGGAAAAGGCTCTTGCGGGAGCCTGCTGTCCGGTGGGTTGAGACGAAAGATGGGATGGAACCGAGTGGGTGATGCGCCATCAATTCTCCTCACGGACGGGTTCCGGGGCGTGGCTTGTCGCGTCACAATGATCGTATAGGAGAATTTAGGGCGCGGTCCATTCGCAAGAGCCTTGAGGGCGGGTCGTAATGAATCCGCCTTGACGGTTCCCGGCTTTCCGGAGGTGAGCTTCGGATGGCCGGAGGGGAACGATACGCTCATTGCGCGCGTGTTCGTCGCGCGCGATAATTCTCGGGGCGGGTGGAGGG
>Ga0302326_10025243_pt1 | contig 12058 bp, 8 predicted proteins | sample Palsa_T0_3_FD_202264 | JGI IMG/M metagenome (GOLD analysis project Ga0302326, IMG submission 202264) | Peat permafrost microbial communities from Stordalen Mire near Abisko, Sweden - Palsa_T0_3 | ecosystem: Environmental > Terrestrial > Soil > Palsa > Peat permafrost | place: Sweden: Abisko...
GCCAGTCGCGCCTCTGCGATCGATCGGTTTTGGCCCGTCGGATACCGAGCAATAGGTTGATATGGTGGACGGGGTGGCAGAGGCGGTGAGTTGCCTGCGAGGGATCGAATGCGAGCAATGGGGGCCTACGGCCCGAAAGAGCCAGGACGCCAAGTGCGACAAAAATGTCACCCTGTTCTACCGAGTCGACGTGGACGTCAGCCGCCTGCTCTGGGTGGGCAAAGAGCGGGACTATCGCATTCTTTCAAGGATTCTCCGCCGCGCTCACCAGGATGCGCACCCTTATTCTTGTATGGCGCATTAATCGGGCCATCGGAGCCATCATGGCCCTCGCTATCGATGCGCACCAGTTTTTCACGACAGCATCGACGCTGCAGGGGGAATGAGCGGCGGTGACGGTGACGGGCCTTTCGGATAATTAGCCATCAGTCGCGCGGATGACGTGGACATGCTCGAAGGCTTGCAGGTCGAAGTGCTGCGCGAAGCCGCCGCGGATGACGCCAGCGGCAAGAGTTCCGCGCAGAAGGTCGCAGCGATATTTCTAATTCTTGCGGCGGCTGGAATCGCGAATCACCAGGCGCGGCGTTATAAAGATGTGGCGAACGCCGTCAGGTTTGCGGGATTCCATGCATTTGACCAGGAGATCGGCCGCGTTTTCGCCGATCGCGGTACTACTCTGATCCACTGTGGACAAGGGGACGCGCAGCAGGTCGCAATAGGGTGCATTGCCGGCGCCGATCACAGCGATATCTTCAGGAACCCGCAGGCCAGACTCGATTATGGCCTTAATGGCCCCGGCGGCGACGGCATCGTTATAACAAAAGACACCATCCGGCGGCGGGGCGAGCTTTAGCAACTCCTGCATAGCGTCGTATCCGGTAGTCTCGCCATACTGGCCGCTGGTGATGTAAGCCGAGTCAGCAGTCAAGCCGTGGCGGGCAAGCGCGCGCCGGTATCCGCGGAGGCGTGCCGTGCCGGTGGCTACGGAAGGGCCGCGAAGGTGGGCGACGCGGTGGCATCCTTGCGCGATGAGGTGCTCGGTGGCCAGCGCGCCGAGTTCCTCGTCTCTCACCCCGACATAATGAGCGCGGGCGCCGGCCAACATGCGGTCAATCAGAACATAGGGTATTTTATCGCGGTCGAGCTTTTTGAAAAGATCGAGCTTGCCTTGCCGCTGGGCTGACGCAATAATTAGACCGTCGACCTTGCGATTGATCAATACGTCTATCTGGCGGCGTTCTGCCTCGCCGTCTTCCTGGGTATCGGCAATTACTACCTGATAGCCGACGGGCTGTAATTTCCGGGAAGCTCCGGTTGCGACTTCCGCAAAGAAGGAGTGCATGAGATCCGGCAGTACCAGTCCCACGACATAAGTGCGTCCGGTGACCATGCTGCGTGCGATCCAGTCGGGCTGATAATTCAACTCGCGCATGCGCTTCAGAACGCGCTTGCGAGTCTTTTCGCTGATATCGCTATGGTTGCGAAGGGCCTTCGAAACTGTCATTAGCGACACGCCGAGGTCGTCGGCAATATCCTTCATGCGAACTGCCAATTGGACTGCCTCCTGGTAATCGGTCTCTATTATAAATGCAGTTAGGTTCCGTGGCTAGTAACTCTTTTAGAACGTGGACTAAGATGGTGCGGTTTAATTAGTCACGAACCAACCAAAGACCGTTCGGCTGTGGCCGCGAGCAACTACCACACCATCTTGCTTGTGGCGCGACGCCACAGATGGAACGGTAGTGTGCCATGCTGGAAGTGCCATGCGAGACCCGGAGATCATCGAAGCCGAGCTGATTGAAATCAGCGCCATCGCGGACGATTCCATCAAGTTCGAACGGCTGGTTGCCTGGTGCGCAACTCATCCGGACGAAGTCCCTTTAGCCCTGCATCAGTTGCTGGGACGGCGCCACAAGCACGCGCCGGAATCCGCCCAAACCTAATTTCTGCCGCCGAAAGGCCACTGCGAGACTTAGCATTGGGACCGCTTGCTAACGCGCGCGGCTCGGAAACGCACCGGCGCCGATGGCTTCCCGCATGCCGTGTCGAAGCGATCGGTGCGCGTTAGGCGCTCCTCGATTTAATTCGCTTCGATTTCAGGAAACCTTGGAAGGGTGCGGTCTCCTTCGGACCCAAGTCGGCGCCACGCGGGGCCTCACCGTGGAACGCCCGCCTGACGGTACCGTACCCAATGCCCGTGGCTGCGGCGATGGAACGGAAACTGTTCCCTTGGCGGTAAAGTTCCCTGATGGCTTGGACTGAGAGGCGGCGCGCGGGGCGTCCCCGGCGAGCTGGTAAACGGCGTTTCACGATTGATGCACCTCATTCCTTAACGCGAGAAAGCGGCGAAAAACAGGTCAAATATTACGGCCCGCACACGCGGTAAATTGGAAGGGTAGTGAAAATCGGGAAAGTTCTGGCGGTAATAGCAGTCCTCCTTTCGTTCGGGCGCGGGCAACTGGCCGCACAGGGGCGGAGTGGAGGGGGACGCTTCACGCTCAGCGGAACGGTTGTGGACGGCAGTAATCAACCGATCGCGGGGTTGCAAGTGACCTTACAGGCGCGTGGCCGGGAGGCGACGATCGATCCGGCTACCTCCGATGCGCAGGGCCGCTTCGCGTTTACCGGATTACCGGCGGGCGAGTACGACCTTTGGACAGAGGGCAGCGGCTTCGGGATGGTGCCTTATGCCGAGACACCCGAACCGTTCAGTGGGAGCCAAATCCACCTGGCCGGCGATAAATCGGTAGTCTTTCGTGTTGTGCCTCGCGGCGTGATCGAAGGCGTGGTGCGCGATGAATTCGCCGATCCGATGATGCGTGTGAGTGTGACCGTTTTGCGGCCGGTATGGCGCGACGGGCGGCCGACGGTGATGTCGTGGGGCCAGAAATTCACCGATGACCGCGGCCGCTACCGGATAGGGAATCTGGCTCCGGGAACTTACACGGTTTGCACCGGTGGCAGCCAGAACGCTGCCGCGCCACTGACAGGGCCAGTGGACTATGCGGCGCGAGTGGACAATCGCTATTACGCTCGCACCTGCAGCCGCGCCTTCCCGCTTTCGCCGGGGCAGCGCGCGCAAATCGATTTGAGTCCCGCGGCGGGGACGGCCGCAACGGTGCGCGGCCGCGTGCGCAACCTTCCTCCGCAGACTGGGTTTTCGGCGTCTCTCCTGCCGCAGGATGAGGGTCTGCGGGCGACTGGGAGCTTCAACGCTTTTGTGGACGCGACTCAGGGGACGTTTACCGCCCGCGGTGTGCAGCCGGGACACTACCTGGTGCGGGTGCAGAGTTACGGGGGAACACAGCCATTGACCGCGGAAGTCCCGGTGGATGTGGGGGGCGGCGACATCGACGGTCTCGAAGTCGAGCTCGGCGCGGAGGCTACGGTGACGGTAGCATTCTACGGAGTAGCCGACGGCGTAAAGGGACTGTTTGCGGAACTGCACGGCGTGGGGACGAGCGGCATGACGCGCGGCGGTGTTGCACAGCCAAAACCGGGCGAATTTCAATTCCAGGGTATTACGCCGGGGCGCTATCGGCTGGCCCTGCAGACCCCGGCGGAAAGCTGCGTGCAGTCGGTGAAGTTGGGCGAGAGCGAAATGCGCGGCGTGGTATTCGGCGTGGGGGCCGGTGCGGCGCTCCATTTCGATGTCACGGTCTCGCAGAACTGCGGGACGATCGGCGTTCGGGCGGTGCGTGAAGGAGAGGCGGCGCCGCACTCCAGGGTGGTGCTGTTGATCGGCGGCACGCCGAGCGATCCGGCCGAACTCAGGGAGGTAACCACGGACGACGAGGGCAAGTATTTGTTTTCCGGGCTGACGCCGGGGCGGTATCTTCTGTGGGGATGGGCATTGGAGGGTAAGGGCGCGACGATCGGACCATCCAGCCTGGCAGCGGTGGAACAACAGGCAACCATGGTGGAGGTGACGGCGGGCGATCCCGTGAAGGTGGACGTGCCGCTACTCGCGGCGGAGGGGAGCGGACAATGATGCGGCTTGCACTGGCGGTGGTGCTCAGTTGCCTCATCGCCTCCGCGGCCGACCGGGAACTTACGGGCCGCGTGGTGGATGCGAACACCGGTGAACCGATCGCACGAGCGCATCTGACCATCCGCTTCTTCTCTGCCGGGCAGCCCGCGCCGGAGCTCACGCTTTTGAGCGATGCGGACGGGTCGTTCAAGATCACCAACGTGCCCGACGGCCAATGCCAGATTTCCTGTGATAAGGCGGGATATTTGTCTGCCAGCCAAATGATGGCAGCGATGCCTCCGGCCATCCATCCGGACGACAAACGCACGGCCACGATGGTGATGAAGCTGACGGCGCAGGCAGCGGTGGAAGGCACTGTAGTGGACGACCGCGACATGCCGGCGGAGAATGTCTCCATTCAATTGGTGCGCCAGGAGGTGTTGAACGGCCGCCGTCAGTTGCAGATGAACCAGGGAGGCGCCACCGATGAAACGGGTTCGTTCCGCATATTCGGGCTGCCCGCCGGACGATACTACATTTCGGTATCCGCGCGATTGGGCGAAACGCGGAGGACGAAACAACTGGCTTACCCACCGCTTTACTATTCCAAGGCGACCGACATAGCGGCGGCGCAGGCGATCGATCTGAAGGCGGGCGACGAAGCGGAAATTAAAATTCGCTTGCCGGAGCCGGTGCCGGCGTATCAAGTAAGCGGGGTGGTGGCAGGCGCTGTTCCTAACGTGGGAGTGATGCTGGTCCCGCAGGAGACCAGTACTGGATTCCGGCGGTCTGTCGGCGACCCGAATTCGGATCCTAAAACCAACAGCTTCCGGATCTCGCACGTCCCGTCCGGGTCGTACCTGCTGCAGGCGGAGGCGGTACAGCCGGGAAAAGGCGCACTGTTCGCCAGCTTGCCCGTGACGGTGGGAAGCGCCAATATTGACGGTATCCGTCTGGAGATGGTGGACGCGACTCTCGACGGCACATTGCGGATAGACGACAATACATCCGGGCAGAAAGCGGCGGGTTCGGTATCGGTGCAATCGGATGGCTACAACAATATGGTCCAGGTGGAACCGGACGGCAAGTTCCACATCCCCAATCTTCGTCCGGGAAGGTACCGCATCGTTCCGCAGATCTTCACGCAGCAGGCTTGTGTACGGTCGATTATGGCGGGCGGAAAAGACGTTCGCGATGGCCTGACGGTGGCCGCCGGGGCGGCGCCGGACCCGATCGAGATTTCGTTGACGAGCCATTGCGGGAGCGTAGAGGTGGCTCTGGCGGCTTCGGATGCGGCACTGCCTCCCAATTTGACGGTGTATCTGTTGCGGAAGGTGGGGGACGAAATGGTGCTGGAGAAGCAGGGGTATCAAGGGCCACGAACCAGCGATGGCGCCTGGCACTTCATGCTCCAGGGGGTCGCGCCCGGCGATTACGTGGCGTATGTGTGGCCGAATGACGCGCCGATTGAATATACCAGCGCCGATTACATGAAGCAGTTCGAATCGTACGGCCAGAGGGTCACCGTCGCGGAGGATAGCAAGGCGACGGTGACGATCGAGAAGCCGGTGCTGATTCCGGCTAAGAACTGAACTTTTGCTCGAGCCGACGGGCCGAGAAGTCTTGACGAGCAGGCAAGAGTGCCCCAATGCCACTTAGTTTTGTGTTTCTAGCGCAAAAGGTGGGGCGGACCCCGGGCAGACCCCCTGGTCCGCTGGAGACGCCCTCGTCCCGTTCTTCTGTCGCAGGAATCAGGTGCTTGCCATCGTGACAACTTCGCCTTCTCCGTCGCCGACGCCCGACTCCCTTGCCTAAGCCTGGAAACGGGCGGTTGAAACGCCAGACGACGAGCCTTCTTTTGCTGCCGCAATTATTTGCGGCCTCAGGATTTGTCACCCGTTGGGTGAAACGCGCCGCAGTTGAAAGTCCGTAGAGTTCTACCAGGGCTTGCCGGATCATCGGCAGTCAACCGCGTTTTCTAGGCTCCAATTCAACTGACCGATACAATGCAGAGCAAGACCGTGTTGAGCGGTACCCTGGGCATTTCATGAATTGCGACTCGATGACCGAAGTAAAGGCCATTCGCCCGCTCGCTTGGCGGGTCGCGAGCGGTGCTCAGGGAATAGCGCCCTATTCGCCGCTCAGGAATTGGATGGCGCGCGGCAGATCGGCGTAGTAATAGAGGAGATAGTCGGGCGTTCTTTCCGGCGGGCAGCCGGGGTAGCCGTTGGGGCAGAACAAGATCGTCTTCATCCCCACTTGCCGCGCCGCCTCGATGTCGCGGAAAGGGTCGTTGCCGATGAAGATCGCCTCCTCCGGCCCGATCGCCAGTTTTTCCAGGGCGGTTCGAAACAGCCGGGGATCCGGCTTGCGATAACCGTAATCGCCGGAGATGACAATCGGGTCGAAGAATTCCACCAGTCCGGCGCGATTGAGCTCGGGGATCGCGTAAGCCGTCTGGGCATCGGAGACCACCGCCAGAGAATACCGCGTTCTCAACTGGGCCAGGATCTCCTGCGTTTGGGGAAACGCCGCCAGGCGCTTGCGCGAAATCCCGCGCTGCATTTCCGCCAGAAACAGCGGCATTTGCCGGAGCTTATCAGGGTCGAGAGAACATGTGACGTTCGTGGCCTGCCGGCGTAAGAATTCCCGCCAGACCGCCACCACGTCGAACTCGGGATATTTTTCGGTGCTGGCGGCGATCTGCTCCTTCAAGATTCGGAAGTAGAGATCGCGGACTTCGAAACGCCGGATCCGGATGCCCTGATAGGTTAGGAAGTGCGAGATGGCGCGGTACGCCTCCTCCATCCATTCATCCGTTTCAATATCGATCAGTGTGCCGTTGACATCGAAGAGCAGAGCGCGAATTTTCATGGGGTACGTAATATGATTTTCGCTTGTTCAAGCAGCCGTCTGCGCTGGTGTGCGCTCACCCATGAGTTTCTCGCGATTCGCAGGTGCGTAATGGCCATCTGGAACGGCAACCGCCCGGTGACGGATCGAAATGCGCTACTGCGGTCGGGGAAGTGGCAGGCGTATTCCCAGAGAAAATGTCCGATGAACGGTTCCGCCCCTTGGGTGCTTCCTGTGGCCTCCAGGAAAAAGTGCTGCAACTCTCCCGTGATTCGGCCGAGATCGAAAACACGGTCCGCCCTCTTCATCCGTTCCAGGTCGATCGCAATCACGCTGAGGCCGCGGCCAAACAGCAGATTGCTGGGAGTTGCATCGCCGTGCACCAGCACCTGGTTGTCCTCCCACATGCGGGGTTTCTCCCGCCAGCGGTCGCGCAGCCAGGAGAATTCGTCCACGTCCCAGGCTCCTATCGCGTGCGTCGAGTGCAGCTTGCGGACAAGTTTGTCGAGGTAAGCGCAATCCTGATTGAAATCCGTTCGCTCCTTGAGAGCGGTACGGTTGTGCAGCGTCGCGAAGAAGTACGCCAGGGCGGTCAGCTTGTCCAATAGCGACTGCGACTGCCCCTGGTGAATCGCGTTCGTAACGTAGACGCTGAGCGGGACGCCCTCGGCATACTCTTCCACTAGAATGCTATTGAGCTGTTCGTTGGCGCCCAGCGGACGGACAACGTGGTGCGGATAACCGGCGAGCCCATACCCGCGCAGAAGTTGCAGGTTGTCGAACTCGCGGTGCATCCGCTGCATGGCGTCTATCGGACGATGGCAGCTGCTTACGAAGAACTTGCCCACCACCTGGGCGCAACTGTTGCGCTCCTCGTAAAGATACACTTTGTCGTCTTTCATACTGAAGACGCGGAATTCGGCCTCGCGGTGACGCACGTCCGCACCTAGCTGCGGCAGGACGGACTGCGCCAGATAGGCATGCAACGGATCGTGCGAGGAGAGATGTCCAAGATACTGTTTCGACACGGGCACCCTCTTAGAAGGTAGTTTTGAACCCGTGAGAATCAGCGAATCCGCAGACTTTGGCCGCTACAGACTCGCATCCCAGTCCCCACAGGCGTCATAGGATTGTAACATATTCGTAACGCTGTGTTGACTGGGATATGGGCGAATCGAAAGATTCTTTCTTAGAACTTCAGCCTCGTCTTACTCAACATTACTTCGAGCTCCTTAATTTGCTGCCCGAGGATTTTGATGTGCGCGTCGGCCCCATCCCGCTCGTGGATCGCGCGCTTCGTCGCCCGTTCCATCACGATCAGCATCTTGCCGACGATGTCTTTGTCCTGGTTGACGTCCGCCATCCACTGCGTTCCCAGAACGTCGGGACGCTGCAGTTTGTTGACGCTTTCGGTGGCGTGATAGGCCGTGCTGACGGCCTGCTGCGCGAATTCACGATACTTGTGGAGCATGTCCTGCAAGTCGGTCATGCTCTTGAATTGGAATCTGCCGTTCTTGTTGGCTGAGTCGAAGTCCCCCGGAAGATTGTTACCGATGGTCTTATAGAGGTCCTGGGCTTTCTGTATCAACGGAATCAGGTTGGCGCGCAATCCCGTCATGTCCTGAAGTTTTTGTTGAGCCAGTTTGAATTTGGCAACGACGCTCTTCCACTGAAGGTGGGCGGCCTCCTCCTGGAGCGCCTTCATCTGTTGGTTCGCCTTATCCAGCCCCAGCACTTCCATTTCGTCCTTGAGCACTTCGAGAGTCGGGCCGACTGTGCCCATCGGATCCTCCTCGACTTTCGCCCAGGCCACAGCGGCTTCGCCTGTATGGATCAACAGTTTCAGCCAGGGGGCCATTTCAAGGCTTTCTTTGATCTTGGCCGCACGTTGCAGATCGTCGGCGGCCTTAAGATCGTCCGCGCTAATCAGGAGATTCTTGTGCGCCTCTCTCGCGGCCTTCGTGAGAAGATCCCACTGAGCTCTGATCCCCTTGACGTGGAGTTCCAGGCCCTGCACGTTCTGAGCCTCGAGCTTCACGGCGTTGTCCACCTTGGCGAATTCCTGCTTGACCACATCGAGCGTCGGGATCTTCTTGCTGAAGGCATCCATCACCTGGAATCTTTCCTTCAACTCGCCATCCATGTCTACGGCCTTTTCGGATCCCTTCAGTGCCTCGGCGAGCAGCGGAAGAATCTTCGATTCGTAGGAAGCGAAGTAGGTGATTTTCCCGAATGGCGGCGCCGCGATGCTCTTCTCGGCGTCCTTCTTCGCCCCAGCGGGCTGGCCCGCCGAAGGAAACAGGATCTCCTTACCAAGCAATTCCTTCAGTACGGTGGCTTGCGACTTGAGTGTTCCGTATTCCAACTTCCCGTTTTTTGCGGTCAAGCTGATCTTGCCTTCCTCCAACGAGCAAAGGCCGCCGCACAGCGGCTTCTTGCCTCCGTGCAGATCTTTTAACATAGGCGTGATCGCGGTTGCCGGGCTGCCCACCACCAGGAACGGACGCAGCGTGTGCGCCTTCTTGGAAGCATCCGGAATTTCGACGTCGCTATACAGACAAAACGGCGTGTTGTCCTTGATTTGAGAGGCCGCGGCCCTGATGGCTTTCTTGTAGGCCTCGAATGTTTGCAGGTCCTGAGCTTTGAGTGGCATGTTCGAATTCTCCTCCGTTAGCGGGTTTCAACCCGCCTATCTTTTCGAACCAGTTCGCGGTTCGTCCTATAGATACCTGCGTGAACGAAGAAGAGTTTTCGCATCAGCTCCTTGGATTCTTTGGGAATTAACAATGAGTTAACAAAGATCTCTCGGAGAGATGTAGAGGCCGCAAAGAAGTGCCTCTGCGAGAATTTGATTTTCCGGGGCAGGCAACATTGCTTTTACTCTTGTGAATCCGTGTCCATCGGTGGCCGATTATTTTTCCCCTTGCCCCCCGGCGATTTGCCGTAGCACGAAGGGGTTGTCAGGGAGTTTACGACTCCAATGCCGCCACAGCCCTGCCCGTGCGGCGTCCATAGCAGCGGCTTTGTCCGTGCTGCCGATGCGGCGGAGCGTTGCCGCCAACGATGTATATAGCCTAGAGAGATCGGCCGCGGCGGACAAATCTTCCTCGGCGCAGGAGTTGCATGTCTCGAATTGCTTCCGTAGCCGCTCATAAGACTCGATCGCCTGATTCGTCTGGCCGGTTTCGGAGTCATGGTCCGCAAGGGCCTCGATAGCCGTATAGGCCTCGCTTCCCGGTTGGACCATGACGGCCGGATAATCCCCGGTCTGCTGCAGCAGGCGAAAGGCGGCGTCAATCCGCTCTTTGGCGTCACTCTCATGATGGAGCGCGCGCTCGGCGTATGACGACCCAGCAAGAAGGAGCGCCTCCACGCGGCGGGCGGCCACATCGTTGGGAACCTCGCGGATCCTCATGAGTGAACGATCGTAAACCTCGAGTGCGCCACTGGGATTGCTCCAGCGTAAGACATCGCCCAGGTAACGGCCGCCCGTAGCGATGGCGATGCGAGCCATGAAATCGTTGCGGTCCGTCCGAGCGTCCTCTTCCATGGCGGTGAATGCTTCCTTGAGGAGTTGCGCGGCCTCCCTCGGCTGATTCAGATTGACGCCGCCATCCTCTCCCAAAAGCAGGCCTTCGCGGCAACGTGTCTGGTGGAGGATTATCCGCGTATATCGGCCGCCGCCTTCGTCGTGGCGGAGATGCTCCCACTGAGCGCGCGCCTCGCGGACCGCCCCCAGCGCGCCGGGGAAGTCGCCCTGGTATTGGAGAGCGCCGGCCAGCATGTTGTATGCTTGCCCGCGCGGTCCGGACACGGTGGCATTGCTCCGCGAGTAGTCGATACCAAGCCGGGCGTAACGAACGGCATCCTCAAATCGATGGAGACCGATGTGGACTTCGGCCAAGTCTCCGTAGATGTAGGTTGCGCCGTTGATCTCATGGCGGTTGAGATTCCCCAGGCGGGCAAGACGGTCGAAGCCGTCAACCGCTTTCGGCGAGTAGGCGAACACCCGGTCCGGCCGGCGTTGGATATAGGCGATTACGGCGCGGTCATGGGCCGCGTTGGCCGACTGCCACAACGCTTCCCGGTTATTGGGATCCGAGGCCAGAACCGTATTGGCAATCTCCGCCACTTTGCTCAAGCTCCGTTCCGCATCCAGGTACCGGCCCTGCTGATTCCACTCCGGAACCCCTTGGATGCGTGCGATGCGCAGGTATGCCGCGCCGATTTCCAGAGCCAGTTGTTTATTGTGCAGATCCTCGCGGCGAAGGCTTTCCAGATACTCGATAGATATGGCGGTAAGGTTGTGGTGCAAATTCAGGTCGCTGGCGGCATCCGGTAAATTCAGTTGCTTTTCGATATCGAGCACCTGTCCGGAAAACCGGTGCAACTGGGCAACCCGCGCCTCCGACATGGCGCGCTGGCGGTTTACGAAATAGAGCGCCGCGGCGAGAGTGCAGATCACGGCTGTGGCAGCGCCAATCGTCACCCAATAGCGCCGCGCGAACTTTCGCGTGCGATACCTCCAGTTGGGGGAGCGGGCCCGCACCGGCCGCGATTCCAGAAACGCCCGGAGATCGTCGCCAAACTGCTCGGCTGTGGCATAGCGCTCCTGCGGATCCTTGCGCAAGGCTTTGAGGAGGATGGACTCGAGATCGCCCTTCAGCTCCGGCGCCCAGTGGCTCGGGCGAATCACTTCACGGCTAGTGACCACGCGGGCGATTGCCTCGGGCGAGCGCTCGGCGAATTCATGCGCGGGCTTGCCGGTGAACAAACGGTACAGCAAGACTCCCAGCGAATAGATGTCCACGGCGGTAGTGAGGCGTCCTCCGGTAACCTGCTCGGGGCTGGCGTAGTCGGGGGTCAGCATGCGCAGGTAGGTGAGGGTAGAATCCGTGGCGAGGTCGAGAATTTTGGCGATGCCGAAGTCGAGCAGTTTGGGCTCACCCTCGGCGGTCACCAGGATATTGGCCGGTTTCAGATCGCGGTGCACGATGAGATTGCGGTGCAGGCTGCCGACTGCCGAGCAGACCTTCAGGAAGAGGGCGATTTTCTGGCGAACATTCAGGTCCGCGGCGAACTCGTCGATGGGTTGGCCCTCCACATACTCCATCACCAGATACGGCTGGCCGTTATCGAGATGGCCGGCGTCGAGCATGCGCGCGATGTTGGGATGGGTGAGCGACGCCAGAATCTGGCGCTCCTGCAGGAAGCGTTCCCGCTGCGGATCGCCGG
>Ga0302326_10025244_pt1 | contig 12058 bp, 5 predicted proteins | sample Palsa_T0_3_FD_202264 | JGI IMG/M metagenome (GOLD analysis project Ga0302326, IMG submission 202264) | Peat permafrost microbial communities from Stordalen Mire near Abisko, Sweden - Palsa_T0_3 | ecosystem: Environmental > Terrestrial > Soil > Palsa > Peat permafrost | place: Sweden: Abisko...
CGCGGTAGAAGAAAAACACGCTGCCGTGAAAATCGTTGCCGCCGGAGCGCGTGACCACGTTGATGGCGCCGCCCGCGCCGATGCCGGTGGAGAGATCGAAGTTGGTCGAGGAAAGCTGGAATTCCTGAATGACTTCCTGCGAAAAATTCTGCTGGGTGCCGCCGGTGATGGAATCCTGGACGGTGGCGCCATCCACGGTGATGCGCACGGAGTTGTTGGCGGAGCTGGCGCCCAGAATGGAGACGTCGAATTGCTTGTTATACTGACCGACATTGTTGGGCGTCACGTTCACGCCGGGCTCCAGCATGGACAATTGCAGGAAACTGCGGCCGTTTACCGGGAGGCTCTCAATGTTCTCATGCGTGATGACGCCCGAGATCTCGTGGCTGTCGTAGCTGATCTGGGCGCCCTCGCCTTGCACGTTGATGACTTCGGCCTCCGCGCCCAACTGGAGTTCCAGATCCACGTTAGTGACTTGGCCGGTCTGCACGGTGGCGGTTACCTCCAGAGTGCGGAAGCCGCTGGCCGAGGCCTTGACACTGTAGTTGCCGGCGGGCAGCGATGCGGCGCTGAAAATGCCTTCCCCGGAAGTGGTCATGGGGCGCTGGAGCCCGGTGTCTTTATTTGTGACGATTACGTTAACGCCGGGCATTACCGCGCCGGTGCTGTCGTGCGCGGTGCCCGTCAGGGAGCCGACCGGCGCCTGCGCAAGGCAGGCGGCCGCACCCCAGACCGCCAGATTCAAAAACGACACAAAAAGCCGCTGCCGATAAAACATTAACAAGCCCTCCCGCGGTACGCCTTAGGGACGCACCACCTGCCTAGCGTGGTTATTATGAAAATTCGTAGTTCCGCAACTGCCGAGACCCTGCGGCGCCTAGTATAGTCAGTGTACCATGACGAATGCGGCGCGGAACCAGTCCCTTGGTACTAGCCATTCGATCCATGGCAAGGCCGGGGCGGCCAACGACATCCAGGGCATGGAGGCTGGTTCCGGTGCTGGACAAATTCAAAACCAATGGGATACCTTAAGAGAATGCCAGAGTCTATCAGCGATGACGAACTCGTCACATATATCAAAGCCCCGGTAAGCAAGCTGACGCCCGAAGAGGCCACCGAAATAGGCCGGACGCACCCGTTCGCGATTCTGGGAGGGCTGCATCGCAGCGGCACCACGCTGCTTTTCCGGATGCTGCGGGAGCATCCCGAGATCAGCGGTTTCAGCAACAACCAGGACGCCAATGAATGGCTGGGGGCGGAGGACGAAGGCCAGTATTTGCAGTCGGTGTATCCGCCGGCGATCTTTTGGGGAGGGCCGGGCAAATTCGCGTTTTCACCGGAAGCCAACCTGACGGAAGAATCCGAGTTCCTGACGCCGGAGAACAAGACCCGGCTGGCGCTGGAGTGGTTTCCGTTCTTCGACCTGTCGAAGCGGTACCTGTTGGAAAAGTCTCCGCCCAATATTCTTTGGACGCGATTTTTGCAGAGCGTGTTCCCGAACTCCTGGTTCGTAATTATCGAGCGGCATCCGGTGGCCGTCTCGCTGGCCACCGAGAAATGGAGCCCCACGGGGCTAGCTTCGCTGGTGGAACACTGGCTGGTGGCGCACGAGACTTTCGAGAAGGACCGCGCGCACCTGCGCCGGGTGATGACGATCAAGTACGAAACCCTGATTTCGGAGCCGTACGGCACGATCGGCACTATTTACAAATTTCTGGGATTGGATCCGCACCCCACCACGTTCGAAGCCACTTCGGAGCACAACAAGAAATACTTCGCGCAATGGCGCGCGCTGGCGAGCGATCCGCAGTCGAGCGCGTCCGTGCAGGAATGTATCGACCGGTTTGAAGGGCGGGTGCAGGCGTTCGGGTATAGCTTGCGGGATTTGGAGTTAGTGTAGCTGGAGCAAGAGCGGGGCTTAAGCCCCGCGCGGGATAAATCCCGCCCCCCCGGGCGACAGCCACCTATAAGACCGGGGGGGTGTACAGATTCGGCATCTGCCAGCCGCGGTACGAATAAGACGAACCTTGTACATTCAGAATCAAAGTGCCGGTGGTGGCGTTCGAGATAGGGGATATCTCGAGGGCTTCGGCAGGCACGGCGGTGTTAATTCCAGTTGCGAAGAAGAAGTTATTCGGCGTGGTGTTCGACAGGAGCTGGGCGCCTCCCAATGCGGTAGTCTTGACTCCCAGATCCTGGAGCAATACCGGTGTCACGGTCATGTTGGTCTCGTTCACAATCAAAGCCATACCCCGGCTGTTGCAATTGTGCGGTGCGCAGTCGCTGCCCAATCCCAGCGGCGGCGGCGAATAGCGGGTATTTCCATTATCGTAGATCGTCAACAGCGGATTCGTGTGGCCGTTGATGGTCACCTTTTGGCCGCTATTGGCATAGGTGACGTCGTGCTGGTGAGAAAACCAAGGCCAGGAGTTGCCGCTATCGATGGTGAAACTGTTCGGCGGCACAGGCAGACCATCGGGCGGCCCCATGTACCAGGCGATGCAACTGGAGGCGGGCGGCGGCGCGCAACTGCCGGCACCACCCTGGTATTTGATTCGGATTACCTGGTCCTGGTCCCGCATGGAAACCAGAAAATCTCCGGAATCCGGGTTCTGACTGCTGCTGGCGGCCACGTAATCGACGGTGTTGGCGTGCGTCCAGTCATTGGCCGCGGAACTCAGGAAGAGATTGGTGGGACAATCCGACGTGCCGGCCGAGCAGACCTCTCCCAGGGGCGCGGCGCGATTGATATCGAGCTGGTCGAAGGCATCGTAATACCAGACCACCTGCCAGCTCGAATTCAATACGATCACCATCTCGCTGAGCACGTCCACCGGATCGCTGCCTGAATTGCCTTGCGTTCCGGCCTTAAAGAGCTTTTCGATGTGCGCCATAAAAGCGGTGTACTGCTGGCCGCCGATCTCATAGCGAATGGCATCGTGGTGAAAATCGTTCAAGCAGGCGTCCCCCACCTTGGGTGGTTGGGCGATGTGGCCGCAGGGAGTCGCATCGGTGGCGCCCAGGGCTACTAACTGGCGGGCGATCACGCCGGTGTTGGTCTCGCGCACGGTATTTCCGGCAAAGTCGATTTCCCGCAGTAATTGCTGGGTGGTATTCGATGAATCCCAGGAAGTGCCGTTCTGGATAGTCAGCATGGTTCCGCCGGCGACCGGGCGGGTGAGCAAGGTGCCGGCGCCGTTCCCGTAGTACCAGTTGATATTACCGCTCAAGTCCGTGGCTACGGGAACAATGAGCTTGGTAAAGGACCACAGCAGCATGGGATTCGGATCGCCGTCGGGCGCCGCGGTATTCACCGTAAACGCCGGGAGGTAGCCGCCCGGCAGCTTGGAGGGCAAGGCCGCGGTAGTGAAGCCGAGCGTCGCGCCATTGGCGATTTGGCCGTTGGTGTCGGTCTGGGAGTACATCGAATAGGCGGTCGAAGGCAGCATTCCGGCAACGTAGAAATTCATGCTCACCGGGGGATTGCAGTTGGCCCAGGCGGTATAGTCCGGCGCGGCGGTCCCGGTATAGAAGGCGACCCGCATGAGGCTTCCCGTAGCGCAGGAGGGCGCGCTGAACAGGGCCACCAGGGCATTTCCGGTCGGGTGCACGACGGCCGTGCCGGCCAATACGCGCGAGGCCAACTTGAAATTGGCCGTCTTGGTGGCTGACGCGCCGGAAACGAAATCCTTGGCGACCACCTGAATGCTATAGACACCTTCCCCGGCGATGGCGGTCCACAGGAAAGGCTGGGCAGTCCAGACCCCGGCCGACAAGGTTCCGACGTTGAAATCCTTTACGATGGCGAGTTGCCCGTTAGGGGGGGTAACGCTGAACTGGAAGGTCAGATTATTGGGGCTGGAATCGATGGCCTTCACGGTCCAGGTTACAACCGTGCCCAGCGGTTGCGGAGGGGCCACGGAAGGCTCCAGGGATTCAATGGTGACGGTGGCGTAAAGAGGCGCCAGTCCCAGTGTACCCAGCAGGCCCGCGGCACAAAGAATATGAACTCGTTTCAATGAAGACCCCCTAGTCAAAAGAGAACCCGCCGACGCTTGGCACGATGGGCGACTTATTATCATGTAAACGCCTATGAGACAAAGTCAACCGGTCCTGTACCGGTACGGATACCGGGTGCGGTTCTGCGGAAATCGGGTGACGATCATATCAGGATCGAGTTGTCCCGGCGGGGGGGGGAGCCAAACCTTCTAGTACTCATACCTGTGCTGAAGGTGATAGTCGGTGGTATACTACTACTTCAAGTTTGAGAGCGAGTTTTTCTGCGACTGAGGAAAGAAGCATCCAACTCATTGAAAACACAGGGCCATGGCGGGCTGGAACGCGCATCGGTCGCAGAAGTCCGGTTTTTTGGGGCCTTGTTAGCCAAAGGGGAAAATTCATGAAAATGCCAAACAGAACTTTGCCGTTTCTTGTCGGGCTGCTGGCGGTGGTGTCAGTGCCGGCGTTTGCCACCGTCACCGTTGCGTCCCTGGATCCGTCGCAGGCGTCTCCGGAGCCGATCGGCAAGACTATCACGTTTACGGCCACGGCTACGGACACCGGTAGCGGTCCGGTGGCCTTCCAGTTTTTGGTCACTCCGCCTAAAGGGACGGCCATGATGGTGAAGGACTATCTCCCCGGCACGCTCAGCGGCGGCACTTGGACGAGTCCGTCTTACGTATGGGTCCCCACCGGAAGCGACGGCGTTTATACGATCCAGGTTGTCGCCAAAGATTTCGGAGCCAAGCAGAGCGCCACGAAAAAGATTTCCTACACAGTGAAGGCGGTGGTCACGGGCACCGCTCCGGTGGTCGAAAAGACCGCCAATCCTCTGGTGGCCTTGTTCAGCGCACCTTCGTGCGCCAAGGGAAGCACCATCCGGGCCGTGTATGCGGTGCAAACCCCGAGCGCAAAGCCCATCCAAGGCGGAAACACGAATTGGGTGGCCTGCCAGCCCCCCTCCACCATGACATTCGAAGTAGCCGGCATGTACGCCAGCACGGCGTACTACATGTACGCGGAAACAAACACCGGCGGCACCATAAAACCCAGCAGCAAGGTCAGTTTCACGACTAGCGCTCTTCCAAAGGCCGTGCCCTTCCCCAAATTCACAGCCTCAACCGCGGCCCCCGCGGACGATCCGAACCCGGTGCTCCTGCATAACTTCATCACGTTTGCAGCGGGCGGATCGAGCACGATTTATCCGGATGTGGCGACGGACTTGAGCAACAATGTCATCTGGTATTACTTCGCGAACGATGCAACGCATACGGACGTGCTCACGCGGCCCCTGCCAGGCGGCGGGAACATCACCCTGCAAGACGATCTGGCTTGGGATCCTACTGTGACCCAGGAGCAATATCTGCGCCAGATGGATTTGGCGGGCAACGTGGTGCGCGAAACGAACATGGGCGCGATTCAACAGGAACTGGTGGCCCTGGGGTCCGTGGACGGAGGGTCCTGCACCGGGATTACCAACCCAACCGTGGGCACGGCTTGTGTGGGATCTTTTCACCACGATGCCATCCAGACGCTGCCGAACGGTTACATGGCGGCGCTGCTGGATATGGAAAGGATTTACCCGGCAGGCACCCAGAATAATGCCGGCTCTCTTCCGGTAGACATCATCGGAGACATGATTATCGTGATGAACGCCAACTGGCAGGTGGTCTGGTATTGGGACTCCTTCGATCCCAGCGGTGGCGGCCAAGGCTACCCGCAACTGCCGATCGGCCAGACGGCTCCCTTGGGCGAAACGTGCGGAACCAGCACGTCCGGCTGTCCGCCAATGTTCCTGCTGAAGTCCGGCATTTCGCCTTTGGCGCATGACTGGCTGCACCCCAATACCCTGTATTACTGGCCTGCGCCGCAGAACGGCAACACCACGGGAGGCGATCTCATCATGTCGGTGAGACACCAGGACCGCATCTACCGAATCGATTACAAAGACGGCGCCGGTGACGGAAGCGTCGTGTGGCAAATGGGGCCGCCGGACGATGGGCTCCTGCAGCCTAGCAACTTCACGTTGCCAAACACCTGGAACGATCCATGGCCGTGGTTTTCGCACCAGCACGACGTGGGCATCCAGAACGGCGGCGCCGGCGCCATGACGGTCATGGACAACGGCAACACGCGGACTTCGCCGTCTCTCGGTCTCGCGAACTGCAAGCCGGACGACTGCGATAGCCGCGGGATGGCCTTCACGATCGACCAGACCACCATGACGTTGGGACCGCTGGTGAGCTACGACTTGGGCGGCTACTCCTCGGCGATGGGCAGCGCCGACTTGCTGAGCAACGGCAACTACTTCTTCGAGAATGCGATCGTCTTTGTGTCGCTGTCGGTGGGCACGCAAGGTTTCAGCCTGGAGATCAGCCCGACCGGTGCTCTCGCCAGCCCTCCCGCGCCTGAAGTAGGGCCAATGGTTCCGACCACGAACATTTCCGGCCCGCAGCAGTACCGCGCCTGGCAGATGCAGAGCCTTTACAATCCCCCTACTACGTAGGAGCGGGGCACGTCGTGAAAACAAGGTGGCCGATCTCAAGTACTGGTACTGGATATCGGCCATGACTTTAGAAAGCACCCTCATCTTTTGAACCACCGGCAAGGTGTGCGCTAATCTAGGAAGCACGCAATGGCTAATCCGGCGGAACCTCGCACCTCCGCCCGGATGGAGATCTTGATGAAAACGCTTAACTGCCTGCGGTTCTGTATTATTGCGCTCTTTTTTGGGTTATGCGCGCCGGCGTTTGCCACGGTGGCGCTGGTATCGTTCACGCCATCGCCGGCATCGCCGGAGCCCATCGGCAAAACCATTACCTGGACGGCCACCGCCACCGATAGCGGCACCGGTCCGCTGACGTTCCAGTTCAATATTCTGGTCCCCGGCGCAACGCAGTTCGCGCTGGTGAAGGATTTCAACGTAGGCACGCTCAGCGGCGGGACCTGGACCTCGCAGCCTTTCGTGTGGGTCCCCACGGGAGTGGAAGGCCCCTATCAAATTCAAGTGGTCGTCAAGGACTTCGCCGCCAAAGAATCGACGTCGAAAACGGTCCCTTTCACGGTGAAGCCGGTGGTTACAGGCGGCAGTCCGGTGGTCGTAAGGACCGCCAATCCGCTGGTGGTTTTGTTCAGCGTGCCTTCCTGCGCCAAGGGCAGCACCGTGCGCGCCGTGTTCCAGGAAGCGATCTCTAACCCGCCGCCGGCCAGTGGCACGAATTGGGTGGGATGCCATCCTCCCGGCAGCGTCACGTTCGAAATAGCCGGCATGCTGCCCAGCACTCCATACAGCGTTTATTCCCAAACCAAAACCGGGGCGATCACAACCCCCGGGCCCGCGGTCAACTTTGAGACCGGCGCTCTGCCGGACAACATCGGGTTCCCTAGTTTCACGCTGCAATTCCCGGCGAATGGCGTGCCGACCGACACCAGCGAACCGGTGATCATGCACAATATGGTTCAGTTCGGCGGGGAATCGACTTACCCCGACGTGGCCACGGACTTGAACGGCAATATCATTTGGTACTATTACCCAAACGACCTGACCCACGGTAACGTGATGACGCGACCGCTCCAGGGCGGCGGAATCATCTCCCTGCAGGACGACGTTTCGTGGGCTCCGCATATCACCCAGGAGCAGCTCATGCGCCAGGTCGATCTGGCGGGCAATGTCGTGCGCGAAACCAACATGGGGATCATCCAACAGCAACTGCTCGCGCTGGGATCGAAGGACGGAGGCCCGTGCAGCGCGATCGCCAGCCCGCCGCCGGTGGGCGCGGCATGCGTGGGCGCTTTTCACCACGACGCCATTCAGACGCTGCCCAACGGCTGGACCGCGGCTCTACTGGATATAGAAAAGATTTTCCCCATCGGCACGCAGGGGGATACCAGCGGTCTTCCGGTGGACGTCATCGGAGACATGATCGTGGTCCTCGATACGAACTGGCAGGTGCAGTGGTATTGGGACGTCTTCGACCCGGCCAACGGCGGCAACGGCTATCAGAAATTACCGGTCAGCCGCACGGCCGTCTTGGGCGAAACCTGCGGAAACAGCACGGCCGGGTGCCCACCGATCTTCCTGCTGAGCCCCGGCAACATCGCGCCTTTGGCGCATGACTGGCTGCACGCCAACACGCTGTATTATTGGCCCAATTCAGGCGGCGCCAACGGCCAGGCGGGCGATATCATCTGGTCCGCCAGGCACCAGGATTGGGTCATGGAGATCGATTACCGGGATACCAAAGGCACGGGAGACATTGTCTGGCGCATGGGACCCAGCGGCGACTTCCAATTTGAGAACACCTACGGCGACCCCTGGCCGTGGTTCTCGCACCAGCACGAAGTGGGCATCGAGAACCTGGGGGCCGGTCCCATGACGATTTTCGATAACGGCAATACGCGGGTTTCGCTGCCGGGCCAATCCACGGGGGGCGTGCCCGGACTGGGCAACAACTGCGGGCAGAACGACTGCAACAGCCGCGGGATGGCGATCACTTTCAACGAGACGGCGAAGACGGTGAGTGTTTCGCCAAACGGCGTCAGCATCGACCTGGGAGCCTACTCCCCGGCGATGGGGAGCGCGCAACTGCTGTCCAACGGCAATTACTTCTTCGAGAATCCGATCGTGGTGCTCAGTCTGAACGATACAGCCGGCTACAGCATGGAAATAGGGCCTACCCCCGCGGCGCCGCAACTCGGCGCCAAGGATCTGATCCTGGACCTGGCCGGCCCGGAACATTACCGCGGCTGGCAGATGCCAAGCTTGTATTTTCCACCCACCACATAGTTGCCAGGTGAGCTACGCTCACCGAGCCGCCTTAAAAGGCGGCTGCGGCCAAGATTGGCCGCCCTCCAAGCCGGGTAATGCATTCGTAATACCATTTGTATTACGCGCCAACCGGCTGCCTGCGAAACGCGCAACCATCACCTGCCATTAGACTTATGCAGCCTAACCCGAGTACTAAATCCTTCTTTTGGAACTTGACTCGGGAGGTGCTGTCGTGGTCTGATGCCTAAATATAGCGAAGCTAGCAGGATTCCAAGCTTTACCTCTGGGCGCGGGACTACATCCTAAACGGTTCGTTGAAGAAGGCATGACGTGAAGACTCTTGTCATTGGGCTGGATTGTGCGGCTCCCGAGATTCTATTCCATCATCCGGGATTGAACAACATCCGGGCGCTGATGGAGCGCGGCTGCTATGGGCGGCTGGAAAGTGTGATTCCGCCCATTACCGTGCCGGCCTGGATGTGCATGTCGACCAGCCAGGATCCGGGATCCCTGGGTGTTTACGGATTCCGCAACCGCAAGGATTACTCCTACCACGGGCTCTCCGTAGTGAATTCCAGTTCCATTCAGCAGACGGCTATCTGGGACGTGATGGGGATACACCACAAGAACGTGGTGGTGGTTGGGGTGCCGCCCAGCTATCCTCCGCGACGCATGAATGGCGTCAACGTGGGGTGCTTCATGACCCCGGACACAAAGACGCACGATTACACTTACCCGGTCAGCGTCCGACAGGAGATCGACCGTTTGGTGGGCGAGTATCCGGTGGACGTCAAAGGCTTCCGCACGGAAAACAAAGAATGGCTTCGCGACCAGATTTACGACATGACGCGGAAGCATTTCGAGGTGATCCGCTACCTGATGGCCACCCTGGAATGGGACTATTTCCAATTCGTTGAAATCGGCGTCGACCGGATTCATCACGGCTTCTGGAAGTATCATGACCGGCAACACCGTCAATACATTCCGGGCAATCCGTACGAGACGCTCATCGCCGACTACTATGCGTATGTCGACCAGGAAATCGGCAACTTGCTGGAATTGCTCGACGACGATACCAGCGTGCTGGTGGTCTCCGATCACGGCGCGCAACGCCTGGAAGGCGGCTTCTGCGTCAACGAATGGCTGCGGCGGGAGGGTCTGCTGGTGTTGAAAGAGCCGGTCTCCAAGCCCACTCCTTTTTCGCCCTCCCTGGTGGACTGGGAGCGCACGCGGGTATGGAGCGAGGGCGGTTATTACGCGCGCGTTTTCTTCAACGTGGAAGGCCGCGAACCCCAGGGCATTGTGCCGGAATCGGAATACGACGATCTAATCGAGGAGATGACCGGGCGGTTCCACGCGCTGCGCGACGACCGCGGCGAACCGATGGGATCGCTGGTATTCCAGCCGGGCGATCTTTATCGCCGTCTGCGCAATGTGCCTCCGGATCTGATTGTACATTTTGGAGCGTTATACTGGCGTTCCATTGGCGGGTTGGGATACGATTCGCTTTATCTGCAGGAGAACGATACCGGCCCGGACGATTGCAATCACGCGCAGTTTGGCAGTTTCTTGCTGGCGTCTCCCAATCTGCCGGTGAGGGGCGAGGTGGAAGACGCGCATTTGCTGGACGTGGCTCCCACTTTACTGGATTTGGCGGGCATCGAGACGCCCGAATCCATGCAGGGATCGAGCCTGTTGGCGCGCAGCCGCAGTGAAGTCGGCTGTGGACGAGTGCGTTAAGATTTCGTTAACAAACGTGCCATTCGGAGGTTTTTCGGGTTGTCAAGATGGTAAAGTACCGTGGAGGTATGGTACTGGCCACTCTGCCGCAGCGCCAGCCGGCAGAGTATCCTTGAACTTGTTGTGAACTTGTTGTGGGGACCTGTTGGCTTTGATCGCCAACACGGCCATGGTACGGGTTTTACCTGCGCTGCGCTCCCGTCTATCGCGCGAAATTGAAAAATGAAAAATAAAGGACTTTCGGAGAACATGGAATCCAAGAATAGAGTCGAGTTGAACACGCCTTACGGCGGGGAATTGATCGATCTTCGAGTGGAGGGCAGTGAGCGCGAAGATTTGGCCCGCCGCGCCGGCCAGGGACCTACCCTGCAACTGTCACCGCGCAGTTTATGCGACCTGGAGTTGCTGGCCTTTGGCGGGTTCTCCCCGCTCGACCGCTTCATGGGCAAGGCCGATTACGACAGCGTGCTGAACAACATGCGGCTGGCTAACGGGTTGATCTGGTCAATCCCCATCACCCTGCCGGTGGCCAAACTGGACGGCATTCACGAAGGGCAAGAAATCGCGCTACGCAACGCCAATAACAATCTGATCGCCTGGATGCGCGTGGACGAGATCTTCGAAGCGGACGCGCACGAAGAGGCGGCCAAAGGCTTGGGTTGCTCCGACGAAGAGCACCCCACCTACCGTGAGATGCTCTCCTGGGGCAAGTTCCGCCTCAGCGGACCGCTCAAAGTGCTGGAGATGCCGCAGCACTTCGATTTCCCGGAATTGCGGCGCACGCCGGCCGAAGTGCGGGAGTTGCTATCGCAGATGGGCAATTCCGACGTAGTGGCCTTCCAGACCCGGAATCCCATGCACCGCGCGCATGAGGAGCTCACCAAGCGGGCCGCGCAGGAATCCGGCGCCAACCTATTGCTTAACCCGGTGGTCGGCATGACCAAGCCCGGCGATGTGGACCACTACACGCGGGTGCGCATCTACAAAGCGCTGGTCGAGAATTACTACGACCCGAATACCACGCTGCTCAGCCTTTTGCCGCTGGCCATGCGCATGGCCGGCCCGCGGGAAGCCATCTGGCATGCCATCATCCGGCGGAACTTCGGCTGCAACCACTTCATTGTGGGCCGCGACCACGCCGGTCCGGGCAAGAATTCCAAGGGAAAACCTTTTTACGATCCCGCCGCCGCCCGAGAACTGCTCAAGAAATACGGCGATGAAATCGGCGTCAAATGCCTGCCCTACGAGGAAATGGTCTATCTGGCCGACGAGGATCGCTACGAGCAGGTCACCGACGTCCAGCCCAACCGCAAAGTCTTTTCTATTTCGGGCACGCAGGTGCGCGACAATTACCTGACCAAGGGCCGTCTGTTGCCTTCCTGGTTCACGCGCAAGGAAACGGCCGAGATTCTGAGTTCGGCGTACCCGGCGCGCAACAAGCAAGGCTTCTGCATCTGGTTTACGGGCTTGCCCAGCGCCGGCAAGAGCACCATCGCCGACGTTTTGACGGTGATGCTGATGGAACACGGCCGGTCGGTTACGGTGCTGGAT
>Ga0302326_10025246_pt1 | contig 12057 bp, 9 predicted proteins | sample Palsa_T0_3_FD_202264 | JGI IMG/M metagenome (GOLD analysis project Ga0302326, IMG submission 202264) | Peat permafrost microbial communities from Stordalen Mire near Abisko, Sweden - Palsa_T0_3 | ecosystem: Environmental > Terrestrial > Soil > Palsa > Peat permafrost | place: Sweden: Abisko...
CCACGCTGACGGACCCAACTTTTGCCCCCCCCACCAACACCGCGAGCAGGAGAATGGCGTTCGCCATCAACTGAGAAAGGGGAGCCACCCGGAAGACACCATGCGCATATAAGATCCCGCAAGCCACCCCGGACCAGCACAGGGGAATGATAGCTAGACCGCACCACCGCATGAAGAAAATCGCGGTCGACCTACCATCGCCAACCAGGCCCGGAGCCAACAAGTATGTAGCGTGGCCCGGAAAAAGGAATAAAAGCAGGGCGAGCAACACTCCTAACGCCAGGAAGAGGCGGCCGAGAAAATCTGCGGCCGTCCAAGCGTCTCGCTCCTTCTGTTGAGCGCGGCACTCGGCAAAGATCGGGACTATGACAAACGGGAAGATAGACGTGACAAACAGTTGCTGCACGAAGATTACCAGTAAAACAGTAACCCGGTAGGCGTCGACGACTGCTGAAGTCCCGAAGCGCCAAGCCAGCGCCATCTCAACCGCCAAGCCCATCATAGGACTCAGCACAGAAAGGGCGACCAAGCCGGACGTCTCGACTAAGACGCTGCGAGGTCGCGCCCGCGGCCGTACAGGATCGTGCGGAAGAACTGCCGCTTCAGTGTGTCGGCCGCTCATATACATCTCGAAGCCTTAACCGGAGGACGGTACTTCCAACGGTGGCAGATCATAGGATGTTCCGATTGTTCAGGTACTAGCAGTTTGTTGAGCAACGGTTTTTAGCCAATTCGCAACCCGTATTATGTCGACTGAGAGACAGACGCACTCTAAATAGTTTTCGAAGCACCTAAGTCCTTCAATCTCGGTTCGTTTTGCCCGTTTTGGCCGGCTGCGGGTCCACGTCTGGACTCATGAAGCACCAACATAGCGCGTTCAGTATTAACGATAATCGGATTTATATCGTCGAGGCCAATGCTGGGACCTGCGTATCCCGTTCTCCGCCAGGGCAGAAATATCGTTTTAAGCGTAAAAAGTGTATCTCGAAACAGTGATAGCTGAGAATCGCCACTACAAGATTGAACGCCAGTGCCGCCGCAAAGAAGAGGATCGAACCGACCGCTATGGATTTTGTGGCCCGTATAAAAGGTAGCAACAAATACCTCAGTAGCGTCTTATGCACGAGTTCGTGATAAACATAGAGACCGTAACTGTAGCGTCCGAGGAATCGGAGCGGCGCAAGCGAAAGCGCCCTTGCCGCGAGCGATGTCGGCCACAGAGTAAGCCAGATCAAGGCCGCGCAGCCTAGAGCGATAAACGAAAAACCAATTGTAGATAATAAATTGGCCATCGCGTCACTATAGCTAAGATAACTGACACTTATGACGCAGCTTCCAAGAAGCAAGTATGGGACCCATTTGGGTAGAAGAAGCAACTTATTCTTCGCGGCGAGGAGGGCCAGCAATGCGCCGGACGCCAATGAATCCACTCTGCACGGCAAAAGGTGATAACAAGCTGTTAGTGAAACCCAATGTAGTGCAACCACCCTGGCCAAAGGCGGCCCCGCAAGTGAGATCGTAAATAGCCATACTATGCGGCGGTTCGCTCCGCTACAATACCTGATCAACCACGGCCAAATCAGATAGAACTGCTCCTCCACTGCCAGTGACCAAAAGGCGCCCAAAGTTACAGTGGCGCTGATATATTCTGTCGGGTGGGCTTGAATAATCGTAAGGATATTTTGAAGATATAGAGGATAGGCGAGATGTAAGGCTTGCCAATGAAGTCCGAGCCACGGCGTCGCCACTAGGAGGCCCAACAACACTCCATAGTAGAGCGGAAAGATGCGAAGGGTTCGGCGAGCATAGAATGTCCGGTAGTAACTTCGGTCATGGACGGAGCGTAGGAGTATGCGGGTTATCAAATAACCGGAAAGGACAAAGAACAGGTCGACGCCCATCCAGCCGCGAAAAGCTACTGCGCCAATAAATTGCTCCAGGGGATTGCCAAGATGACGCCCCCCACCATAGTGAAGAGCAAACACGGCGAAGATCGCAAGGCCACGAACACCATCTAACGGGGCGTAGTGTTGCTCCGTTCCGAGCCTGTTTCGCGAGGTGGCTTTGCTGCCTTTGTGAGCTTTGGAATCCACGAGTTCGGCCGTCATGTGTAACTAGCGTAGTCCGGAAGCTCGATCGTAATCCCTAAAACTGCGTTGCGAGGCTCTGGTCGCTCCGATCCTACCCCCGACGTCGTTTCGGGCGCAGGGGTGACACCACTGAGGCGCCTTTTGTGCCGACTGCACGAGGTAGGGCGTTATCTCGCATAAAGATCGCGCGACAGCGAAGGCGATAAAAAGTTGGCATGGATCGTTCGTGTGCGCACCTTTCCCCCTCCGTCTAAGCGCCGAAAAGATTGACAAAAAGTCGACACCTGAATAGAAGAGAGATTCCCGTGATTCAACCATTATCGGATGCCGTATAATACCTCTGAGATTTCCCATAGTAGCCGTAATAGTAGTGATAACTGTCACTCATGTCCCTGGTGACTTCGTTCAGAACCAGGCCCACTACATTGGCGCGGACGCGCTGCAGAATGGTGAGCGCGGAACCCACGGCGTTCCGGTTGGTCTGGCCGGCCAGGGCCACGAGGACAACCCCATCCACGGCGGCGGCCATTTGCAGGGGCTCCGGAAAGCCCAGGATGGGCGGAGCGTCGATGATAAGCAGATCGTAATCCGGCACGGCTTCTTCCAGAATACGGGGAAGACTCGCACCGATAAGTTCAGCGGCGCGCCTGCTGGAGAAGCCGGCGGGTAAGATATCCAGGTCGGGGAGTTCCGCGAGTTTGACCAGCTTTTCACGCCACTGCAAGCCGTTCTGAAGTACAGCCGCCAAGCCGGTTTCGGGATTGATACCCAGCTTTCCGTGGACCCCGGGACGGCGCATGTCACAGTCGATCAGCAACGTCTTGTGTTTCTGCTGGGAGTGTACGATGGCCAGATGAACAGCCGTGGTAGTCTTACCCTCGGCCGGCGCGGCACTGGTAATCATGAGGGATCTGAGGCGTCGGTCGAAGGTACCCAGTAAGATGGAGTTGCGGAGCGTACGGACGGCTTCTTCAAACCCTATCACACCTTGTTTTCGATCGGTCGCCTCGGATCGGCCGGCGCGGACCAGCGTCGTAGTTCCTGGTTCATCAGTGTGGGCTACCGATAGGCGGCGCCGCCAGGACTTCACCTGAGGCAGGCTCCCCATCACCTCGGTCTTGAAGAGGCTGGCGATCTGTTCGGGGTCTCGGATCGATTTGTCGAGCACATCGCTCATGACGGCGGTCGCTACGGCCAGCAGAGTAGAGAGGAGGAACGCCAGCGAGATGTTGAGCGTCATGTTGGGAAAGACCGGCTTGACGGCGGCGCGGGCTGGATCGGCAATGCGAATGGCGCTGGTCTGGAATCCGGCGTTGATGCCCGCCTCCTTGATTCTGCGGATCAGCTCTTCGTAGAGTGTCTTGTCGGCATCGGCTTCACGCTTGAGGGACTGGTACTCGAAACTGCGCGCGTTAAGACGGTTAAACTCGTCCTTGGTCACAGAGACGGCCTTCTCCAGCATAGCCTCGCGGTTGACCGACTCACGGTATTCGACTTCGACTCGCCGCGCGGCGTTTTGTCGCGCCTCGTGCAACTGCCTCTCAATCTCTTCGACTAGAACGGTGGCCTTACGGTACTCGGGGTGATTGGCTCCATAATGCGTTTGGACGTCGGCAAATCTCTGACGGGCGTCGTCCAGCTTCTGAGAGAGCGTCCGGAGGTTCTCACCCTGCGTGGAGACTTGCGCGGCCTCGATAGAGCCGCTTTGCACGGAATTCCAAGCAGCTTCCTTGCGAACGCGATCGGTCTGCGCGTTGGTGTACTCGGTGTTGAGCTGAAGGAGGCGGGCAGAGAGGATGCTGGTCTTTTCCTCCGGATTGATGACATTCAATTCGCGCTCAAACTGGGCGAGAGCGGCGGAGGAACGCTCCATTTTGGCTTTCAATTCCTCAAGCTGCTTTTCCATGAAACTCGCCAGGGAGGCCGAAGAATGGAATTGGATGTTGTAGGTGTGCTCGACGTACGAACGGGCGATGCCATTGGCCACGTCGGCAGCCAAACGAGGGTCGGTCGATCGGTAACTGACAAGCAGCAGATAGGTGTTCGGGGGCCGGGCGACCTTGAGCTTTTTCAGGAGAACGGGAGCGTCCTCTTGGGCCTGAGAGGGTCTCTCAGAGACCTGCTTCTCAACATCGAGGAGATGGTAGCGCTCGGCGACAGGACGGAGGACGGAATCCGACTGGATGATCTTGATCTGGGTGGCAAGGAACTGGTCGGCATCATTCACCGGTGTGCGCGTGGCGTCCTGGCCGATGACGGCCGAAGGCACCTGGCGATCGACATCCACGGTCACTGTAGATTCGTACACGGGCGTGAGACGCGCGGAGACAATAATTGTGGCCGCTACGCAGCCAAAGACGAAGCTGATGATCTTCCAGCGATGGCGGCGTAGGATCCAAAGATAGTGGCTGAGTGGGACGGCGGACTGATCGGGCGATTCGACATCGTAGCCGTACCACGTGGGCTGCACAGGCTGGTTAGGGGCAGGGAGTGACATTGGTTCAGACATAGTGTTGGCTGCCAGTGAACACGAATCAATTCTTCTAGTGAACGACGCCGTAAACAAGGGCGGTGGCGCCAGCCGTGGTGCCGAAGGTGGCGATTTTTTCGAGTACGCCGAGAGTCATGCGGCGGCCCGTATTATCGGGCACGTACAGAATGTCATTAGCTAGAAGAGGCGTATCGGGAGCCTTGCGCTCCATGATTTTGCTTAGAGGGATGGGAATTTCGTTCTTACTGCCATTGCCTTCGCGTCGATAGATGTAAGCTTCTTTGGCCGCATAGGGCATAAGGCCTTGAGAGAGGGCCAGCATCTTGAGGACACTCGATTCAGTGCCATCACCCATGGGGAAAGCGCCAGGTTGTTTGACATTGCCGATCACATAGACTTTTCCGCTTTCCGGCACGCGGATCTCCTCGCCGCCGTTCAAGACAATGTTCAGCGCGGGATCGGCGGCATCGATAAGGCCTTTGACCAAGATGCGCTGGACCAGCGCGGCGGGTGCGCCATTGGGACCGGGTTGGGTTCGGGTAACCAGAATTTCGGGGCCGGCTTCGGAGCTCAGGCCTCCGGCGCGGGTGATGGCTTCGAGCAAGGTGACAGGCCCGGTAGCCTGGAAGGTGAGTGGCTGCTTGACGGCGCCTGCCACCGAGATGGGGTGGCTGTTGTATTCGTCTACGGTTACCGTAACGAACGGATCCACGATAATCTGCTCTTCCTGCAACGCCCGGGCAATTGCCGACTCGAGTTCTCCGGGCATCACGCCCTGCGCCTTGACCCGATGTTTAAGCATCGGGAGGCGGATGAAACCGTCCGCGCCGACGCGTACCGTACGGGTCAGTTCCGGCGCGTCATACACCGAAACAGCGATCAGGTCGTTAGCGCCGATTGGCTGAGCCGGAAGATTGGCCCCTTGAGTCTCCGGCGCTGCAATCGTGGGTCGTGTCTGCGCGGATATGATCGGCAGAAAACAAGCAGCGCAGATGAAGATCGAGATCGGCAACACGGGTTTACGATCCGTCGGTGCTTTTGGCATGGTTCGCTCCTTCGAGAAGGGATTGAGGACAAAGCGAGGCTGGTAGTTCGGCCAAACTTTGCTAGCTCGAGGTAAATTCTTTGCGGCCCGCGCGTTGACAAGTGCGGGTCAGTCAGTGGCGAGACGGAGACGGCTACGGAGTCATTCGCGCCGCGGCGTTGGACAGAAAGGTTGGCGCCGCCGGCCTCGGACTGGGAAGCGGGGCACGTGTGCGCGGTGGAAACGGCCGCGGGGAACAAGGCGGGCAAACGCCGATATACGGCGATGCAAATTGGTGTACGGCCGCGTTGCAGGTTTGGGAGGCTGTTCGAATCAGCATGGGCCGTCTCTCGGGGTTCCGGATTTCGATTCAGGGGCGCGACGTAGCGCGGGCATGACCATAGCTTCGAGGAGTTGGTTGAGACGCGCCACGACGGATTGCAAATCGGCGATTTTCTGTTCCATGGCCGCGAACCGGTCGAAGTCGAGATGGCCCAGCAGCGCGGAGCGGGTGAAGTCGGAAATGTTGCGGGCTCCCCGGGCGCTGCAGGCGTCCTTGAGAATACGGTATTCGTCCCGGCTAAGGCGGAAGACTACGACGCGGTTTCGAGGATTGGCAAGCACTGGACACGCGGTGCGCTACAGGCTGGCGATTTGGGCTCGGGGGGAGCCGTGCGTTGCGCGGATACTATCGCGGTCGATCTCGACGGCGACGGCGCGTTGCAGCAATTCCAAACTGACGACCACCCGTAAGGAACCTTTTTCGCGGATGAGAACGCCGTGGAGTCCGGCGAGCGAGCCGCACTCGATGCGGATAGGTTGACCGACGTGGACGACGGGCCAGGGCTGCGCGGGGAGGCCGGAGGCGACGATGGTCTGGACAGCGGCGATCTCATCTTCGGAGATGGGTGTAGGTACGTTTGCAAAGCCGACGATGGACGTGACGCCAGGGGTGCTAAGGACCGGGAAGCGGAACTCATAATCGAAGCGGCAGAATACGTATCCTGGGAAAAGCGGAAACTCCACGGACTTAACCCGATCCGACCAGCGGCGGCGAGCACTATAGAGCGGGAGAAAATCTTCGAGTCCTCTATAGCGAAGTGACTGTGACACGGCCTTTTCGTGCCGGGGCTTGACGGTGAGAGCGAACCAGCGGTGCTGTTGGATTAATATATCGGGCAAAGCTGCCGCTCCGTGAGTCCCATTTAACCGATTGTGCGGATGGGCATTTCCAAAGACTAATATTCGAATATGTTGGCATACAAAGAGAACACAATGCAACAGTGTTTTATGTAAATACAATTAAATAGCGTATCATTCCGCGCAACTTCGAGATAAAAACACATAATAAAATTTAAATTAATCCTGGCGCCGACCTTACGGGCACGCCGCCTGACGCTATTTGCGCCGCTCCTGCTCCACGCTAAGTAGTTTTAAATCGCTGGTTGAGCTGTGTTCCGGATTGCCAGTCAGATCGCCGATACAACGGCTAATAGCGAAGTGTATTATTAGGCACGTGCTATTTATTTATGACCGTGCTTTTCATGACAATTATTGACTTCGCAGTCGTGGCGCACGCTTCAGGTCGCCGCAGCACGCTGAATAGATCGATACCTCAACGCGGGATTCACGCGCGTATTCTGCCCGTCAGTTCCTTGAGCCCCACGCTGGCCGAGTCGATAATGTCCAGCAGCAGGCCGCGCTCCATCGGCTCCAGCTCATTTTTACCGATCGCGGCCGCCTGCTTCAGCCACAGATCTATACGGTTGTGGAGCGACAGGATGCGGGCGGTTTCCGCGCCCGGAGGCTTACCTTCTTCGAGCGGCATCCCGAGCCTCAAAAGCCGGCTCAGCACGTCTTCGTTCGCCCGCTGCAAAGCGTCGACGGCCGCCGCAATCCGGCCGGCATTTTCGCGGGTGATAGGAATCTTCTGTCCCTCGAATTCGATGGCCTGATCCGCCACCGCGCCTTCCACCATGCGGTAGCGCTCCGGCGAAATGCGCATGATCTGTGAAAGCTGGAAGTAGGCCTCGCCGAATTCCTCCAGCCGATCGATGATCCGGTCGGCCGTGGCGCGGCTCATGCCGGCGTGCTGTTCGCAAAACCGCTCCCAGGTCAGCCCCAGGCATTTGTAGCAGGCATCGTCTTTGATGGTCTTCAGGCACTGCGCGTCGGCCGCCGAGCAGCCATTGGCGATCAGGGCGAAAGCCCGCCGCCTGCCGAGCCACTGCCCGGTTTCGAACTGTTGCGCGATGGTTTTTTCCGCCATTTGAGCAGTTTTTCCAACCGGAATTGTTAATACTAATGGGTTTATGCGATTTGAACTGCTCAGATGAGCACTTTTCCCATAACCAGGCATGGCACGCGGGCGCGCGGCAAACCTGTCTCGCCATCATCGATCTATTGCAAAGAAGGGAGTTGCCATTGCGCGTACCGCTGTCAACCGCTGCCCTAATGCATCCGGCTCCGTTTGCCGATTGTGAACTAGACGCTATGTCCAGCCTACTTGGCCGAGAATTAACCGCCGATGAGCAAACCACGGAAGCTCTGTTGAGGACCGCGCTGGATACCCAGGAAAAGCGAACCGTCGGCGCCAGTATACAAGGTATCGCCAGGAACCAGCCTGCCCAGTTCATGGCTGCCGCGATCTCGATGTTGGATTCGCAATCTAAGCTGGAGGACCGCCGCAGCCTCTACAAACAGTGGTTGGACTGCCCTCAGTTTCTGCTCGAGGTAGCCCATCCCGATCGATTCAGCAGCGAGCAGTTGTTGGCAGTCTGCCGCGGTCTCAAAGAGATTGACGATCTGCTGGATGTCCAGTTAGGGCGGCTGATGCCGGGCCGCCACGAAGATGCCGTGGGCTTGTCCCCCGATGTGGTGTTGCGCGTGCTGGACGTCTTGGACGCCATTTCAGCGGGTTCGCGATTGATTCTGATGCTAGGGCACTTGACTGAACATAAGAACAAGCGCATTGCCTCCAAAGCGACCATGCTGGTGGGCAAGCGGCTGCACAATGACAACTGGGTGAAACGTCAGTTGGCGGCCGTCGATCCGCGGGTGCGCGCCAACGCCGTCGAAGCGCTCTGGGGCGTCGACTCGCCGACCGCCCGGAAATGCATGTGGGATTCGCTCAAGGATGAAAACAATCGCGTGGCCGGCAATGCCCTGGTTGGACTTCACCGGCTAGGTGAGCCGGCCGTCGGCCAACTGGTGCAGCGAATGCTACAAGACTCGCGCCCCGGCTTCCGTACCAGTGCTGCATGGGTTATGGGCAAGATCGGCGGACCAGAGTTCATCGAATGTTTGCGCCAGGCTGCCGGCGACCCGGATCAACTTGTTCGGGACACAGCGCGAAGCGCCCTCGCGGCCATCGAAGGCCAGACTGGTAAGCCGCTGGAAGACTCGCCGGCAAGCGCGCAACCAGAAGCTGCCGCGGGATGAGAAGAGGTTCTGGAAGGGCTGATATACTGGCTGCCTGAGGCATGCGCACCGGTGGAAGACTGTTTATCGCGGTCATTGCGGCTGCCGCGGCCATCCTCGTCTACCAGCTTTTCATCCCGCCCATCGTGGGCTTGGCCGACCAGGGCGACTTCATCCGAACGATCGGCCGATTCGGCTATGGCCCGCAGCACCATGGCAGCCTGGAGTATGTCTACGTCGAGCCGAAGTACATTCCCGACCCGCACTATCGTTCGCCCGACTGGGAGCAGGCTAACAGCGAGTACTTATTTGTAGGCGCGGCGCTGCTGCTCAATAAAGTGGTCTCCAAGGACGGGGCCCTGGACATCACGGTCGCGGGACTGGTGCATATGGTCGCTTTTCTGGCGGCTTTCGCGCGGCTGTTGTGGGTCACCCGCAGCCAGCAGGCCCGCGCGCTTCTTTGGATCGGCGCGCTGTTAGCGTTGACCGACGCCGGTTACGCCATCTATTGGAATTCGTTTTACGCCGAGCCGGCCTCCTGCATTTTCTTCCTTCTGCTCCTGGCCGAAGCGGTCGAGATCTCCGACACAGGCAAACTCGATCCGGCGGGTATCTTGCGTTGGTCCGCATGGTCGGTGCTATGGGTGCTGGCAAAGCCCCAGAACGCCCCGCTCGGCCTCATTCTCGGGCTGTTCACTTTCCGGCTGGCCTGGTGGACGACGCCGAAATGGGCATGCGCCATTGGGGTGGCGGGCGGCTGCGCGATGCTCGGATGCGCGGTCTTCAGCGTAACCGCCATGCCCACCTATGGGCGCATGGCCAATACCTACGGCATGGTCTTCTCGGGCATCCTGGGCGACTCGAAGAATCCGCGGGCGGACTTACAAGCGCTGGGGCTCGATCCGCGGCTCGCCAGGTACGCCGGCACGGGCGCGTGGAGCCCCATAACGTACTATCCGGAAATGGTGGCGTCGGGCGAGATACGGCGCGTTTCGACGTTCTCGATAGTAGGCTTCTATCTGTCGCGCCCGGCCCGCTTATGGCGCCGCCTGCACCAGCGTCTGCCGATGGTCACCCGGCTGCGGTATTGGTATGGAAACTTCGAGCCGTCCGCGGGTCTCCCACCCGCCACACTCAGTCGCGCATTCAACCTATGGAGCGGCTTTCACGAACACGTGTTGCCGGTGGTCAATAAGTGGATCGTCTTCGCGCTGGCCGGCTGGCCGCTGCTGGCAGCGTGGCGATGGGTGCGCGAATCGGACACAGTGAGGCGCAGGCGTATCGAGTTACTCACAATTCTTCCGATCTGCTGCCTGGCGGCATTGTGCAGCGCTGTATTCGGCGACGCGTTCGACTTAGTCAAACATTTGTACCTGTTCAATCTACTGCTGGATACTTGCCTGCTTTACCTTGCGGGAGCTGGGTGGACGCGGGTATTGAGACGAAGACCGGCGAGTCAGCCTTAGGAAAGCATCCGGACGTGTAAGAGAATAGTAGGCATGGATCTTGCCAACAATCCGGAGTTCCTTGAGCACGCTCAGGGCTGGGTGAAGGAAATATCTAAGAAGACGTGCTATCACACCCTTGAGCTGCCCGGGGGACAGATCTTGCCCGGTATTATTCCGGTCGACGCTCTTAGGGCCCGCCTCGACGCCCTGCAAATTCCTGCTGATCTCACCGGCAAACGCGTACTTGACGCGGGAGCGGCGTCCGGATGGAACAGCTTCGAGTTAGAGCGCCGTGGGGCTGATGTGGTGGCAGTTGACTGCGTTGACTATCCGGAGCTACGCTTGGCCAAGACCGCGCTCCAGTCGCGCGTTGACTATCGCATTCTTGATATCGACGAGCTATCGCCCGCGATCGTAGGGACTTTTGACTATGTCCTCTTTCTAGGCGTCTTGTATCATGTGAGACATCCCTTGCTTAGCCTGGAGAAGATCTGTGCGATTACCCGGGAGACTGCTTTTGTAGAGTCGTTCGTAACCGACAGCGCCGAGGCGCCCAACGACGCATGTAGCATGGAGTTCTACGAAACTGACGAATTGGGCGGCCAGATCGATAACTGGTTCGGACCGACCACTAAGTGCCTTCTGGCGCTTTGCCGCTCCGCGGGATTTCCACGTGTCGATCTGATTTACAGTAGCGGCGGCCGTGCCGCCGTGCGCTGCTCGCGAAGATGGGAGCCGCCCCCACAGGATCCCGCCAGCCGGCCGCCTTGGCTCATTGCAGCGGTGAACAACCGGACTAATGACAATACCTTCCATCCGCACCGCGACGAGTACCTCTGCGCCTATTTCCGCAGCCTTGACCGCATCACGCGAGACTCCATGCGGCTAGAGGTCGATGGATATGGTCTGCCTGCGCTCGCTGTCGCCGAGTCCCGTCCCGGAGAATGGCAGGTAAATTCGCGCTTGCCGCCTGACCTGCTGCCGGGACTCCACACCGTCCGTTTGCGCACGTCGAGCAGCGGCTTTAGCAATGAAGTCACGATCGAGACAGTGTCGAAGGCCGAAGACGCGATTCCGGAGGGATTTGAAAGTTCTGACGATCTCTGCGCTCCGACACCGGTAATCCTAGCGGTGGAAAACACTGTGAATCGAAGCGCCGTTCTTCACGGGCATCGGTCGGAGCGGCTGGCTTGCTTCGTGCGCACCGAGGAACGCTCTCTCGATCGCCGGCGTGTGCTCATACGATTTGACGACCGCGATCTGGACGTCGAAATGGTGATCGATCTCGGCAACCACCAGTGGCAGATCAACGCGAAAGTTCCCAATGACCTTACGCCAGGCTCTCACGATGTGCGCGTGCGTACAGCGCATAGTCACTTCAGCGAGCCGGTGAAGATCGTGGCCGATCCGGCATAGTATCGACGCAAGTGTTCTGTTCGATCCGGTTGCGCGCGAGTGACACACCGGGCGCGGCGGCTACGCAGGAATGCTGCATGGCGAATCCGGAAATGTCGTTGTGCTCGATGCGGTTCCGCTCGGTCTTCGCGGGGCGATCGGCGCCGCTCCCCAGATATATGCCGCTGT
>Ga0302326_10025249_pt1 | contig 12057 bp, 10 predicted proteins | sample Palsa_T0_3_FD_202264 | JGI IMG/M metagenome (GOLD analysis project Ga0302326, IMG submission 202264) | Peat permafrost microbial communities from Stordalen Mire near Abisko, Sweden - Palsa_T0_3 | ecosystem: Environmental > Terrestrial > Soil > Palsa > Peat permafrost | place: Sweden: Abisko...
AAGGATAAACTAGTGGAGTCTTGGCCGTGTGCGAGTTCCCTACTAAGGCATCCTTTCAAAGTAGGGATGCCCGGTTTACTCGCGCTTCCGGGGAGGCTCCAGTCCAAGGTACTTCATCACCATCTGCAGATCCTTCCAGGCTTCGCCTTTCTGGCGCGGATCGCGGAGGAGAAATGCAGGATGGTAGGTTACGGCGAGTTTGGTTCCCTGCCAGGAGGGGTCGCTGCTGCGCGCGCCGGTGGGCATGAAGTCGTAGAAGCGGCCGCGCAGTTCTGACATGGAGCCATTCATAGCGAGCAGATTCTTGGCTGCGACCGCGCCGAGCGCGACCATTACTTTGGGTTTGACAACGGCGATCTGGCGCATGAGGAACGGCGAGCAGGTTTCGCACTCGTCGCGCTCCGGCGTGCGGTTGCCGGGCGGACGGCATTTCACGACGTTCGCAATATAGACATCCTCGCGGCGTATGCCCATGGCTTTGATCATGTTGTTAAGCAACTGGCCGGCTCGGCCCACGAAAGGCTCGCCTTGCGTGTCTTCGTCAGCGCCAGGGCCTTCGCCTACGAACATTAATTCAGCGCGGGGATTGCCCACGCCAAAAACGATCTGCTTGCGGCCTTGTTTGTGAAGTTTGCAGCGGGTGCAGTCGCCCAAATCTTCGCGAATGAGTTGGAGCGCGGCTACGGGATCGGCGACGCCGTATTCCGGCTTTGGGGTGAGCACTTCGAAAGTATTTTCGACGGCGGATTTGGCGACTGCTTTCGGGGCTACGGCGGATTTTTTTGCGGCCATTTCCTCTCGCAATTCCTGGCATGGGGAAGACGGAGCGTCAACTGGGGCAACGGATGATTCGAATGTGGCAGACTCGAAGACGCGGGGTTCGCGCCGGTAGAAATCGTAGATGCCCATCTCGTGGCAATAGCGAACGCGTTCGGCGAGTGCGCGGCGCAGATCGGAGTCAAGGGTGTTGGGCATCGGCTTCTCGATTGTAATGCAGTGGAGGGTAGACGGGTTGGTGGTGGCAGCGAAGAACAGCAGGTTCCTCGTCGCCTCGCTTCTCGGAATGACAACACTCTTGGTTGAGAGCGTCAGGCTTTGACGGGCGACTTGCGCTGCTGGCGGAGACGGGTGACCCGGTCGAAGACGCGGCGGGCCACTTCCTGCTTCGTGTTTTCGGGAACTTCGATCACCTCGTCGCGGGTGATGATGGTCACCGCGTTGCGGTCGGAGTCGAAGCCTATGCCTTCGCGAGACACGTCGTTGACCACGATGGCATCAAGATTTTTCGAGACCAACTTCTGGCGGGCATTCTCCAGAACATTTTCGGTTTCGGCAGCGAAGCCGACGATAATTTGCGAACTCTTCTGGAGCGAGAGCTCCTTGAGAATGTCGGGGGTGGCTTCGAGTTCGAGGGTCATTGGGCCTTTGCGCTTGATCTTCTGGCCGGCAGCGTTTTTGGGGCGATAGTCGGAGACGGCGGCGGTCTTGATGACGATAGTCGCTTGCGGCAGGAGTCGCAGCACGGCGTCGCGCATTTCTTCGGTGGACTCGACGCGGGTGAGTTCGGCGGCTCCGGGCGGAGTGAGCGACGTTGGACCGCTAACCAGCAGGACGCGCGCGCCACGGCGCAGGGCGGCCTCGGCAAGAGCATAGCCCATTCGTCCGCTGGAGCGGTTGGTGAGGTAGCGGACGGGATCGATTTTTTCGCGCGTGGGGCCGGCGGTGATCAGCACAGTCTCGCCGCTAAGATCCTGGGATGCGCCAAGCGCTTCCATGACGGCGGCAACGATCACTTCGTTTTCGGCAAGGCGGCCCGCGCCAGTCATACCGCAGGCCAGATAGCCTGCGCCGGGTTCGACAATTCTAACGCCGCGCTGGCGGAGAATTTGAAGGTTGGCCTGGGTAGCAGGGTGATTCCACATGTTGACGTTCATGGCCGGCGCCACGACGACTGGCGCGCTGGTCGCGAGATAAAGCGTGGTCAGAAAATCGTTGGCGATGCCCTGCGCGAAGTGAGCCAGAACGTCGGCGGATGCCGGCGCAACCAGAAGGGCATCGATGGATTGGGCGACCGCAATGTGCTCGATGGCGGAGTCGAGATTGGGTTCGTGCTCTTCGCCCGCAAACATGCTGGTGATGACTTTCTCTCCGGAAAGAGCGGCGAAGGTGAGGGGACGAACGAACTCCTGGGCGGCGCGCGTCATGATGACTTGTACTCGGATGCCGCGGTCTTTCTCCTGCAGCAGGCGAATTATTTCCGCTGCTTTGTAGGCCGCGATTCCGCCGGTGACGCCCAGAGCGATCTTCATACAATTTTTGATTGTTGATTTTTGATTGTTGATTCAAAACCGCTGGTCCCGGGCCCGCGGTTTCGCAATCGCGGTTCTGCAATCAATGATCAGCGGTCACGCAATCAACAATTCCCCTTAGTCCTGGCCAAGTGCCTTATCGAGAGCGTCTTCGGCCTGCTCGGCTGCGCTGCGGGTCTCAGGAATCTCCCACTTCACTTTGCCGGCGCGGATTTCATCCTGCGCGATGCGGCAGGGCTTGCGGGAATTAGTATCGACCACCGGCGGCGCTCCGGACTGGAGTTGCCGCGCGCGCCGGGCTGCCACCAAAATGTACCGGTAGTTACTATCAAAGCCTTCGATCAACTTCATTGGACTCTCCCTCAAGAAATCAAGTTTGAAGTCTATCTGTGCCGAACCTCGAACATGCGTTCCACGGAACACGGCCGATTCGCAGGCTAAGTCCCGCTCTCGGCGAGCGGCTTTCCGACACCATTCTGGCGTCCTTAAAATGATACCGCGAAATCTAGGAGCGTGCCGACGGCGGCGGATTACCAAAGGACGCCAGGATGGGCCCGACCCGGTCGCGGATGCTGGCCAGACGATGACGATCGGCCAGTTCCACGATTTTGTTCTCGCCGGCGGACAAGGGGGACTGAGAGCGCAGCAAGCGCTCCGAGAGAACGATGGCCTGCAGGCTCTCGATGGATTCCTCGAGATCGCCGTTGATCAAAATGTAGTCGTACTTGTCGCAGTTCTCAATTTCGCGGCTGGCCGTGGCCAGGCGGCGCTCGATCACGTCTTCGGCATCCTCGCCGCGCTTGCGCAAGCGCCACTCCAGCGTCTTGCGGTCGGGCGGCAGCACGAAAATGCTGACCGCACCGGGGAGTTTTCGCTTGACCTGTGCCGCTCCCTGCACGTCAATGTCGAGCAACAGATCGTGCCTTTTCTGTTCCGCCTCCCGCAGGAATCGCCGCGCGGTACCGTAGTAATTCCCCTGATTTCCAAAAACGTTGGCGTGTTCCAGGAACTCATCGTCGCGGATCATCTGTTCAAATTCTTCGCGGTCCACGAAGTGGTACTGCTTGCCGTTTTGTTCGCTGCCGCGGGCGGCGCGCGTGGTGTAGGAGATGGAGAAATCGAGATTCGGAACCAGTTTCAGCAGTTCGCTGACCAAGGTGGACTTTCCCGAGCCGGAGGGCGCGGAGATGATGTAGATGATGGGTCTGTAACTTGGCATCATTCCAGGTTCTGCACCTGTTCGCGGGATTTTTCGATTTCGGCTTTCATGGCCAGGCCGGCCTCGGTGATCTTCAGGGCCTCGCCCGCCAGACCGGAAGTTTTTGAGAGTAAGGTATTAGCCTCGCGGTTCATTTCCTGCAAAAGGAAGTCGAGCTTCTTGCCGACCTCGCCGCCCGCTTCGAGCAGTCCTAGAAAATGCTGTACGTGAGTTTCCAGGCGGACGATTTCCTCCTGAATATCGCTGCGATCCACGAGCAGGGCAGCCTCCTGGAGCACGCGCTCCTTGTCCACGGCTGCGCCCAGAAGTTCCTGAAGCCGGGATTGCAACCGCTCGTTGTAGTTCTGGAGCACGCCGCGGCGATGCTGCTGCACACTCTTGGCCGCCTCCGCCAGGTGGGCCATGCGTTCGCGCAGTTCGCGGGCGATGCCGCGGCCTTCTTCTTCGCGCATCTGATTCAGCCGGCCGAGGGCCTCACCCACTTTGGCCATGACTGCGGCTTCAATCTCGCCGTCCGCCGTGTCGTTGGCGGAGTCGAGCGCGCCCGGAATACGCAGGACGGCGTTGAGGTCAGGCTCAGAACCGGGAGAGAACTCAGCGGCAGCGGCGCGGAAGGCGGAGATGTAACCGCCGACAATCTCGCGGTTGAGCGAGAACGTCTCACTGTTGGTACGCTCCAGGCTCAGCGAGATTTCGACGTGGCCGCGGCCCATCTGCTCCTTCAGCAGGCGGCGGAGCTGCATCTCGAGGGAATCGGTACCCGAGGGAAGCCGGAAATGAAGGTCCAGAAAACGGTGGTTTACCGACTTGAGCGAGAGCGCAAAAGCCAGCCGCCCGTTGGATTGAGCGGGACTGGGCGGGAGGGCCGGGCTTGCGCCGTGCGGGCGCTGAATTTCACCTCTTACTTGAGCAAAGCCTGTCATCGAGCGTATGGGCATAGGTGCCGGGTTCTCAGGTTTCCGCAACTGCTCCGGGCGAGTCGTCCTTGGGCGAGTCGTTTTTTGGCGAATCGTCTTTGGACAAATCAGTGTGGGCGAATTGTAACTCGTATAGACGGCGGTACGTACCTAACTTCTGCATTAACTCTTCGTGACGGCCGATGTCGGCGATGGTGCCATTTTCAATGACCGCGATGCGGCCGGCGCGGCGCACCGTCGAGAGCCGGTGCGCGATTACGAACACGGTGCGGCCGCTCATCAGATTATGCAGCGCGGACTGCACCAAGGCTTCGGATTCGCTGTCGAGGGCCGACGTGGCCTCATCCAAAATCAGGACAGGAGCGTTCTTCAACAGGGCGCGTGCAATCGCCAAGCGCTGACGCTCGCCGCCGGAAAGCCGCACGCCCCGCTCACCGATTACAGTATCGTACCCGGCGGGGAGGGAGACAATAAAGTCGTGGGCCAGGGCGGCGCGAGCAGCGGCCTCGACCTCTTTCTGAGAGATGTGCGGCTGGCCGTACGCGATGTTGTTGCGGACGGTGTCGTTAAACAGGATTGTGTCCTGGGTGACGATGCCGACCTGAGAACGCAAAGAAGCGAGAGTTACGTCGCGCAGGTCGTGACCGTCGGCCAGGATGCGTCCGCCAGTCACATCGAAGAAGCGCGGAATCAAATGGACCAGAGTGCTCTTGCCCGCGCCGCTGGAGCCGACGACGGCAAGAATCTCGCCGCGCTTCACTTCCAGGGTGATGCCCCGCAGGATCTCGCGGGAGTCATCGCCATCCGCCTGGTAGGAAAAAGAAACATCTTCGAATTGAACGCTGTGCGAAAAGGGCGGAAGCGCGCTGGCGCCGGGCTTCTCGAGAACGAGGTCTTCGGCGTCCATGAACTGGAACAGTTGCGACGAAGCGCCCAGTGCTTGCTGAAAACTGTTATTGAAGACGGCAAACTTGCGCACTGGGTTATACAGCGCGAGGACGGCTGCGACGAAGGTGACAAACGCGCCCAGCGTGAATTCGTTGTGCACAATCCGGCTGCGGCCCAACAGCAAGAGCAGCGCGATCGCGACCGCGCCAAACGTGTCCATCAGCGGTGAACTGATGGCGGCGGCGGCCACGGAACGCAGGTTGGCGCGAAACAGGCGCTGGGCGGCGGCGCGGAAGCGCGCCACCTCCCACGACTCCATGCCGAAAGCTTTGACGATGCGGTTGCCGGTGATGGTCTCATGCAGAATATTTTGCACATCGGCCAACTGGTCCTGCCCGCGGCGCGTGGTGGTCCGGACCTGGCGGCCAATGCGCACCGCTGAAAAAATGATGAAGGGAACGAACAGCAAGAGCACCCAGGCGAGCTGACGGCCCAGGATCACGACCAGCACCGCGGTAAAGAGGAAGGTGAAGAACTGTTGCAGGAACTCCGCCAGCACACTCGACATGGCGAACTGCACGCGCTCGATGTCGTTGATGATGGTGGAGATTAACGTTCCGGTGGTGTGCTTCTGGAAGAAGGCCACCGACCGGCGCAGGACTGAGTTATACAGGTCGTTGCGCAGGTTGGTGATCATGCCGAAGCCGGCGTGGTTCACCAGGTAGGTGCCCGCGTAGTCGAAAATTCCCTTGAGAACAGTGGAAGCCACGAGCGCGTAGGCGACGATGCTCCAGGCATTGTGAAGGTGCGACGGAACAAACTGCTGGAGGTAGATGGGGTGGTTGATACCGGGAATCGGGAGGAGATTGATGTTTTCCGAGCCCGAGGCGGGATCCAGCACGCGATCGAGTATTGGCTTTAGTAACAGAAGTCGAAATGCCTCGAGAAACCCGACGGCCGCAAGCAACAGAACGCCGGGAAAAACTTGCAGAAGGAACGGAAACACGTAACGCACGAGGCGGGTCAGTTGCCGCATGGGACTCCCGCGCGGTCGAGGCCGCAATCGCTTGCTGCCGGTGGAATGGACATGAAATGCAAGGCACTATTCTACTTGAGCCGTGGCGCGCCGGCAGGCCGTCTCGGTTACCCGCGGGCGTTCCGGGATGGCGCCGACCAGATGACCTGGGCGAGGGCGCACGGCCTATTTCGGGCTGTCGCGGTGCACGACCTTCACGCGGTATCCGGCCTGGCGAAGGTGTTTTCCCACTTCCTCGGCGATCATGACGGAGCGATGCTGACCGCCGGTGCAGCCAAACGCGATCGTCAAATAGCTCTTGCCCTCATGGATGTAGTGCGGCAGCAGATAGACGAGCAGATCGGAGATACGCGAGATGAATTCGCGAGTCTGCGGGAACGAACGAATGTATTTGGCGACGCGGGGATCGCGGCCGGTCAGCGGGCGGAACTCCGGCACGAAGTGCGGATTGGGCAGGAAGCGGACGTCAAAGACTAAGTCGGCGTCCTCGGGAACGCCTTGACGGAAGCCGAAACTAACGCAGGAGACCAGAATACTTTTTTCCGAGGACTGCTCCTGAAAACGTTCGGTGATGTGGGCGCGCAGTTCGTGGACGTTGAACTTGGAGGTATCGATGACGAGGTCGGCAACCATCCGAATGGCACCCAGATGGCGGCGTTCCGCTTTGAGTGCCGACTTTACGGGCGAGTCCGTGCCCAGAGGATGCGGCCGGCGCGTCTCGCTGAAACGGCGCACCAGAACCGTGTCGGAGGCTTCGAGGAAAACAACTTTCGTCGGTATGAGGCGGCCGACCGACTTCAGGATTTGAGGAAGCTTTTCCAGCGTGGAGCCTTCGCGCACGTCCACGACGAGGGCGGTGCGACGAATCTCGCTGGACTGTACAGCCAGGTCGGCGAATTGCGGGATGAGCTGGACCGGCAGGTTATCGACGCAGTAGTAGCCCAGATCCTCGAAGGCCTTGAGCACCGAGGCCTTTCCCGAACCGCTCATGCCGGTGATGATGACCAGTTCCGGGGAAGGCTGCGCGGCATGGGTCGAATTACTCGCTTCGGCCTTTGACTTCTTCCGTGATCGGCCAGACGAACCGCGGCGCTTCATAAACTGGATAGTAGCATCCGGGCGGGGGCGCTTGCTTTGCGTTCCGATTGCCGACTGAGATGCCGGACGGGAATCCGACGCAGCGGGCAGGTCCCTGCGGTCGCCGTGGAAAAAATGGAAATCCACATTGTTTCCAGCGCGCACGGCAGGTAAGCTATGGCGTCATGAAGAAGTTCGAGGAACTTACGGAACGCGAAGTGCTGGCCCTGGCGATCGCCCTGGAAGAAGAAGACGAGCGCGTGTATGCCGACTTTGCCGAGGGCCTGCGGCAGGATTATCCGGCGACGGCTTCAATGTTTGAAGGGATGCGGGAAGAGGAATCGGGTCACCGGCGGCGCTTGCTCGAACTGTTCCAGCGGAAGTTTGGCGAGCACATTCCGCTGATCCGGCGGCAGGACGTGCGCGGATTCGTGGAACGACCGGCGCTTTGGCTGGTGCGTCCTTTGCGGATCGACGCGGTGCGCAAAGAGGCGTCGACGATGGAGGTGGAGACCCGGCGTTTCTACGAGAAGGCTGCGGTGCGCACGCAGGATGCAAGCATCCGGCAACTCCTGGACGACCTGGCCAGAGAAGAGCGCGAACATGAAGAACGCGCCCAGGAACTCGACAAGCAGAAACTTCCGGACAACGTGAAGGCCGACGAAGAAGTTGCGCAGCGGCGACTGTTCGTGCTGCAGATTGTGCAACCGGGGCTGGTTGGGTTAATGGACGGCTCGGTTTCCACGCTGGCACCAGTATTCGCCGCCGCATTTGCCACAACCAACAGTTGGGATGCCTTCCGGGTGGGTCTGGCAGCCTCGGCGGGTGCCGGAATCAGCATGGGATTTGCCGAGGCGCTTTCCGACGATGGCAGCCTTACGGGACGGGGCCACCCGTGGGTTCGAGGATTGGTTTGCGGGGCGATGACCGCGGTGGGCGGTATTGGGCATACGCTGCCGTTCTTGTTGCGCGACTTCCACAGAGCGTTGTGGGCTGCGGGTGCGGTGGTCTTCGTCGAGTTAGCTGTAATCACCTGGATCCGGCACCGCTATATGGATAGCCCGTGGGTTTCGGCGGCGCTGCAAGTCGGGCTGGGCGGAGTGCTGGTGTTTATCACCGGCTGGCTGATCGGGAGTTCGTGACCGGCACTGTCGTTTCCGAGCGAAGCGAGGAATCTGGGTTCTTGCCGGCGTCGGCATAAACCGAGGTCCCTCGCTTTGCTCGGAATGACAATTTTTCGTTGTTTCTATTGTTTCTATGGGGCTTCGATTAGCTCCATTTTGCCGTCGCGGGTGCGGTGCAAAATCATCAGCTTGCCTTTGGGATCGCGGAAGACGAAGACGTCACGGTCTTTGAAGTGAGCTTCTTTGATGGCCTCTTCGAGCGTCATGGGGCGCATGGCGACGGAGTCGTCGGAGCGGACCAAATGGACTTCCGTAGTTTTGGCGACTGCGGGATACTTGTGCACCATGACGGGCACGGCCGTCTTTTCCGATGCGCCGACTACGGTCTGGAGACCGGTCTGGGCATCGCCACCGTCGACTTGCACAGAGTGGCCGTTCCACTTCTTGACTTCTTCGCTTTTGCGCGCGGAGCGCTTCTTGGACATCCAGCGAGTTTTGTATTTGACCGCCTGCTTCTCGAGGTGATCGAGGGCTTCGTTGACGGCAATGATCATGTCCTTGGCCTGAGCCAGGCCGACCAGCGGGCCGTTGCGCGGGCTGATGGTGATTTCGGCTTTGTGGCGATGTTTTTCGACGGCGAGGATAACTTTGGAATCGAATCGGTCGCCTAGAATTTTGCGGATTTTTGTGAGGCCGGTCTCTACTTCTTTGCGGATGGTGGAAGTGACTACGTAATGCCTGCCAGTGTATTCCACGTTCATGAGCGCCCCCTCATAGTCTTGATTACCGGATAAATCGGGCACTGGATTAGGAACAATTGAGTAATTGTGTAATTTGGTAATTGAGTAATTTTAAAATCGCCAGCTTACGTGCACTTCTTCAATTACCCAATTACTAAATTACACAATTACCAAATCTATTTTTTTACTCTTCGCTGGTGCGTGCTGGGGATGCGCATGTCTTCGCGGTATTTGGCCACCGTGCGGCGGGTCACCTGGATGCCTTGCGATTGCAGGATTCTGGTGATCTGTTCGTCGGTCAGCGGACGGCTTTGATCTTCCTCTTCGATGAGCTTTTTCACACGGCGTTTTAGGATCAGCAATGATGTGCCGCCGCCCTCGGGGCCCTGCACGCTCTCGCTGAAGAAATATCGCAGCTCGAAAACGCCTTGGGGAGTGTGGGCGTACTTGCTGGCGACCGCACGGCTTACCGTAGAAGGATGCACGCCGATTTCTTCGGCCACCTCCTTGATCATCATGGGTTTGAGTTGGTCGATGCCGCGTTCGAGGAAATCCTGCTGGCGGGCGACGATGCAATAGCAGACCTTGGTGATGGTCTGCTTGCGCTGCTCGATGTTCTTGATGAGCTGAATGGCACTCTTGTAGCGCTCTTTGACGTAGTCGCGGGTGCTCTTTTCGTTGGTGCCGTCGCGGGTCACCAGTTTCTTGTAAGCCGGATTCAGGCGAAGCTGCGGCAGGTCTTCGTCGTTCATGATAACCAGCCATTCGTCGCCGTGCTTCACGAAAGCCACGTCGGGCTCGATGAGGCGCGGCTGAACTTTGTTATAGCGCAGGCCGGGACGCGGATCGAGGGTGCGGATGTAGTCCAGGGCCTGCTGCACGGCTTCAATGGGGCGGCCGATCGCCTTGCCGATTTCTTTGTGCTGTTTATTCTGCAGGCCGCGCAGATGCTGGTCGACGACCGCGATGGCGTCTTGCAAGACCTGACTCTGCAAAGTCAGAGCTGCGCCGTTGCCATTCTTTTGCAGGGCAAGTTGCGCCTGGTGGTAACGAAGCTGGCAGAGCAGGCAGCCGCGCAAATCGCGGCAGGCCACGCCAGGAGGATCCAGTTGGCGGACGACTTCGAGTGCTTCCTGCAGATCGGCGGGAGTGAAGTTGGGCTTGTAAGTCGGGGCGGCCTGGGGAACGGGCTCAGGCGCGGGAGCAACCGCGGCAGCGGAATCTCCAGAACGCGATGAGAATGAGGATTCTGATCGCGGCGGGGCTGCGGGCGGGAGCTCTGCCTTCTCGCTATAAGCGGACCCTGCAATCTCGACGGGAGCGCCGTTTGTATCAGCGTTTGTATCGGCGTTCGTATCAGCGTTCAGATCAACATCTACCGAATCCGCGATTCCTCCGGCGGAGGAAACCTCATCGGCTTCCATACCTAGCTCGGCGGCGGGTATTTCTCCTATTTCCGTCAGGCCGAGGGCCTGCGCCTCGTTCACGATATTCTTTGCCGTCTCGGTGTCGGCCTCGGGCGGGGCCGGCGGAGCCACGCCGAGCAACTCGTCGTCGCTGGCGATCAGATAACCATCTTCGTTCAGATTGCCGATGATCAGATCGGCGGCCTCGCGAACTTCGCGGCGCAGGCTGAGCGCACCGAGTTGCCAGGCAAGATGATCGGTCAGGTTGGTCGGTTTGGAGAGGAAATTTTCGAAGGATGGCCGCTCGATATCCTCCATCTCGCTGTGGGTGCGGTAGCCGGGATCGAGATAATCCTGGAAGAACGAACCGAAGTCGATCTCTTCGAAGGGATCTTTCTTTTCGACGGCGGTGATGGGATTTTCTTCGTTGGTTGCGGCAGCAGCGCGCTCGCGATCTTCTTCCTTCTTGCCGATTTCGTCGAGCAGTGGAACCGACTCTTCGAGCTCTTCGAGAACGGGGTTCTCGACCATCTCGGCATTGATCATGTCCTTGAGCTCAAGCTTGTTGAGCGCAAGGACAGAAACCATCTGCACCAGGCCCGGAGTAAGGATCTGGCGCTGCGAGAGCTTTACGCTGAGTCTGTGCTGCAGTAAGACCATGAGTCCGGGCCGAATTTCCGTGATACCAAAACCATCAACCACTAAGGCCATGAAGGTTCACGAAGGAAATCCTTAGTGTTACTTCGTGTCCTTCGTGGTTTATGTCTTTATTTCCTCACACCAGCGAGAAACTCTCGCCCAAATACACGCGGCGCACTTCCGGATCGCTGGCCAGTTCCTCCGGCGGTCCCTGACGGAAAATTCTGCCGTCGTCAATGATGTAGGCCCGGTCGGTGACAGAAAGCGTTTCGCGCACGTTGTGGTCGGTGATCAGGACTCCGATGCCGCTGGCTCGCAGGCTGCTGATGATCTTCTGCAGGTCGAGCACGGCAATGGGGTCGATCCCGGAAAACGGTTCATCCAGCAAAATAAACGTGGGGTTGATGCACAGACAGCGGGCAATTTCCACGCGCCGGCGTTCCCCCCCAGACAGGGCATATCCGCGATTCTGGCGGATGTGCTCCAGTCCCAGTTCGTCAATGAACTTTTCCATCTTCTCGCGGCGCTCGTGCCAGGACATAGGCTGCGCCTCTAACACCGCGAGGATGTTTTCTTCGACCGTCAGTTTGCGAAAAACCGAAGCTTCTTGCGGGAGATAACTGATGCCATACTGACGCGCCCGCAGGTACATAGGAACGTCGGTAATGTCCTGACCGTCATATAGAACGCGGCCAGTATCGG
>Ga0302326_10025250_pt1 | contig 12057 bp, 4 predicted proteins | sample Palsa_T0_3_FD_202264 | JGI IMG/M metagenome (GOLD analysis project Ga0302326, IMG submission 202264) | Peat permafrost microbial communities from Stordalen Mire near Abisko, Sweden - Palsa_T0_3 | ecosystem: Environmental > Terrestrial > Soil > Palsa > Peat permafrost | place: Sweden: Abisko...
GCATACGTGCTGGATATGTTTCCCTACCCAAGCGGTGCGGGGCTGCATGTGGGGCATCCGATCGGTTGGCTGGGCACGGACATTTATAGCCGGTACCTGCGGATGAAGGGCGTGAATGTGCTTCACCCGATGGGCTGGGATGCGTTCGGGTTGCCGGCCGAGCAGTATGCCGTCAAAACCAACACGCATCCGGCGAAAACGACCGCGGAAAATATCGCCACCTTCCGCCGGCAAATTCAGATGCTGGGGATGAGCTATGACTGGGATCGGGAGGTGAACACGACCGATCCGGCCTACTACAAATGGACGCAGTGGATCTTTCTCCAGCTCTTCAATAGCTATTTCGATCCGATGGATCAGAAAGCCAGGCCCATCGCCCATGCGATCGATCAATTGAAGAACGAGAATCTGCTGGTAGCGCCCGATGGCAGCGTGGTGGTCAATCCAACTGCCGAGGGACTGGAAGCGATCTCCGGGGAAGTGCGCGTCGAGAGGCGCTGGCGATCACTGTCGGAGGCGGAGCAGCGCGATGTGATCGACGGACTTCGGCTCGCCTACATCGACGAAGCGCCGGTGAATTGGTGCCCCGGCCTCGGCACGGTGTTAAGCAACGAGGAAGTGATCGACGGGAGAAGCGAAGTCGGTGGTTTCCCCGTCGAAAAGCGGCCGATGCGCCAGTGGATGCTCCGCATCACCGCTTATGCCGATCGCCTGCTGGCCGATCTGGATTCGCTGCACTGGCCCGAATCGCTCAAAGAAATGCAGCGAAACTGGATCGGTCGCAGTGTCGGCGCCGAAGTGGATTTTGAAATCGCCCCCAGCGAATCGGATGCGCCTGCCCAAGTGCGCGAAGAGGCCGAGGATCAGGAATTGGCGATCACCGTCTTCACCACCCGTCCAGATACGCTTTACGGCGCGACCTACATGGTGCTCGCTCCGGAGCATCCGCTGGTGGATCGAATCACGATCCCCAGCCGTCGCGAGACCATTGAAGCCTATCGCCAGCAGATCGCCGGCCGATCCGATCGCGACCGCATGTCCGACGCCAAGGAGAAAACCGGCGCGGCAACGGGCGCGTTCGCGATCAATCCGGTGAATGATGAAAAAATTCCGATTTTCATCGCGGATTATGTAATGATGGGTTACGGCACCGGCGCGATCATGGCTGTGCCGGCGCATGATGAGCGGGACTTTGAGTTTGCGACAAAATTTGGATTGCCAATCAGGCAGGTCGTGAAGCCGCGTCTTGGTGGCAGTGGCAGTGGCACGGGCGGCCCGCCCGTGTCTTCCGAAGATCATGGGCGGGCCGCCCATGCCACAACAGCGTTTACTGGTGAAGGTATCGCGGTCAATTCTTCGATCCTCGACGGCATGCCGACCGCGGAAGCCAAAGAAACGATCATCGGCGTACTTGAGGCGGAAAGCACCGGCCATCGGTCCATCAAATACAAGCTGCGCGATTGGCTCTTCAGCCGACAGCGCTATTGGGGCGAGCCGTTTCCGATTCTTCTAGACAAAGACGGCAATGCCGTCGCGCTCGATGAAAGCGAACTGCCGCTTGTATTGCCGGAAATGAGCGATTTCAAGCCCACGGGTACGCCCGAGCCGCCGCTTTCCAAAGCGAAGCAATGGATCACGGTGAAGCGCGATGGCGAAGCATTTCATCGCGAGACCAACACGATGCCACAGTGGGCCGGTTCGTGCTGGTATTACCTTCGATATCTCGACCCGACAAATTCGAATCGCTTTGTCGATCCGGCGAAGGAACGCTATTGGATGCCGGTCGATCTGTACGTAGGCGGCGTGGAGCATGCGGTGCTTCATCTGCTCTATGCCCGCTTCTGGCACAAAGTGCTGTTTGATCTTGGTCATGTCTCCACGGCAGAACCCTTCGCCCGGCTCGTGAATCAAGGCTTGATCCTTGGTGATGTGGAATACCACACCATAGAGCCCGAGCCGCGCAAAGTAAGCGAAGATGAAGTCGAAAAAGATGGCTCCGCCTACCGGCTCAAGGCCAATCCATCCGTGAAGGTCGAAGCGCAGGCGTTTAAGATGAGCAAAGCGCGCGGAAACGTCGTCAATCCCGACGAGATTGTTCGCGATTACGGCGCCGACACGTTTCGGCTTTACGAAATGTACATGGGCCCGCTCGAAGCGCAGAAGCCGTGGAACACGCGCGATATTGTCGGCATGAGCCGGTTCCTTGCCAGCGTCTATCGCAATCTGATGGGCGATGAGGAAGACGCTAAGCGCATCGTCACGATTGAGCCTGTTCCGATTGAACCATCACTCGATCGCCAGATGCACCGCACGATCAAGAAGGTGGCGGAGGATATCGAGGCATTGCGGTTCAACACGGCCATCGCAAAACTAATCGAGCTGAATAATCAGATCACCGGCATGAATGTCGTTCCGCGCGAGCTGGCAGAAACACTGGTGCTGATGCTCGCCCCCTTTGCCCCGCATCTGGGCGAGGAGCTGTGGGAGCGTCTGGGCCACCATAAGTCCATGGCCCGCCGTCCCTGGCCAGAATATGACCCGGCGAAACTGGTGGAATCGACAATCGAGCTGCCCGTGCAGGTCAACGGGAAGGTGCGCGATCGAATCATCGTGGATGCAGAGGCGGACGATCAGACGATCCTCGCCGCCGCCGAGGCAAGTGAACGCCTCCGGCCCTGGATCGCGGGTAAATCGATTCGAAAGAAGCTCTATGTGCCCAAGAAGCTGGTGAATTTTGTAGTAAGCTAAGGGAATTATGCCCGTTGAAATTGAAGCCAAGATGAGAGTGAACGATCTGGCCGTGGTGCGCGATCGACTCAAGGCCGTCGGCGCCAAGCCCGCTGGAGCGGTGGTCGAGCTGAATAACTTTTTCGATACGGAGGATCGCTCGCTGCTGGCCGCCGACCAGGCGCTGCGATTGCGCGTAAAGCGAAATGTGAGTGATGGAGCTGAAACTTATATCCTCACCTTCAAGGGGCCGCGCCAGCACGGGCAACTCAAGAGCCGCGAGGAGGATGAGTTGACGGTCTCCAGCGATCGCGATGCCATCGCCCTGCTTCAGTGCCTTGGCTACAAGCGGGTGATCGCCTTCGAGAAGCGCCGCGAAAGCTGGAAGCTGGAAGGCTGCTCGGTCGAATTGGATGAATTGCCGTATTTGGGCTCGTTCGTGGAGATCGAGGGACCGGGGGAAGATGATGTACTCAAGGTGAGGAAGGTCTTGAAACTGGATGATGAGCCGGTCATCCGCGCCAGCTATATCGCCCTGCTAACGACCCACCTCCAGGAACGTGGCGAGATGCAGCGAGAGATTCTCTTCCGCCGATGACCTTGATCTCTCTGGTCTCCAGGCACTAAGGAAGCACAGCGTCATCGCTGATAAATCGGAAGCAACCGATAAGGCACGCTTAGCGTGAGAACAGCCATGCTCGTGGCGTAGATCCTTCCGGGCTCTTCACCATTGCGACTCTGCGGCCAGCCGCCATCGCTCATCTGTGTCCCCAGCAGACGATCGTGCGTCACTTTCCAGATGATGGGCCAGACCGGCTCGCCCGCCTGAAATGCAGCTTGTGTGGAGTAGTACATCGAGTAATACGGCATCGGCGTATCATCCTTCACCAGATGGTCAAGGAGCCATCGCTCCCCCGCCACCGCCTCGGGCCGATCCGCTGAATCTAACAAAAAAAGATTTAGAACCCCAACGCCAGTCATCGCAACGCTGGGTGATCCGTGAGGTTGATAGGCGAATCCTTTTTCTGTTGGGTGATAGCAGTTGAGTACAAATTGCACGGCTCGCGCGATCTTCTCCTTGGGCACATCCATCCCGATGCCCTGGGCCGCGCGAAGTGCCAGCGCGTTCCATCCCGACAAAGAGAGATCGCTGTCACCCGATTGCGGCTCGTATCGCCAGCCACCGGATTGTTCCGGCGGCTTATTCACCTCCTGCGCCGTCAGGATCACCTTCACCGCTTTGGCGAGCACCGTGCGAATCTGGACGCGGCGGTCTGCATTGGGCTCGACCCCGCACGCTTCGGAGAGCGCGAGCGTCACGATCCCATGGCCATACATCCGGCTGCCATCGACATGGCCAAAATAACCATCGTCCGGCGTTGACTTGACGAGAAAATCGATCGCCCGGCGAACGACCAAGCCATATCGGCCGTTATCCGGCGTATGCCCGCTCGCCAGGAACGCCATCAGCGTGAGACCGGTGACCGCCGCACGCGGCCCACCGCCTTCAAACGATCCATCCGCGGCCTGCTGTTGAGCGAGGTACGCGAGTCCCGCGTCAACACCAGCATCGAGCCGCGCATCGGCTTCGGTCTGGGCGCGGGCGCTTGCGCAAAGGCTGAAAACCAAAATCACGATGGAACGACCAATCAGTGTCAGAAAAGGATTATCAGGCGAGACGCAATCACCTTTTTGCCGCTTGCGGCTTAGCGGGCCAAAGACGTCCGCTCGCCTGCTAAGCCGCAAGCGGCAGATTCGTGCCGATTCATGATCCATATTCCTCATTGCCTATCCCCCGCATCCTCACGCGCCAAATCCCTGAAGTAGACGCGCAGCGCATCCTGATACTCCGGCGGATCGATCTCATGCGACCCGGCACTGAGATCTTCGGGACGCTGCTCGCGGAGCCGGCCCCATTCTCGCTCGGCGGGAGCGGGCTCGGCGCCGAGCAAACTCTCGCCTCCTACTCCATCATCCGACGAATAGAGCCGAAGAATGCCGGACATCGACGGCAGGCGTGCGAGCCTCTGCCCCGTCGCCTGATGCAGCGCATCGTCCCACGCCTGCTCCAGCGCCGCCGATGCGCCGCGCTGCAACCGCAGCGCCCCCGCCCGATCCGGCTGCGGCCGAGCCAGGGCTTGCGCCGCTTTGCTGCTGAAAAATTTCGCCGTGGTCAGCGCGTCCCGATTGAGAAGACTTTGAAGTCCAGCGCTCAATCTTCGCTGAACTTCTGCCACGGCCTCTGTCGCCTGCCCAGCGGCGCGCTGGTTTCCCTCATTATCCCCCGCCGATTGCGTCTGCCGCATCGCCGCAAGCGCCGGCGTAAGCTGCTGATCGATCGCATCGACAGCCGGCGTTGCTTCGGGAGCAAAATCGCGCAGCGACGCCGCGAGATCGCCCGCTTCATCCGGCGAGACCTGCGCAGCACTCGCTTTCGCCTTCGCGACGTCCGCGCCCGCATGCGCCTCATCTGCGGCCTGCTCCGCATCGTGTTTGGTATCCGGATCTGCAACATCCGCCTCTTGGTTTGCTTGATCAGCCGCCTGCCGCGCATCGTGCTGCTTTACCTCTGCTTGCCGGGCCTGCTCAATTTCCCTGGGCATCTCCAACAGCCGTTCCTGCGCCGAGCGAATCGCGTTCATCGCCGACTCGCGCGAGTCCTTGGGAGCATCCTCCTGCGACTGATCGGGCTGCGATTGATCGGAATGCCGCTCCTCATGCTTCGCATTCTGGATGGCATCGGTCATGGCCTCTTGCTGCCGGGCCAGTTCCTGCAAATCCGAATCTGATGCCTCGGCGGTTTGTGTGCGCAGCATCCGCTGCTGGGCACTGAGCCGTTCCAATCGCCTTGCGGCGGCAAGCGTTTGCTTGAGCTTTTCCATCTCAGCCGGCGACGCCGACTCCGCGCCGGTGGCATCGGGCGCAAGCGGCCGGTCCGGCGGTGACGCGGAATCGGCCTCCATCGTCGTGGCGTGCTCAAGCCGCGCATCCTGTTCAATTTTCTGCTCGGCATCCGCTGCCGCTGTTTCAAGAACTGCGCGCTGGGAATCCATCGCCAACGGATTGGTGGGCGCGGTGGTGGAATCAGTTTCACCCTCCCAAACCCGCATGCGGCCGCGCGCTTCACCCGCGGCTTTCATCGGCTCAATCAACTGCCCTGCCGGGGTGCGCGCAACCACCAGCGCATGCAGCTCCTGCAACGCCCGCAGCGCCGCCGGATAATCCTTTCGTGCATTGGCCGGAAGATCGTCACTCGTATCGATGCGACGTGCTGCGCGGGCGGAGAGCTGAAGATCGCGAGCCCAGATAAAATCCCCTCCCGGTCGCACAGCCTCGGCTTCAGATCCAATCGTCAGCCGCGCCACCAGACCGCTGCCTCCCTCAGGCCCGGCGGTTGACCACTCGGCGGCGGCGGAAGCGAAATCGATCAAGCCGAATCGTTTGGTGATGTCCCCCGACTGATCGATGCGCTGCCGCAATTGCATTTCAATATCAGCGGCATGGGGATCGATTTGCAACTGCGTGCAGCCTGCCATTTCATCGGCGCTGGCGCGTTGTGCGGAGCGGCGGACGGCATCAGCCTGCGAGCCAGCCAACGAAGCAACCCGCGCTTCGTCCGCCTTGGCGTCTTGGGATTCAGCCAGCAGCTTTGCCGCAAATTCACCGCGCCAAAGCGTATCGAGCGACTGTCGCAGGTTATCCGTCAAACCTCTCAGACGGCTTAGCCGATCTCGCAGCGGATCGCGCATCTCCGTCAAGATGACCGCATCGGCGGCTTCCAAACCGTTCGCCGACCGCTGTGTCGAATCGACCATCCATACCAGCGCATTGGAGAACTCCGCGTTATTGCTGTGGGTCAGCGCCCGTAACAACTGACGGCTCAACGCGGTGGTGATGCCATCGGCAACCGCCAGGTATGGCGCAACTTGTTCGTCTCTCGCCTCCTTGGCATCGCCGGGCGGCGACTGCTCCATCGCCTGCGACGCCATCGAGGTTTCAACAAAGAGCGCTCTTGCCAGACGCGCCGCCTCGCGCAATTCCGCCAGTCTTTGCTCTGCATTTAAGTCGATCGATTGTGGCGAAACCACGATGCGGCATGGACTGCTTGTGCCGCGAAGACCCGCTTTGTTTTGGGCGATCAGGGTGACGGTGACGACATCTTCGAGGTTGACCGCCAGCTGCGCGAGATCGACATCAAACGAACCGGATTGCGATTTATGGTTCGTACCCAATCGGATCGAGATGGTGATGGGCGGTGCCGAATTCACGGAGACTGTGGCGGCGATTTGTGCCAGTGCGAATTTGTCGCTCACGCCATAGCCCAGAGTGAGCACATCGCGCGGATGAAGGCGCAGCTCATCTTCAACCGACGGAAGGCGGAGATTTGCTTGCGGCGGCTGCGCCGATGCAACGCGAATCGTCATTCCCGACGGCCCGCTCCCCGTGATTCGCTTGGCATCGGCCAGTTCAAGATGCCAGGGCCCGCTCGTTCGCATCGGAATCGTCAGCAGACGAACCGCCGGATCGACGCTGGCGGTTGATTCGATTCGCTTCCCCTCAAATACACAGCTGGCGCTGGACAACGCTTCGCTCCCCGAGATGGAAACCGTCGCGATTGTTCCGGTGGGGCCTTCCAGATCGCCGTTGGACGGTGCGAAATCCTTGGGCGGGAGCTCGGTCCAGTCGGGATAGATGTAAGTGACGCGCATGGCACGGACCGATGGACGGGAAATCAAATGAACGTCAAATAATACGCTCGTCGCATCGCCGCCGCTAACGCGATAGGCGAACGGCCGATCGATCGAGCTGAACGTGTAGGAATAACCGCCCGGCTCGGGAACCATGATCGCTGATGAGAAGACCGGATCATCGCCGCGCCATTGCAACAGTGGCTGCGAATCGCCCAATCGTTCGGCACGCACCGTTATCTTCAATGGATCGCCTTCGATCACATTCACCGAGCCCGGCGCCACCAGCAATCGAATCGTGGTCACCGGCGCAGTGTCTAGAAACGGAAGCATCTGACGTTTAAGCAGGCGCGGCAAATCCAACCATGAAAACGCCAACAAAATGACCATCAGCAACAGCGCGGCGGCGGCGATCGCGGCGGGCCGCAGGGCGCCTATGGAAGGAAGCAATGTTCGCGGATCGGTGCTCTCTGCCTTGGCGGCGGTTTCCTCAACCACATGGGCAAGCAACGATGCCGAGCCTCGCTGGCCCACCGGCATGAGCAACTGTGACAGTGCCGTCTGCAACCCGCCGCCAAATCGCGAATCACTTGCTTCGATCGCGGCTGCCGCCCCATGCCAAGGCATTTCCCGGCTGATCAATCTCCGGATCGGCCGCGCCAGCACGATCATCGCCGCGACCGCTTCGATGATCAGAAGGATCACGCGAAACCAGCTCGGCATCGGCAGCAAACGATCCACCAGCGACCACGCCAGCGTCCAGATCAGAATAAATGCGACTGCCACCCCCGCCGCTTCAATGACGCGCAAACGGCGACTGCGGACGATGAAACGCCCAACGAATTCCGTCAATGCAGGCGGAAGCGGATCGGCCCGGATCAACGAGTCAAGCGTAGATTCGCGGGTTCGCATCGTGACTTAGACCAATCCAAATTGCTTTCGCATCGCCCACTCGCCGCCGAGGCAGCCGAGCACGAAGAGGTAAAGGTACGGGCTGTCCCACAGCGGATACTCGATCGATTGCGGGCGGCGCTGGCGCGCTGCGGAAAGCCTATCGGGCAGCGTGCGGATCTGATCCAGCCGAAGAAACTCGCCGCCCGACGCCTGCGCGAGCCGCCGGAGATTCGCATCATCGCCGCTGACATCGGCCATCTCCGCTTCGTAATTTGGCTCAACGTGCAGCGAGGCGGTCAGCTTTGTCGCCTGCGTCCCGACCATCAGTCGCACGTCGTAGTCGCCCTTGGCCAGACCGGGCAGATCCACGACGTAGCGGCCAGTATCCACCTGCGGCGTCGCAGGACGAAGGGGAATCATCATCACCTCCGTGCCATTGTTCTCAACGCGGATAGCGGGGAAGACTTCGCTGGCAGGACGCCCCTGGTCGTCGAGAATTCGGGCCCGAACATGCACCGGCTGGTCGGGAGTCGGACTGATGTTGTCCACATCCAGCGCCATCGTTTGATCGTGCACGGCATACGGGGCTTCGCCGGCCTCACGAATCAATTGCAACCAGAAACGATCCTGATCGCGCTCCCCAATCTTGTACCGCCATCGCCAGGTCTCGTTGGCACCGAAAAAAATCGCACGGCCGACCCCGACACGCGCTTCGGTCAACACAGGCTCATTTGATTCGCTCTCGACAAGCAGCGGCCGCACGTTTGGCTTGGCGGAAATGACCGGAAGAATGTGAAAGATCGCCGGCAGCTGCGCCCAGCGACGCCGATCTTCCTCCGGATCGCCGGCGAGTTTCACGACATCAGCCGATTCACCCTCGGGCGGCAGCACCCGATAGCCAGCCGATTCGCCCGCCCAGGTTTCCCACACCGGCGACTGAGCGGCGGCCCACGGCAGGAAATCGGCCAGCACCGGCTGTGTTCCCAATCGCGCCGGCGATACATCATCGCCGGCAACGATGATCACCCCCCCGCCGCGCTCGGTCACCAGTTTGCCGATGGCGTCCCATTGATCCAGCCTCAGCGCGGAGGGATCGACATCATCGAGAATCACGACCTGCTCATTGAGAATCTCCTGCGGACTCATCCGCAGCGTCGCCGTATCCTTCCGCACGATCTCATCGTGGCACTGCACCCATGGCGTTCGCTGGAGCGCGTTGCGAAGGTATTGGTAATCCCATCCGGCCGATCCGCCGATAACGGCGACCGCGACTTTATCGGAAAGCACTTTGATGCGTCGCTCGCTTCGATCGTTCGCGGCGGTGGCGTCGGCGGGCACGCCGCTGAGCGTCACCAGAACGCGCATCGTGCCCGGTGCTTCGGCCTTGATGGGAAACGCAACAGTCGTTCTTCCATCGTTGACAATGACGTGCTGGGTCTGTGATTTCCCTTGAGCGCTAAGCGTCACGTCGATCGGCTGATCCTTGAGACCGCTCGCTGCGAGCTCGACGCGCGCGGTTGCTGTTTCACCGACAAATACAGCCCTGGGCATGTCGAATCGAGCAATGGCCAGATCCTTTCGAACCGATCCCGCCACGCCAACGGTGAACAGCGGCGCATCGGGCACCGGCGCCGCCCCACTACTTCCGCCAACTTGTCTTCCATCGGAAAAAAGCACAACCGCCTGCACCGGCTGGCCGGCAAATTTCTGGCGCAGCGCGCTGATCGCGCCGCTGAGATTGCTCTGCGCGCCGTCGGCAATTGCCTGCGTGTTCCCGGCGGCGGCAACGGCGATGGAGGGAAGCGACGGCTCGGCGCCAAACGCCAGTACGGACGTGCGCGGAGGCAGATTGGCCACAACGCCGGCGACGGGATCGCTGATCGCACGATTTACCAGGGCCAACCGCGACTCGGCGCCGATTTCATTGGCGGCATCACGCGCTTGCGCGCTGGTTCGATAAAGCTGCTCGTCGGCCGCATTCTGAAATTCGCTGGCGGCATTGACGACCGCTTCGACCCGCTGTCGCAAAGTACGGATCCAGTCGCCTCGTCGGTTGGCGGCCGAATCGGACAGTTGGATCATATCGTTGCACGCTTCGACAAATTTCCCACCCTTGGCTCGATTGGCGGCATCGCTCCGCAGCGCATCGGCCGCGGAGACAAATGCCGCCGTCGCGCCGCGCAGCCTGTTGTTCGCAGCTTCTGTTCCGCGGCCCGAAAGCTGCGCGTATTCAAGCTCGGATCGCGCTGCCGCAATCGCATCGACCATCGGCGGCAATGCCTCGGCCCGAGTCCGCAAATCGTTTGACACGATCGGCCGCAATCCCGCCGGCAACAAACCCAGCGCATCGGCCAGCGCGATTCGCTGGGCAACCGAGCGATGAGAATCGATCACGCTCATGCTGCGCGATCGGTCTATCAGGAGGACAACGGCCCCCTCTTCCCATGGATCGCGCAAACGCACAATGACCGGTTTCAACAAGGCGCCAATCAAGACGCATACAGCGGCGATCCGCAATCCGGGCACCAGCCAGTTCCACGGCGCCGGCAACATCCGCAGTTGTGATCGGTAGAGCCAGATCACCGCGCAAATAACGATAATCGCGGCCGCCAGCGAACCCGGAAGCGATTGCGGAGATTGCCACAGGAGACGGTCAAACATGGAATCAAGCGTCAGACGACAAGAAACGAGAAACCGCCGATTCTGCCACGGCAATTCCCAGCACTAGCGCGACCAGCGTCAGCCACATTTCGCGCCCGCCGCGACGATCGCCTGCCTGCGCGGCAAGGTCGGCGGCCTGCGCATCGGTTCGGGTGAAATTGAGCCAATGCGCCAGCTCTTCCCATCGCTGCGGCGTTAGCGGCGTTAGATCGGATTCATCGCGCGCGCTCTGCACCATGAAGGATTTGGATTCATCGGCTCCGGTTGTGTGGACAATCATTTGGTATACGCCCGCGCGATTGGTCTCCGCAAAACGCACCCTCTGGCTCTGACCCGTCCGCACCAGATCCACCGGCTCACGAGATCCATCGGGCAAAACAATCGTCGCCCGCTCTCCGATCGCCTCGGTAAAATGGGCCTCGATTGGCTGGCCCGGCGTTAGCGTTTGCTGGTCCTCTTCTCCGCCGGCGAGATAGCGAACCGCCGACTGGACCAGCGGAAGGAAAAGACTCGATCGCGGCAGCGTGGACCACGCACTGCCCAGCGTCGTCGTTGAAAGCAAAACGCGTCCTCCGCCAAACGCCTTTCCCACCAGCATCGGTGAGCCGTCCGAGAAACGCGCCAGAACGAATCCTTCCTGCGCGCCCGCCGCGGCGGGCAGATATTTGCGCACCGTTGCACTGAAGTTCGCATCCGCGCTCCCATGCAAAAATGCGAAGACGGGATGTGCCACGTCGCTTGCGACAACGCCCAGCCCGATCGACGGAGCCGTGGAAGGTGAAAGCTTGGCCGGAAGCACGCCGCCTCCATCGCGATAAAGCGAATCGTTATAGATCGAGGGGCGGACAAGATCGCCGGGCGAGATCAGCAAGCCGCCTCCATCGAAAACAAATTGCTCGATGCGCTGCACCTGCGACTCATCGAGCCGGGGAACATCCGCAAGGACGATCACGCGATAGGATGACAGATCGGTCGGCCACGGATCGATTGGATTAATGATGGTGACATTCGCCAGATCGGGCCCCTTTTCGTCGGCGGCTTTGTACGGCATCAGCGCCAGCCGGAGCGCATCGGCTTGCCGAAGGGT
>Ga0302326_10025251_pt1 | contig 12056 bp, 12 predicted proteins | sample Palsa_T0_3_FD_202264 | JGI IMG/M metagenome (GOLD analysis project Ga0302326, IMG submission 202264) | Peat permafrost microbial communities from Stordalen Mire near Abisko, Sweden - Palsa_T0_3 | ecosystem: Environmental > Terrestrial > Soil > Palsa > Peat permafrost | place: Sweden: Abisko...
GTCGCGTGCGTAACCGGCACAATCGGCTTCTTTACCGTGTGCGCCTTATGGACCAGTGGCCCAATCGTTGTGGTCACCGGAACAATCAGCTTGCCCTTCGGAGCAAATGGGTTGAAGCGGTGCACCGCCGTGCCGACCGCATCGGGGCTCTCCGCGCAACCACTGCGACCGCCGAAGGAAGTCAGCAGGTTGCCCACAGCGGCCAGCTGCTGGTAGTAGCAGCCGCCCGTGCCAGAGACAAAATATTGTTGCGTCGAAAACTGGCCGCTATTGCCGCCAACGTAGTAGCCGCCATCCTCGTAAACCAGCTCGAGCGTATCGCCAGAGTTGACGATGTTCTGCTCGCCGTAGGTAGTGGAGGGATGCCAGACGCCGACGCCGGTGGTCTGGTTTAGCGTGTACGTCTGGTTACTGGTCGTGACCTGGGAAATGTTGCCAGTGTTCGGGTCCAGCGTTTCGGTCAGATTGAGGATAAAGGGAAACGACCAGCTGCTCGTCGACGTGTTGCTGCCGCTCGATGCATCTTGCTCCGCGGTCGAAGTCATGTTGACGTTCTGCGTGTACACCGTTTCGCCGTCATACAACAAAGTGTTGTTGGAAAAGTTCTGGCTGCCGCGGACTGTGTTGGTGATAAGACCGGTGGAAGTATTGACCGTGCCGGTGATCGTGTAAGAGCGCTGCTCCGTAGTCAGCACCGTGCCGGAAATATTTCCGCTCGAGTCAGTCGTCACGTCTTCGACGACCGTCGGGTCCGGCGCAGTCAGCGTATTGCTGGTCACGCTGCCACCGGTCGTGGAGGCACCGTGATCTTCATACGCCAGCAATGATGCGGTCTCCGTGAAATATTCAAACGCATTGAAGACCGACACGCCGATAACATGCGGCTTGCCGTCACTCAGCGCGCCGGCGAAAGGCGACAGGTTTACGCGATAGGCCTTGAGGTTCAACGTCTGGTTGCCGGGAATGGGAAACCACAAATAAGGATCGAGGCCGCCGGTATAAATCCACGGCGACACGGGAGCGATGCCAGCCAGCGTGCCGTCCACAGTGATATCTGTCTCGCGGAAGTTGGTGTTCCCACAGTCGTCGAACTCGCCGGCGATGTCATTCGGCAGGCAATAGAACCACTGCTCCTCTTCGTTCTGGCTCTGCGAAACCACGTCGAGATACAGACTCGTCAGATTTGTCGGCAGCGTCAGCGTTGTCGTAAATCCTGGCGTCGAGCTGTTCACCGTGGTCGCACCGCCGCCAGCAGGCAGGGCATAGACAACGTCCGCCGTGACAGGCGCAGTCGCGCCACTCGGCAGTGGATAGAAGTACACATTCACCGTGCCATAAATTATGCCGGTGTACTCGCTGCTGACCGTGTTGCCGAGCGAGGCATAACCGGTCTGCGCCGCCGAGAAAAGAGAAGCGTAGCTGGTCAGATCATTCTCAAAATGCCAGGGATCATTCACTGTGGCGGAAGTCGGCTCCGGCGTGGTGCCGAAATAAATGTTGACGCCATTCAAAAAAATCTGCGACGTGCGGTCATATTGAATTCCCGGCGTGATGTAGTAATCGCCTTCCAGCACGACCTTGGCCCATGGACCGGGGCAGCCGGCGGGCGGCGCAAAGTTGAACGGCTTGTTGGTGTAGTCCGCAAATTCCTGATTGGTGTAGAGATTGACGACACAAGGTGTCGTGTCAGGATGGCTGACCGGCGGATCTGCGCTCGCAGTGTTGGAGGAGCCGAGAACATATTGCTGCGCATTGGCGCTCGGCGAAGCGGCGAGCACGAGCAGGAAGAGGGCGACAGGGGCGAGGCGAAAACAAGCGCGGCTTCGAGCGGACAAGGGAAGTACCTCCTGAAAAACTCCAGTGAACAGGGAGTATAGCGCGAGACGAAGGAAAATGTAGCCGCCCAGTTACTTCACCGGCGGAGTTTTTATCGTCTGCGTCGAAGTCACGCCGTAGAGGTGGCAGTTGCCTTCGGTCTGGTGAAAGCGGAAGTATGGATGCAGGAAAAGCGCAGCGCGCGCATCCCCGCTGCCGTCCGCCAGATCAGGCAGCCAGACTCCATCCTTATGCTCAGACTGGTGCAGGTGCAGCCAGAACCCCTTGTGCAACGACGCGACCAGCCCGCCGGCGATTTTCACGTCTTTCACTGAACGAATGTTGAGGTCGATAATCTCGCCGGTCGCCTCGTCCAGCCGCAGCGTGCCCTGCATCGCCTGGACAAAGCGCTCTTCCAGATCCGTCGAGCTCGCGTTCGGGTTGCCGGAGATGTCGAACAGGATGGTGGAGCGACCATTCACGATTTCGCGGCGCTCATTCTGAAATTGCATCACGCGCAATACTGCGTCCACCCGCTTCTGGTCTTCGGATTTTTCCTTCTCACGCTGCGATGGATCGCTGTACTTCTTCACGTCCTTGTCCACACGCGCCTGCTCCTTGCGGCCGGCGTCGGCGTCCAGCGGCTTGCCATCCTTGGACAGCGTCTGGTCAATCTGGTGGCCGTTGACGTAAAACTCCTCGTCGTCCTCGACGTGCTTCTTCTTCAGATTGCCGTGCGCGTCCATCTCATCGCGTTCGGCATGAAGTTCGCAAATGTAGTTTTCGCGGATCTGAAAGGTGCGGTCCTGGTCGGCCATCGCGCGGGCGATCAACTGGTGCGCGTCCGGTAGCGGAGCATTTACCGCCTCAGTCTCAGTGGACGCAGGCGCCGGCTTTTTGGCGTGCTGACCCGCAGCAGGGACAAGCAACACTGCAGCGTGCAGAAAAACAATGGCGGCGGGAAACATGGTCTGTTCAGGTCGGGCCCCGTTCGGCTCAGGCGGACCTATATATAGGATACGTCCATGAGAATCGCGGCTGCCTCAGGCTGCGACACAGTAGTTTCGCGGGGCCGCCCCAGGTGCCTATAATCAGATATGGCGACCGCGCTGACCACATCCCAGTTGGATGACGCCGACCAGTTAGTTGCGAAGAAATTTGAGCAACTGCAGGCGACCGTGCGCGCGAATCGTCCCAATGACGACCTGGCGCTGATGGAACGCGCCTACCGGTTCTGCCTCCTGCATCACAAGGGACAAAAGCGCGCCAGCGGGGAGCCATTCGTTCTGCATCCGCTGGAAGTCGCACAGGTGCTGGCCGAAATGAAGCTGGACTCGACTGCCATCGCCGCCGGCCTGCTGCATGATGCCGTCGAAGACACGCCGGTCACCACCGCTGACATCACCAAGGAATTCGGCGAACAGGTCGCGCACATCGTCGAGGGCGTGACCAAGATCGACAAAATTCAATTCGCGAATCGCGAAGACCGCCAGGCAGAAAATGTCCGCAAGATGCTGCTCGCCATGGTCAGCGATGTTCGCGTCGTCCTCATCAAGCTGGCCGACCGGCTGCACAACATGCGCACGCTGCAGCATCTGGCTGCCGACCGTCAGCAGGCGATCGCACGCGAGACGCTCGATATCTACGCACCTCTCGCCCATCGTCTGGGTATGGGCAAGGTCCGCGGCGAGCTTGAAGATCTGGCTTTCCGTTACGTCGATCCCATTGCCTACGAGCAGGTGCACGCCGCCGTCGAAGCCAAGCGCGAAGAGGGCGAGGCCTTCCTGGCCAAGGTAGAAAAATTGCTCGAAGAAGAAATGCGCGAGCACGGCATCGACGGCCGCGTCGAGTGGCGCATCAAGCGTCTCTACAGCGTTCATCACAAGCTGCTGGCGCAGAAAATTTCTGTCGAGCAGGTCTTCGATCTCCTCGCGCTCCGCGTCATCACCAAAACTTTGCAGGATTGTTACGGCATGATGGGGCTCATCCATTCCCTCTGGCGGCCCGTGCCGGGGCGCATCAAGGACTTCATCGCCATGCCGCGGCCGAATTTGTATCAGTCCTTGCACACAACCGTGATGGCCGAGGGCGGGCACCAGTTCGAAGTGCAGATTCGCACCGAGGACATGCACCGCACCGCAGAGGAAGGCATCGCGGCGCACTGGAAGTACAAGGGCGGAAGCAACGAAGTCAGCGAGCGCGACGAAAAGCGCCTCGCCTGGGTGCGCCAGTTGGTCGAGTGGCAACGGGAGATGAGCGACCCCAACGAATTTCTGTCGACGCTCAAAATCGATTTGTATCCGGAGGAGGTCTACACCTTCACCCCCAAAGGTAAAGTTGTGGTCCTGCCGCAGGACGCGAGCCCGATCGATTTCGCCTACTCTGTCCACACCGAGGTCGGCAACACCTGCATCGGCGCCAAGGTGAACGGCCGCATGGTTCCGCTGCGGACCAAGTTGCGCAACGGCGATGTCGTTGAAGTGATGACGCAGGCCGGGCACACCCCGAGCCGCGACTGGCTGCAATTCAGCAAGAGTTCCAAAGCCCGCAACAAGATCAAGCATTGGATCAACGAGCATCAGCGCGAGCGCGCCGTCGAAATCGGCAAGAAGCTGCTCGACCGCGAGGCCCGCAAGTTCAAGGTCAGCCTGTCTAAGCTGAGTGACCTCGACTACCTTCGCGCGGCCAATGAATACGGTCTCTCCGCGACAGGCGACATGATGTCCGGCGTCGGCTTCGGAAAATATTCCGCGCGCCAGGTGCTGAACAAGCTGGTCCCCGGCGCAAGCCAGCAACAGCCCGCGCAGGACCCCGACGTTCCGCACGGCATGACCGAGACGGTCAAGAAAGTTTTCTTCGGCAAGGATTCGGACTCACTCAAAGTGGAAGGCAGCGCCGACTTGCTGGTCTATCGCGCGCGATGTTGCAATCCAATTCGCGGCGAAGAAATCGTCGGCTACGTCACGCGAGGCAAGGGCGTCGCGGTCCACGCCCGCAGCTGCCCGAATGTGCAGAACCTGATGTTTGAAAGCGACCGCCGCATTGCAGTGCAGTGGTCCAACCCGCAGGACTCGGCGAATGGCAAGGCGTCGACCTACCCGGTGAAAATTACGGTGTTCTGCGATGACAGCCCGGGCATGCTGAAAGAAATGACCGCCGTAATTTCCGACGATGGAACAAATATTCGCGGCGTCGATTTCAAATCCGGCCAGGGCGACGGCACCGAAGCGGAAGTTGATTTCGTCATCGAAGCCGAAGACGTCAAGCACCTCAGCCGCCTCGTCGCCGGCCTCCGCAAAGTGCCCGGCGTCCGCGACGTCCAGCGCATGCAGCGACTTTAAAAGCGAGCTAGCGCGCGCCGTGCAGCACCTGCTGCAACTCCTGCAAAACTTGGGCGGACTGCTGCAATTTGCTCGCGGGCCAGGCGGCAAGTGATTCCGACAATCGAAGTTGAATGTGCTTGCGCGCAGTGTTGAGTTGTTTTTTGCCTTGCGCACTCAGCGACAACGCAAGCCGGCGTCCACCGCCGGAGCTGCGCTGCACCAGTCCCTGTTGAACCAATCGAACCACGATGACAGAAGCAGTCGGTGTCCGGATCCCCATCTCCGCGCCCAGCTCCGACAGCGACATGCCAGGCGCGCGCTCCAGCAGAACAAGCGCGCGAAACTGCGGCGGCGTGATGCGGATCGCCGGATCGAGCTCGCGTCCCTCCGCGATCAGGAAGCGCGTCATCGACTGCATGAAATCGAGCGCGGCATCGGCGCAAATCTGCGCGGGGCTGGCGGAATCTGTCATCAAAACTGCTCTCCACGTCAGCATAGCCCATCCCGCGTCTACAATATGCCGGTATGGAAAACGCAAAACAGAAGGTGGCCACTGGCAAAGCGCCCAGTGCGATCGGGCCGTATTCGCAGGGCGTGCAAGCCAGCGGAATGATCTTCACCTCCGGACAGATTCCGCTGGACCCCCAGAACGGCAAGATTGTTGAGGGCGAGATTGGAGCGCAGACCGAGCGCGTGATTGCAAATCTGGGAGCAGTGCTTGAGGCCGGCGGCTCCTCGCTTGAGAAAGTTGTGAAGACGACTGTCTATCTCAAGAACATGGAAGATTTCGGCGCGATGAACTCGATCTACGCAAAATATTTTGCAACAGATGGAGTCGTCGCCCCGGCGCGATCGACTGTCGAAGTAGCGCGTCTGCCGAAGGATGTGCTGATCGAAATCGACGCCATCGCGTTGGTCGACTGAATTCCGCGCGCCGCCGAAGCTGGGCCGATCGCCCAACCCCGGCAGACACGCGTGACTTCAATCGGCGACGAAGCTGACGCTGGGCGCTCCGCAATCGGACCACGTAATCTTCGCGTAAGCATTGCCGCTGTCCGAGGTGAGGTGAACGTGAATCTCACCGGAGTCGAAAACGCTGGGCTCCGTGTCCTTGCAGGTGGAATCGTAAGCAAGCGGCGTCACCGTCGTCACGCTGAAGCTCCCGGCGTTGCCGTCGCTGCCCGCCCATTGCGCGTTGCCGGCGTAAGTAAAGTTGCCGCTGGGCAAGGGTTCGCCCGCTGCGAGCGACAGTCCGGAAGCCGGCGTGAACGTCGCTGCCAGCTGATGGGTAAGCGTGCCGTTGTGCGCCGCGCCGGCAATGATGAACGCCATATTGTTCGCCGCGCTGGCACCAGTCGCACTCGCCGTGATGGTGCGTGTGCCGGTGCGCGACTCGCTGTAGGTCGTGCCGCCGGAGGTGAACGCCCACTCCAGGCTCTTCGCGTCGCTGGCAAAGTTATACGCGTCTCCCGCACTGCGAGTCAGCTCCAGCGTGCCGGTAATATCCAGCGTGTCGTACCCGCGCGGGCCCGAAAATTGGCAGGGTGGTGCGGTGAAGGTGAGCAATTCGTCGGTCCATTTGCCACCGGCGCCGGTGCTTTTCACGTCGATCGACGGACAGCCGCCGTTGTCGGCCGGCATCGCCATCGCCCCGCTGCTGGCGGAGACTTGGGCCTCTGTCATCGACGTCGCAATCGCCGCCGCCTCCGATGCAGTTGCCGTCGCCGCCTCCTGTGAAACTGTGGATTCGGCATTGGACGAACCCGTGCTCGATGTTCCGCAGCCTGCCGTAACGACAGCGCAGAGGGATAAGAGAATGACAGAGGTACGAGAATATTTCTGATTCATGGACGGCTCCTGATAGAAAGAAATTGCCCGGCTCGGGCTATATTAGCTTTACTAACTCGCACGTCAGCGAAAAGTTTCTACAACTTTCAGGAAAGGCACCCGCTCCCTGAATGCTTTGGAACCGCAAGCCAGATTTCGCGTCTAATAAGGTGAGGGGAACGAGAGATGACAACGACAAATATCGACAACAAGACAGAGAAAGTAACCCGGACTGAAGCGGAGTGGCGCGAGCTGCTGACGCCGGAGCAATATCACGTGACGCGGGAGAAGGGAACGGAGCCGCCGTTCACCGGCGCGCTGGTCCACAATCACTCCGACGGCATATACAAGTGCGTCGGCTGCGGCGCCGACTTATTCAAAAGCAATGAAAAGTTCGATTCCGGCAGCGGCTGGCCGAGCTTCTGGCTGCCCGCAACTCCCAACGCGCTGGAAGCGCATGAAGACAACACGCTCGGCATGCGGCGGGTCGAAGTCACCTGCGCAAAATGCGGCGCCCACCTGGGTCACTTGTTTCCGGATGGCCCGAAGCCGACGGGTTTGCGCTACTGCATCAACTCCGCCGCATTGGGATTTGAAGAGAAGAAGTAAGCTGGTCGCGAGCCAATCGAGGACAAGAAAAAGCCCTCGCCGAAGCGGGGGCTTTTTCATTTCTGAGGGAGGAAAAATTAAGCTTTGACGACCTTGCCGGCCTTGATGCAGCTGGTGCAGACGCGAATGCGCTTGTTGCCGCCGCCAACCTTGGCGTGGACCGGGCGCAGGTTAACGTTCCAGCGCCGCTTGGTGACATTGTGCGCATGCGAGATGTTGTTGCCGAACTGGGGGCCTTTGCCGCAGACTTCGCAGACCTGTGCCATGACAGACTCCGTTTTAAAATTGATCTTGAGGATGGGCAGAAGACTCGGACGGGCGGAGCTACGCTTCAACCGCGGAAAAACCTGCTGCCAAGTCCTAAGAATACAGGAATCCGTCGCAGGGGACAACTCCTGGCCACGAACCCCCGTTGACCCTCATTGCGAAATCCCGTACACTTAAAGGGTTTGGCGCATCTGCCGGTTGATGGCAAAGCGGCCGCGGCAACGCGGGCCTGAAGCGCTCGAAACGAGTAGCATCCAGGCACCAGGACTCATCAAAAAAAAGTTTGGGCGAGCGGGACGCAACATCGTTTGCGTGCTTGCCAGAGGGATTTTCTATGTACGCTGTCATCCGCACAGGTGGAAAGCAGTATCGGGTCGCCCCAGGCGACGTACTGCAGGTAGAGAAGCTGAGCCATGACAATGGCACCATTGAGTTCAGCGATATTCTCGCGACGAGCGGGCAGCCGGGAGAGCTGACCAAGCCCTCCTCTGCCAAAGTGATTGCCAGCGTGGTCGACGAAAATCGCGGCGACAAAATCCTGGTCTTCCACTTCAAGCGCAAGAAGCAGTACAAAAAGCTGCAGGGACACCGCCAGTCCTACACACGGATCAAGATCAGCGAGATCCTGGTGGACGGGCAGAGCTACAAGGCGTAAGCCAAATTTTCAACGTAAAGGGTAACGACAATGGCAAGTAAAAAAGGTGTAGGCAGTTCACGAAACGGCCGCGATTCCAACGCGCAACGGCTCGGCGTCAAACGGTTTGGCGGGGAAGTCGTCAGTGGCGGCTCCATCATCGTCCGGCAGCGGGGCACGCGCCTCAAGCCCGGCATCAACGTCGGCCGCGGTTGCGACGACACGTTGTTCGCCAAAGTCACTGGCACGGTCCGCTTCCAGGACCGCGGCCAGCGCGGACGCTTTGTATCCATCGATCCAGTCGCCGCCGAGGCATAAGGCCGGCGCTTCAGCAGGAAAGCCACCACAGTTTTAGCAAATTCAGCTCACGCAGAAAAGCCCCGCAAGCGCGGGGCTTTTCTATTTGTAACTGAGAAGCAATCTATGCAGCGGTGTGCTTGGCGTTGACGACCGCGACGGCCTTGTTCCAGGCTGCCATGTCGTGGTCCAGTGCTTCCTGGTTGCCGACGACCATGACGCGGCCACCGGACTTGCCCAGCGACTTGGCCACTTCGTTCCAGCGCAGCAGTGCCGAGGTCATCGGCAGCGTGACGGGGACGCGCTTCGGATCCGGCAGGTACGCATAGACGGTCCAGACGCACAGCGCAATGGTCAACGACGCGGCATGGAAAATGTTGACCGAGGACAACAGCGTCTGGCTATGGAACCAGCCCGAGTAGACCAGGTCAGACACAGCAAGAATGCTGAAGCCGATGCTGGCGCCGAAGATCCGATTGTTGGTTGTGACACCGAGCGGGCGCGCGACCATGAACAGGAAGACCAGCAGGCTCAGCTGCAGAACACCCTGGCAGCGCTGAAACTCGCTGACCGCCATGATCATGAACTGGATGCCGGTATGAGACGGGCCAATGGAGACCGCCAGCGCGACCACCGCAGCAATCGCAGCCACCCATGCAAAAAGAATCATGCCCAGGCGCCGCAGTCCCTCCAACGGGGAAAGTGACACGAGGAAAAGCTCACGAATGACGAGGAAGCAGATCAGGGCTTCCATGGCATACAGGCCCCAATAAGCGGAAAAGTAGACGACATACTTCTGCGTCGCCGTGCTACCAAAGGGGTGCCAGGTAATAAGCGGAAACAGCACGAGGAATGAAATGACTTTGAGCCAGAGGAAGCTCTTCAGCCAGAAAAACTGAGCCACTTGCTTCCGCCGCGAGACGAGAAGCGCGAGGCAGAGAACAAACTCCGCCATCCAGAAGCCATCAGTGAGCAATACGGATTGGTGAACAGTCGAATGCATACACGCCGCCCTCCAGAGCCAGAGTAGCCCCGAAGCCGACGCGTTGCAACAACAAATTCAGTCAAATCCCAGTTTGGGACGAGCTGCTTAGAAATTCATGATGCCGCAGCCATCAGGCGAGTTCAGCGGGCAAGAGGGAACCGGCGCTGCACTCTTCATCGCGATCGGGCTGGGCTTCGTGGTCGCTTTGGCGTTGTTACCAATCAGTGCTCCAGCAAGGACGAGGGCGACGGCGGTAGCGGAGAGAATGGATTTCATGGTGTATTACCTCTGGGTAGTTTCTTTAGTGGAATTCCGACTGTTCCCGGTGCTCAAAACTATACCCCAGATTTAGGTCAAGTTCAACAAAACACATCAGTTGGATAGTATTTACTAGGTGTAGTTACTGAAGTAACACGCTTACCCGAATGGGTATTAACTTTCTGGCTACCCTTGGACGGTACCTAAGTTCCGTCTCTCGAATCATTTAGTCGACTTCCGCCTCGGCTGAGTCTGATAACGGATGGTCACCCAAAATCTGGCAAAATCGCTGCGGCGTGGCGTGTTATCGGACCAGTAACTACCGGCACGTCCAAAAATTTCAGCGGAATCGGCCCCCATCCTCAACCGGATTCACCCTCAGACCGCCTCGATCGCCTCTATCGCGTCGGCAACTCCGGAGTCGCCGCCAGCAGCTGCTGCGTGTACGCCTGTTGCGGATGCAGGCAAAGATTTTGACTCTCCCCGATTTCCACCAGCCGCCCGGCTTGCAGCACCGCAATCCGCTGACACAAATATCTGACCAGCGGCATCGAGTGCGAGATGAAAAGATACGTCAGCCCGAGCTCCTGCTGCAGGTCGCGCAACAAATTGATCACCTGCGCACCCACGCTGACGTCGAGCGCGCTGACTGGCTCGTCCAGCACCAGGAACTGCGGCTTCAGCGCCAGCGCCCGCGCAATCGACACCCGCTGCCGCTGCCCTCCGCTGAACTCATTCGGATAGCGGCTGAGCGCGCTCGCATCCAACCCGACTTGCTCCATCAACTCCCGCGCCCGATCCGCACACTGCCCTTTGCTGTGCGCGGATCCGTCCTTGCCAGCGTGGATTTTCAGCGGCTCGGTGACGATTTCTTCGACGCGCATCCGCGGGTCAAGCGACGCAAATGGATCCTGAAAGACGATCTGCATATGCCGCCGCAGCGCACGCATCTCGCGAGCGCCCGCCGCCAGCACGTCATGTCCATCAAAGCGAACTTCGCCCGCCGTCGGCTCAACCAGGCGCAGCACCATCCGCGCGACCGTAGTTTTTCCAGAGCCCGATTCGCCGACCAGCCCCAGCGTCTCACCCGGATCAATGCTGAAGCTGACGCCGTCCACCACGCGCGTCACTCCGCCGCGGCCGGAATATTCCTTCGTCAGTCCGCGCACTTCCAGCAGCGCCATGCGGATTAGGCTAGCACTCTTCGCGCCCGCCTCTCAGCTCGCGAACGGCTCCGTCAGCGACCCACTCGGCCCAGTAAACAGCTTCCCGCCCTCCGGCGTGATGTGCATGTCGTCTTCTAGCCGAATGCCAAACTCGTCGCGAATATAAATTCCCGGCTCGTCAGAAAATGTCATTCCCGCCGCCAGCGGCAGCATGTTGCCCTGCACCAGATAGGGCCACTCATGCATGTCCATGCCGATGCCGTGCCCCACGCGATGCGAAAAGTGCGCATACCCCGGCCCGAATCCGCCATCGAAAATCACCTTGCGCGCCGCCGCGTCGACCGCTCCACACGCAACTCCCGGCCGCGCCGCCAGCAGTGCCTTCGCCTGCGCGGTCTTTACCAGGTCAAAGCAGCGCAGCATCTTGTCCGACGGCTTGCCATACACAAACGTGCGGCTGATGTCAGACTGATAGCCCTCCACCGTGCATCCGTCGTCGATCAGCACGATCGCGTTCTCCTCGATCACCTGCGGCTGAATCGAGCCGTGCGGCAGCGCAGAATATTTTCCCGTCTCGCAACTCGCGTCTCCCGGAAATCCGACACGCTGATACCCCGCGGCCACAAGAGCAGAAAATTCATGCGTCGACATCCCGGAATGCGCGCTGCGCCACGCCGCCTCGTAAACCTGCAGCGTCACATTGTTGGCCAGCTGCATCAGCCCCAATTCCATCGGGGACTTGATACTGCGGCAGCCGCCGACCACCGGCGTCGCACTCACCAGCGTGGCATGCGGCAACGCCCGACTCACGCCGTCAACATACGCAAACGCCGTCGTCTCCTCGACACCAATTGTGCCCCTGCTGAGCCCGGCCT
>Ga0302326_10025254_pt1 | contig 12056 bp, 13 predicted proteins | sample Palsa_T0_3_FD_202264 | JGI IMG/M metagenome (GOLD analysis project Ga0302326, IMG submission 202264) | Peat permafrost microbial communities from Stordalen Mire near Abisko, Sweden - Palsa_T0_3 | ecosystem: Environmental > Terrestrial > Soil > Palsa > Peat permafrost | place: Sweden: Abisko...
CCGCCGATCATCTTGGCCCCGCCGCCCGTCCCCGCGCCTACCAGCTCGCGCAGCCGCTCGTTCTCCCGCCGCAGGGAGAAATGTTCCAGCGCGTTTTTCACCGCCAGCAACACCCGGTCGCGGCTTAATGGCTTTTCGAGGAAATCGAACGCCCCGGCGCGCGTGGCTTCCACCGCGTCCGCGATGGTGCCATGTCCGGAGATCATGATGGCCGGCGATGCGGCCCCGTTCTGTTTTATCGTACGCAGCAGATCGATGCCGCTGCCATCCGGCAGCTTCATATCGAATAAGTAAACGTCGGATGTCTGCGCGCCGGGGTGCTTGGCAAAATCCGCCACCGACTTGCAGACGTTTACGCCGTACCCTTCGCGCTCCAGAATCATGCGCAGGGAACGGCCGATATTCTCTTCATCATCCACGATTAGTATGCGTTTCATCGCCATCAGTCGCCACGGGCAGCAGCACGCGGAACGCTGCGCCGCCCAGTTCCCCTTTCACTACAACGATGTCTCCGCCGGAGAGCAGCGCGCTCCGGCGCGCAATCGAAAGCCCCAGCCCCATACCGCGCTTCTTGAAGGAAATGGTCGGCTGAAACAGCGATTCGCGCGCCTGCTCGCTTAGTCCGGGACCCGAATCGTGTACTTCAATCGCCACGCGCGCGGCGTCCAGGGCGGTCGATCCCAAAATTCTTCCGCCCTCGCCGGCGGCCTCGGCCGCGTTCTCCAGCAGATTGGTGAGTATGCCCTTCACCAGATCCTGGTCGGCGAAGGCCTGCGGCGATTCCTCTTTGAGCCGGCATTCGTAGGTCACTTCCGGGTGGGCCGTCTTCAAAAACGCCACGCGTTCCTGCAGGAGCGCATTCACGTCGACCGCGCCAGGACGCACCGGCGGCTCGGCCGCGAACTGCGAAAACGCGCGCACGCGGCGTTCCAGCGTCTCGATCTCATCCACTACAATTTGAGCCGCTTGCTCCATGAACCCGCGGTCCGGTTCGCTATGCCGCGCCAGCATCTCTTCCACCGTGAGACGGATGGGCGTCAACGAGTTCTTCACCTCATGCGCCATCTTGCGCGCCAGAAGCTGCACGCCCTCCAGTTGCCGCATGGTCACCAGGCGTTCCGTACTGGCTTGCAGGCGCGCCGCCATGCTGTTGAATGCCTGGATGGCGCGGCCCACTTCGTCGTCGCTGCTGGCGGGCACGCGCGCGTTCAAGTCGCCGCCCGCCACTCGCGTCAATCCCGCCGTCAGGCCTTGGATCGGCTGGCTAATGTGGTGCGCCAGAAAAACCAAGACCGCCAGGGAGACCAGCCAGAACGAGGCCGCCAGCAGAATATAGGTGAGCAGAAATCCGCGCTGCAGGTCCCGCTCCTTTACCGCAACCGAGAGAGCGCCGGCATCGTGAATTTCGCGGGTCAGGCGATCCATGCCCACCTCGCCAAGGCTCATGGAATATACCCAGATCTCGGGATCGCGCCGCACCCGATATTCCAGCAAGTCGCCGTCGCTCCCCGCCGTGCCGAATTCATCGGCCGCGCCGCCGTCGGCGAACTCGCGAACCGCTGGCGGCCACGCCGCGCGCTGGGCTTCGGTGAACTTCAACGGCGCCGATTGGCCGGTTTCCGCCTGCCGCTTCAGATCAGCGCATGCCCGCTGGTAGAATTCGTGTCCGGTTTGCCCCAGGGAGCGCGCCAGCGCATCCAACTGGCTGACCGCCAAATAGTTCGGATTCCACTTGAGAAGCGTAGTGGTGACCCAAATTGTGGCGCCGAGCGGAGCCAGGGTTGCAGCCAGGAATACCAGGATGAGTCTGTTGCGAAGCCGATTCACTCGCGTCGCGCGGAGCGGCCCGAGAGCCGGGGCAGGTCGAGCAGACGCAGCCAGGCCGTCTCCAGCGTCCAATGCGGATCGTCGGCGCCGGCTTTCCGGCTGAAGATTTCGATCATGCTGGTAAGGCTGATTCCCAAATCGCCCATCACCCGCGAGAGGTCGCGCGGCTGCACGCTGCGCAGTTCGAAGCGCATGCGGAAGGGTTTGTCCGGCGCCAGGCCCGAGGCGCTGATGGCTGCGTTCTCGAGGCACCAGGCCTCCGCCTTCGCCGCGGAGAGTCCCCCCGCCGAACGAACCGCCGAACCCGGAATGGCCACCGTGAAGTTCTCGTCCCAAATCGAGTAGCTCACAACGAAGCGGTCGCGCTTCTGGCGCACCGGGGCGCCGCCGTCTTCGTAAAACAAAGTCAACTGCGATACGAATGCCTGAGTATCGGCCGAATCGCGCAGCCGGTTGAGCACCTTATCCGTAAGAAAATGCAAGTTCGGCGCTACCGGATAGAGGTTGTCGCCATCGTATGTCGCGCCCAAATCGGACGCCGCCCGTGCCCGGAACAGAGGTATAGCCAAGCCAGCCATAAGCCAGCCACGCCGGCTAATGCCAGCGGCCGCGCTGCTCTTACGCGAGGGTTGCGCCATCAATAATTCATGCTCACCATAAAGACTGGATCGATCCGGCCACCCTTCAAGGGAAAGGCGACTGCCACCGAAAATGGCCCTTCCCGCAAACCAATTCCGGCCGAGTTTCTCATTACCACCGCTTCTCCGCCATCCCAAATCGCGCCCGAATCGAAGAACGCCTGGAAGGCCCGATACCGGTATTCGACGGAATTGCTCAGCACGCGGTTTCCGCCTAGCGGGTCCAATTCATACTTGTTCCATCCGCGCAAAATATTGGTATTGCCGAGCGCGAATTTGTCGTAAAGCGGGGCTTGGCCGGTGATGACGCCGCCCACGGCGTCGTCGATCACGACCTGATTACCGCGTGTCCAAGTATAGCGGAATTCGAAGCGGTGCCGGTTATAGGCATAATCGCTGCCCAGCGACCGCATGCCGGCACGCAGATCGTATCCCGCGTCGAAATCCACCAGGTCGTCGTCGTCTTCCAGGCGGCGGTGGAACCGGACACTGGCGATAAACGCATACGCGGATTCTATCCGCGCCGCCGGACCCTCGTCCTGCATGCGTTCGAAGCTCATCCCGAAGCTCAGCGTCAAGGGGCGCGCCACGGCCAGCGTCAGCACCGGCTCGAAATTCTCGCGCGTACGGTAAATCGCGGCGCTGTCTCCCGCAGTTGTCTGCTGGTTCCATAAATCGTGAAAGGAATCGAATTCGAACTTGAACCTTACCTTGTCGGTGCCCAGATACGAGTTTTCATAGCGCGCTTCAACTCCGGTATAGCGTTCCAGCAAGTCGTCGCCGTCGCTTACCAGGCCCGCCGTGAATGAACTGTGATTCACGGTCGCGGTTGCTTCCCCGGCTCCGTTCCATCCCTGGCTCGAGCTATACGCGAACTTGGGAACCGACACGTCGAACCGCGCCGGCCGCAGCTTGATGTCGAACGCCACCTCGACCGTGTCCGGCGTCTTGCCGCGCATTACATGGTGGTCTACCGTCCGCGCGTGAAATTCCTTACGTAGACGCCCGGCAAGATCGTCGAGCGCTGCCGGGTTCAACTTCTGGCCGATGAGCGCCAACAGATCTCTCCTGATTCCGGAGCTGATGTGGTTGTCACGGCCTGCCGCCACCAGATCAGTAGTCCACCCCGCGCCGGCCACCAGAATGTTTTCCACCGTGTAGCGTGTATTGACGTTGAATTCGGAGTCCTGCGACCCGGCAAAGAGCGGGCAGCTCGCCACCAGCAAGCAGCCAACCCAGATGTAATTCATGCGCCCTGGGAAAGCACGCCCCGTGCCAGGGGCAAACGACTGAAGGGAAAAGGGAAAGGAGGAAGCCCGATGTGACTTCCTTTCACAGGTGTGCAGAGAAACAGAAGTAAACTGAGCGTAGCGGGCAGCCGCCCGCCGAGGACTAAAGCACCTTAGCCAACTCGGCGGCAAATGCGCTCCGGGGCGATTGTTCCCGGTCCTTACCGCTGCGGCGCTTGCGGTCAGGCCGCTGCGAACGGACGACGCCATTGGGCGGAGCCGCCGCCGGGGGCGTTGGTGTGGCCTGCTGCGGACCGCGCACATCCTTGCCCTTGGGGGGCTGGGCGGGGTTGGCGCGCAGAAGGCGGTCTTCGAGAGGGGCGCGGTCAAAGCGGCGGATGATCGACTGCATCTCATCGGCAGTCGGCGCTTCGACAAAAGCGAAACCCTTCGATTCTTGCGTTTCGTGATTGCGGATCACTTTGACGGCGTCGGCCACCAAATCTTCGGCGGCGAGCCATTGTTTAATGTCATCGGCGGTGACCCACGCAGGGAGATTGCCAAGAAAAACGGTAAAGCCCATTCAGTTGATTATTTAACTCCGTTGGTTGGATTTGCGGTACTTCAAAGGAAGGATTCCGATGCGTCCAGACCGATAGTATCAGAGACCTCGATGCGATTGCAAACTCCGCGGCCTCATCTCGCCCCATCTCAGCGCGATATTCCGAATCGCCTGATTGCCAACGAAATCGCGCACAGCAACAATCCGGCCGCCACCAGGAGCATCCCCGAATCCGGTTCGGGGACCACGGAGGCCGCGTCCAGCCCATCATTCAGCGCTACGCCGTAATCCAAAGCACCCATGCTGAGGGATCCACCCACCAGGCTGATGGTCAAATCGTTTTTGAGAGAGTAGCCGGGCAGGCCTACTGTGACATCCGGTCCCGTATAGGTTAGGATCAGTTCCGCCCACGATCCCGCGAAAATTGCCTGCGATAGCGGACTCGATAGCGTCAGGCGGTCGGTTATCACAGAGGCCGGCCCGCCATATTCCGACGTCTCGACGACCCCGATGCTCCAGTCGACCGGCACTGGAGACACGGACGATGCCGACCCGTCCCCGGATTCCACCGCAACCGTGAACTGCCCCGCCGACCCGACCGGCGCGGAAGTCAAATCGAAGAAGATCTGCGACGGATCTGTAGATATCCCCATGCCCGAGGCGAACTTCGCATAGCTACTGTCCGTGAAGAGAAAGGCTAGCGAATCCCCCGATTCCAGTTCCTGCGTGTTTAGCGAGGTTACATCGATGGTGGCCGCCTGCATCCGTGCCACGAGCGCCCAGAGGACCACCGCCCTGCACAGGAATCTCATCCAGGGTTGAGTGTAGACCGCGGGATGGCGGCTGACCAGAACCCGGAGTACCCATGAAACTAAGGTGTGGGCCACGCGACGCGTGAAGACCTCGGTTATTCGCGAGACCAGATTGACGCTATGCTGGCGGATGCGGTCGCATCTTTAGAGCGACAGGGAAGGCGCGATCTGACGCGTAGCCTCACGCCCAGCCAGTCCTCTAATGCGTCATCGAGTAGATCACGTAATCGACGCCGATCCGAATCCCCAGCCCCGCCATTTTCTCCGGATAGCGGGGATCGTCGGCCCACTCCCACGAATCGCCAATATCGGAATTGAAGGAAATCATCACCATTAGGCGCTGTTTATCGTCGTAGACGCCCATCCAGTGCGCCACCGTTCCGGCCGCGCGCCGGGACATTCCGCCGTAGCCGCCGCGATTGCCCAGCGCCCACTCGCCCAACACCTGATAGCGGTCGTCCAGGTTGTATACCGTGTGAAAGATGGGGTCCTTGTTGTCGATATCCACTACCGGCCGATTGGGAAAGATCATCTTCATGCTGACTTCGAAACGGGCGTACTCGTCCGGTCCCCAGAAATCGTCCAGCATCAGGAAACCGCCGCGCAGAAGGTATTCGCGAATCGTCTTCGCCTGCGCGTCAGTCAGTTTCCAATCGCCCATTTCGCCGGCATTCAGCCAGGGCCAATTGAAGAAGTCGTCGGTCTCGTCCGGATTCACGGGCTGCTCCACCGACCGCACCTGCACCCTCGTCAGCCGACGCAGCGCCTGTGCGAAATGGCGGTCGGCGCGCGGATAATCCTGCGTCCAGCTGGTGCCGCCCGCGTGCCAGTCTAAGACCTCGCCGAACCGCCGATAGCGGCCGCCGCCGAAACGCGCTTCCGGGTTTTGCGGATACATCAAGCGGGCAAAGACCCATTCCGTCTTCTCCTGCCAATCCGGCGGGAGGGGAATATTATCGTACGCCTCCATGCTGATGTACTGCCGGAATGGTTTTTGGAAAGCGAACAAGGCGCCGGCCAGCGCCAGAGTGAAAACGCTGAATCCGACGATGCGGCGGAAAGTCATGCAAACGCCTAATGGGTCATCGCGTAGACTACGTAGTTTACCCCGATCCGAATCGCCAGACCAGCCATCTTCTCCGGATATTGCGGCCCATCGGCCCATTCCCACGCATCGCCGATGTCGGAATTGAACGAAATCATCACCATTAGCCGCTGTTTGTCGTCGTAGACGCCCATCCAGTGCGCCGTGGTTCCCACCGCGCGTTGCTGGCATTGCATAGAAAAGTGAACACACCAATCGCCCAGCACCTGGAACCGGTCGTCCAGATTGTACACGGAGTGGAAAATGGGGTCCTTGCTATCGATATCCACCACCGGCCGGTCCGGAAAGATCGCCTTCATGGTCTCGTCGAAGCGAGCGTACTCTTCCGGACCCCAAAAATCGTCTAGCATCAGGAATCCGCCGCGCAGCAGGTATTCGCGGACAGTGGCGACCTGCGCGTCGGTCAGTTTCCAATCGCCCATCTCACCCGCGTTCATCCAGGGCCAATTGAAGAAATCGTCGGTATCGTCCGGATTCACCGGCTGCTCCACCGATCGCACGCTGATCCGCGTCAGCCTGCGCAGCGCCTGTGCAAAGTGCCGGTCGGCGCGCGGATAGTCCTGGGTCCAACTCGTGCCGCCCTCAAGCCAGTTGAAGGGCGTGCCCCACCGCACCCGCCGCGCCAAAATCGCGTCCGGATGCTCGGGGTACATCAGGCGGGCGTAGACCCATTCCGTCTTCTCCTGCCAGTCCGGCGGCATGGTGACGTTGTCGTACGGCTCGAAGCTCCGGTAAAGCCGGAACGGTTTCTGGAAACCATAGAGGGCGCCCATGAGCGCCAGCCCGCAACCCGCAACGCCGAGTACCCGCCGAAGAGTCATGCGCTACTGCTCTTCCGACGCTGCCTCGGCCTCCGCTGCCGCTTGCGGACCGGCTTCACGCGCCTCTTCGAGAATGCGCTCGGCCTCTTCGGCGTATGATTGGGGAACCTGTACCTGAAATTCGAGCGACGGGATCACGCTGGGGCCCATCACAACCGATGGAATTCCGCTCGCCTGCAGCATGGTGTGAATGGAGGTAGCCTCCATTTCGCCGTCGTAGTTCGACGAGCTGAACAAGGTGACCATGTCGAAATCGGAAGATTCATCCAGTTCCCGTGCGGGATCTTGCGCCATGCCTTAAGGATATCGCAGAATGTGGAAGGAGGCGTCACAGCATGTCCGAAGACGATCGCGAAGAAATGGAAGAAGGCGGAGAAGAGGGCACCAACCGGATTGCATGGTTCATTACCGGCGCCCTGGTCGGCGCCACCGTTGCAATCCTTTACGCTCCCAAAAGCGGGCAGCACACGCGGCAGTTTATTACCGATAAGACCCAGCAAGGCAAAGAAGCGCTGGCGGGAACCAGCAAGGATATCGCCGACACCAGCCGCGACATGTTCGACCGCGGCCGCAAAGTGGTGGAAGACGCCGCCGAGCTCTTCGACCGGGCCCGCAAGCTGGTCCGCGGCTGACCGGCGGTGAAAATCGGGGATTTCGAAGTAACTCTCATCCGCCACTCCGTCTATTGGTGGGATGGCGGCGCTATGTTCGGCGTAGTTCCCAAGACTCTCTGGAGCCGCAAGATGCCTGCGGATGAGTTGAACCGCATCGAAATGGGCTTCAACTGCTACCGGATCCGCACTCCGGAGAAAACCATTCTGATCGAAACCGGCCTCGGGGATAAGCGCGACGCGCAATCCCGCGAACGCATGCGGGTTCCCGCCGTCACCGAGCCGCTGGCGTCTCTCATCGATCCGGATTCCGTCGATATCGTCGTCAACAGCCATCTGCACTGGGACCATTGCAGCGGCAACACCGTGATGCGCAACGGCTGCGCCGAGCCGGCCTTTCCCCGCGCACGGTACTTCGCCGCGCGCGGCGAATGGGAGCACGCCCACGAGAGGCTCATCCGCGACCGCATCAGCTATCTCGACGAGAATTACGATCCGCTGGTGGAATCCGGACAGATGAATCTTGTGGATGGCGATTTCCAAGTGGTCCCGGGCGTATGGATGAGTCACGCGCCCGGCCACAATCGCGACATGATGGTGGTAACGGCGGAAAGCCGCGGTGAGACCTTCTGCTTCCTCTCGGATCTGGTTCCCACCGCGGCGCACGTCCAACCCTCCTGGGTGGCGTCATTCGATCTCTACCCGCTCCAAACCATCGAAACCAAGCAGGAGTGGCTGACGAAAGCCGTGGACCAAAACTGGATCTGCGGCTTTGCGCACGATCCCGTGGTGGACTTCGCGCGTATTGCCCGCGCCGCGAAGACCCAATTCGCCCCGGTAGCCGCATAGGGGCAGGGATGCCCGGCCTCTACTGCCCAGCCGGGCGTTGCACATGTTGCGCAATCGCAGTGGCATGCTCCAGAATGCGCGGATCCTTCACGCCCGTAGCCAGCGCCTTCTGCATTTGAGTCTGGGCGTGTGCATAGTCGTCATTGGCCGCCAGCGACCAGGCGTAGCTATCGAGCGTATACAGATCGTGGCGCCGTAGCGCTTCCCGCTCGGCAAGCTGGAGCGCCTTGGCGGGCGCTTTGGCGTAATCGGCATAGTATTTGATCAATTCCCGATTGGCGTTATCCGCCGCCGCCGATTCCTTAAGCGCCAGCGCCTCGAACTCTGAAAATGTCTTGCCGGCGTCGTCCTTCTTGCCCGCCATGAACAGAGCTTCGCCAACTGCAAACAGGTTTTCCGCGCGCGGGGCGCCTGCATATACCTTCCGAAACAGCTCCGCAGCATCCGTATAGCGATGTTGCGCCATGCGAATCTGACCCAGCGTCTCCACCGCGTAGAGGTAACCCGGAAAGATACTCAGCGCGTTATTAACAAAAGTTTCGGCGGTGTTCGGATCGTTAGTCATCAGCTTCACGTGCGCCATCCGGGCAAGCAGCCAGGCGCGATCTTCACTTTCCTGGAACGGGGTGGCGTCATAGGCCATCCGCAGCACCTCCAGGGACCCATCCAAGTCGCCATAAACCTCGCGGAGATAGCCGGCGCGGATCAGCGCGGGCGTATTGCCTGGCCTGATCTTCAGCATCCATTGGGCGGCATCCACCGCATCCTGGTAATTTCCCAACTCGGCGTTCGCATCCGCTATATAGCCATAGACGGCCACGTCGTCGGGCGTCTGCTGATTCAGCTTTTTCGCGATTTCGAGCGCTTTGGAGTATTCTTGCCGGCCCAGAAGCAGGTAGGTCTCGACCTTCAATCCTTCGAAGTTGTTGGCCTCGATAGCGAACGATTTCCGGAGAGCCTCTTCGGCCTTTAAATAGTAAGCCGGGTCCGCGGTCTCTCTCTCTCTCCGCGCATATGCCATGGCGAGGCTGTTGTAGTAAGGGTAATGTTTGGGAGACTTGGCGATATCGTCCTGCGCCTTGTGAATGGCGATCTCGGCCGGAGTGAGCGACGGCGTTGGCTGTGCGTGTACCGCGGTAGCCGCGGCCACGATCGCGTATAGAAGAATTCCAATTCGTCTGGTCATGTCGAATGTTCCTTTTCTATTGCGGGCAGGCGAAAAATCTCGCCTGCCCTGGTAACACCGGCGGTCTTTGCCGCCGGTTCTTTTGTTGTTGCCGCTACTGGGTCGGACAAGTGCTACTCGGTTGTCCGGAGCAACCCGGTTGGCCTGGGCCGGCGTTATGCGAATTGTTACGTCCGCTATACGCCGCCGTAACAAATGGGAAGGTAGTGCCGGGCGCAACGGCCGGCGTATTCACGCCATCGCCGATCGGCGTGCCATACTTCGAGGCGCTCACCAGGATTCCGCCTACGGCGCGCGCGGCGATATCGATGACGTCGTCGGTAAGCCTCCGGCCGTCGGGGAATCCATTCGCATCGCCCGCCAGGAAGCCGAGCCGTTTCGGCGTGGACAGGATATTGGGCGCATAGCCGGTGTTCAACCGCAGCAGGTCGGCGACCGGTCCGGCGTCGGCCGCCCCGCAGCCGCCGCAGATCGGCGCCATATACTGCACCAGCAGCAACAGATCGTTGCGCGGCGCGGGGGGAACGGGAATTCCCAGCGTCGAGAAGACAGTTGCCAGCAGCGGATTGAGTACGAAGGGGGCGAACTGAGCGTCGTTGGTGGGCACGTCGGTGCTGAATTTGTCTTTGGACCCGGTTCCGATGATCAGTTCGTTGATGAGCGGGTTGCCCAGGCGTTGTACTTGAGTCCAGGCGCCTTCCCCGGCAAGCTCGCGCAATACGGTGAGCTGCTGGCGCGAGGTGGTTGCCCAGGTTCCGATGACGGCGTTCTTGTCGTTGGCCAGGTGGGCCGCGCCGTCCGAAGTGAGCATGGTGATAGGCACTTCCAGCGCGATGGAGTTAACGTTGAAGCCGGCCACCGCGTTGGGCGCATAGTTATGCGAGTCGTCCGCGTCGATGGCTGCGGGAAGCACGCCGCCGCCCACTGCGGACCGGAAGTTGAGCGAGTCGAAGGCCGCGCCGAGATCGACAAAGAATGGATCTGCCACGGTGCCCGCGAAAACGCGCATGCCATTGTTCAGCGTGTGGACGCCTTGCTGGAACAGTGTGCTGTAAGTGGGCATGGTACGCGGACCTACATTCGAAGGGACTGCGACCAGGGTTTGGCCGATGCCCAGATCTTCCTTTAGGCCAGGCTTGACCATGGTGACGGTATAGGTCTGCAACAGGTTGATGCCAGCCGCTCCGGGACCGGTGAGCGACGTGATGGGCGAAGTGCCCGCCAGGTTGCCCACGAATCCGGTGAAGAGGTTGGGGTTGGTGATTTGAGTAGTAAATCGGAATTGGAAGGTGATGTCCGCCAGTCCGTCGCGGTTATTGTCGATCTTCATCTGATAGAGGATTCCTGGGTCGAACGGAAAATAGTTCGGCCCGTTGGAAGGCTCGAGGAATGGATCGACGTTCATAATAAAGACCACGCGGTCCGGATGCTCGGGGCTCACAAAGGCGTACCAATCGGTGATATCTGCCTTTTGATCGAGAGCGGTGATGGGCGCTTCGCGGTGGCTTGAGGCCACAATCGGCGCCGGTTGAACCAGGAAGATGGCCGCTATGGCGGCTATCCCCTGGCGAAGTAACGTTGGTTTCCATTTCATGCAGTTGTTTCTCCCGTTCCTTGCGGAGTGGATTTCATTGCTAGGTACGAAGAGACTGCGGATTTGGATGTGGCAGGCGATCGATATCACGCAACGCATGGCAACGGCGCAGCTTGCGCGTTCACGCTGATCAGTGGGATTGAGATAGGTTTAATATGAACTGATAGCCCTAGCGGGCAAATTAACAACATAAGGGAGAATCGCGCATGGCCACAAAGAAAGCTGCAAAAAAGCCTCCAAAAAAGGTCGCCAAGAAGGCTGTAAAGAAGACAGCAACGAAGGCGGTAAAGAAAGCAGTCAAGAAAGCCGTAACGAAGACCGCAAAGAAGCCGGTTAAAGCGGTTGCGAAGAAGGCTGTCAAAAAAGCTGCGAAGAAGCCGGTTAAGAAGGTAGCGCCGCCGGCGCCGGCGCCCGCGCCACCGCCGCCGCCGGCAGGTCCCATCGACAGCTAAACTCGGCGTCGGAAGTCTGTGATCGGGTGGGCAAGCTGAACTTAGCTTGCCCAGCAGATGACGGTTGGCAGGCAAAGCGCGCCGAACCTTGGCTCATTCAAATCTGCGGCCGGTGAGAGACCGCCGGATCGAGCTCTTCCGCGAACCGCTGCGCCATGCGGCTCAGAGCAGCCAGTCCGGATAGAACTTCTGTCAGCTCGATACCGAGAAAATTGGCGCCTTCGAGTGTCTCGCAGTACATTACCTCTCCCAGAAAGATCGAATCGCCGATTTCGATCTTCACGGCTGCGCCGGAAGGCACGGATTTGGAGGAAACAAGTCCCAGTCCGCGGCTGGATGCATTCCGAACCTTGGCTGTGAGGCGTGTCTC
>Ga0302326_10025255_pt1 | contig 12055 bp, 9 predicted proteins | sample Palsa_T0_3_FD_202264 | JGI IMG/M metagenome (GOLD analysis project Ga0302326, IMG submission 202264) | Peat permafrost microbial communities from Stordalen Mire near Abisko, Sweden - Palsa_T0_3 | ecosystem: Environmental > Terrestrial > Soil > Palsa > Peat permafrost | place: Sweden: Abisko...
GATGAACGGGATTATCACCCGCAGCCCCGGCCGTCGCGCTCCGGCCACCTTACCCAGCCGGAACAGCACCCCCTGCTCGTACTGCTTGACGATTCGCACTGCCATGGCCGCACCGATAATCAGTATGAGCAGCACGATGATGACGAGAATGATGAGGACTTTCATGTTGCTATTCCATTCAGCCGGAAACCAGGGCCAGAAGATCCTGGCGATGAACCCGTAACCGGTTTCTTGTTTGGCGAACGAATGAGGCGCGGCGCCCGGGCCTGCGGTGAGATCGCGCTGGGGGAGGTATTTCCCCGGTTATTGCCCTGTCTTCTGGCCGTAGCGGTCCTGACCGTCCCGTCGGGGCCCGAAAAAAAACTCCGGGCCAGCTGCGTCATCCGTAAATATTGCGGATGCGCCTGCCAGGGTCCGGAGCAACACTTAATATACTACGCCGCTTTTCCTGGTATAGGAAATCGGCGCCTCGGGTGCGTGCGGGCACCTTCGGCAAGCCGCGAAAGCCGGCCGCCCGGGCAAAAGTTCAGGAATAAATCGCTCGTTTAAATATTCAGGCGTAGCCTGAAATCAGGTGCATCGGGGAACCTCCGCCGAGACGGCTAGGCGATCCGCCGTCTAAGTCCGGAAGGAACGTCATGCCAGAACCGGCCGCCCGCACGAGCCGTTCCTGGCGGTGGCTATCCTCCTCGCCGCTATCGCGGGCGCCCTCTCGTGTGCTTCTCGCCGCAGGCTGACCTGGCCGGCGGCCTGGTCATCTGCGCGATCGGCGTCGATGCCGCCCGCCACGTCCGTCGGCGCCGCGACTTCCTCCTCGTGGCGTGCATCCCGCTGTTGCTCGGCGTCCACCAGCTCATCGAGGCACTCGTCTGGTGGTGGCTGCAGGGGTACGTGCCGGGCGTGATAGGCCGTGTCGCGCTCTGGGCCTACCTGCTGATCGCCTTCGTCGTGCTGCCCGTATTCATCCCCGCCGCGGTCACCGCGCTCGAGCCGACGCGACGGCGCAGGCAGCTCATGGTGCCCTTCATCGTGATCGGTTCGGTGATCGCCGTCGTGCTGCTTGTCGCCATGGTCCGCGGTCCGGTGAGCGTGAAGCTTGCCCCCTATCACCTCTCGTACAGCATCCGGCTGTCCGACGGCTTGCTCGTCATCGCCTGCTACGTCGTTGCCGTATGCGGGTCGCTGCTGGTGTCTGGCTACCGCAATGTCGCTATCTTCGGCATTTTCAACCTGGTGGCCGTCGTCATCATCGCCCGGCTCACGGTTTCCGGATTCGCCTCCGTGTGGTGCGGGTGGGCGGCCTTGTCCAGCGCTGCCGTGGCGCTGCACTGCCGCTTCGCCAAGCCTGCTGCGCAACCTGGCCGGGCCGAAGCTGGGCGGGTTCCGGTCAGCTGACGAACGGCCGGCCGCTACGGCCCGGGCTTCGGCGGACCCGGACGTGGCCGGCGCCTGGGGCGAACCGGTGCCCGGCTGCCGCCGAAGGTTTGCTGGCCCCCGGCCGAGGCAGTGCCGATCAGGGGCTCCGACCCGTCAATGAAGGCCTGGGCCAGGTCGGACAGCCGCAGGTTGCGGCTCCTGGCGTTGTCGCGCAGCAGGTTGAACGCCTGGTCCATGTCCAGGCCGAGGCGTTCGGCCAGCTTGCCCTTGGCTTGCTCGATAGTGACGCGGCTGTTCAGCGCCGTTTGCAACTGCTCGTTCAGGGCGTCGGTGTGGCGCATGTTGCGTTCTTGCAGCAGGCTAATGGTGGCCACGTCGGCCATGGCCTGGCCGACCCGCATGCCAACCGGGTCGAGGGGGCCCGGGGTGGCGCGGAAAAGGTTCAGCGCACCGATGACCTGATCCCGCAGCCGCATCGGCAGGGCCTGTACGGCAGCGAAGCCTGTCTCCTGCGCGGCCTCGGCGAACCGAGGCCATCGCTCCGCTTCGGTGCTCAGGTCGGTAGCGCTGACAGCCTGGCCTGACCGGAAGCAGTCCAGGCAGGGACCCTCGTCGTTTTGCAGCTGGAACAACTCGAGCAGCCTGGCCGCTTCGCTGGAGGCGGCCACCACCCGAAGCTCCCCGCGCGGGTCGGCGAGCAGCAACCCTGCCGCCGACACGTCGAGCAGCTGGACGCTGCGATCAGTCAGCACGTGCAGGAAGTCGATCACGTCGAAATCGGCCACCATCGTGTCGGTCAGCTCGACGAACGTTTCCGAAAGCAGCTGTCCGTCCATCCCGTCCACCTTTTCAGCTCGGGAAAACGCGTAAAACTCTGGAATGGGGCCAACGGGCGGGTACCGGGAGGGCCGGTGCCTGACGAGTATCTCACGTGTCACCATCCAGGGGTGACCCAGCGCTTGGGTACAGCCGCAGGCGGCGGGCGACGATGTCACGAGCGACATCGATCAGCCGCAGGTCACGTGAGTAAGCATAGGCCCGCAATTGGACGAATGCGTCATCGATGCTGGTGCTGAGTTGCTCGGTAAGCATCCCGGTGGCCTGGTCGATCTCGGCCCGGTGCCGGGCCAGGTCCGGAGGCTGGCCGCCGGGGCCGGTCCCGGAATCTGCGCCGTTGTGGCCGTTGCCGTCGATGCCCAGCAGCAGCAGGGTCGCGATTTCGGCGACGGTGAGCGCGTCACCCAGCTGGATCGCGCTCAGCGAACCGGGCTTCTCCCGGTACATGCCGAGCACCCCCGCGCGGATCGCGCCGATCCGCAGCGGGAACACGAAGATCGCCACCGGGCCGGCCGCCAGGGCCGCCTGGGCGAACGTCGGCCAGCGCCACCCGTACTCGGCGGCAGCCAGATCCGAGGCCAGCACCGGGGCGCCGGCGGTGGCCGCGTCTAGTGACGGTCCTTCTCCCAGGGTCAGCTCAAGTTCGGCGAGCCGCTCGCTGACACCGTTCGTGGCCGCTATCAGGTAGCCAGCCTCTGCGTTTCTCGCGGCACTGAGCCAGGCCCCAGTGACCTCAACCGCGGCCACGGCGGCCGCGCAGGCGTCCGTCGCCGAGATTAGCCCGCCCCTGAGGCGGGCCTGATCAGCGATCAGGCCCCATACCCGCCCAGACCGGCTGACCATGGGAGTGCCTTCCTGCATGAGCAGCAAGGCGGGGTCCCGACCTAGCGGCTAGTTCGCCAGTTCCTGGGCAGAACACTACGCCCTATCCGGCCGGGAGCGCCGACGGCACCGCGTCGCGCGGTGCGTCCGCCGGATCCGCGGCAGGGTCATCGAGCGCCCGCCGACGTGCTTGTCCGGGCGGACCAGGGTGACGCTGCCTGTCGATAGCCCTCGTCGCCGCTCAGGTAGTCAGCTAAGCCGCCGCCTGCCAACCTCCACCCTTGCTAAATGGGCAGTAGAACGAGAGAAATCGTTATCGTGGACATCTTTACCCTAATAGGGGGAGTAAAAATCAACAATGATTTCGAATCAGACCGCCGGGTGACGCGAGACGCCTGGTGGTGCAAGAGAGACGGCACGCCTGGATGGTGGGCGGCGGGCGGGCCGATGCCTGCCGAGTACCTCACGCGTCAGTGTCCCGGGATGGCCGGGGACTGGGGCCAAGTCGCGGGCGGCGAGCAGCGATGTCACCGAACGACAGGGATGTCACCGGGCGATAACTATGAGCCGCAGGTCGTTGGCGTAAGCATGGGCCCCGCAACCGGACGAATCCGGCATCGATGCCAGTGGTGAGTTGCCCGGTCAGCATTCCGGTGGCCTAACGATCTCGGCGCGCAGGGAACTGGTCGCACCCGAGGGGCAGGCAGGCGATCGGGCCCGGGCGCCATGTGGTTATCTTAGAGTGACAATTCTTTTACTTAAAGTGGCAACGCGGAGTTGTTGCCCCGTCCGCCGCAGGAAACCGGGCCGCCTCTCCGGGCCGCCTCTCCGGGCCGCCTCGCAGCGCCGGCACCTGCCTGTCAGTACCAGGTTGGACATGAGTCCGAACTGTAACTTCCGCACCATTTATACCGGACATTAAAGAGATTTCGGATAAATCGAGTTTAGCCGCTGCGATCGATTGCGGCCGCTCGCCATATCGTGCCCGCGCGCTATTGCTACTCGTGTACTGCGGTGATTGAATGGCGCGCACGCGACTCCAGTGAAGGGCCGGAATCGGCACTGGGGCGCCATGAAAACTGACTGCGGGTCAGCGGATCTGCGTCGGTGGCCGGATGGCAGGTGATCTCGCCGTCTCGTAGGCACCGTTGCCGTAGCGACTCGAGATTGTGGTGAGTCGTACGATGACGCTAATGCCTGATCAGCCGGGAACCGCGCCGCTTGGCTGGGATGGTCACATCCTGCTCCTCTACGGCGCGGAATCCGAGCGGTTGTCCGCGCTGGCCGCGTGGGCTCGCCGCGGCCTGGAGAACGACGAGAAGGTGATCTATACCGAGGCGCGCGAAACGCCGCCTGAGCGAACCCTCGTCCGGCTGCTGCAGGACGACGGCATCGATGCTGCCACCGCGACGGCAAAAGGTTGCCTCGTGGTGCAGTCGCCTGCGGAGTTCTTCCCGCCAGACGGGCAGGCGGGGATGCTCGAGCGGGCGCTCGCGGAGGGCTATCGCGGGCTGCGGCTTTCGGCCCGAGCCAGTTCGACGGTCACGGTCATGCCGCAGGCTGCTCACGGCGACGTCGAACGAGCCTTCGACCGGCTCTGCCGGACCCGTCCGGTGTCGGCGTTGTGCCAGTACGAGCAGCGGGGCATGCCGGGGGACCGGTTGCGGGAAGTCGCCGCGTCGCATCTGAGTGGTGGTATCCGGCAACACGCGCTGAGTGTCGCGCAGCACGTCGGCCTCCTCGTCCTCGCGGGCGAAATCGACGTATCTAATCACGACATCTTGATGTGCGCCCTGCGTGCGGCCGCGGAACAGGCGTCGCAGACGCTGCGGCTGGACATGAGCCGGGTGGAATTTCTCGGTGCGGCCGGTTGCCACGCCCTAGACGACGGCACCTTCCGGTTCCGGCGCCAGGGCGGCCGGGTACTGCTCATCGAACCCAAACCGTGGGTCGAGCGGATTCTGCGGGTCGCGAGGGTCGACCAACTCGAGCGCATCGAACTGGTCCCGGGCCGCGAGTGACGTGGCCCTCGGTGCGCAGGAGTCGCCGGTGTCGACCGGCACGAACGACCCGGCGGCCAGCCGCCACACGCCGGCCTCACCGGCCTCACCGGCGTCCGGCGGGATGGTGCCGGCGCGTCAGCGCCGCCGGTCACGTCATCACCTTGTCCACGCCCGCGATCCGCCGCGCGCCGGTGTAGACGTTCATCGAGTTACCGCGCAGGAATCCGATCAGGGTCAGGCCGGCCTCCTCGGCGAGTTCGGCGGCCAGCGAGGACGGCGCGGATACCGCCGCGAGCACCGGGATGCCGGCCATCACCGCCTTCTGCACCAGCTCGAACGAAGCGCGCCCGCTGACCAGCAAGATGCAGCCGGCCAGCGGCAGCCGGCCCTCGCGCAGCGCCCAGCCGACCACCTTGTCCACCGCGTTGTGCCTGCCCACGTCCTCCCGGATGGTCAGCAGCTGGCCGTTGGCGGTGAACAGGCCCGCGGCGTGCAGGCCGCCGGTGGCGGAGAACACCCGCTGCGCCTCGCGCAGCCGCCCGGGCAGCTGCGCCAGCACCAGCGGCGCCACGCTCACCTGGTCCGTGGCCAGGCCGGTGGGCGGCAGCTGGCAGATGTCGGCGATGCTGGCCTTCCCGCAGACCCCGCAGGCGCTGCTGGTCAGGAAGTTCCGGCGCAGGCCCGCGGGCACCGCGGCGCCGGGCCCGAGGGTGACGTCGGCGATGTTGCCCATGCCCTCGTGCTCGCCGTGCCCGCAGCGGTCACCGGTGCAGATCCGGATCTCGGCGACGTCAGCAGCCGAGCGCAGCGCCCCCTCGCCCACCAGGAAGCCGGCCGCCAGGTCGATGTCGTCGCCCGGGGTGCGCATGGTCAGCGTGATCGCCTCGCCGTTCACCCGGATCCCGAGCGGCTCCTCGGCCGCCAGCAGGTCGGCACGTTGCGTGGCCGAGGCACGTTGCGTGGCCGAGATCTGAGGCGTCAGGCCGTTCTCGTCAGGCAGCGAGACTCGCAGCACCCGCCGCCGTGCCGTCCGTCCGGTCAATGGCCCGCCTCGTGCCCGGGAACCCGTCCGTCAGGGAACCGCCTGAGCCAAGCGTAAATCGGCCTCGGCCCCGTCCGTGCCCGAGGCTAGTACGCCCACTTCCAGTCGTTGATCTCGGGGGCGTCCTCGCCGTGCTCGCGGGTGTAGGCGCGGCAGGTGATGCGCTTGTCCATCATCAGCTGGCGGACGTGCCCGGCCGAGGAGGCGAGCCCGGGCACGCGGTCGATCACGTCCATGACCAGGTGGAAACGGTCCAGGTCGTTCAGCATGACCATGTCGAACGGGGTGGTCGTGGTGCCTTCTTCCATGTAGCCGCGGACGTGCATGTTCTGGTGCCCGCCGCGCCGGTAGGTCAGCCGGTGGATGAGCGCCGGATAGCCGTGGTAGGCGAAGATCACCGGCCGGTCCGTGGTGAACAGCGCGTCGTACTCCGCCTCCGTCCCGCCCGGCTTCTGCACCGCCACGGCGTAGGACCGGAAGTCGGGCAGCTCCAGGTCACGCAGCAGCAGGCCGCCGTTGGCGTAAGGGCTGGCGGGCGCATCGCTCTACTGGCGCATCAGCGCAGCCTCCGCAGGAACGGGTCCTGCGGCTCGTACGGTGCCGCCTTGATCCGCGCGGCTAGCACGACGACGCCGGCTGGCCCGGTGATGACCGGGCCGAGCTCGAGGTCGGTTACTGCGGGCAGGTCATCGGCGAGCCGCGAGACCCGCAGCAGCAGCTCGCGCAGGGCCAGGGCCGCGAGGTCTGCCACCGGGCCGTCAGCGTGGCCCGGCCATTGCGGCTGCGACCGGCTCGAGCGAATCAGCTGGTCCGCGTCGGTGTCGGTCAGCGGCGTGAGCCGGGCCGCGTGGCCGGCGAAGTCCCCGGTGGTCCTGGAGTCCGCCCCGCCTGGCCCGAATGTCACCAGCGGGCCGAAGACGTGATCAGCGACGACCCTGACCGTCACTTCGGTGCCGCCCGCTCCCGCGGCGCCGTTAGCGGGCATGTCTTCTCCGGCCAGCCGTATGCCGAAGCAGCCCAGCAGATCAGCCGTCTGACCGGCGGAAAGCCAGCCGCCGTCTGGCGCCTGGCGGAGGAACTCGTGCGCCAGCGTGCGGGCGTCCGCGGCCCTGATATCAGCGAAGTCGGGCACCTGCCCGCGCGGCGCCGCCCGCCAGGCTCCGTAACTGGCGGCGCGGGCCATGGCGGCCACCGCGGCTTCCGGGTACCCGTAGGCGGGCACCTGGCCTCCAGCTTCCTCCGGCGCCGGCGACCGCGGCAGCAGCCGGACGGATTCTGGCTGGTTGAGCAGCACCGCGGCCAGCGGGATGCCGACGTCCGCCTCGGTGATCGCGGCCACCAGGTCACCGGTGGCACCGGTGGGCAGGACCAGGGCGATGATCGCGTGCACCTCGTCGTCCGCCGCGAGCAGCTCCAGGCACTGACGGAAATCCGCACCGGAAACCGTGGTCCCGGTGTCGATAGGCCCGGTGCTGGTGCCGGTGCCGGGCAGCAGCGCGCGCAGCCGTCGCCTGGTCAGGCCGTGCGAGCGGTGAACGGTGAGCCCGAGATCCGTGCAGGCACCGGCGGCCAGCAACCCCGCGCTGCCGACGTTGGACACGATCGCGACGGTGCGCCCGGCCGGGACCGGCTGGGTCGCCAGCAGCGCGGTAGCCTCGATCAGCTCACCGTAGCCGCGGGTGACGATGACGCCGGCCTGCTCGAATAGCGCTTCCCGGCTGCCCGGCGGCGCAGCTGGGCGGGCCGCCGTCCGCTGGCCAGCCGCCGCGCGTATCCCGTACCCCTGGCCGGCCAGCACGGTAAGCACGGGCATGGTGGCGCTTACCCGGCGCGCTGTCCTGGCGAACTTGCGCGGGTTGCCGAACGACTCGATGTACAGCACGGCGAGCCTGGTCACGTCGTCGTGTTCCCACCACAGCAGCATGTCGTTGCCCGAGACGTCCAGCTTGTTGCCGACCGACGCGAACGAGGAGATCCCGATGCCGAGCCGGGACAGCTGCTCCACCATGGCGAGCCCCAGGCCGCCGGACTGCATGACCAGTCCGGCCACGCCGGCCCGCGGCGCACTGGCGGCGAAGGTAGCGTTGAGGCCGATCGCGGGCACGGCCACGCCGAAGCAGTCCGGGCCGACCAGCCGCATGCCGTGCCTGCGGCACACCGCGAGCAGATCGGCGCAGGCGGCGGCCCCGAGCCCGGAGGTGACGACCACGAGGGACCGGACGCCGCGCTGACCGCACTGTTCCGCCGTGTCCAGGACCGCCGTGGCGGGCACCGCGATGACCGCGAGGTCCGCCGGCTCAGGCAACTCGAGCACCGAGGCCAGGCACCGCTCGCCGCCGATCTGCCGGGCGCGCGGGTTGACCGCGTAGAGGCGGCCGGCGTACCCGGCGGCCCTGATGTTCTCCAGGATCGCCCGGCCTGCCGTGCCCTGCCGCCGGCTGGCGCCGATCACCACGACCGACTCGGGCTCGAGCACGTGCCGCAGGCTGGCGGCTTCCGCGCTGCGTTCCCGTTCGGCCGAGGCATCCAGGTAGCTGTCGCTCGCGGTCGTCAGGGCCGCGGCGGGCAGCGGGAAGGTCGTCTCGTAGACCCCGTCCTCGACCTGACGCTGCATGGGCAGCCCGGCGTCGGCGAAGACGTTCAGCATCGCCTGGTTCTCGGACAAGGTCTGCGCGGTGAACGTCGTTATCTGGTGGCTCCTGGCGTACCAGACCAGATGCTCGAGGAGCAAGGTGGCGATGCCCCGGTGATGCATATGGTCGGCTACCGCGAACGCGATCTCCGCCACACCGCCCGGGCGGCCCGGTCCTTGCTCGCCGATGGTGGCGTAGCTGGCGCAGCCGACCACTTCGCCGTCCGACAGCGCGAGCAACGCCACCTGATCCGGCGACGGGTCCCGGCAGATCCGCCGCGCCTCGGTATCGGCCGCCACCCGGCTGAGGTTGAAAAAACGCAGGTAGGTGTTGTCCGGGGACAACGCCTCATGCATGGCCTTGACCGCGCCGAAATCGTCTGGGCCGGCCGGCCGGATCTGCACCGTCGTGCCGTCCGCCAAAAGTGCGTACACCTGGCCGGACCCGACTCCTGCCTGCGCCGTGCTCACCGCGGTCTCCATCTCGCGGGTCAGAAGCCCGGGCCGGCGATGCTGGCGTCCGCGTCGGGGTAGCTGAGGCGATCGCGGACGGCGACTACGCCCTGGACGTGCCGGATCTTGCGCACGATGACGTGGCCCAGCCCGGTGGTTTCCGGACGTCCTTCCAGGGTCACGACGCCCGCCTGGACGGTCACCGCGAACTGGCGCGGGCTCGCCCCGAACTCCTGGTAGATCACGTCGTCGGTGACCTCCTTGCGGATCTCCTCATCGGAGCGGTCGAAGACCGCCAGCACGTCGGTCCGGCTGATGATCCCGGCGAGCCGGCCGCCGCGGTCGATGACGGGGAGCCGCTTGACCTGGAGGGTGTACATCAGCCGGGCGGCCACCTCGACCGAATCTCCCGGCGAGACGGTTATCGCCGGGTGAGTCATCAGGTCGCCCGCGGTGAGTCCGTCGACCTTCCCCTGCTCCCGGTGATTCGGCAGGCCGGTGCCCATTCCGGCGTGGTCGGCGCTCAGCACCTGCCTGGCCAGCATGTCAGCCTCGGAGACGACCCCGATCACCTTCCCGTCGTCGTCGATGACGGGAAACGCGCTGACCCGGGACTGCCGGAGCCGGGCGGCCATCTCCTTGAATGACGCGCCGAGCTTGACCGCCACGACCTGAGTGGTCATGGCGTCCTGCACGCTGGTCTTCATCGTTGTCGTCCGTTCCTTGTCGGGTCTGCGGGCCTCAGCGGCGGGTGAGGACGACCTTGAGCGCGCCGGTGCTGGCGGCGTTGACGCACACGTCGTACGCCTCTTCGAACTCGTCCAGGCCGAAGCGATGGGTGATGAACCGCTTGGCGTCGATCTGGCCGCTGGTGACCAGGCGCATCAGGGTCGGGGTGGAGGAGGTGTCCTTCAGGCCCGTGGTGATCGTGATGTCCCTGATCCACTGTTCGTCCAGGTGCAGCGTGACGGCTTTGCCGTGCACGCCGATGTTCGCGATCCGGCCACCGGGCCGGGCCAGCTTGACGGCCAGCTCGAAGGTGGCGGGCCTGCCGACGGCCTCGATGGATACATCCGCGCCCAGCCGCCCGGTCAGGTCCTTGATGACCGCGAGCGGGTCCTCGCGGGAATTGTTCACCGTGACGTCGGCGCCGAAGTGCCTGGCCGCGTCAAGCCGGGCATCGGACAGGTCGATGGCGACGACGTGGCTGGGGCTGAACAGCCGGGCACTGGTGATCGCGGCCAGGCCGATCGGCCCGGCCCCGACGACGGCGACGACATCGCCCGGGCGCACGCCTCCGGCCAGCACGCCGACCTCGTAGCCAGTCGGCAGGACGTCGGCCAGCATGAGGATCTCCTCGTCGGCCGCGCCGTCGGGGACCCGGAACGTGGACGTGTCGGCGTACGGCACGCGAACGTACTCGGCCTGGGTGCCGTCAATCGTGTGGCCGAGGACCCAGCCGCCGCCGGCCAGGCACTGCCCGTAGCGGGCCTCACGGCAGAACTGGCATGTCCCGCACGCGCTGACGCTGGAGACCAGCACGCGGTCACCGGGCGTGAGCGTGCGGACGCCATCGCCGACCTCGTCCACCGTCCCGACCGCCTCATGGCCCAGGATCCGGCCGTTGCGCACCTCAGGCAGGTCGCCCTTGAGGATGTGCAGGTCGGTGCCGCAGATCGTGGTCGCATCCACCTGCACGATGACGTCGCCGTCATCGGTAATCTCGGGGTCGGGTACCTCGTCCCAGGACTTGCGCCCGGGACCGTGGTAAACGAGGGCTCGCATGGCTGCCTCCACTTGCTGGTTACGTTCTGCTCCCTAGCCTCCTCGTGAGCGCAGCCGCGTGGCAGGGCCGAAAGTCCATTTCTGGCCGGGTTGAAGGTCACGGGTCCTGGCGCGTGGCGCTGAGTGGGCGCGCCCGTTATTTGGCCGGGGTTTTGTCGCTGGCCGGGTTTCGGGTGCGGCCGGTTTTGTCGGTGGGTGCTGGTTTGATGGCCTCATGCCTCGAAAACGTGATCGGGACGCACCGCGGGTGGTGCACCGCACCGCCCGGTGCGGGCTGCGCGCCACCCGGGCCCAGCGGAACCGGGTGTTCGGGCTGCTGCGCTCAGCAGGCGACGTGTGGTGCGCCGTGCTGGAACTCAACTCCTGGCGGCGCGCCCGCCAGGACGCTCCGCTCGCGGGCTACCAGGAGCTGTGCCGGCAGCTGGCGGCGTCCGGGCCGGGCACCTTCGGGGAACTTGACAGCACCGGGGCCAGGTCGGTGCTGCGCCGCTACTCCGATGCCTGGTTCACCGCCGCCAGACGGCGCCGGGCCGGGGATACCCGGGCTCGGTACCCCCGCCGCAGGCGGGGCCTGGTCCCGCTCCGCTGGCATGCGGGCACGTTCACCCTGAACGGGCGGGTGCTCGGTATCCCGGTGGCGCGGGGCTGCGCGCCGCTGCTGGTCCGCCTCGACCGCGACGTCCCCTACCCGGCGGAACAGGTCCGGTCGGTCACCCTCGGCTTCGACGCGGGGCGCCTGTACCTGGACGTGACCGCCGAGGTTCCCGTAGCGACCTACCCTGACGGCGCCGGCCCGGATCCCGCCCGGGTGGCGGGGGTGGACCTGGGCATCATCCACCCCTACGCGGTCGCGGGACCAGGCGGGCAGCAGCTGCTGGTGTCCGGGCGGGCGATCCGGGCCGAGTGCCGGCAGCACCTGCGCGACCGCAAGGGCCGCACCCGGTCCGCCGCCCGCCGCGCCCCCCGGCCAGGACAGCACGGATCCCGCAGGTGGCGCCGCCACAAGCGCCGGCAGCGGCAGGTCGAGGCCAGGCACCTGCGGCGGGTCCGCCAGGCCCAGCAGGAAGCCGCCAAGACCGTCGTGGCCTGGGCAGTGGAACGACG